>Ga0066256_1002837_pt1 | contig 18045 bp, 9 predicted proteins | sample ThiBio_1000_biof_FD_87107 | JGI IMG/M metagenome (GOLD analysis project Ga0066256, IMG submission 87107) | Wastewater bioreactor microbial communities from Cape Town, South Africa - Thiocy_expt_1000_biof (version 2) | ecosystem: Engineered > Bioreactor > Thiocyanate-remediating >...
CATTGTAGTTTAATGCTTCCAGAAGCAAAGTAATTCATATCAGCTTTGCTTGTGGAACTCAATCAGACTAGTTATAAAGAGTTACATTAAAAATATATGAAAAATTGTTTTTAGATATAATTAAAATCTATTTTTAACTAAACTACGGTTTCTTCTATGTCATCAACATTTGATTTAGGCAAATATGATTCTAAAATGAATCTCGCATTATCGTCCGATTGACGTTGAAGTTGTTCTAATGCATTTATTTGAGTCTGAAGTGCATCAAGGCATTTAAGATAGTCTATAGCAAGTTTTTCACTTGGTACAGCAATGTCAAACCCAAGAATATCACTCATTGCAATACTACCAAGATTAATACTATATGTTGCTTTATCGCGTAATTCTTTTATTTTAGACTGCATATAATAATGAATAAATCTATGTAAATTCGTATTTTCTTTTTTTTGAATAAGTATTGCATTATGTGATGTTATAGCACATTTACCGGACACATTGAAGAATTTACCCATTCCAACTGTGTCGCTTGAATGGTCACCACCACCATCTTTAATAATCACAAAATAATTTTTATCTGAAGTATATGAGTGTTGTGAATGAACACCTATTGGACTATTCCATTTCCCATTGAAGAATTGTGCATCTCCGGTATTATCCACATCACTTGAATTAAATTTCACAATTGATTTTGGAATTTCATACAAGTCTTGTAATTTCATCATGGGACATCCACGTTTTTCAACAGCTTTCATAATATCTACCATTTGTGTCTTGATATCTGCTATCATTTGCGACTTGATATCTGCTACAATTTGCATTGATTTGTGAACGAGTCGCCGTGTTTCAACAATTGGTTCAAGTATGGCGCTCCCAGGATTTGCAAGAACTAAATCCATTGCTTTATCTGTTTGTTTGAGTGTATCAGCAAGCTTAGTCGTTCCAGGCGCATAAATCCGATCAAGAGATGCAACTATTTCATGTTGTATATCAAGAGGAGGAACACATATAGAAAATAGTTCTATTGTTTTTTGATTCAAACCCTTTTGAGCAGAACCTGATGCTAATTCATATAGTTCTTGTTGATGTAATACTAAATAATAATATAAATATTTTTCTATTATAGTTTCATTGCATTTTAATGTCCATCCATGATGATTTAGGTAAAATTCTTCAGATATCCATCTTACACATTTAGGTGAAATTCCATCTTTAGCAATAATCATTCGATTATGTCGATTTGCAGTTAATGCATAATATTTACACGCGTCTCCTCCGCCATAAATCGGATACCCTTTTTCTACTGCATCTTTTTGCGTAATATATGTTCCAGTTTCAATTGATACAATATCACCTAATTTTACTGTTGTAAACTCTTCAGGATTAATCACAGGTTTTTCTTCTTCTGCAATATACAGTTTCATATTCAGCGAACAATTCTCATCAAAATAATCGCGTGGAACATCTACTATTAGTTCTTCTACAATTTCTCCAGTTTTAGCTTTAGTTACTTCCCAAAATTCTACATGAGTTGTAGGTGTTCCGCTATTTTTGAAGAAAATAATCGATGTTTGAATACTTGTATTCATAAAGAAGTCACCACTCATTTTTACTATTCGTATCACTTCGAAATTGTTTAGCAAATACTTACGTGTTTCATTATGGCATTTTGAAATATTGCTTAACATACCATCTGGCACAACAACAGCACAACGACCACCAGGATTTAGTGATGCACACATTAATTGCAAGAACAGCGGTTCAGACTTGTTTCCCCCAATTTTAAGGTCTTGTATTTTTTTGCAACATTCTTCATGTTTTAATCCTTTTAGTCCAAATGGCATATTTGCTAAAATAACATCATAGCCTACTTGTGGTAAATCTCCATATAGTGAATCGTGTGTAAGAATATTGTTCATTCTGCATCCACCTGTTTCCATAAACAAATTTAAGCGTGCAATGCCTGCGACTTTGGGGTCCGTATCGCATCCATTAATCTGCTTTTCTTGTGCTGACCAATTAATTGGAGCATCTGGGTAAGTAGTTTCATAGTATTTAATGAATGATGTCAAGAATCCTCCAGTTCCCATGGTTGGGTCACAAACGGTTTCAGGTACACCAGGTTCTTTGAAAGCTGGTTCACATAAATCTGTCATATACTTGCAAATATTGCGATCTGTAAAGAATTGACCTAAATCACGTGCTGCAGAAGCTCCAGTTTTCAGATGCAATTCATAAACAAATCCTAAAATATCAATGTGTCGGTCAAGAGCTTTAATATCAACCGCATCAAGAATATTTAAAATTTCTGCATGCTTCTTAGCTTTCTTAATATTAAATGGGAAATCTGTTGTTCCAAACAATCTATCAAAATGTTTAATTAGACATGAATCTAATTCAGAATGATAGAATAAATCATGTGCTTTATCTACTCCGCCATTTACTTCACGAATCAGATGTATAAAGTTTTCCCAACATAATTCTATTGGGACATCTAATTTAGTACAAAGTTCACGAGACATGTATCGGCTAAGAATATATAAGCAAATATGTCTCAGCGAGTCCATGCCTGATATGCCAAGTGTCCTTAGAATGTCACGAACACGATTAATAGAGGTTTTGAATTGTTCAATACTTTCCATTTGTAATTTACAACTTTATATAATTTTTGTTTTTGGTTTCACTTTTTATGAGTGGTGAGGTTCTCATGAGTGTTGTGTGAAAAAACTGTTTACCCAAGCAACTATCGTCGTGCATTAATGATTATTTTGTATTTACTATATATTTCTTTGAAATCTGCAGCACTTCCACCAAAATACCCATCTGCAATATATTGCACTGGCGGATATTCGCAATGTGTCTCGCGCCATTCATCATACATATGCGAAATACACAAATTATTAGGTATTAGCACACTTTTTACAAATTCTTCACATTTCATTCTGTCTTTTGCGTTGTCACTTGGATGTAAATAATCATACCATGTCACGCCCTTTGGGCGTGGATCCGCTGAAAACTCTGGCAAGCGTTTGCGTTCATATTCAACACTTGTATCAATGCCTGCATCAACACAATAACGTTGTATACGTTCAGCCTCTTTCGCTGGAAACAGATTTTTATATATGTTAAAGAAACATCGTTTTATTGCATCTCTATTAGATTCATAATTTTCTATCATAATGCATCCGGGTGGCACATCAAGTGCTTCTGCCGCAGCAGCGCGGTGATGTTCGGCCGTTTCCTCAGATACCGCGCGCACTACAATTTCATCACGTATTTTATCATCAGCTGATGCAAGTGCAAGCAGCACTTCTTCAAAACCAGATAAATCCTCTCGCCCAAGCGTTGGAATCAAAACGTGAAACACGGATTTACCCTCGTACCATCGCCCTGCGCGTAAAATCATTTGCGTAATTTGCCCTCGTGATTGTTTTGGATATGTAATTGCAACAGCATTTGCCACAGGAATGTCAACGCCTTCATTTAGCACGAAACAATTAACCAAAATAGCACGTTTTGCGGCAGTGAATTGTTGCAGCGGTCCCTCCAATTTATCCCCTTCTTCCACACGTAGTACACATGTATCTGTTGTATTACCTTTGAAATATGTTTCCAAATCTTTGGCTTCTTGTATAGTTGCGGCAAATACAACTAAATGATGCAACACATGCATTTCAACACCACGGACAACTTCAGATGCATCCCATGCACGTACAATACATTCCGCTTTACCATAAATACCGGCACCTTCGTGTTCACTGTCATGTAGCGACCAAATGCGATAATCTGGCAATACGCCTTGCGTTATCAAATCGCGAATTTTCAGTTGCACAATTTGCTCCCCAAATACGCCAGCATCATCCATTGACAAATAGTTGTCGCCACCATCCTTAATAAATCGTGGCGTATATGTTAATGAAAGCCGTTTAATTCCCAATTCTGCTGCTGCAACAAGCAATTTACGCGTACGCCCTTCGCCAGATTCTTCGGATGCAATCGCACCAGCCATGTGATGGGCTTCATCAAGTATTAACAATTCGACATCAGTGCTAATAATATCAGCCAGCAAATGTGATGACATATATGTAGTTATGATGCAATATTCTGGTTTACTCATTGTTGCAAGAATTTCATCGACGGATGTTGTGCCAGTGCTACCAACAAATAACACATTTTCCCCAGCGAGGGTCCGTTGCCATTGTGTTTGTATTTGTTTTGAAGGGCAACAGATGATGACACGTTTAACGCCGGCAATACCTTTACATGTCATAGTTGTTTTACCAGAACCACAAGGTGCAATAACATAGCCTGCACGTGCATCTGGCGAAGCCACAAAACGCGCAATTGCACCAACGATTGGCGCTTGTAATGTGTTTAATATTGTGCCTCTTATCGCACGATTTCGAATGAAATTCAAATTAGCAGGATATTGTTTTTGTAGATATGGAAGTATATTTTTTGATGGTTTTATTTCTTCCGGAGGCACTTCACATTTAACCCATTGACAAGTTGACATGTATGTGCGAACTGCTTCGTATGGATTCGCGCCACGAAAATTAAACCATTCTGTATCTTTTGGAATGCGACGCATTATGCGAAACTGCAGGAAATGTTCATGAACAGCTTCCTCCATATCAAATAATTCATCGCGGGTTGATGCAGTGGTTTCCCAAATGCCAAAATAAGACAAGTCGCGAGATGGTTCCATGCCTGGAACGCAACCAGTTAGATATGTACCAAGACGTCCATAGAGGTCAGTTGTACAACCTATTTTGCCGTATGAAAGGCCAGCGAGTTCTTCAGTTGATGCGAGATAAATGAACATACTGCATTAGCGACGGCACGAAAAGTTTTGCATCAATTTTTGGCCGCATAAATGGATTTCTTTAAAAATTCTTGTTCGCGTCCACCCCGCGTGCATGTTAATCTAAAAGATATCGCGATTTATCAATTAAAAATGCGTGTAGGTGTAACTTTAACAGTTCAGAGCAGTACTTTTAGTGGTGGTGTGAATACATCTGCTATATTCTTAGCATATTTACTCAAAGATCTTGGTTATTCTCCAATATTTGTTAATAATACAACACAAGAATGGTTTATCGATAATCCGGAAATCGGTCAAAAATTCGGATGTCAAACATTTTCCCCAACAATGGAAAAATTTGATTTACTATTTGAATGTGGATGGCATCTTTCAGCTGCCGATCGCGCTGTGGTTGCATCTAAAGTAATTGTCATAGTTCGCAAGCCACCGCTTTTTACTGACCTCGAATCTACAGTGTATCCAATGATTCATGATGCAATTCGCCTTGGTGTTGACCGCACAACCAATGTTGCAGCCATTTGGTGCATTGGTCCTTGTGGCGCAGAAGACAAACAATACACGAATCTTCTTTATTCAGGTACACCGGTTCATTATTTACCACAAATTTGGTATCCACATATCGTTGATGGTTTTACAACTGGTCGAATTCCCGAATGGCCACACACTGCAGCAGCGGAAACTGCAACGTGGGATGCACATATTTGCGAAAACAACCAAACAATTACATCAAGTTCAGTGATTCCACTAACAATTTGCCGTGATTTGATAAGCGAACGAATCAAACGTTCACTTGGTTCTGGCGATACACAACCGAAATTCACATGGAAAGCACATTGTACTGACCATCTAAAAGGTGTAAAATTCTTCATGGATAATATATTTGCAAGCTTGTTTCCAGCACAACATGCTGATAATCTTGTCCCACGTATTCAACTACCACTACTGCGTCTCGCAAAATCATTCATTATTGCCCATCAACGATTTTATGGAGTTCGCGCAATGTATTTAGATGCACTTTGGCTTGGTATTCCATTAGTACATAATTGTGAAAAGTTGGGGCGTGACATTGGATATTTCTACAAAGATAATGAAGTGTGTGATGCAGTAGAACAAATTTTCAAGATGGCCACGGATTACAAGGCACGCACCGGATTCTTTGCACCAGATGCAGCGACAGCGCATCGTAAATGGGTTCAACAACATTATATACCAACAGACAACATTACAATACTTCAGCCATACAAAGAAGCATTAGCGGTAGCGATTGCATCTACTGTGCCAAATGCACCCAGTTCTATTGTAGAATCACTAACAAAACTAAACATTTCGCCAGATAGGATAAATAACGTGTTCCCGGAAGAACTCGCTGGTCGCACCGAAACCTTTGCGACCACACACGAGAACTTGCGTAAATATCGCTTTGCTCGTGCAACAACACTTGCCGAAGTGCTAACAGTAAAAGCCGCTGGTTGTGTTCCGGTGTTTTGCGGAGATGTATTGCCATCGGAAGTAAATCCGGCAGCAGTTATACATGTTAAAGATCCGAAAGATGTCGCGGATGCAGTTGCGGCGGCAGATGCAACTCGTCGTAAATGGATCGCTGTTTACTTACAACCGCTTGTTACAACGAATATACAACAAGATTTTTCAAGAACACTGGCAGTGCATCTAATTAATTTAGATAAACGTACAGATAGATTAGAACGTTTTAATAAGAATCATCCTGACCTTGAACATGTTGTCAGGCGATTCCCGGCTGTAAATGGTCGCACCTTGAAACTTACACCTGAACTATGTAAACTGTTAGCAAACAATAAATTTGGTTGGAAGAAAGGCGTTGTTGGTTGTACACTTTCACATTATAATGTATGGAAACAAATCGTACGTGATGGCAGCAAGTTCGCGCTTTGTCTTGAAGACGATGTTGTGTTAAAACCTGGTTGGCGTGAAGCGATAAATGCGGCATTTGAACATGGCTTGCCATCTGATATTGATGTGCTTTATTTAGGAGGCGCATTACCACCTAATCGCGCAGCTATGCCGGCATGTATAGCTGCTACATCAGTTCCAGGTGTATCGCGTTTTATTCCAAATCGTGTATTTGTTCCAACAGATGCACCAGCACATGTTAAAACAAACTATTTTCACATGTGTGCTTATGCATATATTTTGACGCTTGAAGGTGCGCGTAAATTGCTAAATATTGTTGAAAAAGAGGGACTAACACGCGTATCAGACCATATGTTATGTGATAATTACGAAAAACTTGGTTTAGCGGTGATGCATCCGGCATTTGCGGGATGCTATCAAGATGATGACCCGAAATATGCGCGCGCCGATTTCAATAACTATACACGTGAAGAAAAGACAGATACTGACCTTTGGAACGATGATGTGAGATTTACGGAGGAAGAAATAGTGGCTGCTGCTACAGCACCAGAAGATGATGATAATATTGTATTGCCACCAGAGCTAAAAAATGGTATGTCACATGATGAAGCATTCAAAGTGTTACAAGTGCATTATGGAGCAAAACCATGGGTATTGTATAGCATTTGCCGCGTTCTTGGTCTTAAAGTACAAGCGCTTCAAATCATATTAAGATGTATGGAAACATCGCAACCAGGAACAACTAAACGCATAACTACATGTTTAAAACAATTGGCACATGATATTATTGAAAATCGAACAAATCTTACGGGAGATGCACTAAATTTAATCACAAATATATTAGTAAAATATAGACTTGGTGGACATGTTGCGGAAATTGCAGATGCAATTGGATTGGCAATTGAAGCCGCTGGCAGTAAAATCCCCGAAGTTATTGTTTAATTCACGTGCCAAAAAAATGAAACTTTCGATTTATAATTATATCTTAAGTAAATACTTGTTAACTACCAACCTTTTGCTCACAACTTGCTGTACCTACCATGGCGTACTGTACAAAAATATGGATAAAATCGTTATAAGAGTTTTTATTTACCGAGTGCGTTTCACAACTTAAAACATTTCCCTCGAGTTACTTCAAATCACCACATGCCTTATGTTAAAGCGAAAGAAGCCGCCAAATTCTTTAACATTGCTTTGCCCACCATTAGAAAATGGGCGAGAGACGGGATTATTGATTCCTCCAGAACCATTGGGGGACACTATAGATACCTTATTCCTAACAGCAAAGAAACAGAAATCAAGTGTACCCCGAAGGAAGAAGTTTGCGGGAACATTATTTACGCCAGAGTCTCTTCCAGAAAGCAGTCTCACGACCTTGAAAGACAAATTACTTTTTTGCAAAGAAGGTTCCCTACCTATACCATCGTCCACGATATCGGTTCCGGAATCAACTTCAAACGTCCAGGTTTTAAAACCATATTGGAACAGCTATTCAAAGGAAATATCAAAAAAGTTGTGGTTGCCCACCAAGACAGATTTTCCAGGTTCAGCTTCGACTTTTTTCAGTGGCTCTTTACATACTTCAACGCCGTTCTGGAATCTATCAACAAACCCAATCCAGAATCAGATATGCTTGAAGACATCATGGAAGTTTTTACCGTCTTTACAGCCCGTTATAATGGAACAAAAAAGCATGCTGGAAAAACGCGAGAAGCGGAAGGAAATGATACGAAAAGCGAAGGAAGCGAAGGAAGCGAAGAAAGTGATGGAAGTGAAAAAGGAGCCAAAAGAAGAAAAGGAAGTAGAAACAAAGAAAGAGGAGTCAAAAGTGGAGAGGGAAGTAATAAAAGGAAGACCAATAACAAGAAAAGTACATATTTATCCAAACCAGCAGCAAAAAAAACAATTTAGACAATATTTTGGTACGCATAGACATTTTTATAATGAAACAGTTAAATACATTAATGAGCAGTATGCTATTAGAAAACAAGAATTTAATGCGTCACCTACTTGCATTCTCTGTACTAATCCTAAAGTGAACAATAATGAATGGCTATGTCTAACTCATAAAGCGTCGAAAAAAGTAAAAATACCGTGGAATATTTCGTTAGAACTTAGTTCTGTTCGATCAAATGTTATGAAGCTTAATAGAGAATTAAGTGACGATGAAATGTGGCAGAAAGAAATACCTTTCAGTACAAAAGAATATGGGATTATAGAAGCATTAACAGCATTCAAATCAGCTATTACTAACAAAAAATGTGGAAATATTGATAGATTTGATGTAGGTTTAAAGTCGTTTCGTGACATACGAAAAACGTTTCTTGTTGATAAAAGAGCAATATCAAACAAATCAGGAAATTTAGTGATCTTTAAAACAAAAATGCCGGATGCAATAAAAGTCACGAAACGAAACAAAAAATTACTTCCTGAAGTGTTTGATTTTAATTGTCAAGTACTATATGACAAAAAACAATATTTTTTACTTGTTCCTTCCGACGAACCAATACAAACGAAGAAACCTTCTAAGTATGAATCAATCGCTCTCGATCCAGGAGTTAGAACCTTTCAAACCGGCTACAGTGCAGAAGGTGTATTACTAAAGTCAGGTGAAGCAGTTTCTGCAGAACTCGAAAAACTATATGATAGACTTGATTGTTTGAAAAGTCAAAAAAGTAAAAATAAAGGAATCAAAAAGAATAAGCTAAAAGACCGTATTTGGAAGCTTCAAACAAAAATCAAGAATAAAATAAACAACTTACATAATCAATTCGGAAATTTCTTGACAACAAATTTTGAGAATATATTATTACCAGAATTTGGTACATCAAAAATGCAAGAAAGTGATATCTTACCTTCCGAAACAAAACGTCGCATGGCCGCTTTATCGCATAGTGCGTTTAAAGCAAAACTAAAAGGCCTCTGCTGTCGCGATGGTCGCCAACTCTACATCGTAAATGAATGTTATACAACTCAAACATGTGGAGTATGTGGCACCTTAAACCAAATAGGAGGCTCAAAAGTGTATTCTTGCAAGTGTGGGTATGAGATGGATCGCGATAGTCATTCAGCCCGCAATATCTTACTCAAACATATACGTGAGTAAGAAGAAACACTAAACGGTGCCGACAACACCGTTTAAACGCTAATCGTAGAATACGACGCTCTTTTAGCGGGGGAATGTGATAGAATCCTTAGCTGTTAACGATTTTATCCATTTTTCATGTCTGTTATCTTATCACAAAATTACAATAGCGTATCGCTTTATACAAATGGTGTAAATAAATGGTTTGTATGGTAACTGAGTGGGGGGTCATCCTACATATTTTAACAAAATGGATGCAGTTTGTTCACGTGATGCAGGAAGTGTGATTTCTGCAATTCGTTTCCACTCTTTGAAATCCGCCATACCAGACACAGTTTCACCTGATTCAATGTATCGTGCAAACATTTCTTCAATGTATTTCATTCCATTGCATTCTGTTGGAAATCCCAGACCAGCTAATTTGTTTCTTAACGTGTTTACTTCAGATTCTCTTTCTTCTTTTGTTCTGACGTTTGTAGCAGCGCGAGCCTCTTTAGCAGCTCGGGCTGTACGATATTTATCCTTCTTTGATGGCATGGTATTTAACGTCTAACCGCCGATTTTTTTTGTTGTTTTAGTCCAACAAAATGGATCCATTTCTTGGACTTGGCGTTGCAGCAGTTGCAACCGCCAGTTTTTGCATCAAACTCCATAATTCATATCTTGAAAGGATTACGCGTGAAAAAACAGAGGAACTTCTCGCAGCCCGCACAACTGCTTTAAACAATCGCCGCGTAGCTGCAGCAAAACTTGCAGTTCCCATTCGTAACAGGCAAAGAATGTTTGTTAAAGAACATCCACCAGAAATTACAAGACTTAAAAATTTGGTTAAAACATTTGATGAAAACGAATTTAAATGGGATGCTCTTATAGCAATCGCTGATATTTATCGTCGAGGTGCTTTTCCTCGTTTCTTACCAAACGAATTACTTGCTATAAAACTTTACAAATTAGCTGCAACATGTCCAGATGGAGATGTTGCTGGTACGGCACAAGTTCGCTACATAGAAGCACGTGATGAACCTATTGCCGCCGCCGATAAAGCTGGTGTGCCACTTCCAACCGAATACGCTGAAAATGTAATTAGAGTTGCATCTCTTCGTATTCAGGGGACTCCCTTTGGAGCATTTCAAAAGCCGCGTGTTAAAAAAATTGCGCCAGGAATTGGCACAGGAACCCGCGTTCCTGCAACAGTAATTCACGGTGATGCTGCAACCGGTCGTATTAGACCGGTTGGTGCAGCCGCCACAACAATTCCTATTGGTGCAGCATATCTTATCGATTCGCAAAATGTTCACGACCATGGTGTAACAAAAACGATTGCTGGAAATCTTGATAAATTGATAGCGGCAGTGGGAGGCACAGTGAAAAATACATCGACAGTTGTTCAACAAGTGCGTGAAGCTGTACTAAAACATCCAGAAATTGATTCGGGTGTTATTAGTGATGCACTCGCAACATTATCATCCCTTTCATCGACAACAGTTGAAAGCATTGGAAAAAGCGAAACAGATACGTTGCGACTTGTTTGGGAACGTATACAACAAGAGAAAAATGATACATTACGAACAAATTTAACTGAAACACTAATTAAACAATTAGCATCTGCTGTAGAACATGGGCATGTTGTTTGTTCAACTGGCAAAGTTACCCGTATTATGAGTACACTTGAAACGATTGATGACATGGTAACGGCCAAACCTATGTGGGCCATTCGTGAAGAAATTGCAACGCTTGCGGTAAAGACGCGTGAGGATTTCTTAGCAAAACTTTCGAAAGAACAACGCGAAACTTATGACAAAGGTGGCGCTTCTGAATATGACGATAAAATGAAGAGTAAATTTGCAGCTGATGCAAAAGCGTTATATTGTAGTGATTTGGGAATGAGTGAATCAATTATTGGACCGGTAATTGAACAAATGTCGGAGGGATTTTAGCTTGTAGCTGCGATTAATTAGTAAAAATAGTGTGATTACATATAATAAAATGGATTGGGCACCATTCGAATCTCTGCCAGAAGATAAACTTCGTCGTCAAAATGAAGAACGAGTCAAATATCGTTCTCGCATGGCAATTATTACAGATGTTGTGAAATGAAACAATTTCATCGTTTTATTATGATGCGTCAACTTCATTCATTTGGCGTGTTCAAAATATTGATGCGTCACCAGTTTCTTTCTATGAGCCATCATACGATGTTTACAAAACAATTCGCGAATACAATAATATTAAGCCAAATGCATATGGACGTCAAGATGCAAATCTGATGATTTAACAAAAATGAAAGATTCATAAGTTTCATATAAACAAATTAACAAAATGCCAGAATTCCGTGTATATAACACAGATGATAGCTATTTTTCGCATTCATATAACGTAAGCTAATTCACTTCGTGCAGCCGTTGAATTGAGAGCGAGCGGATTTAGTCTAACATTTCACGGGGATTCTCCAATAATTACCCACAAAATTGCAGAATATGATGCAATTGAAACGAAAATGGATGAATGTGGACTGTGTCAAAAACGATTCAAGCAGCTAAAACTGCTTACAAACCCGCAACTATTCCAGAAAAAGCCGTAAAAGAACTCAAAAATAGCGGAGGAAATACTATTACTCTTGAAGACTATTTGACAAAAATTGCAGGATGGATGTAAAAAAATGAATATACTGAAAAATCTGTATTTTTATTGGTAATTATCATGGCATCATCTGCACCCTCTGCACCTACACCTGCTTCTGCACCTGCATCTGCACCTGCATCTGCACCTGCACAGGCACTCATGTCTACATCAGTAAAAGCTGTTACAGAAATGCTAATGGCGCAGAAAATGGCCTCGATTCTTAACACAATTATGCAAGATACGGGAACATCTTCCGCGATATTTTCATGGAAACAAATTGGCGGGCTTCTTGCGATGTTAAGCATCGAAGAGGTACGCACTGTTATCGCGGACACATTTAGTTTTATTCGTGAAACTATAAAGAAATACGCATGCTTTGATTCAGTTGCATCATTATTTGATATCTGCAAAAAAGCATGTCTATTCATTGTTTTACAAACCAAACGAATTATATTCAGAAGAACAATTCCAGTTGAACCAATTGATATTATGCCCGTTTCGCGGGTTAATTCAGTGAAAATTCAATTAGATCAACAATTGCTTGATTTAATTATGAATGATAAATATTCAAAAGATGAATTGGAATATCATGTAGATACAGATGCGACAGAATACGAATTCGAAACAATTCATAAACATACACGCAAAGAAATTTGGTGTAACGTAAAGTTTGCGCTGAATTCAGAGATTGAAGCACAATGTCTAACAAACTACGATGTAGTAATTTGTTCAGACAATAAAATAAAAGTATCTAAAAATGCAAAAATTATTGAAACAGATGATTATAGATTAATTCCACGTGAAGGCTTTGGTGATATAGTGAACCGATTACTAACAAAAAATGGCGATAATATTTTACTATATTCTTGTAGAGATTATTCTGCATGCAGTACTAATATTATATTCAAAACAAATTCAAAACAAAAAGGGTTTGAAAGATATTTGGATATTAAAGACGCAAGACCATCGATTTATGGATACCTTTATATGATATGTAACATGTTTAAATATGTTACCAAGAGAGAAATATCGGCAAGTGAATGGCAAGCAATAACAGGTTCAAATTCAGATTTGTTAAATGTTGATTTGATTGACCCAGAAGCGTGTACTAAATTGCTAAGTGAACGTTTTAATGGTAGACTCAAATGGCAATATGAATTAATGATTGAACAAGCACAAAAAGGTTATTATGTTGAATGGAAAAAGTATTATAATGAAGATTTCCCAAAACCATTGGTTATCACATACAAAACCGAAGAAATTGTTAAAGATTTTGCTATTTCAAAAAAGCTACAAATTTCTTTGTTTTCTAAAACGTTGTCAGCAACTGAAATAACCGCCGTATTCGATACGTATGTTAAAAACATTGGCAAAGATGCTGAAATATATTCTGGTGAAAGTACCCCGCAAAAAATGTATTTCTTGTCAATTAATCGAAAGAAAGAAATTGTTAAGGTTCCAAATCCAGATTATGAGGAATGGACCGAAACATGCAAAATGTTTGCATCTGCGGCGCCTGCGGCAACGCCCGCGGCAACGCCTGCGGCAGCAATGCCAGCGGCGATGCTACATCATCTTCCGCCACCTCCAAAAATGCTCTCTGAAACAAAAGAATCAACGGAGTTAATGTGTAAAGACCTTGCAACATGTTTCAAACCAATAGATACGCTCTATATTGCACAAGCAGATGCAGATGCGCTTTATTCAAGTCTTAATATATTCAAGAACCAAAAAGAACGTTTGCGTTTTCTTGGTATTCCTAACAAATATGGATTGTTCTTGTCTGGACCACCTGGAACCGGCAAAACATCAACAGTTTACGCCGTTGCAACATTTCTTCAAAAACCCATTTATTATGTTAGTTTGAACGAAGTGCGCACGAATCGTGAACTTTCACAATTATTTGACCACGTTAACGCCAAAACAGTTGGTGGTGGCATTATTGTGTTTGAAGATATTGATGCAATGACCGATGTTGTTCTAAAACGCACATCTGATGCTTCAACTGCATGTTCTGTGATTGATGTTATGAGTGAAGAAGATGGATGTATGACACTTTCATATTTACTAAATATTATGGATGGTGTTATGAGTCAAGATGGTATGATTGTCATTGCGACATCAAATCATCCGGAGAAACTCGATCCAGCATTCTTACGCGAAGGACGATTTAATATGTCTATTAATCTCGGAAATGCAAACCATTACCAAATTAACAAAATATTCACAAAGTTCTTTGAACGGGATGTTTCTGTGGAAGTGTTGGAGAAAATTCCCGCTGGTAAGCATACTCCTGCTGAATTCATATTTAGATGCATGAATTACATATTGACGCCCGATGTGCCCGACCATGTAATCTTGCATAAATTTATTGCACGTGATTAACTTCGCCTGACAATTTTTTATAGCATTCATGTAAGATGAACGCATCTGATACAACTGTCCAAAAATATGGATAAAATCGCTAATGCAACTTTTTATGTAAACTCAGGGCAGTCACAAAAATTGAAACCAAAAACTCTCTTTGAAATCTATTTTTCATTATGTCAAAGAAGTTCTGGATTGAATCTATTTCACCAAAAATATCCAAAAAACTCTGGATCCCTTCTGAGTCACACAAAGGGCCGCCTTTACACAACTCTGAACATCATGAACAATTTCTTCACTTCTGGGATCATACTAGTTCATCACGTGCTGCTAAGTATTTTAACACAAATGATTGGGAACCAGCTGTTCTACCTACTGATAGAATTATAGCAAGAAAAATTCGAGTATATCCTAACCATCAACAAAAACGAGTATTTAAACGCTTATTTGATGCACATAGATTCTTTTACAACAAAGCTGTTGAAATTCTTAATAAGCATTTTGATGGTCTTAAGAAAAAGTTTATAACACAAAATAATTGTGCTTTCTGCAAAAAGCTAAAATCATCAAATGATTCATTTACTTGTTCTAAGCATGCAGATAAGAAAATAAATTGGACTAAAGGAATTAACGCATCTTATCTTCGGAAATGTATTATTCCAAAACACCTTACTAAAAAAACTTTATGGCAACAAGAAATTCCTTATGACACAAAAGATTTAGCTATTAAAGATGCTATAACTGCTTACAAATCTTGCACAACTAATTTGAATAATGGAAACATTAAAGATTTTACGATGTGGTTTAAGTCAAGAAAAAACCCAAGGCAAATATTTTGGATAGATAATAGAGCAATTAATACTGAAAATAAAAAATTACGTATCTTTCCAACACGAATTAAGAAACCAATATATGTACGAAAACGTCAAAGAAATAAACTTCCTCCTATGACACAAACAACTGATGGCCAAAAATGTATAAAACATGATGCAAAATTTCTATATGATAGAGGAGCTTACTATTTTGTCTTCACTATCAATGAAGAAGCAACTGAAGCTATTAAACCTAAATATTCTATAGTATCTTTAGATCCAGGTGTTAGGACTTTCCAAACATGTTACAGTCCTTCAGGAATCGCATTTAAAACATCAAACAAACAACAATATATTCTAAAGAGCTTGAATGCTAAATTAGAAGAATTAAGGAGCGAAAGAGACAAAAGTACAAATCCAGTTCAATATAGGAGACGTAGAAAGAAATGTCTAAAGATTGAGAGAAAAAAGTCCAATATTGCTGAAAACATAAGGAATCAACTCGCAACATATTTAACAAAAAACTATGGAACAATAGTGATTCCTAAATTTTCCACATCACAACTACAACAGAATCCAGATTTGTCTTCGATAACCAAGAAAACAATGACGGATATGTCACATTACAAATTTAGAATGAAATTAGCAGATTTGTGTAAACGTGATGGGCGAGACCTACAAATCGTAGAAGAACACTATACAAGTCAAACATGTGGGAAGTGTGGTGCAATAAACAAAATAGGTAAAGATATAGTGTATAAGTGTAATAAGTGTTCTTACGAAATGGATCGTGACATGAACGGTGCGCGAAATATTTTGCTAAAAACTCTAACAGAAGCAAAAGTTAAAGAAAATAAAGAAAGTGACTAGCAAACAAAATGGGCCCGACACAGCCCAAAAAGACAACACTTCTTTAACTAAAGATAAGTATTTGAAGTACACTTTAAAGAACATCTTTAGTTTTAGGAGTACGTTAGGCGATGAATTAAATCTGTATATTCTGAAATATGGGTATATTAAAATGGCTTCCATACCATAAAAAGTATCGGCTACAATATTAGTTGATATCGATTTAATCCATTTTCGGTGTCTGATATATAACGCAATCGGTATAGTAATCGCATTAACCGCACCTAAATATGATGCAATACATGCCGCAACAATTAATATACTCATAGCCAATTGAAACCGTTTGGACCACCATTGATGCCCGGCATTTTTTATTGATGGAACCAGATTTACGATGGCTATAGTCGCAGTGATGCCAACTACAGCTTGAACTCATGTTTGATTTCGGCCAATTAAGACGGCTGAATAAAGGGCAAATCGTGCAAATATACAAATTGTATAGAAAATTTGTTGGCGAGTTGCAGGTGATGGATTGCCAAGTAACCGCGAAAATGCTGGATCACCATTTGGACATGATGCCATTTTTATTTGTAACACACAAAAAGTAAATGTATTGCAATGTGTTTTACTAAGTGTATGAGATGGCACATGAGCTTAACTGAGGCTGAATTAAATCAGGACCGAACATTTATGTTCGGTCCTGATTCTGTAGGGTACCGTAGAACTACCGAAATTAAGATACACTTTTAGTGTATCTTAATTTCGGTAGTTCTACGAAAGCCGGCCCTGCAAAAAGAATCGGCAAAGCCGATTCTTTTTTTGAGAATTTTCCACTTTAGCGGAAAATTCTGTTCCGAAAGTTTTTGATACTTTTCACGCAAATTTCCAGCAAAGCTGGAAATTTGCTTAATTCAAAAACTGCTTAGCAGTTTTTGAATGCGAATGTGAAAAGTGCAAGACCTGTCCACCTTTGGTGGACAGGTCTTTTAACCTCGTTCTGGCAAAGCCAGAACGAGGTGTATCTTAATTTCGGAACGGGCCGGTACCACAATTCAAGAAGGAAGTTTGAATGTTTCATAGCTAAATATAACAAGTCTTCCGGGGCTGCCTGAAACACTTACACACTTAGTGTGTAATTATACACAACTAAGTGTCATACAAGCACCGTCCTGCTCGCAGAATGGTGCTTTAAAGTCTGTTTCGCACAGACTTGCCGAAGCTGCCTGAAACACTTATACATTTATATTGTTATAATATACCTCTAATACTCCGACGTAATTCTGGCGAAAGTATTGCTGATTATAGTAAACGTCAGGATGCTTGGTATGCTGAACAAGCATTTATTAAGCGCTGCAACAAAAAATGTTTAGCATTTAGAGATGAATTATTCGATATTGCCACTTTTAGTGGCGAATTCTTTCTTGAATAAATTGGCTTTGCCAATTTATTCTGTAGAAAATTGAAAGGTATCTTAAGCCTTTTTAATAGATCTAAAGATGGCGCATGGACCTGATACGGTTAAATTATTGTCGCGCATTAGCGCGATTGATGATGGAACATTAGATGTCTCTTGGTTAAAAATAACAAGTCTTCCGGAA
>Ga0066256_1001530_pt2 | contig 18037 bp, 20 predicted proteins | sample ThiBio_1000_biof_FD_87107 | JGI IMG/M metagenome (GOLD analysis project Ga0066256, IMG submission 87107) | Wastewater bioreactor microbial communities from Cape Town, South Africa - Thiocy_expt_1000_biof (version 2) | ecosystem: Engineered > Bioreactor > Thiocyanate-remediating >...
AGCGTCCTTCAGGCCGGTGTACTTGCCGACGACGGCGATGGTGACCTCGCCTTCCGGGTTGTGGATGCGGTCCGAGACCTCCTGCCAGCGCTCCATGCGCGGCTTCGGCGCCGGATCTATGCCGAAGGCGGCGAGCACCTCCGAATCCAGCCCTTCCTTGTGGTAGGCCATCGGCACGTCGTAGATGTGCGCGACGTCGAGCGCCTGGATGACGGCGCTCTCGCGCACGTTGCAGAACAGCGAGAGCTTCCTCCGCTCCTCCTTCGGGATCTGCCGGTCGGCGCGCACCAGCAGGATGTCGGGCGCGATGCCGATCGAGCGCAGCTCCTTCACCGAATGCTGGGTCGGCTTGGTCTTCAGCTCGCCGGCCGCGGGGATGTAGGGCATCAGCGTCAGGCGGATGTAGCCGGCGCCGCCGCGCGGAAGCTGGTTGCCGACCTGCCGGATCGTCTCCAGGAACGGCATCGACCCGCCGCCGCCCACCGGAAATGAAGTTCTTGATCTCGTCGGTGACGTGCGGGATCACCTGCACGGTCGCGCCCAGATAGTCGCCGCGGCGCTCGCGCTCGATGATGTTCTTGTAGATGCGGCCGGTGGTGATGTTGTCCGACTGGTTGGCCGAGCGGCCGGTGAAGCGCTCGTAGTGGCCGAGGTCGAGATCGGTCTCGGCCCCGTCGTCGGTGACGAACACCTCGCCGTGCTGATACGGGCTCATCGTGCCCGGATCGACGTTGAGGTAGGGATCTAGCTTGCGGATGCGGACCCTGTACCCACGCGCCTGCAGCAACGCGCCGAGAGCCGCTGCCGCAATGCCTTTGCCGAGGGAGGAGACCACGCCGCCTGTGATGAATACATATCGCGCCATGGGAACCGACGCTTAGCGCCGGCCAACTGATTCCGCCAGCGAAAATCTCCGCATCGCGATCGTTTTCCCCCTGGCCCAACCGAACGGGGGTTGCATCCGCCGTCCGCGCCGCTAGAAGCGGCGCTCCACGGGAGCACCAAGATGTCGATTGCCGCATCCGGCGCGCCCGCCGCCGGCAACAGATGGGTCGCGGAGGCCCGCGCCATGCTGGCGCTGGCATGGCCGATGGTGCTCACCAATCTCGGCCAGACCGCCATGACGACGACCGACGTCATGATGATGGGCCGGCTCGGCGCCGACCAGCTCGCCGCCGGCACGCTCGGCTCCAGCCTTTATTTCGGGCCGATGATCTTCGGCCTCGGGCTGATCTCGGCCTGCTCGCCGATGATCGCCGCGGAGGTCGGCCGCAAGCGTCATTCGGTACGCGACGTGCGCCGCACGGTGCGGCAGGCGATGTGGGTCGCGCTCTTCGTGGTGGTGCCGCTGTGGGTGCTGCTGTGGCATGCCGAGCCGATTCTGCTGGCGCTCGGCCAGGAGCCGCGCCTGGCTGCGACCGCTGCCTCCTACGTGCGCGCCCTGCAATGGGCCGCTCTGCCCTTCTACTGGTACGTCGTGCTGCGCTCCTTCATGTCGGCGCTGGAGCGGCCAGGATGGGCGCTGGGCATCGTCGCCTTCGCGGTCGCCTTCAACGCCGGCGCCAACTGGTGCCTGATGTACGGCAATCTCGGCTTCCCGGCGCTCGGCGTCGCCGGCTCCGGCATCGCCACGACGCTGTCCTCCGTGCTGATGTTCATCGGGCTGGGGGCGATCGTCTCGATCGAGCGCCGCTTCCGGCGCTACCATCTGTTCGGCCGCTTCTGGCGCGCCGACTGGCCGCGCTTCCGGGCGCTGCTGCGGCTCGGCCTGCCGATCGGCGGCATCCTCGTCTTCGAGGTGTCGATCTTCAACGCCGCCGCCTTCCTGATGGGCCTGATCGACGCCGTCTCGCTCGCCGCGCACGCCATCGCCCTGCAGATCGCGTCGGTCGCCTTCATGGTGCCGATGGGGCTCGGCCAGGCTGCCACCGTGCGGGTCGGCCGCGCCTTCGGCGCGCGCAGCATCGACGGCATCGCGCTGTCCGGCTGGACCGCGCTGGCGATGGGCGTGGGGTTCATGTCGCTGACGGCGCTGGCGATGCTGACGCTGCCGCGCCTGTTCATAGGGGCATTCATCGACCTCGACGCGCCGGAAAACGCGGAGGTCGTGGCAACGGCGGTGCTGTTCCTCAGCTTCGCGGCGCTGTTCCAGGTGTTCGACGGGGCGCAGGCGGTGGCCTCCGGCATGCTGCGCGGCATCCACGACACGACCGTGCCGATGGTGTTCGCCGCGATCGGCTACTGGGGTGTCGGGCTGCCGCTCGGCATCACGCTCGCCTTCGGCCTCGGCGTGAAAGGCGCGGGCATCTGGATCGGGCTGTCGGGCGGCCTTGCCGTCGTCGCCGTCCTGCTGATCGCGCGCTGGCTGCGGCGCGAGCGCATCCTCGCGCGCGTATTGCGCCCGCGCTAGCGGCCTGCCGTCCGCCGCTTCTTCGCCTCGTCGATCAGCATGTTGGCGACCTGCATGCGCGCCATCGCCACGACGCGCAGGCCCGGCTCGACGCGGTCGGGATGGTTGGAGAAGGCGAAGCGCCGGCGCAGCAGGTCGAGATCGGCTCCGGCGCCGGCCCCTTCGAGGCCGAGCTCGCGGGCGATCACGGCAGGGTCGGTGGAGGGCAGCGGCCGCGGCGGCGCAGCAAGTCCCGCCTTCGCGGCGGCCGGCGGCGCGTCGGTGGCAAGGGTCTCGGTCGTTTCACGGTAGCTGGCCGTGGCCGTGTCGTCGGAAATGACGATGCGCCCGGAATGCAGTGCCTCGGTTACGCTGAGATAGTCGAGGCTCGCGCCATTGACGCCGGACCAGCCGCGACGCGCGGCCTCGTCCACGAGCAACTCGTCGAGCACGGTCACGAAATCGCGATGAAGGCTCTCGGCAGCCATCTTGACCTCCGCTAACGCCTTTCGGCGACATCCCGCCAAACGCCCGCCCCGACACTACTGAAGAGGGTCTTAAGGAATCTCCCTCCCGAGCGCGCGCATTTTACGGATAACGCCCATGCGCAAGGCTGGATCCGTGCAGGGATCAAGGCGCGACCGCGCGGCCTGGCGCGACGTCCCGCCCGCATGGCAGGCATGCGCATGTTGCACTGCACAAAACCGGCCGAATCACTATCTTCGCGTCCGTGGGAGGAGCCAACGGAGCAACGCCGACATGGGCTTCTTCACCGAACTGTTTTCCCGCCGGCGCGCACCCGACGACCTGCGCTACCGCGCCGCGCTCGCCATCCTCGACGCCATGACGCCGGCCGAACGGGCCGATATCGGCATCAAACCAGCGGATTTCCCGCGCATCGCGCGCGAGATGGCCGGCCGAGCCGGATAGTTTGCCCGCGCCCACCTCGCCGGCGCCGCAATCGATGGTAAGATCGCCCACCGACATCCGGAGGACGATGATGCGTGTCGCCCTGCTTGCCGTTGCCGCCATCGCGGCTGCCCTGCCCGCGGCCGCCGAGGAGCCCTACCGCGACGACCGGTCCGGCCCGGCGGCGCTGGTCGAATCGCTCTACAACGCGATCGACCGCAAGGAATATGCGCGCGCCTGGAGCTATTTCGCCGAGCCGCCGGCCGGCACGCTCAAGGACTATGCCAAGGGTTTCGAGGGCACCGAGCGGGTGCAGGTCCGCACCGGACCGGCGAGCGAGGAAGGGGCCGCCGGCAGCGTCTACTACAACCTGCCGGTGGCGATCGCCGCCCATCAGGCCAATGGCGACGTCGCTGTCTTTGCCGGCTGCTACGAGCTGCGGCTCGCCAACCCGCAGATCCAAAGCGAGGATTTCCGCCCGCTGCACATCGTCAAGGGCAAGCTCGCGCCGTCGTCCGAAGCCCTGGAAGACGCCGTGCCGGCGAGCTGCGGCGACGGGCCGGCGCCCGAGCCGGCCGACCTCGCGCTGGCCCGCGTGAAGGAGATGTATCGCGCGGCCTATGCGGGCATCTGCACGGCGATGGACGGGGCGGAGCCTGCCGAGCTCGAGCCGCGGCAGAACGAGCTGAGCTTCAATTACAGGTATGACGGCGAGAACGACCCCAAGCGGACGGGCCATCTCTACGGCTTCCTCTGCAACCGCGGCGCCTATAACGAGAGCCACGTCTACTTCTTCGCCGACGACCGCGGCGAGCTGCGCCCGGTCGGCTTCGCCACGCCCGAGCTCGACATCCGCTACGAGAACAACGACGACCAGTCGAAGGTCGAGGCGGTCTACGTCACCGGCTTCCAGTCGGCGTTCGAGCTGACAAATTCCGAGTTCGACGCACAGACGATGACGCTCACCTCCTTCGCCAAATGGCGCGGCGTGGGCGACGCCTCGTCGGCCGGAACCTGGATCTTCCGGAACGGCGACTTCGCGCTCGTCAAATACGACGTGGACGCCTCCTATGACGGCGCGGTCGACCCCGAGACCGTGGTCGACTACCAGACGGGGCCATAATCGCGCCCTATCGGCGTGCCGACAGCATCCAGTTGATCGTCTCGCGCCAGTCGGTCATGCGGATCGGCGTGCCGTGGCTGCCGGTCTCGAAGCGCACCATGCGCACCGGATAGCCCGGCGCCTTCTTCAGGATCGAGCGGTAGAACGCCTCTACCTGCCCAACCGGAAAGACGGTGTCGCGGCTGCCCTGCCCGATGAACAGCGGCACGCGCCGCTTGAAGGCTGGGCTGGCCGGAAAGCCGTCGTCCCACAGCGAGCCAAGCAGCAGCAGGCCGCCGAGCCGTCCCGCCACCTCCGGCGTCTGCGCGAGCTGCCAGCACAGGTGCCCGCCCATCGAGCCGCAGGCGAGAAAGACCGGCGCGTCCGGCGAGGCCGCGCGATAGACCGAAAGCAGCGCGGCGATCTGGGCCGCGCCGTTGCCGTCGAACGAGCCGAAATCGGGCGAGAGGTAGAGGCCACCGGCCTGCGCGACGAGGTTCTTGATGCGGTTGAAGTTGCCGCCGAACGTATAGTCGTCGACGCCCTGCTTGCGGCTGCCGCCCTGGCCGTGGAGATAGACCACGATCATGCTGGCGCCCTGCCGGCGCCCGACCGCGAAATGGGCGATCCGGCCGGCCGGCGTCTCGGCGACCAGATCCTCCTGTTGTCCGCGCACGCCGAGCGAGACGTAGCGGCCCTGCACGCGCCGCTCGGGGATGGCGTCCCGCTCGTTGATGTCGCGCTCCTCGCGATAGTCGACGACGCGGTAGCCGCCGTCGTCGGCCGCCGACAGCACGGCCGGATAGGCGAAGAGGTCGTCCTTGAAGGACGGCAGCGTCTGCGCGGCGGCTGGAAGCGCCGTGGTCGCCAAAGCACCGAAGGCGAATATCGCGAGCAGGCGCCTCATGCCGTCGACATGATGTAAGAACAGCGCCATCAGCCGGCCACCGTCCCGCCGGCCGCCGCCAGCGCCTCTGGCGTGTCGACGTCGACGCGGGCGGCTTCGCCCAGCTCGACGTCGACGATCTCCAGCCCGCCCGTCTCGATCAGGTGGCGGGCGCCGGTGTCCCCTTCAAGCTCCTCGATGCGCGCGATGAGCGCGCGCGGCAGGATCACCGGGTTGCCGCGCTGGCCGCCGGCGGTGGCGCGCACCACGACCTGCCCGCCATGCTTGCGGAAGGTGGCAATCATGCGGTCGTAGTCGGCGGTCGCCACGCCCGGCATGTCGGCCAGTGCGACGAGTGCGCCGTCGATGCCCGGCGGCAGGGCGCGGATGCCGGCCTTGAGCGAACCGGCCAGCCCGCTGGCGAAATCGGGATTTTCCACCACCGTGAGCGGCAGGCCCTCGAAAAGCCCGCGCAATTGCGCCGCCTGATGGCCGACCACCGCGACTACCGGCCCGGCGCCGCTGGCGGCCAGCCGCTCGGCCGTGCGGCGCGCCAGGGGCACGCCGTCGAAGCGCGCGAGCAGCTTGTTCGGCCCGCCCATGCGGCTCGACCGGCCGGCGGCCAGCAGCACGGCGCCGACGCGCGCGGCCTTCGCGGTTCCCTCGCGTGGCTGGGGCCGCGACGGGATCTCCATCAGAAGGCCGCCGACGCCCAGCCGCGCGATGTCGGCCGCGCCGACCTCGATGCCGGCGCAGAGCCGGTCGAGCACCCAGTCGAAGCCGTTCTCCTTGGGGCTGCGAGCGCAGCCCGGCGCGCCGACCACCGGCTTGCCGTCGAGCGCGCCCAGCACGAGCAGGTTGCCGGGATCGACCGGCATGCCGGTGCGGATCACGCGGCCGCCGGCGAGCCGGATCGCGGCGGGGATCACGTCCTCGCCGTCGCTCACGGCCGAGGCACCGAAGACCACGACCATGTCGGCCGCAGGCGCCAGCCCGGCAATCGCCTCCGCCACGGCCCGCTCGTCATGGGCAGTGCGGCGCTCGCCGACGATCGTGCCGCCGGAGCGCGCCAGCCGCGCGGCCGTCAGCTCGGTCGTCTTGTCCATGACGCTGCGCTTCAGGCTGGGAAGCTCGGTCTGCACCAGCCCCACCCGGCGGGGCCGGAAGGGGTGCACGCCGAAAGCGCGGCGGCCCTTTACGGCGGCAACGGCTGCCTCCACGCGAGCGGCCGGCACGGCGAAGGGGATGATCTTGACCGTCGCGACCATGTGGCCCGCCTCGACGGTCGAGAAGTCGGCGACGGTCGCCAGCGTGATCGCCGGGTCGACGGCGTTGAAGGCGTCGACCAGCGCCCGGTCGACGGTGAAGACGCCGGCACGCGCGGCATGGATGTTGACGCGGCCGGTCGCAGGCGCGCGCAGCTCGCAACTGTCTACGAGGAGCGCGGCCGCGAGACGCCGGGCCGCCTCGTCCTCGCCGAGGTCGCCAGCCTCCAGCCGCGCCACGACGATCTCGGCCACGCCTGCCTCGATGAGCGTGGCGACGTCGGCGGCCGTCAGCAGGCGCGCCTTCTTCAGCCGCGCGCCGCCGGCGCCGACGGAATGGGCAAGCACCGCGCCTTCGGCCAGCGAGACGGGAACCCTGCCGAACTTCACGCAGCCTTTTCCTTCGCGGCCCCGGCGAGGCCGCGCGAACGCAGCGCGCCGACTACCTCGGCGAGGACCGACACGGCGATCTCGGCCGGGCTCGCCGCGCCGATATTGAGCCCGATCGGGGCGCGGATACGCTCGATCTCGGCCTGCGAGAGCCCCGCCTGCAGCAGCCTCTCCACCCGCTTGCCATGCGTCTTGCGGCTGCCGAGCGCGCCGACATAGAAGCAGCCCGCCCGGAGCGCGGCCTGCAGCGGCAGATCGTCGATCTTCGGGTCGTGGGTCAACGCGGCGACGGCCGTGTAGGCGTCGAAGGGACGCCTCGCCAGCACGTCCTGCGGCCATTCGGCATGCAGGGCCACGTCGGGAAAACGCTCGGGCGTGGCGAAGGCGGTGCGCGGGTCGATGATCTCGGTGTCGAAGCCGGCGATGCGCGCCATCGGCGCCAGCGCCTGGCTGATGTGCACCGCACCGATCATCACCAGCCGCGGCGGCGGCAGATGCACGTTGAGGAACAGGCTGCGGCCGTCGATCTCGACAAGTCCCGACTTGCCGGAGCGGAAGCCGGCGGCGAGCGCCTCGCCGAGCGGCCCGAGCAGCGAATCATCCTCGCGCACCAGCCGGTCGGGCCCGTCCGACAGGTCCGTGACCAGGATCGCCGCGCGACGCGCGGCGCGCTCCCCGTTGAGCGCCTCGAGCAGCCCGGCGTCCATCAGCCCACCCGCTCGACATAGACCCTGATGCGGCCGCCGCAGGATAGCCCGACGCGCCACGCCGTCTCGTCGGCGACGCCGAATTCCAGCATGCGCGGCTTGCCGCTGTCGATCACTTCGGCGGCCTCGGCGATGACCGCGCCCTCGACGCAGCCGCCGGAGACTGAGCCCTCGAAATTGCCGTCGGCGTCGATGACGAGCTGGCTGCCCACCGGGCGGGGCGCCGAGCCCCAGGTTTCCATCACCGTGGCAAGGGCGATGGCGCGGCCTTCGCCTGCCCAAGCCTGTGCCACGGCCAGCGGGTCGGTCGCCGCTTCGGGAGAAATCCGTTCCTGCATGGTAGGTCTCCTCTTGCCGCGATTATGCTCACGCCACTGCTGCCTTGCCAAGCCACAGGCGCGGGTCGGCGTCGCGGCCGCCGCGCGCCGAAAGCGAGGCGACGAGGTCGGCCAGCGCGGCAAGCGTATGGACCGGGCGGAACTCGTCGACATGCGGCAGCATGGCGCGCACGCCGCGGGCGCGCGCCTCGAAGCCGTCGAAGCGCAGCAGCGGGGTGAGCCCGACGAGCCCGCGGCAGGATTTGTGCAGCCGCTCCATCTCCTCCGCCAGCCCGGTCACGTCGTCGCGCTCCAACCCGTCGGTGATGAGCAGCACCACGGCGCCCTGCCCGAGCACGCGGCGCGACCACAGCCGGTTGAAGTCGGCCAATGCATCGCCGATGCGGGTGCCGCCCGACCAGTCGCGCACGGCGATCGCGCAGTCGGCCAGCGCCTCGTCGGGATCGCGGTGGCGCATCTGGCGCGTCAGGTTAGTCAGCCGGGTGCCGAAGACGAAGGTGTGGACGCGCTGCCGCTTCTCCGCCAGCGCGTGCATGAAATGCAGGAATATGCGCGTGTACTGGCTCATCGAGCCGGAAATGTCGGCGAGCACCACCAGCGGCGGATGCACTTCGCGCGGGCTCCTCCACTTCGGCAGGATCAGCGTGCCGCCGGTGCGCAGCGCGCCGCGCATCATCGCGCGCGGGTCGATGCGCGGCCCGCGCGGGTCGGCGCGGAAGCGGCGCGTGCGCACCTTGTCGAACGGCAGCTCGATGCGCGCGATCGCCTGGCGCGCGGCGGCGATCTCGTCGGCCGTCATCTGGGCGAAATCCTTGCCGCGCAGCACCTCGTCGCCGGAGAAGGTCATGCGCGCGTCGATCTCGATCTCCGGCACCTCGCGCACCGGCTGCCGTTGCTCGTGGCCCGCGAACATGGCGCTCGCCACCCGCGATTCGGCCGCCCGCGGCTTCTCGCGCTCGCGCACGTCGGGCGCCACCGGCGAGAACATGGCGATCATCTTCTCGATCAGCTCGCGCGACTTCCAGAACAGCCGGAACGCCTCGTCGAAGACGGCGTGGTCCTCGCGACGCTTCACCAGCACGGCGTGCAGCGTCCAGTAGAAATCGTCGCGCGTGCCGATGCCGGCGGCCAGCACCGCGTCGATCGCGTCGACCACCGAAGCCGGCCCCACCCGCATGCCGGCCTTGCGCAGCGCGCGGGCGAAATAGACGATGTTGTCGGCGATGCGGCCGTCGGGGACGACCTTCGCCATGCCGGATGCGGGACCCGTCGACATGATGGCGCCTACTGGACCGCCGCGAGCTCGGCCTTGACTTCCCTGAGGATGCGGCCGCCCTCGCCCTGGCCGATGCGGGCGATGTCGTCCTGGTATTTCAGCAGAACGCCGATCGTGTCGGACACGGTCTCGGGATCAAGCGCGACCTTGTCGAGCTCGGTCAGCGCGCTCGCCCAGTCGATCGTCTCGGCGACGCCCGGCACCTTGAACAGGTCGAGTTCGCGCAGCTTCTGCACGAAGGCGACGACCTCGCGCGACAGCCGGGCGTTGGCCTGCGGCACTTTTCGCGCCACGATCTCCAGCTCGCGATCGGCGCGGGGATAGTCGACCCAGTGGTAGAGGCAGCGGCGCTTCAGCGCGTCGTGGATCTCGCGCGTCCGGTTGGTGGTGATGACGACGATCGGCGGCTCTTCGGCCCGGATCGTGCCCAATTCCGGCACCGTCACCTGGAAATCGGAGAGGATCTCCAGCAGGAAAGCCTCGAAGGCCTCGTCGGTGCGGTCGAGCTCGTCGATCAGAAACACGGGCGCGGCGCCCGTCGCGCCGCCCAGCGCCTCCAGCACCGGCCGGCGGATCAGGTATTTCTCGGAGAAGACGTTGCGCTCCATGGCGGAGCGGTCGACCTTGCCGGCCGCCTCCTCCATGCGGATCTCGATCATCTGCGCGGCGTAGTTCCACTCGTAGACGGCGGACGAGACGTCGAGGCCCTCGTAGCACTGGAGGCGGATCAGCGGCCGGCCGAGCGCGGAGGCCAGCACCTTGGCGATCTCGGTCTTGCCGACGCCGGCCTCGCCCTCGAGGAAGAGCGGCCGCTTCATGCGCAGCGCGAGGAACAGCACGGTCGCCAGCGCGCGGTCGGCGACGTAGTCGGCGCCGGCGAGCATGTCGAGGGTGGCGTCGATCGAATCGGGCACGGGACGGGGTTTTGTCGCGGGCATTGCGCCTCCGGCGTCCGGGCCGCCTACAGGACCCGGTACTGGCGGTTGTAATACAGCAGCGGATCGAGGCTGTCGCCGATGCGCACGCCCTTCACGCGCCCGAACAGGATGCGGTGGGTGGCCATGTCCTCGCTCTCGACCAGCTCGCAGTCGAAGACGGCCGCGGCGTCCGACAGCGTCGGCGCGCCGGTCGCCAGCGTGTCCCACACGCCGAAGGCGAAGCGCTCCTGCTGCGGCAGGCCGGTCAGACCGGAAAACGCGTTGGCCAGCTCGCGCTGGCCGGAATGCAGCGTGTTGAGCGAGAAGACGCCGTTGTCGCGGAAGAGGTCGTTCGACGGGTTGGTGGCGTTGAGGCAGACGAGCACGGTCGGCGGATCGTCCGACACCGAGCAGGCGGCGATCACGGTGGTGCCGCGCCGGCCGGCCTTGCCGTCGGTCGCGACGACGTGCACGGCGCCGGCAAAGCGGCTCATTGCGTCGCGATACTGACGCGGTTCGACGACGGATGTCTTCAGCAAGCCGGCATGCCCCTTTCGCACTCCCTGCTATATAGTGGTGCCGGGTCCGGCCTCAAGCACGCTCTTGGCGACAAGGCAAGGCACGATACTTTTCCGCGCGCCGCCTTTCGGCTAGTTTCGGCCGCGCAGCGAGGGACGCATGGCCGCCACAGCAACGAACAGGATGCCGATCGATATGCTTGCACCGGTCGGCCGGCGAGGCATTGGCGTCCGCTGCAGGGCGGCGGCGTGAACCCGCGCCGCGGGCGGCCACGGGCCTGCCGGACTGCATTCGCGGCGCCGTCGAGGCGGCGGCGCATGACGGCCCTCCTCGCAACCGCCGTGCTCGTGCTCGCCGCCGCCTCGCCCGCTGCCGCGCAGGCGATCGGCGTCGTCGCGCCGACGGCGGAAGCGGTCGCCCTGCTCGGAGGGCAGATGCACGCCGGCGCGGAAGCTGCGGCCGCCACCCACGGCATCGCGCCGGAGCGGCTGGTCTTCGCCGACGACCAGTGCACCGCCGAGGGCGGGGCCGAGGCGGCGCGGCAGCTTGCGGCGGCCGATGTCGGGATCGTCGTCGGCTTCCTGTGCACCGAGGCAATCGAGGCGGCCTTGCCCATCCTCAAGGAGGCCGGCATCCCGGTCGTGACACCCGGCGTGCGCACCGACAGCCTGACCGACCGGCGCGACCGCACCGGCTGGCCCGTCTTCCGCAGCGGACCGCGCGACGACGGCGAGGAGGAAGCGACGGCCAAATACCTCGTGCCGCGCTGGCGCGACGCGCTGTTCGCGCTGGTCGACGACGGAACGATCTACGGCCGCGAATTCATCGAGAGCTTCCGGCTGGCGGCCGGCAATGCCGGGCTGAAGCCGGTGTTCGTCGACACCTACCGGCCGCAGATGGACAACCAGATCGGCCTCGTCGCGCGGCTGCGGCGAGCCGGCGCGACGCATGTGCTGGTGGGCGGCGACCGCGCCGACGTGGCGATCATGGGCCGCGACGCGGCGGGCCTCGGCTATCCGCTGACGATCGCCGCCGGCGAGACGCTGCGGGCCGCGCCCGGCGACGTGCCGCTCGCGCCGGGCACGCTGATGGTCGGCCTGCCCGAGCCGGCCGGGATCGCCGCGCCGGAGGCGATCGCCGCCTTCTCGGCGCGCGGCATCGTGCCCGAGGGCTACATGCTGCCGACCTACGCGGCGGTCGAGATCGCGGCGGATGCGCTGGTGGAGGCCGAAACCTCGGGCAAGACGGTCGCCGAAGTGCTCGCCGCGAAGACCTTCCGCACCGCCCTCGGCGGAATCTCCTTCGACGCCAAGGGCGACCTCGCCGAAAACCCCTATAGGCTGTTCCGCTACGACGGGCAGGCCTTCGTACCGGTCGAGTGAGATGCCGATGCGTCCCGGTCCCCGCAACCTGATCACCGATGTCGCCGGCCTCAAGGTCGGCAATGCCGACGACGAGCGGCTGAAGTCCGGCGTCACGGTGCTCCTGTGCGACACGCCGGCGGTGGCGGCCGTCGAGGGGCTGGGCGGCGCGCCCGGCACGCGCGAGACCGACCTGCTGGCGCCGCACAACATGGCCGAGGCGGTCGACGCGCTGGTGCTGTCCGGCGGCTCCGCCTTCGGCCTCGACGCGGCGTCGGGCGCGCAGGCCTGGCTGCGCGAGCGCGGCCGCGGGCTCGACGTGCGCGGACACATCGTGCCGCTGGTGCCGGCCGCGATCCTGTTCGACCTGCCCAATGGCGGCGACAAGGACTGGGGCCGCTACCCGCCCTATCGCGAGATGGGCCATGCGGCGGCCGACGCCGCGGCGACCCATTTCGCCATAGGCACGGCCGGCGCCGGCGCCGGCGCGCTGACGGCCGGCCTGAAGGGCGGGCTGGGCTCGGCCTCGATCGTCATGGACAACGGCGTCACGGTCGGCGCGCTTGTCGCCGTCAACGCCGCCGGCTCGGCGACGGTCGGCCGCACGCCGCATTTCTGGGCCGCGTCCTTCGAGGCGGGCGACGAGTTCGGCGGGCTAGGCCTGCCCTCGCCGCTGCCGGCCGACGCGACGAAGGTGCTGCTCAAGCACCATGTCGCTGCCATGCCCGGCGGCAACACCACGATCGGCATCGTCGCCACCGACGCCAGGCTGACCAAGGCCTCCGCCAAGCGGCTGGCGATCGCCGCCCACGACGGCTTCGCCCGCGCGCTCTGGCCCGTCCACACGCCGGTCGACGGCGATCTCGTCTTCGCGGTCGCCACCGGCCGCAACGAGACGGCCCTTTCCATCGAGGACGCGATCCATCTGCATGCGGCGGCGACGGCCGCCATGGCGCGCGCCATCGCCCGCGCGGTCCATGCGGCGACGCCCGCGCCGGGCGACGTCTTCCCCACCTGGGCGATGCGGGCGGGGCGGGCCTGAGCGATGCGAGCGCGAAAATGGCGTAGACTGCCGCGACCGGAGACCACGATGCCTGCCTTGCGAACGATGCTGCCGCCGCTTGCCCTCGCCGCCGCGCTCTGCGCCGGACCGGCGCTCGCCGGAGACGCCGCCTCGATTGAGGTGCTGGGCTTTTCCGCCGACGGCAAGGTCTTCGCCTTCGAGGAATACGGCGTTCAGGACGGCTCCGGCTTTCCCTATGCGAGCCGCTTCTATATCGACACGGCCGCCGACAGCTTCCTGCCCGGCACGCCGGTGCGGGTGACCTTGCAGGACGAGGCGGCGACGATCGCCCAGGCCCGCGCACAGGCGCGGCAGCAGGCGCAGGCTGCCCAGCCCGACGCCGCGCTTGCCGAAAATCCCGGCTTCGCCGCCGGCCGCAACGCGATCACCGAGATTTCCGCCGATCCGGCGCGGATGGCGGTCAACCCGCGCCCCGTCTTCCCGCCGATCGACGCGCCGCTGGAGTTCCGGCTGGAGGAAACCGCCGTCGCGCAGCCCGAGCGCTGCCGCGACCTCGGCGAGATCAGTGGATTCCGCCTCGTCCGCGCCGCCACCTCGCCCGGCGGCACGGCGCAGACGATCCATGAGGACAGCGGCATTCCCGCGAGTCGCGGCTGCCCGCTCGGCTATGCGATCGGCGGCGTCCAGACCTTCTATCCGCAGGCCGGCAAGCCGGTCTTCGCGGTGCTCATCGCGGTGCGGCAGGTCGGCTTCGAGGGGCCGAACCATCGCTGGATCGCCGTCACTGGAGCGATTCCCCAATAGAGCGGAGACTATTGCGCGTTGAGCCGGGGAAACGTGTCTGCTAGGACGCACGCGACCGCAGCCAGCCGACAGGACCGACGATGATCCCGCGCTATTCGCGCCCCGAAATGGCCGCCATCTGGTCGCCGGAAACCAAGTTCCGCATCTGGTTCGAGATCGAGGCGCATGCCTGCGACGCGCTGGCCGAGATCGGCGTCATCCCGAAGGAAGCGGCGAAAACGATCTGGGAAAAGGGCGGCAGGGCCGTCTTCGACATCGCCCGCATCGACGAGATCGAGCGCGAGACCAAGCACGACGTGATCGCGTTCCTGACGCATCTCGCCGAGATCGTCGGGCCGGACGCGCGCTTCGTCCACCAGGGCATGACCTCGTCGGATGTGCTGGACACCTGCCTGTCGGTGCAGCTCGCGCGGGCCAGCGACCTCCTCATCGCCGACATCGACGCGCTGCTGGCGGCGCTGAAGAAGCGCGCCTTCGAGCACAAGGACACCGTCACCATCGGCCGCAGCCACGGCATCCATGCCGAGCCCACCACGTTCGGCGTCAAGCTGGCGCTCGCCCATGCGGAGTTCTCACGCTGCCGCAGCCGCCTCGTCGCGGCGCGCGCGGAGATCGCCACCTGCGCGATCTCGGGCGCGGTCGGCACTTTCGCCAACATCGACCCGCGCGTCGAGGAGCACGTCGCCAGGGCGCTCGGCCTGACGCCGGAGCCGGTCTCCACCCAGGTCATCCCGCGCGACCGCCATGCGATGTTTTTCGCCACGCTGGGCGTGGTCGCTTCATCCATCGAGCGGCTGGCGACCGAGGTGCGGCACCTGCAGCGCACCGAGGTGCTGGAAGCCGAGGAGTATTTCTCGCCGGGCCAGAAGGGCTCTTCGGCCATGCCGCACAAGCGCAACCCGGTGCTGTCGGAGAACTTGACCGGCCTCGCCCGCATGGTGCGCGCCTATGCGGCGCCGGCGATGGAAAACGTCGCGCTGTGGCACGAGCGCGACATCTCGCACTCGTCGGTCGAGCGGATGATCGGGCCGGACGCGACCGTCACGCTCGACTTCGCGCTGGCGCGGCTGACCGGCCTGATCGACAGGCTGGTAGTCTATCCGCAGAACATGGAGAAGAACCTCCACCGCTTCCGCGGGCTGGTCCACTCGCAGCGCGTGCTGCTGGCACTCACCCAGGCCGGCGTCTCGCGCGAGGACGCCTATCGCCTCGTGCAGAGAAACGCCATGAAAGTCTGGGAGCAAGGCAAGGATTTCCTTGAAGAACTCCTCGCCGACAAGGACGTGCGCGCGGCTCTTTCGGAAGCCCAGCTCCGGGAAAAATTCGACCTCGGCTACCACACCAAGCACGTCGACACGATCTTCCGCCGGGTGTTCGGGACGGCTTGACCCTCAGGCCGCCACCGTGCGCACGACCGTTCCCCATGGATCGGCGGCTTCGCCGGTGCGGCCGTCCTTCGAGGTCAGTTCGACGAAGGAGAGGCCCGTCGTGTCCTGCGGGCGCTTCCCGGCGCCGCGGCTGTGCCAGACATTGGCGCCGATGTGGTGGTGGTAGCCGCCGGACGACAGGAAGACGGCGGCGTTACCATAGTGGACGACCGTGTCCAGCCCGATCGCCTCGTTCCACCAGGCCTCCGCCTCGTCGACATTGCCGACGCGCAGATGGACGTGGCCGATCACGGTGCCGGCCGGCGCGCCCTGCCAGCCCGCGTCGCCCTCGCGCAACTCGCCGAGCAGGCCGCGGAAGTCGAGGCGCTCCGTCGCCATGCGGAGATTGCCGCCCTCGTAGCTCCAGGCCTCCTTCGGCCGGTCGGCATAGATCTCGATGCCGTTGCCCTCGGGATCGGTCAGGTAGATCGCCTCGCTGACGAGGTGGTCGGAGGCGCCGTCGATGCCGATCTTGCGGTCGATGGCGCTTTGCGTCCAGCGCGCGAGGTCGGCGCGGGACGGGAACAGGAAGGCGGTGTGGTAGAGGCCGGCGCTGCGCGGATCGTCGGGCTTCAGCGCGGCCGAGCCCTCGATCTCCAGCAGCTCGCGGCCGCCGGCGCCGAGCGCGATGCGGTTGCCTGACCGCCGCAGTTCCTCGAAGCCCAGCAGGTTCCTGTAGTAGGCGGCGAGCGCATCGGCGTCGCGCGCCTTCAGCCCGACGCGGGCGATGCTGATCGGCGTCGTCGCCGAGAACGGCAGTTCTGTCTTTTCCAGAAGGGCGGCACTCATGGCTCTGCTCCGTGTTCGATGATAGCCTGAAGATCGTCCTTGCCGGCGCCGTCCACAAGCGGCGCGGCGGCGACAGGCTGTTCACCTTGATTGAACGCCGCATGGGATACCGTTCACATGGAGCATCCTTCGAGCCTTGCCGGCCGGCCGAAGCGCGGCTATGTGCGCGCCATGAAGGTGAAGGACGCAGACATATTGTTCGTGCCGGACCATGGCGGCGCCGGCCCGCTGCACTGGCAGAGCCGATGGCAGCCGCGCCTGTCGACGGCGCGGCGCGCGCAGCCCGGCAACCGCTTCGATCCGCGGGCCGAGGCATGGGTCGGGTCGGTGGCGGAGGCCGTCAACGCTGCGACGCGGCCGGTGATCCTGGTCGGGCATTCGCTGGGGGTGGCCGCGATTACCGCGGCGGCGGACACGTTCCGCCAGCCCGTCGCCGGCGCCTTCCTCGTCGCGCCGCCCGACCCGGAGGGCGAGGATGCGCCGGGCTGGCTGGCGCCCTTCGGCGCCTATCCGACCGATCCACTGACCTTCCCGTCGCTGCTGGTCGCCAGCCGCAACGACCCGCTGTGCAGCTTCACCGTGGCGGAAGACCTCGCCTCCGCCTGGGGATCGCTGCTGATCGATGCCGGCCAGGCCGGACGCATCGACGCAGCGGACGGCTACGGGCCGTGGCCGGAAGGCTCGATGGCCTTCGCGACGTTCGTTTCAAGACTTTAGGAAAAAGTCCCGCGGGCCTGGTCGACCAGCAGCTTCGCGCCTGCCGTCATCAGCCGCCCCTCCCCGCCGATGGCGAAGAGCCGGTAGCCCATGGCCGAAAGCCTGCCGGCACCCGAAACGTCGACCAGATAGATGCCGGCACGCTTGCCGGCGTCGCGCGCCCGCGCGGCGATGTCGGCGACCGCGCCCATCATGCCTTCCAGCGAGGCGTTGACCTCGCGGCCCTCGCTCCATGCGATGGAAAAATCCGACGGGCCGGCGAAGATGCCGTCGATGCCCTCGACGGCGAGGATGTCGTCCAGCGCCTCGTAGGCGCGCCGCGTCTCGATCATGGCGAACGCCATGGTGCGCGCATTGTCGCCCGACAGCATGGCGCGCATGTCGCCCTGGCGGCGCCGGTTGGCGCCGATGGTCGGCCCCCAGGAGCGTTCGCCCAGCGGCGGGAACTTCATGGCGGCGACGAAGGCGCGCGCGTCGGCGGCAGAATTGATCATCGGCGCGATGACGGCCTCGGCGCCGAAGTCGAGCGCCCGGCTCGCCATGTCGAAGCGGCCGACCGGGATGCGCACCAGCCCCGGCTTGCCGGCAGCGATCACCGGCAGCATGCAGCGCAGCACGCTGTCGTCGCCGTGGCCGCCATGCTGCATGTCGAGCGTGACGGCGTCGAAGGCGGTCTGGCAGAGCACCTCGATCGTCATCGGCTCGGGCAGGCTCGACCAGGCGGTGAACACCGCCTCGTCGGCCGCGAGCCGCGCTGCAAGCGACATGGTGCGGTCCCGCAGGCGCTAGCTGTTCTGGATCTGCCGCACGGCCTCGGCCAGCAGGTCGCTCATCTGCCGGCGGATCTGGTGGTCGGACTGCGCCACGCCGGCCTTGTCGAAGTCGGCGCGGACGCGGCGGAAGACGTCCTCCTCGCCGGCTTCCTCGAAATCGGACTTCACGACCTCCTTGGCATAGGCCTCGGCGGCCTCGCCGGTCTTGCCGAGCTTTTCGGCGGCCCACAGGCCGAGCAGCTTGTTGCGGCGCGCCGTCGCCTTGAACTTCAGCTCCTCGTCATGCGCGAACTTCTTCTCGAAGCTTTCGCCGCGCTCGTTGATGCTCATCGAAGATCCTCCGAATGGGACTGGAATCCGTATCGCCAATATGGGCTGGCCGAGCACAAACCAAAAGGGCGCCGTCCGGTCAATATGCGGGGGCGGCCGCTGCGGCAATTCGCT
>Ga0066256_1002839_pt1 | contig 18031 bp, 16 predicted proteins | sample ThiBio_1000_biof_FD_87107 | JGI IMG/M metagenome (GOLD analysis project Ga0066256, IMG submission 87107) | Wastewater bioreactor microbial communities from Cape Town, South Africa - Thiocy_expt_1000_biof (version 2) | ecosystem: Engineered > Bioreactor > Thiocyanate-remediating >...
GGCGGGGGGTGGCTTGAAGGGGGTGATGGCGGCAGCGGCTATGGCGGCAAGATCTTCGTGCGAGCCGGCGGCGGGCTGACGATCATCGATTCCGATCTCACGGGTGGCTCGGTCGCCGGCGGTTCGGGCGCCGTGCAAGGCGACGCCGCGGGCGCCAGCTTGTATCTGCATGACAACACGATTGCCGCGTTCCAGGTCAGCGGCACGGCAAATGTCGGAAACGACATCGCCGGAACGGGCGGACTGACCAAATCCGGTGCCGGAGTACTCGTCCTTTCCGGCGTCAACACCTACACGGGCGGCACGACGGTGAATGACGGCCGGCTCGAACTGTCCGGCGCCGGCACGCTGGGCGCCGCAATCGGCGAAACCCGGATCGGCGGCGGCACGGTGGACCTCGGCGGCACGACGCAGACGCAGGACGGTGGCTTCGTCATCACCGACGGCCAGCTTGCCAACGGCACGCTTTCGAGCAGCGGCACCTTCGACCTCCAGCAGGGCTTGGTTTCAGCGGCACTGAGCGGTGCCGCAAGCGCCACCAAGACCGGCTCGGGGCCCGCCATCCTGACGGGCCTCAACAGCTACACCGGCGCGACGACAGTCGACGCGGGCGTGCTGGTAATCTGGACCGGCGCGTCGATCGCGTCGTCGTCGGGGACGACGGTGAACGGTGGCGGGTTCGTGGTGAACGGCACGGCGGGCGGCGTGAATGTGGTCGGCGGCTATCTCGGCGGATCGGGGACAGTCGGGACGACGCTGATCGGCGGTGGCGGAATGCTCTCGCCGGGCAATTCGATCGGCACGATCACGGTGAACGGCAGCCTCGCCTTCGCGCCGGGTTCGACCTATCTGGTCCAGTTGTCGCCGAGCGATGCCGACCGCACCGAGGTGAAGGCGGTGGGCGGGGCGGGAACGGCCGACCTGTCGGGCGCAACGGTGCTGCCCCTCTACGAGCCGGGCTCCTACATCGCCCGGCGCTATGTGATCGTGGAAGCCGATGGCGGGTTCGGCGGCACGCAGTTCTCCGGGCTCACCGGCAGCGCGCCGGCCGGATTCACCCAGTCGCTCGACTATGATGCCGACACAGCGTGGCTGGTGCTGTCGCTGGCCATGTCCGGCGGCCCCGGCCCGTTCGGCGCGCTCAACCGGAACCAGCAGGCGGTGGCGACGGCGCTGACGGACTATTTCCTCGCCAATGGCGGCATCCCGGCCGTTTACGCCTTCACCACCGCGGGCGAGCTGACGCTGGCGAGCGCCGAGAACGGCACCGCCGCGCAGCAGGCCGGGCTGCTGGCAGGCACCCGGTTCCTGTCGACGATCGGCGATCCCTGGCTCGGCGGCGCGGGTGCGGCGGACGGCGCAGATGGCGCCGGCGCGACCGCCGCCTATGCCGAGGACGGCAAAGCGGGAGCCGACCGCATCGCCCACCGCTTCGAGGCAGCCTTCGCGACGGGAGCCTCCGCCCCGGCGCGCGCCGCCTCGACCCGCAGCGTCTGGGGTTCGGTGACGGGCGGCGGCCAGTGGCTCGCCGGCAATGCGGCCGGGGGTTCGCAGGACAGCTCGACGGCACTCGCCGGCCTTGCCTCTGGCGTCGACTGGCAGGCCGAAGGCACGCGCGCCGGGCTGGCGCTCGGCGCGGCCTGGTCGAATGCCAGCCTCGCGAACGGGCTCGGCTCCGCCAGCGACGGCGCGTTCTCCATCGGCGCGCGCGCCAGCCACGATTTCGGGGCGTTCTACCTCTCCGGCGCGGCCGCTTACGGGCTGCATGTCGTGTCGACCAGCCGCGCCGTCGGCGCGGAGACCTACCGGGCGAACTTCACCGGCCAATCCTTCTCCGGGCGGGCCGAGGCAGGCGCGCGGCTTTCGACCGGCGTCGCGGACTTCCTGCCCTACGCAGCCTTCCAGGCGACCGCGTTCAGCAACCCCGCCTACGGGGAGACCGGCTCGGGGGCGGGGACCTTCGCGCTCAACTATGCGGCCCGCACGACCACCGAGACACGCGGCGAGGTCGGCCTGCGCCTCAGCCGCCGCAGCGTGGACGAGGCCGGCGCGACGACCCTGTCGGGGCGGCTGGCCTGGGCACACTATTTCGACACCGCGCGCACGGCTTCGGCCGGGTTCGCGGCGCTCGCCGGAACCGGCTTCCTGACCGGCGGCGCGGCGAAGGCGGCCGACACCGCGCTGGTCTCGTTCGACTACCGGCGCGACTGGGGCAACAAGGCCGTCTCGCTCGGCCTAGACGGCGAGTTCGGCGCCGGCACCATCGCCGTCGGCGCGAAGGCCGGTCTCAGCATCAGGTGGTAGCAACGGCGCCGCCGCGCAGCTCCAGATGAAAAGGCCCGCCGTCAGGCGGGCCTTTTCGCATCGCGATTGCCGCGGCCGCTCAGTCGAGCGAGGCGGTGAAGCGCTGGATGCGCATGCAGGCTTCCTCGAGCTGCTGCTCGGAAGCCGCGTAGGAGATGCGGAAGTTGGGACCCAGCCCGAAGGCCGAGCCGTGCACCACCGCGACGCCCTCCGCCTCCAGCAGCTCGGTGACGAAGTCCTCGTCGGTGGCGATCGTCTTGCCCGACGGACCCTTCCTGCCGATCAGCCCGGCGCAGGACGGGTAGACGTAGAACGCGCCCTCCGGCGTCGGGCAGTTGATGCCGCGCGCCTGGTTGAGCATGGAGACGACCAGGTCGCGTCGCGCCTGGAAGATCCCCTTGTTCCGGTGGACGAAGTCCTGCGGGCCGTTGAGCGCCTCGACCGAGGCCCACTGGGCGATGGTGCAGGCGCCCGAGGTCTGCTGGCCCTGGATCATGTCCATCGCCTTGATGAGCGCGACCGGGCCGGCCGCGTAGCCGATGCGCCAGCCGGTCATGGCATAGGCCTTCGACACGCCGTTCATGGTCAGCGTGCGCTCGTAGAGCGCCGGCTCCACCTCGGCGATCGTGCGGAACACGAAGTCGCCATACGTCAGGTGCTCGTACATGTCGTCGGTCAGCGTCCACACATGCGGATGGCGCAGCAGCACGTCGGCCAGCGCCCTCAGCTCGGCCTCGGTGTAGGCTGCGCCGGAAGGGTTGGACGGCGAGTTCATCACCAGCCATTTCGTCCGCGGCGTGATGACCTTCTCCAGCGCGGCCGCCGTGAGCTTGAAGCCGTTGTCGATCGAGGTCTCGGCGAAGACCGAGGTGCCGCCGCAGATAGCCACCATCTCGGGATAGCTCACCCAATAGGGGCGCGGGATGATGACCTCGTCGCCGGGGTTGAGCGTGGCCATGAAGGCGTTGAACAGGATCTGCTTGCCGCCGGTGCCGACGATGGTCTGCTCGGGCTTGTAGTCGAGGTTATTCTCGCGCTTGAACTTCCTGGCCACCGCGTCGCGGAGCTGCGGGATGCCGGAGACCGGCGGATACTTGGTCTCGCCGCGGCGGATCGCCTCGATCGCCGCGTTCTTGACGTTGTCCGGCGTGTCGAAATCCGGCTCGCCCGCGCCCAGGCTGATGACGTCGCGGCCCTTCGCTTTCAGGTCGCGCGCCTTCTGGCTGACCGCGATGGTCGCGGACGGCTTCACGCGTGAAAGGGCGTCGGCAAGAAAGGCCATGACGTGGATCTCCGGTTCGGACAACGAGCCTGCGAATTCAGGCGCGCGCTTATTGTCCCATCGCGCACGCGCACGCAAGGGAAACCCGCGGGTTCGTCGCATTTGTCGAAAAATCGACGCGTTAACCCGCGCGCAAGCCTTCGCCGCCACAATCGCGCCGCAACACCGGAGAGCTTGCTTGTCGCGCAGCGTCGGCCTCGCCCACATCATCAGACAACAGGACGGCACCTCGACCGGCGTATGGGGCGTGTTCGCGCTGAAGAGCGCGTTCCAGCCGATCTTCGCGTTCCGGCCCGGCGGGCAGCTCGAGATCACCGCCTTCGAGGGGCTGATCCGCCCCTTCCGCAACGGCGAGGGGCTGTCGCCCGGCGCCTTCTTCAACGCGGTGCCCGCCTCCGACCGGATGCATGTCGAGACGCTGGCGCGCACGCTGCACCTGCTCAACGCGGGCGCCTGCCTCGATCCCGCGACCTCGCTGTTCGTCAATTTCGACCCGTCGCTGTTCTCCGAGCCGACGGTGGCGCGCAACGCGCTGCGCGACATGCGGCTGGTGCTGCACGAGGCGCAGATCGAGCCGTCGCGCATCGTCTGCGAGGTGACCGAGCAGCGGGCGGCCGAGGGCGCGCTGCATATGTTCGTGCAGGCGCTGCGCGACCACGGCTTCCGCATCGCCGTCGACGATTACGGCGCGGAGGAATCCGGCATCCAGCGCATCAATGCGCTGAAGCCCGACATCGTGAAGTTCGACGCGCACTGGATCACCCGGCTGATGAGCTCCGGCCCCGGCTTCGCGCTGCTCGAGGCGATGGTGTCGGAGTTCCGCGACCGCGGCATCCTCAACCTGTTCGAGGGGATCGAGGAGACCTGGCAGCTCGAGCTCGCCGAGAAGTGCGGCGTCGACATGGTGCAGGGCTTCGTGCTGGCGCGGCCCGAGCTCGCGCCGACCAGCTTCGCCGCCTTCTCCCGCGCCACGCCCGCTGCCGCCCCGGCGAAGCCGGACAAGCGTGCCGCGGCGCCGGCCGTGCCGGCGCGGCCCGCCGCCGGCCAGCCGGCCGAGCCCGCGCCGGCCGGCACGCCGCGCCGCGCGCATGCCCGTTCCTTCGGCCATCGCGGTACCCGTTAAGCCGCTTGGCCTTCGCTGGAATTGCGTTTTCGCGACATTTCGTTTGCGTTTTGACGCCGCGAGCTTGCGTTTTCGCAGCGATTTTCCCCGGAACATTCGCGAAAGCGCAACAAAACTGTTGTCGGCCTGTCACGGACGGCCGATACTCCGGTTCGCGGAGTAGCCAACTTCGCCAACCATACGGGAGCGAAACCAATGAAAATATCGGGAATTGCCGCGGGCCTCGCGGCAGCGATCACGCTGCTGTCGAGCTCCGCCGCCTTCGCCGTCACCGAGATCAGCTGGTGGCACGCGATGACCGGCGCCAACAACGAGGTCGTCGAGACGCTGGCCAAGCAGTTCAACGAGAGCCAGGGCGACTACAAGGTCGTCCCGGTGTTCAAGGGAACCTATCCCGAGACGCTCAACGCGGGCATCGCGGCGTTCCGCGCCAAGCAGCCGCCGGCCATCCTGCAGGTCTTCGACGTCGGCACCGGCGTCATGATGGCCGCCGAGGTCGCGGTGAAGCCGGTGGCCGACATCCTGTCGATGGGCGGCGCCAAGTTCGACAAGAGCCAGTACCTGCCCGGCATCGTGGCCTACTACTCGAAGCCGGACGGCACGATGCTGTCCTTCCCCTACAATTCGTCCTCGCCGATCCTCTATTACAACAAGGACGCCTTCCAGAAGGCCGGGCTCGACGCCGCCAACCCGCCCAAGACCTGGCCGGAAGTGTTCGAGGCGGCGCGCAAGATCAAGTCGAGCGGCGCGGCCAAGTGCGGCCTGACCTCGACCTGGCTGACCTGGATCGGGCTGGAGAACTTCGCCGCCTGGAACAACCTCCAGTACGGCACGCAGGAGAACGGGCTCGCCGGCACCGACGTCGAGCTGAAGTTCAACTCGCCGATGTTCGTGAAGCACTTCCAGAACTTCGCCGACCTCGCCAAGGAAGGCGTGTTCCGCTACGGCGGCCGCACCTCGGAGGCCAAGCAGCTCTTCCTGTCGGGCGAGTGCGCGATCATGACGGAATCGTCGGGCGGCCTCGGCGACGTCATCAAGTCGGGCATGAATTACGGGCTCGGCCAGCTTCCCTACTATCCCGACGCGCCGGGCGCGCCGCAGAACACCATCCCCGGCGGCGCCAGCCTGTGGGTGATGGGCGGCCATTCGGACGAGGAATACAAGGGCGTTGCCGCCTTCTTCAACTTCCTGTCGAAGACCGACATCCAGCAATACCTGCACGAGAAGTCGGGCTACCTGCCGGTGACGCTCGCCGCCTATGAGGCGACCAAGAAGTCCGGCTTCTACGACAAGAACCCCGGCCGCGAGATTCCGATCACGCAGATGATGGGCAAGGCCCCCACCGAGAACTCGAAGGGCGTGCGCCTCGTCAACCTGCCGCAGGTGCGCGACATCGAGAACGAGGAGTTCGAGAAGATGCTGAACGGCGAGCAGTCCGCCCAGCAGGCGCTCGACAACGCGGTCGCCCGCGGCAACAAGGCGATCCAGGAAGCGCTCGGCAAGTAGGCCGGCGACCGACAGCCGACCCGGCGCGCCCCCTTTCGCGGGGCGCGCCTTGCATTGCATCGCCGCGCGCCCCAAGCTGGGCGCCCGTGCGAGGAGGGGAGGACCGCAAGGGATGTCGTCGCCGCGCGTGACGTTCAACAACAAGCTGCTGCCCTATCTGCTGGTCGCGCCGCAGCTCGCCATCACGCTCGTCTTCTTCTACTGGCCGGCGAGCCAGGCGATCTACCAGTCGGTTCTTCGGGAAGACCCGTTCGGGCTCAACAGCCGCTTCGTCGGCCTCGCCAACTTCCAGCGGCTCTTCGAGGAGCCGAGCTACATCAACTCGTTCAAGGTGACGGCGGTCTTCTCGATCGCCACTGCCGTGCTGGCGCTGGTGGTGGCGTTGCTGCTGGCCGTCATGGCCGACCGCATCGTCAAGGGCCGCGGCTTCTACCGCACGCTGATGATCTGGCCCTATGCGGTGGCGCCGGCGATCGCCGGCATGCTGTGGCTGTTCATGTTCAACCCGACCATGGGCACCTTCGCCTCCATGCTGCGCTCGGCCGGCTACAACTGGGACCCGCTGCTCAACGGCAACCAGGCGATGGTGCTGGTGATCGCGGCCGCCGCGTGGAAGCAGATCAGCTACAACTTCCTGTTCTTCGTCGCCGGGCTGCAGGCGATTCCGAAATCGCTGGTCGAGGCGGCGGCGATCGACGGGGCGGGCGAGAACCGGCGCTTCTGGACGATCCAGTTCCCGCTGATCGCGCCGACCACCTTCTTCCTGCTCGTCATCAACACCGTCTACGCCTTCTTCGACACGTTCGGCATCATCCACGCCGTCACCGGCGGCGGGCCGGGCAAGGCGACCGAGACGCTGGTCTACAAGGTCTACAACGACGGCTTCGTCAACCTGATGCTCGGCAGCTCGGCCGCGCAGTCGGTGGTGCTGATGGTGATCGTCATCGCGCTGACGGCGATCCAGTTCCGTTACGTCGAGCGGAAGGTGCACTATGGCTGAGCCAGGCGGAGGCATGGTCCAGAACAACCAGGGCTCGCGCATCGTCGCGCATGCGGTGCTGATCCTCGGCATCGCGGTCGTCGCCTTCCCGATCTACTACACCTTCGTGGCCTCGACGCTGTCGCTGCAGACGATCCTGCGCCCGCCGCTGCCGCTGCTGCCGGGCAGGGAGTTCTTCACCAACTACGCGACGGCGCTGTTCGGCGGCGTCGGCCGCATCGGCGGGGTCGACGTCGGCACGCTGCTGTTCAACACCACGGTGGTGGCGCTGGCGGTGGCCATCGGCAAGATCGTCATCTCGATCCTGTCGGCCTACGCCATCGTGTTCTTCCGCTTCCCGTTCAGGATGTTCTTCTTCTGGACGATCTTCCTAACGCTGATGCTGCCGATCGAGGTGCGCATCCTGCCGACCTACAAGGTGATGGTCGACCTCGGCCTGATCGACACCTATACGGGGCTGACCCTGCCGCTGATGGCGTCCGCTACCGCCACGCTGCTGTTCCGCCAGTTCTTCATGACCATCCCCGGCGAGCTGGTGGAGGCCGCGCGCGTCGACGGTGCGGGGCCGATGCGCTTCTTCTTCGATATCCTGCTGCCGCTGTCGCGCACCAACATCGCGGCGCTGTTCGTCATCCTCTTCATCTATGGCTGGACGCAGTATCTGTGGCCGCTGCTGGTGACCAACAGCAACGACATGAACACGATCGTGATCGGTCTGAGGAAGATGATCTCCTTCGCCGACGCCGACACGGAATGGCATCTGGTCATGGTTACCTGCGTGCTGGCCATCCTGCCGCCGGTGCTGGTCGTCGTCCTCATGCAGCGCTGGTTCGTCAAGGGCCTGGTCGAGACGGAGAAATAGAATGGCGACGATCTCGCTCAGGGATGTGCGCAAGAGCTACGGCAGCCAGGAGGTCATCCACGGCGTCAACCTCGACGTGGCCGACGGCGAGTTCATCGTCATCGTCGGCCCGTCCGGCTGCGGCAAGTCCACGCTGCTGAGGATGGTGGCGGGGCTGGAAGCGATCAGCGCCGGCACGATCGAGATCGCCGGCAGGGTGGTGAACAAGCTCGAGCCGCGCGAGCGCAACATCGCGATGGTGTTCCAGAACTACGCGCTCTACCCGCATATGAGCGTGTTCGACAACATGGCCTACGGGCTGAAGATCGCCGGCCTGCCGAAGGACGAGATCCGCGCGCGCGTCGACAAGGCGGCGACGATGCTGCAGCTCGAGCCCTATCTCCAGCGCAAGCCGCGGGAGCTCTCCGGCGGCCAGCGGCAGCGCGTCGCGATGGGCCGGGCGCTGGTGCGCGACCCGGCCGCCTTTCTGTTCGACGAGCCGCTGTCCAACCTCGACGCCAAGCTGCGCGTGCAGATGCGGCTCGAGATCAAGCAGATGCAGCGCTCGGTCGGCACCACCTCGCTCTACGTCACCCACGACCAGGTCGAGGCGATGACGCTGGCCGACCGGCTGGTGGTGATGAACCAGGGCGTGGCCGAGCAGATCGGCACGCCGATCACCGTCTACGAGCGACCGGCGAGCGTCTTCGTCGCCGGCTTCATCGGCTCGCCGGCGATGAACCTCGTCGCGGCCGAGGTCGCGCCGCAGGGCAGGGGGCTGGCGCTCGCCGGCGGCGGCACGGTGAAGCCGCGCGACACCGCGCTGCCGGACCCCGGCCGCAAGGTGCTGCTCGGCGTGCGGCCCGAGCACCTGCGGCTCGTCAACGGCGCCAACAATGCCGATTTCGAGATCAGGGTCGCCGCGGTCGAGGCGCTAGGCGCCGACACGCTGGCGCACGGCCACGCGGCCGGCGCCGCCGAGGGCGCGCCGATGCTGGTGGCGCGGCTGCCCGGCGGGACGCGGGTGGCGCCCGGCGACACGCTGCCGCTCGCCATCGACCCCGGCATGACCCACCTCTTCGACGCGGGGACGAGCCGGCGGATCTGAGCGCAGCCGAACCGCGCTGTTACCCCCACTCCGTCGCCGCTGCGCGGCGCCATCTCTCCCCCATACCTTGCGGCCGGCTTTCCTCTCCCCTGTCGATCGGGGGAGAGGTGGCATGCGAAGCATGACGGAGTGGGGGTCGACCTTGGAGGAAATGGCAGTACGGATGCCCCACAGAAAGAGCGCCCGGCGAGCCGGGCGCTAGTCGACGGGAGCACAGGGGAGGAAAAAGGTCAGGCCACCCGCTTCCAGGCGCGGTCCGAACTGGGCAGCGGCGCCGACAGGATCTGGTCCTCGACCAGAACCGAATTCAGGAGATCGATGTCGACATAGTAGAACTTGACGAGCTGGCCGGGAATGTCTTCTGCGCCGAAGCCGCGGGAGATCAGGAACTCGACCGCGACCGAAATCTCGGCCCTGTCGGTCAGCCGGCGTTTTGCGTTTTCGTCGAGCGCAGCGCGCATCCAGATCCCCCCACGGATCCCGTTTGCAGACGCAATGAAACACCCCGCAAGCAACGCCGCGGACGCACACCAGACCAGCCAAGCGAAAAATGAAAACTTGAAGAAAGAGGCCCGAACAGTTCGGGCCATTCCCGAATCGCCAAGGCAATTATGTCACGGCTTCAGAAGCGTGCAAGCAGAGGCGCCCGGCGAGCTCGCGTCGACGCAAGCCTCGCGCAAGCTTCGATCGTGGAGTGCCGCGGGGCGAGCCGTCAGGACGCGAGACGGCGAGGGCCGTGCAACGGCCGCTTGGCGCGGACGACGTCGTTCAGGAGGTCGACGTCGATGTAGTAGAAACGCGAGAGCTGGGTCGGCAACTCCTCGTCGGTGAAACCGCGCGCGTGCAGGAAGTCGACGGCCGTGATCATCTCGGCGCGTTCGGTCAGCCGGCGCTTGCCGCAATCGTCGCCCATTTCCTGCATCCGGTTCCCCCGCGCCCCACGAATGCCCCGGAGGCAGTATGGGCCGACGCGGCGGAATCGCAAGCGCATCCGGCACTGTCCACAGGCAGGCTTCAGAAGGCGAAGGAGCCCTGCGCGGCATCGCGCTCCGGCATTTTCGCGCGCTCGTGGGCGAGCAGCCGCATCTTGGTCGTCGCACCGCCCGGCGCCGAGAAACCGCCGAGGCGGCCGCCGGCCGCGACGATGCGGTGGCAGGGCACGACCAGCGGCACCGGGTTGCGCGCCAGCGCCACGCCGGTCTCCCGCGCCGCGCCCGGATGGCCGGCCAGCGCGGCGAGCTCGCCATAGGTGACGGCCTCGCCATGGGTGAGCCGGCGCGCCGCCGCATAGATGTCGCGGCGGAAATCGTCGACCTGCGTCAGGTCGACCGGGGCGAAGGCGAAGTCGACCGTCTCGCCTTCGGCATAGCGCCGGATCGCGGCCACGAGCCCGGCGATCTCAATGGGCAGCGCCTCTTCCGCCAGCGCCGGCGCCAGCCCCGCCGGCTGCGCGGCGAGCCGCGCCCGGGCCGCTTCCGCGTCCGGCTCCGGCAGGATCAGGCGGGTGAGGCCGTGCTCGCTCCAGGCAATCGCGAAGAAGCCCAGCGCGGTGTCGAAGGCGAAGGAGCCGGGCGAGGGGGAGAGCGCCGTCATGTTCCCACCATAGCATCCGGTCCCGGCCGGACAAAGCCGGAACGGGGCCGTGTGCCGCGCGCTCCTGACAGTCCCGTGTCGCGCTGTCGCGGAGCGTGAAGCCCCGCGGCGCGAGGCCCCGATTGCGTGACCGCGCCGGCTCGGCTAAGGAAGATCGGGCCGGGAGCAGATCGAACGAAGCGAAGGGGCGGGAAGCCTTGCCGTTGTCCCCGAAATCCACAGTCTCCGCGACGCTGCTCCTGCTGCTCGGGCTCGCCGGATGCACCTCCGAGAGCGGCACGCAGGCGCGTGTCCCGTCGCCCGTCGCGCTCGCCTATCCGCCCAATCCCGTCCTGCCGGTCACGGTGGCGTCGCTGCCGCAGGACCGGCCGGCCTATGCCGCGCCGGGCACCTCCTCCGAAACCGTCACGGCGACCGTCGCGACCGCCTATGCGGCGCCCGAGCCGGCGAGCAAGATCGAGGCGGTGTTCGCTCCGGAAGGCCGCTTCGGGCCGCAGGCTGTCGCCGCCCGCAGCCCCGAGCTCGACCAGCTCATCTCGCGCTACTCGGTCCATTACGAGGTGCCGGAAAGCCTGGTGCGGCGCGTCGTCAACCGCGAGAGCACGTTCGACCCGTCCGCCCGCAACGGCCCCTATTGGGGGCTGATGCAGATCCTGCCGGCCACCGCCCGCTCGATGGGCTATCAGGGGCCGAACGAGGGCCTGCTCGACGCCGAGACCAACCTCAAATACGCCGTGCGCTACCTGCGCGGGGCGTGGCTGACGGCCGGCGGCGACGAGGACCAGGCGATCCGCTTCTACGCCCGCGGCTATTATTTCGACGCCAAGGCCAAGGGCCTTCTCGACGAGACGGGGCTCGGCCGCGACCGTCACCGGATGCGCTGACACGCACGAAACGGCCGCCAGCCGCGCGATTACGCGGTTTTAACGGCTGTCGTGGCATGGTGGCGGCATGAGCAAGAAGCCCGCCAAGACCGCCGCTTCCGAAAACGAAGGCTCCGGGACGCCGAAGAAGCGCTCGAAGCTGAAGCTCGCGCTGCTCGTGCTGGCGCCGCTTGTCGTGCTGGCCGGCGGCGGCTATGCCGGCTGGGCCTTCTTCCTCGCGCCGGCCCCGGCCGAGGCTTCCGCGCAGGCCGGCGAGGGCACCGGTGAGGCGCCCGAACAGACGCCCGACCCGGTGCAGGTGGCCGCCGTGCCGGTCGACATCGCGGCGCAGACCTCGTTCACCCATTCCTATGCGCTGTCCGTGCTGATCGAGGAAATGTGCGGCGAGATCTCCGTGCCGGCGCTGAAGGCGGCGAGCGAGGAGGAGGCGCATGCCGACGCGCAGCTCGTCGCGCTGTCCTGGACGGCCGCCTCGCGGCGCGTCAACGCGCTCTCCGAAAAGTCCTGCGGCCATTTCTTCGCCGAGATCGAGAACGCCGACGCCAAGGCCGCGACGATCGCCGCCGACAAGGCCGCCGCTGCCGCCAAGGGCAAGGCGAAGCACTAGCTTTCGCTCGCTCTGCTTTCGCTCACGGGCCGTACCGCTCGCTTCGCTCGCTGGCCCTCCGCGGGGGCGCGCCATCAGGGCGCGACGCCCGGTCGGGCTTGCGGCCCGCGGCCGACAAGTGACCGCTATCAGCCGTCGGCTCAGCCGGAGATCAGGTCGCCGCGGCGCCAGGCTTCGGTGCCCCAGTTGCGCAGGCGCATGCGGGGCGCGATCCAGACCGCGGCGAGCGGCGCCAGAACGAGGCTGGCCACGACGACGGCGGGGATGAGCAGCTTCGCGTGCGGCACCAGCGCCGGCACCGACAGCACGGTCACGGCGCCGATGCCGAACAGCACGGCATTGGCCATCATGCCGCAGAAGATCCTGAGCCAGGTGTCGGTCGCAAGCATCGGCTTTCTCCATCACATGCCGAGGCTCAACGCGCTCCGCCCGCGCCGCGTTCCGCCGCGGCCGGCCGAATGCGCCCTCGCGGGGAATCGCGCTATCTTCGGCGCAAAGGAGACCGCCATGCCCGCCATCCCGCTTCCCCTTTCCGGCTCGTGCCGCTGCGGCCGGGTCGCGATCCGCGTGACGAAGGCGCCGATCGCCACCAGCGCCTGCCATTGCCGCGGCTGCCAGAAGATGTCGTCGTCGGCCTATTCGCTGACGGCCATGGTGCCGGCCGACGGCTTCGCGGTGACCAGGGGCGAGCCGGTGATCGGCGGGCTGCACGGGCCGGACGCGCACCACTTCTTCTGCGGCCACTGCATGACCTGGATGTTCACGAGGGGCGAGGGCATGGACTGGTTCGTCAACGTCCGGCCGACCATGCTCGACGAGACCGGCTGGTTCCGCCCCTTCATGGAGACCTATACCAGCACGAAGCTGGCGTTTGCCGAAACCGGCGCGGTGCGCAGCTTTGCCGAGTTCCCGGCCATGGACGAGTATGAGGGGCTGCTGAAGCAGTATCAGGAGTGGGCAGATTAGTTTGCGCCTGATCGTCGCCACGCCCCGGTTTCCCTTCGCTCACGGGCCGCACCACTCGCTTCGCTCGCTGGCCCTCCGCGGGGCCTCACATCAGTTCGAGCGCCCGGTCGGGCTTGCAGCGGCTCGTCACCACGCCCGCCGAAGCGTCTGGCCATTGGGAAAGTGGGAAGACGGGCGGCCGTTCGGTCGCTCATATGTTTGTTTTCTTGCGGCCTTCCGGCCGCCCGTCCGGTGTTTGCCCCGAGTGCTCCCTTGAAGGAGAGTCGCCGGCATTGGCGCCGGAAGTGCCGTTCGTGGAGCCATTTCAGGCTCCGGGCTCGCCCCAATCAACGGCGAAGACACGGCCACCCGTGGACCCGGGTCTCTCTCGGGCGGTTCGGACCACCCAGCCGCGCCACCGCGCGCGGCCCCCAGGCACCGGCCCCTGCCCGGGATGGTCGGTGGCCATCCGTTTCCCGCGCAGTTGCTGACGGGGAGGATAGGGGAGGTGGCGGGGGCGGGGACAGACGCGGCAGTCGGCAATCGGCAATCGGCAGTCGGAACAAGAGGTTGGGTCGCGCGGAGCGTCGGATTTGTCCACAGAAGGTGCGGCGTGACCTCGCTGTCGTCTCTCCCCCCGTCCTCCACGGGGAGAGGAGAGACGGCAGGCAGGTTGGGGGCGGCGCGAACTCGCAGATGTTAGAGCTGTCCATCATCCGGCCCTTCGGGCCACCTTCTCCCCGTTAACGGGGAGAAGGAAGAGTTGACGCCCATCGAACGCCGCCGGCGGGCCGGCCGCTATCCTCAGGGACATCCGAAGCGTAGGCCGGCATGGGCAAGATCAACCGCGAATGGCATCAGGCGCACCCGATGCCGAAAAACGCCACCGAGGACCAGCGCATTGCCTGGCATACCGAGCACGCGAAGCATTGCGGGTGCCGGAAGATCGAGGGCGGCGTGGCGCTACGACTTCTTCGGCGTGTTTGACCCGTTTGACGCGGTCTTATGTGAGCCGCCTGTCGAAACCGTGACGGCCGTCCTCGGATCGCCGAGGACACGATAAGCGTCTTTCGGGCGATACTCCCCAGTACGTCCGCGATACGCGTGCATTTCTTTGACCCACGCTGGAGAACGCGAGGACTCTGGCAGCTTGCTCATTTCGTTCCTCCTTCCAGTATCGCGGCATCCCACGCTTTGTGCCGCACCCACCTGAATTTTCGGTCTGCCGTGATGGCAGCAAGCTCGATAGGCCCACCGCATATCTGGGGCAAGCTAGAGAATTTCATAGCCTTGATCGTGCTGTAGATGCACGAGTGAACGAAGTCGATGGCCTCGCGCATCGGCACCAGCGGGTGCGCTAGCTGATGGTCCGCGACAATCGCTTCTAAGTCCGCTGGTGTGCCGTGCCAGTGACCAGACGTGATGATGCTCGCTTTGAGGCTGTCATCGCACCCGAAGAGTAGGCGCTGAATCAGGTTCGGAGCGCCCCAAAATGACCAGCCTTGCGTCAATGCAACCGGCACCGGCTGAATGTCCAAAGGGTCTGCCAGAACAACGTAGGCACCTGGCGTGCGGTCCGGCATCAAGTAGCCACCAATGCAAAACCCTGCCACGAGGGCAGAGCGCGTAAACGCGATGTTCTCTTCCTCGTCCTTGGTTCGCATTCCAGCGTTGGGCGCAACCGCCGGGTCATGCGGCGTCAACGCGTTTACGCGTCGGCATTCGAGGACATGAGGCCATATGTCGGATGCGCTATATGCAGCCCAGAACGAGGCCGACCAGCGAGTAGCAACGTCAAGCAGACTGGCAGGCGGGTTCGCGGCGAGATCATCGGCGAAAAGCGCGATGAGCATTCGGTAGCTACCCACGGAGAGGCCGCCTAAACCCCAAGTGACGATTCCAAGGGTCGTGTCTTCTCCGACTTCGAATATTTTCTGGGCATTGTTGTAGTAATGGCGGTCTGAATGGACGCCGTAGGTCGATGTGCTATCAGCGCCAAATACCACGCCTTCTGGCGAAATATAGCACGCTGCAATCGTCATTGACCAGCTTTCCCCCGACGCAGGCCTGATTGCGAATCATAACATGGAAATTGTTTGGCTTGTATAGGCGAGCAGTGTGCTTAAGTGATTATTGCTGGTGATATGATTGAGACATCTCGCTGAACTCTCAGCTAAGCTCTCCGTTCACCCATATTTTCGCGATAACTGCGTCTGAGGACCTTTCGAGGAACGATCGGTCAAAACGTATCGTGTCAAGCGGCTGAGGTAGCAATAGCTTTCCTTGCCAGTCCTCGAACGCAAAGGCCAGCGCCTCGGCGGCTCCAGTCAGCGCGTTTTCCAGCGGGTCGGCCGTTGCCGTGATGCCCGGCACGTCCGGGAAGGACACGCGGTAGCTGCTGTCGGCTTCCTTGTGGGTCAGGGCGATGTAGTGGGCCATGCTAGCGCTTCGCTGAAGCGAGCAGGGCGCGGAGCTTCTTGTCCGTTTGCGCGCGTCAGCGCGCGGCCGGCCCCTCCACCATGCTTCGCATGGTCCCGCTCCCCCGTAAACAGGGGAGGATTCGGCAGCTTCTGTGTCGCGCCTACCCGAAATACCCCTGCAGCGGCCGCACCTCCAGGCTCCCCGCCTTCAGCGCCGCGATCGCCTCGGTCACCGCGGCGGCGCCGGCCATGGTCGTGTAATACGGCACCTTCTGCATCAGGGTGGCGCGGCGGAGGGATTTTGAGTCCGAGAGGGCCTTCTGGCCGTCGGTGGTGTTGAAGACGAGCTGGACCTGGCGGTTGCGGATGGCGTCCTCGATGTGGGGGCGGCCTTCGAGGACCTTGTTGATCTTCTCGGCCGCGACGCCGTTCTCGGCGAGGAAGCGTTGGGTTCCGCCCGTCGCCAGCACGCGAAAACCCAGCTCGGCGAGGCGCTTCACCGAGGGCAGGACCTTCTTCTTGTCCTCGTCGCGGACGGAGACGAAGAGCGTGCCCGAACGGGGCAGGTCGACGCCGGCGCCGAGCTGGCTCTTGGCGAAGGCCAGCGCATAGTCGCGGTCGAGCCCCATCACCTCGCCGGTCGACTTCATCTCGGGGCCGAGCAGGGTGTCGACGCCCGGGAAGCGGGCGAAGGGGAAGACGGCTTCCTTGACCGCGATGTGGCCCATGCGGCGCGGGTCGGGCTTCGGGCCGTAATGGGCGAAGGCGTCGTCGAGCGACTCCCCGGCCATGATGCGGGCGGCGATCTTGGCGATCGGCTTGCCGATGGTTTTCGCCACGAAGGGGACGGTGCGGGAGGCGCGCGGGTTCACCTCCAGCACGAAGATCGTGCCGTCCTTGATGGCGTACTGCACGTTCATCAGGCCGCCGACGCGCAGCGCGCGCGCCATGGCAGCGGTCTGGCGCTCCAGCTCGTCGACGATCTCGTCCGACAGCGAGTGGACCGGCAGCGAGCAGGCGCTGTCGCCCGAATGGATGCCGGCCTCCTCGATGTGCTCCATGATGCCGGAGACGTAGACGCTGCTGCCGTCGCAGAGCGCGTCGACGTCGACCTCGATGGCGTCGGTCAGGTAGGTGTCGAACAGCAGCGGGTTCTTGCCGAGCAGCGTGTTGATCTGGCCGGTCTTGTCGTTGGGGTACTTCTGGCGGATCTCCTCCGGGACGAGGCCCGGCACGGTGTCGAGCAGGTAGGTCTGGAGCTGGCCTTCCTCGTGGATGATCTGCATGGCGCGGCCGCCCAGCACGTAGGACGGGCGCACGACCAGCGGGAAGCCGAGCTCGGAGGCGACGGTGCGCGCCTGCTCGACCGACCAGGCGATGCCGTTGCGCGGCTGGGTCAGGTCGAGCTTGCGCAGCAGCTTCTGGAAGCGGTCGCGGTCCTCAGCGAGGTCGATGGCGTCGGGGGAGGTGCCGAGGATCGGGATGCCGGCCTTCTCCAGCGCGTCGGCGAGCTTGAGCGGGGTCTGGCCGCCGAACTGGACGATGACGCCGTGGAGCGTGCCGGCGGCCTTCTCGGCGCGCAGGATCTCCAGCACGTCCTCGGCCGTCAGCGGCTCGAAATAGAGCCGGTCGGAGGTGTCGTAGTCGGTCGACACCGTCTCCGGGTTGCAGTTGATCATGATCGATTCGTAGCCGGCCTCGGCCAGCGCGAAGGCGGCATGGCAGCAGCAATAGTCGAACTCGATGCCCTGGCCGATGCGGTTGGGACCGCCGCCGAGGATGACGACCTTCTTGCGGTCGGAGACCTTCGCCTCGTCCGAGAGGCGGCCCGCGAAGGGCGTCTCGTAGGTCGAGTACATGTAGGCGGTGGGCGAGGCGAACTCGGCCGCGCAGGTGTCGATGCGCTTATAAACAGGATGAACGTCGAGCTTTTCGCGAATCTTCTGAATCGCTTGGGCGTCGGAGTTCGTCAAAGACCCGAGGCGGGCGTCGGAGAATCCAAGCGCCTTGAGCATGCGCAGGTTCTGCGCATCCTGCGGCAGGCCGTGCTCGCGGATGCGGGCTTCGGTGGCCACGATTCCCGCGATCTGCTCGAGGAACCACGGGTCGATGCGGGAGATGGCGTGCACCTCCTCGATCGTGGTGCCCATGCGCAGCGCCTGGGCGACCTGGCGCAGGCGGTCCGGGGTGGGGGTGGCGAGCGCGGCGCGGATGGCGTTGCGGGCATCGGGGCTGTCGAGGCCGGCGCCCGGCGCGATGCCGGGGATCTCGATCTCGTCGAGGCCGGTGAGCCCCGTCTCCAGCCCGCGCAGCGCCTTCTGCAGCGACTCGGCGAACGTGCGGCCGATCGCCATCACCTCGCCGACCGACTTCATGGCGGTGGTCAGGATCGGCCCCCCGCCCCGGGACCTCCCCAAG
>Ga0066256_1002842_pt1 | contig 18022 bp, 19 predicted proteins | sample ThiBio_1000_biof_FD_87107 | JGI IMG/M metagenome (GOLD analysis project Ga0066256, IMG submission 87107) | Wastewater bioreactor microbial communities from Cape Town, South Africa - Thiocy_expt_1000_biof (version 2) | ecosystem: Engineered > Bioreactor > Thiocyanate-remediating >...
CCAAGGGTTATAATGTTCATGGTATAAAAAGACGCTCATCCATATTCAATACCCGCCGTATCGAGCATCTTTGTCATGACTTACACGCTAATGCGTATAACTTATCTCTACATCATGGGGATTTGACCGACTCTTCCAGTTTGATTCGCATTGTACAGCAAGTGCAGCCCGATGAGATTTATAACCTGGCCGCTCAAAGCCACGTAGCCGTTTCATTTGAAGAGCCAGAGTACACGGCCAATTCGGACGCCCTGGGTGCTCTACAATTATTAGAAGCCATTAGCATCTTGAAATTAGAGGACAAAACGCGCTTCTATCAAGCTAGCACGTCTGAGTTGTATGGCTTAGTGCAAGAGACTCCACAAAAAGAAACCACACCGTTCTATCCACGCAGTCCTTATGCGGTGGCAAAATTATATGCCTATTGGATTGCGGTCAATTACCACGAGGCTTATGGTATCTATGCCTGCAATGGTATACTATTCAATCACGAATCGCCGCTTCGTGGAGAAACGTTCGTTACGCGTAAAGGAGCGCTTATACCTTGGTAGTTTAAATGCTAAACGCGGTTGGGGACAGCCAAAGATTATGTGGAAATGCAATGGCTAATGTTCCAGCAAATCGTAGCGGAAGACTATGTGATAGCGACCGGAAAACAGCATTCTGTTCGTGAGTTTGTAGAGCTTGCTGCCAAAGAAATTGGCATTACTATTGAATGGCGAGGTCAAGATGAGCAAGAAAAAGGCTTCAATGCTACCACCGGCCAGTGCATTGTAGAAGTTAGCCCGCGTTATTTTCGACCAACGGAAGTGGATACCTTATTAGGGGATGCTACCAAAGCTAAGACTAAGCTAGATTGGACACCCAAAATATCGTTTGAAGAGTTAGTCGCTGAAATGATTCATGAAGATTTAAAAGAGGCGCAACGAGAGCAACTGGATACAATGACTAAAAATCATCAAACCCAGAAGTGGGATCCCCAAGGTTGCTTTAAACAAATGTTAAGTGAAATCGCTGAAAACAAATTAATCACCGTTGAGGAGTAGTTACAAGATGATTCCAGTATATCAGCCCTATTTTAATGGTCGGGAAAAAGAGTATGTTAATCAATGTCTGGATTCCACCTGGATCTCATCTAAGGGAGAGTTTATTGGTCGATTTGAGCAGGGGTTTGCTGAATATATCGGAGCATCAAACGCCACAGCGGTTTGCAATGGCACGGTAGCCATCCATCTAGCTTTAGAAGCATTAGGGATAGGAGCTGGCGATGAAGTGATTGTTCCTACCTTAACCTATATTGCTTCGGTTAACACGATCTTGCAAACAGGTGCCAAGCCGGTTTTTGTTGATTCGTTAGTGTCAACCTGGCAAATAGACCCTCAAGATGTGGTTAAAAAAATAACCCCCAAAACCAAAGCCATCATGGTAGTACATTTATACGGGTTACCTTGTGATATGGATGCATTAGTTGCTATTTGTAAAGCACATAATTTATTGCTAATTGAAGACTGTGCTGAGGCGTTCGGCTCATATTACAAAGGTCAGCATGTTGGTACTTTTGGTGATGCGGCGACCTTTAGTTTTTTTGGTAATAAAACCATCACCACCGGCGAGGGGGGCATGGTCGTTGCAAAAAACGCTTCGATTATTGCTAAAGCCCGGCATTTGAAAAATCAAGGCGTATCCTTAACACAAGAATATTGGCACGATGTGTTAGGTTATAATTATCGAATGACCAATATATGTGCGGCAATTGGCTTAGCCCAACTAGAGCAAGTTGTCGAGATTCTTGCCAAGAAGCGCCAGGTTGCACAGTGGTACCAACAGGAGTTATCGGGATTACCGCTGGTGATACACCAGGAGATTGCAGAGACCACCCATTCCTTCTGGATGTTTTCTATCCTGGTAAGTGATAGCCAGGTAAGGCAGGGGTTAAGAGAGCACCTGAAACAATCAAAAATTGAAACACGCCCCATTTTTCATCCGGCGCATACATTACCGCATACGAAAGATGAGGGTGCCTTTCCAGTGGCCATCAGCATCAGTGGGAGAGGCATTAACTTACCAAGCTCTCCAGGTCTTAGTCATGAGGAGGTTTTACTAATCTCCCAAGCAATTCGCACATTTTTTAATTAGAGGTTTAGGTTGAAGGCATATAGTCAAGGTATCTGGGATGCTCGCTATTTTTGGATACATTTAGCACTGGCTGATTTACGGGCTAGGTGGAGACGTTCATTTATAGGTGCGTTTTGGTCTATTCTGCAACCGTTAGGATTAACCTTGCTGCTGGCAGTTGTTTTTAGTAAATTATTTCATTCTGATGTCATGTCATATGTTCCTTATATTCTGTCGGGCATCATTACCTGGGATTTCATTTCCTCCTCGTTAACTGGCGGCTCGCTTGCTTTTGTTCAAGCGGATGCTTATATCAAACAATGCAAGCATCCCTTGGCAATCTACACCTTAAGACTAATGATTAGTAACTTAGCGGTTTTGATGATGGCATCAACGGTATTATGGGTGTGGAGCGGGTTAGTATTTCCCCAACATATCAATGTCACTTGGTTAGCTATTTTGAGCTTTTTTCCACTGTTGCTACTCATGACTTGGCCATTAGCGAACTTATTAGCTTATTTTGGCGCCCGATTTCGTGATTTACCACACGCAATGGGCCTTATTCTACAAGCATGTTGGTTCATTTCACCCGTTTATTTCCAGACCGATTTATTTAGGAATGGCGGTCTTAATGGCCTGGTAGATTACAATCCAATATACCACTTATTACAAATTGTCAGAGCACCATTATTAAGCGGAGAATGGCCTACCTCGCAAAACTATGAGTTTTGCATTGGTACCGCATTAATTTGTACTTTTCTTGCAATACTAGTCGGTAGAAAGCAAGAGTCACGGATAATTTTTTATATATGAACACACAACAAGTTGTATTAACCGGTGTAAATTTACATTATGCATCGGCGGCTTTTAAGGAAAGATCACTGAAGTCTTTGCTTAATAATGCTATAAAATTTTCTAAGCCAAAAATTGCCTTGGGCGATATTCACGCGCTGAAAGATGTGTCTATGAGTATTAATCAAGGAGAGCGAATAGGTCTCCTTGGCCACAACGGAGCTGGCAAGTCTACCTTCCTTAAGGTTGTTGCTGGTTTATATCCCATTTCTTCAGGCGAGCTTAAAGTTTCGGGAAATGTTCGCTCTTTATTGGATTTAAGTCTAGGCTTCGAGCCGGATGCAACAGGTAAAGAAAATATTTTATACCGTGGATTGTTATTAGGACTTACACCAAAGTATATTCGCGAAAGAGAAGCCGAGATTATTGAGTTTGCCGATTTAGGCGAATTTATAAATTATCCAGTTAAAACCTATTCAGCCGGTATGCAAGTGAGATTAGCATTTGCAATCTCCACAGCGGTAGGTGGTGATATTTTATTGATTGACGAAGTCATTGGCGCGGGTGATGCTAATTTTATGAGTAAAGCAAAAAAAAGAATCATGGGCTTAATCGAGCAGTCAAAAATATTAATTTTGGCCTCACATGATTTTAGTGCTTTGCAAAATCTGTGTGAGAGAGGATTAGTTTTTCAAAAAGGACAGGTTGTTTTTGATGGCCCTATTAAGGCTGCGATAGAACATTATAGGATAAGTACGGAACGCCTATGAAAGAGCTATCATCCATCAGAGTATTATGGCTTCTAAATCATACAACACTGCGTGCATTTGAAATGGAGCAGCTCCGTCGATTAGGGATTAAGGAAATTTTTTTACCGAAGTTTTTCCCTCATGATGAGGGAAATTTATCAGCCAGTGTCGATTTTACTTATGATGAAAATTTAACCATTCCTGCAGATGAATTAAGAATTCTGAATGAGCAGTGTTGGTATGAAAATTGTACATCAGAAGCATGGGAAATTGTTAATAAATACTTCGATATTGCGGTCATCGGATTTTTTCCAGAGCAAATAAAGTCAGCTGTAAAGTATTTTGAAGGGGCAATCGTCATGAGAGCCTTTGGACTTGCAAAAAATTATACTTATGGCCAATTACTTCTGGATACTCTGGGCCATCAAGGTGTAGAAAAAATCAAAAAAATAAAATCGCGGTTTTGGTTTGGCGCAGGATACGAGCACTTACACCTGATCGAACCGGACTGGTTGGCTAAACGGAATTGTTACTTACCGGTAGGACTTAAAAGTATTGAATCAAACAACTATTGGAAAGGCGATGATAAACGGATACTTTTTGTTTGTCCTAGAATCAACACCTCGCCCTACTTTAAACATATTTACGATGAATTTATCACTGAGTTTAGTGATTTTGATTTTACCATTGCTGGCGCACAACCCATTGAGGTCAAAGACACGCGAGTTATTGGTTATGTGACTGATGATGAACATCATCGCAATATGGCAAGACATCGAGTAATGTTTTATCACTCTACAGAACCTAATCATATTCACTTTCATCCATTTGAGGCCGTTAAGGTAGGCATGCCACTGGTGTTTATGGCAGGAGGAATGTTAGATAAAATGGGGGGTGCTCATCTGTGGGGTAGATGCCAAAGTATCGAAGAAGCAAAAACAAAAATTAATAAAATTTACCATGATGAAAATAGACTATTAATCAAAAAAATTCAAAATGAACAAACCAGTCTGCTCAAATATTTAGATCCTGAGTATTGTTTCCCGCACTTCCTTCATTCTTTTCAGACAATCGCTGCAAAATTAGCTGATGATAATTTGTTAACTAAAAAACAAATAAAAATCGCGGTCATACTTCCTCTAGGTTATCGCGGGGGTTCGTTGCGTGGATGTATTTCTATGATTAATAGTATTATTCGTGGTGCTAATTTTTATGGTGACTCTATTGAGGTGGTATTTGCGTATTTAGAAAATCATAATGATGACTACATTTTAGCTGATCTGAACCCTAAGGCAAAACAACGTTCGTTTAATTGGAAAACACTAACCGCAGAAGAAGCAAGATGCGCGATGTATTTCGAAGGTCACTCCGATTGGGTTCCGACTCAGAAGGAGTACTGGATCCCAGATGATGGGATAAATTATCTATTAGATAATGATTTGTGGTTTGTAATCTCCGATCGTTTAGATAAGCCATTGTTGCCTATTCGTCCACATATTATAAAGATTTATGACTACATCCAACGCTATGTTAATTTTTTACCAAAAGACTATATCCAATCATTAATTGCGCATGCTCACCATGCCAATTTTGTGTTCACAACCACCCAATTTACTGCAAATGATGTGAGCCAATATGCGGGGCTGGATACAAAAAAAATTTATAAAATGCCGATGTTGGTTCCTGATTTTAAAATTAGCGCGGGCTCAGATATCAATGATCTGGAAAGCAAATATTTCATCTGGACAACCAACTTAGCTTACCATAAAGCACATACAGAGGTTTTCGAAGCGTTAGAACTTTATTACGAAACCTATAATGGACAGTTAAAATGTTTAGTAACCGGGGTAGGTTCACTGCTTCTGCTTGAACACTATCCCCATCTAAACGAAATATTAAAGCGATCTCCGCTCACAAAAAAGAATATCAGATTAATGGGCGAGTTATCTGAGCATAACTACAAAAATACGCTAAGTAAGGCAGCTTTTCTGTTGCATAACGCCACGGTTGATAATGGTACTTTTTCAGTCATTGAGGCTGCTCAAGTTGGTATCCCGTCGCTTTCCAGTGATTATCCTGCAATGCGCGAAATTAATCAGAGGTTTAAATTAGAACTCACTTGGGTTGATAATAAAAATAGAAAAGGTTACGCAGAAAGTATAAAAAAAATGGAAAATGAATATCGTCAAATGAAGAAAAGTCTGGCTGTTAAAGACCCTCGTACATTCAAACATACCATTGAAGAAGAAGCCTATTATTGGAAGGTAATTAAAAAATGTCTGTAAGCTATTATGGTATTTATATTGGCTATCATCCCGGGGTTGATCTTCGCTACGAAGGTTTAGGGCGTCAGCTCGCCGCTTTCATAAAAGGTGCTGAAGAAAATAAACGAGTTCGCTTTGTCATTGTTTGTCCAAGCTGGAGTCAAAAAGCAATATTAGAGCTTTTTATTAGTGAGGGTGTGAATGCCAATACAGTTGATATCGTAAGACCAAAAGGTCAAAGTGTGATTCTGTCCCTTTATGCTAAATATAACAATTATGTAGGCCAAAAAAAATTAACCAAGAAATCGTGGCACCCTATATTAAAATTAAATGAATGGATAAATTTTGGCGAAGTACAGCTATTAGAAAAACTGATGACAGTTAGGAATTTATTTTCTTTTTCAATGTATGGACTATTATGGCTTTTTTTTATTCCTATCCGTTTATCGATGCAGAGTATATCAATTTTAAGTCGTGCTGTAAGACGAATTGTACGGATCCCCGAGAAGTTAAACCCATATGTTAAAAGAATTCAAAAAATTTTATTAAACCCTAAGAAGAGTATTATTTTATCCAATTGTTATCAATTGATCGAGCAAAAAGAAAATCAGCTCATGATAGAATTGATAAATAAGATGACATACGTTAAAGCGTGGTATTCTCCGACAGCTTTCTGGCCCTACTTCAATCAAATTCGCGCTCCAAAACTGATGTGTGTCCCCGATGTGGTGCTGACCGAGTTTCCTGTTGAGTTTGCAATCCTAGGCGGAGAGCCTCTAGTCCAGATGTTTAAAAAAGTTGAGACATCCATTAAGCAAGGTGAGTATTTTGTAACTTATAGTCAACATATCAAAGATTCAATTTTGATAGAAAAATATGGAATTAATTCTGAAAAGATCAAAGTGATCCCCCATTCAGCCAACAAATTGGATCACCTCATCACTATTCAAGGATATGGTGCTGCGGTCGATCGGACAAGACGATATTCTCAGCAATTATTACTGTCAGCGCTAAAGAAATCAACATACGTGGAGTATACAAAAAACTTTAATAATACAGAGGTTAAATATTTATTTTATGCCAGCCAATTTAGACCCTCTAAAAATATCATTACCTTACTGAGGGCTTACAAATACCTACTGAGAAACCATTTTTTAGGTCATAAATTAATACTAACCGGGCGTCCTGATATTCTTAAAGAAATTGATGAATATATTGATGATAACCTGTTGAATTACGATGTGATATTAATTCCCCAACTGACGGTTAAAGAGCTTGCTGCTACTTATCACTTGGCTGATTTAGCTATAAATCCGAGTTTAAGTGAAGGGGGCTGTCCTTTTACATTTACCGAAGCATTGTCAGTCGATACCCCCGCAATCATGGCAGACATTTCAGTTACTAGAGAAGTTATACAGGATACAGCGCTTCAAAAATTGATGTTATTTGATCCCTATAACTGGCGAGATCTTGCCAAAAAAATATTATGGGCGCTAGAAAACAAAGAAAGCTTATTGTCACAACAAAAAACTTTGTACAATCAACTCAAAGAGCGGACCTGGACCACCGTAGTAGATGAGCATATACAAATGTTAGATTCAATTTCCCTATCTGAAACGGAAGATTATTCTCAAATGGCCTGAACAAGCATTATCAGCATTCATCGAACTTATTAGACCCGATTACTGTAAAAAAAGCCTCTGTTGATATTAATAAAATGATGTTAGGAAAGGCTTCTGGTGGCGCGCTGTACGGTTAAGTCGCTTATCTGAACAACAACTGATTGTCGCAGAAGAAATTGAAAGTTGCTTAAAGCGAATTAGGTCTAAACTAATTTAGATAAAACAGCTCGAAATTTTCTGGGGGAAATTTATCTCGCAGCCTCAGTTATATGGCTTAATTCATGACAAGCCCTAAGGCGTTTTTTTAAAGTTTCAACCACAATATAATACTTACTAAAGATAGTGAACCTAAGAACATGATTGCTATTTTATCATAGCGTGTAGCAATTCGTCTAAAAAACTTTTAATGCGATTAAAAAACCGTTCAATGTAACTACGCTCTTTATAAATATGGGTGTCATGCTCTTTAGGGGGTGATGCGATTTTAGATGTTCTTAAGGATGAGAAATGACTATTGATAAAGCAAAAAAGAAGGTTGGTAGGCCAACAGATTATAACCTAAAATTAGCAGATTTAATTTGCGAACGTATTGCCACTCATGGAGAAGCGATTGATAAGCATTACTTGCAATATTGAGATCCTCTGTCAGAGTGATGACTGACGCCATTAGGTGGGTTATTGCGGTGAATCGCCATGATAAGAGCATCCTCAATAAGACTTGTAACCAACCGAGTTCCCATACTCCAACCGACTATCTTTCGATTGAATAAATCGATGACCGTAGTGAGATAAAGCCAGCCCTCATCCGTGTGAATGTAGATTATATCAGACGCCCAAGCGGTGTTCATAGCAACAGGATTAAATTGTCTTCCCAAAATATTTTCGGCCACAGGCTTTGAGTGGCAACTATCTGTTGTCACTTTAAAACGTCTTGCCGCTTTAGGTTTGAGTCCTTCCTGCTGCATTAAGCGTTTGATCCGCGCTTTCCCATGATATTTACCCAAATGACGCAATGCCTGTTATAATCGAGGCACACCGTAGGTTTGACGCGATTGCAAAAACTCATCCCGAGGCGTTTGTGCTAAACGTTTATCTTCTTGTATACGTGAGCGTTTAGAACCTTTTTACCCGGAGCTGCTGAATACATCTAATACCTGATAAATTTTTTGTACACGATGGAAAGCTGATTGTTCTTTTATTAATGCGTATTTCGCAGGCCTTCCGGCGAAAAAGCGGCTGCTTTTTTAATTTCTCGCTCTTCTTCCAGGTCTTATATGTGTGCTTTGAATCGCTTTAATTTTAAGTCTTTTTCATTTAATTGCGGTTGATTTGGAAATACTTTCTCTTGTATGAGAAGGTATTGTTTGCGCCAGTTATATAGGTTATTTTCAGCTACTCTAAGCTCTTTGACTATTTGTCTTAATGGCTTATTACTTGATTCCAGTAGTTCTATAGCTTTAATTTTGAATTCTTTTGTATAAACCTGTCTTACCATGATTACACCTTATTGAGCGGATTATATCTCGTAAACAAGGTGTCCGGATATTTGAGGTAAGACCAGGTTTAAATCGTTTTAATCAATTCATCACAAAATAAAATAATTTCTTCTTCAGTATTATAATAATGTAAGGATGCACGAACTAAACTAGGAATTTTTCTTTGTAACAGATCTAGAGGGGCATATTCCTGTAATGATACTGAAACATTCATGTTTTTTATAGCTAGATAATTTTTTAATTCTTTTGGAGACTTATTTTTGCAGGTGAAGCTAATAATTCCGCATTTATTTAAACCTAAATCCTGAATTTTTATGCCATCAATCTCGGCCAAACATTCACGCAATAGTTTTGCTAAATGTTGAATTCTTTTCCAAGTTTCTGATAAGCCTAAATGAAGAGAATATTGAATAGCTGTCTTAAGCCCCAATTTGGCTGCTATATTTTGTTCCCAAGTCTCAAAACGGGAGGCATTATTTTTCAATTCATAATAATTAGTTTTAATTAATATTGCTGAATGAAGTTCAATAAATGGAGGATTGCATTCTTGAATAACACTTTTACTCACGTATAGAAATCCAGTACCTCTAGGTCCCCGTAAGAATTTTCTTCCCGTTGCACAAAGAAAGTCACATTTTATTTCTTCAACATCTACAGGCATTTGTCCAATCGACTGTGTAGCGTCTAATAAAAATAAAATGCCATATTGTTTTGCTATTGAACCTACTTCACTCACTGGATTTATTAATCCTCCTTGGGTAGGCACATGGGTAACTGCAATGAGTTTTACTTGTCCATCGATTTTTTTTCTCAACATTTCAATATCGAGTTGTCCATGATCATCATTAGGTATGATGTCAATAACAACACCTTTGTGTTTAGCTATATGTAAGAATGCTAGATAGTTACTGGCATATTCTGACTGGCAAGTTAAGATTTTATCGTTGGCTTTTAAATCAAGACTGTAAAAAGCCATATTCCAAGCATGAGTTGCATTATGTGCATAGGCAATTTCATCACGGGAACAATTGATAAGACGTGCTGCAAGATCATAAAAAAGTTCACACTCATCTTTTACAGCCGCAGCAGCTTCATATCCTCCAATCGAAGCTTCCAAATCTATATGATGCTTTATAGCGAAAGTAACGGGTTTTGGTGGTAAAGCTGCTCCAGCATTATTAAAGTGTACAACTTGTTGACATCCAATAGTGTCTTTTCGTAGTCCACTAATATTGAGTTTGGACATATTTGTAGTTTTCGTATGTGATTATTTACTGTCTTTGTACGTGCTTTTATGACAAAATACAAGCTAGACGGAAATATTACTGAACACCTTGGTTTAGTTAAAATTTTTTAACGACGAGAAAAGCTGTGAAAATTTATGAATGGATTCTATTCGACGCTGATAATACTTTATTCCATTTTGATGATTTTTTAGGGCTTAATTGCATGTTTAAAAAACATTTTAAGATGGAATTTTGCGAGCAGGACTATCAGGCATTTCAAGCAATAAGTAAACCACTTTGGCAGAGTTACCAAAATGGCACAGTCAATGCACAATATTTACAAGAACGACGCTTTTATTTCTGGGCTGAAAAATTACAAATATCGACTGCCCAACTGAATAGTATTTTCATGCAAACGATGGCAGATATAAGTAAACCATTGCAAGGTGTACTCAGCCTGCTAAATTTTCTTAAAAATAAAGCAAAACTTGGCATTATCACAAATGGATTTGCGGAATTACAGCAAACTCGCCTTGAACGCACAGGGCTTAAAGATTTTTTTGAAATACATGTTATCTCTGAACAAGTTGGCATTGCCAAGCCAGATCCAAGAATTTTTGAGTATGCACTTTCTTTGGCGGGTAATCCTGCTCGTGAAAAAGTACTTATGGTCGGGGATACTTTCGAGACTGACATGTTGGGCGGGATTAATGCCAAACTCAATACGTGTTGGTTAAATCCAGAGAGAAAACCTGTCCCACAAAATTTTATAACAAGTCATCAGATTACTTCTATATTTCAGCTTCAAGCTTTACTGCAAGGCACCCTATGAGTACTAACTATTTTAAAGATAATGTGAATGCATTAGACTTTTCAAGATCCATAGTTCCGGTTATGAAAAAAATAGCTGAGCCATTACTAATAAACACAGAGATTACAAATTTTAGTTATTTGAAGTTTTGTGCTGATGGTTCTGTTATTAATCTAACCACAGACACAAGATGGATTGATTATAGATTTTCTGAAAATATTAAGTATCAAATTTTATTCGAAAAACAATTAGAAGACGGAGTTGTTGAGAGGCCTTATATGTATTTATGGCCAAATGAAATTGACAACAAACTTTTAGGTGCTTTGCATGCTAATGGGATATGGAATGGCTGTAATATTTACATACCCAAAAATAACCAAATAGAAGTGTTTTCGTTTTCATCATCTGTTAATAGCTCAAATATACAAAATTTTTACATAAATAATTTTAATTTTCTCAATAAATTCATTATTTATTTCATGAGTAATATGAATTTATTAAATGAGGCAGAGGAAAGAAAGAATCGTATTATAACGGATATACAGTTTCCGTGCATGCTGGCAAGTGAAACAAAGAACAAATCCATCGAGCAGAAAAAAATTCTTGATTTTAAAAAAATCAAAATTACTAACGAATTATCTCTAACTAATAAAGAAATAGAATGTTGTTATTATCTAAGCAAAGGTTTAAGCATTAAAGGAATAGCAAATAAAATGTGTTTGTCACCAAGGACAATAGAAACTCATGTGAACCATATTAAATTAAAATCCAATTGCTATACAACAGACTTGTTAATTGAATATATCCATCAAAAGAGGTGGATTTTTGATTCACTATTCACAAGTGAATTATAGATTTAAAGGTGTAAATAAATGGAAGATCAAAATATAAATCAATATTTGGCTAAAAAAGAAGAGTTGCCAAAAACCACCCAGGTTGTTCTTTTTTCTGGGGGGCGGGATAGCACCTTAACGGCATCATTATTAATGATGAGAAATATCCCTGTATATTTATTATCCGCTAATAGCGGGGCTTCAGTTCACAGGGATGTAACTCAATATAGAATAAAGGAATTAATCAGGAAATTTGGAAAAAATTTGGTTGTTGGATACAAAACTTTAGATATTTCTGGGACTTTTAGAAGTATTGCTCTTGAAAATATTGAACAAGACATTTTAACAGATAAAAAAAATTTAATTGTTGTCGGTGAGATGTTAGCTATTATGGCACATGTTATCGATTTTTGTCTTAGATCCCGCCTTAGTGTAGTCAATTGTGGTTTTACAAAATACCAGGCAGAGTTCCCGGAACAGCGAGAATCTTCAATTGAATTTATTTCAAATTTTTTAAAAAAGTATCATATTTATTTAGAATGCCCAATATATCATGATGCCTCCACCATAGAGTTCGTAAAGTACAAATTATTACAGATAGGATTAAGTAATAAACCTTTAGAAGGGTCGACATTATTTTCTGATACCTTTTCAAGAGCGGATGATCAAACAATTTTAAATTACTTAGAAAGAAAGGAAATGATGGCTCACGAACATATTAAATTTTTAACTCAGAATTTATTTGAACATTCAATTTAATCAGGAGTTCGTATGGAAATTGAGAAAGTCTTAATTAGTGGGTGCTTAGTTGGGCTAAAAGTTCGATATCATGGTGGTGATGCTCTATGCCATAGCCAAATAATTGATAGATGGGCCAAAGAAGGTCGGATTGTATCTATTTGTCCAGAGGTATCAGCCGGGCTTCCTATTCCAAGGCCTTCTAGTGAAATAATCCATGGAACTGCAAACGATGTATTGAAAGGCAAGGCAAAAGTATTTACTCACACGGGTATTGATAGGACTGATTCCTTTATTAAAGGTGCATTTAATGCACTATCACTTGCAAAAAAATTTAATATAAAAATAGCAGTCCTTAAAAAGGATAGCCCGTCTTGCGGAAATACTACCGTATATGACGGTAGTTTTACTGGGAAAATTATCTCAGGCTCTGGTGTTACAGCACAATTATTAAATGACAATGGAATTAGAGTATTCAATGAATTAGAGTTGCATGAAGCAGATATATATATATGCAGTCTTTAGATATTAGAGGGAGCTGTTATTTCACATAGGCAGCCACATCCCTAATTCACCACTGAAGCAGAGCCATCAATTTGCCTTTTGATAACCATCGATAAAACTTTTGCAGAATTAAATTTCATCATTCAATTTCTCATGCATTGGTAATGAAATGAGTTAGTAGTTTTTCATAAAAGCATCAGTAAAAATCACCGATGTTTCTTAGCGTTATTTCTATTAAAGTCCCACTATTCCAATTAAAGTTTAGCAATTAGTGCTAACAACTATCTAAAACTGAAATTTTAGGATTGATCATCATGTTTTTAAACACATCAAAAAAATTACCTAAAGGACTATTTAAAGCCTGTGTTATTCCAAGACCCATCGCTTGGATTAGCTCGAAAGATATTGATGGCAACCATAATTTATCACCATTTAGTTATTTTAATATTGTCTCTGAAGAGCCTCCAATGATTATGTTTGCTACTACGGGCGCTCATCAGAGTGGTGGGGCTAAAGATACCTTAAAAAATGTGGAAGCAACGAAAGAGTTTACTGTGAATTTAGTAAGTTATAACAGTAGAGAAGCAATGAATATCACTTCGATTGGTTTTTCACGAGGGATTAATGAATTTGATATGGCTGAAGTGGCTCATTTGCCAGGAGAGTTGATTCAAACACATCGAGTTAAGGAATCGCCCATTAGCTTAGAGTGTATTTATCATCAATCAATACAATTACCAACGCCCAATGCTCACACAATTAATCGTATGGTACTTGGCGAAGTGGTGGGAATTCATCTTGATCCGAATGTTTTAACTCAAGATAAACGTATTGATATAAATAAACTCAATCTTATTGCACGGCTAGGGTATAACAAATACACCAAGATCAAATCGCATTTTAGATTGAAAAATCCGTGCGAATGCTGCGACAACGTCATGAATTAACCATCCAAAACATAAATTTAAATACTGTTAGCTGAATAAAGGAGTAATTATGAACAGTTTAAAGAATGAATATTATATAGCAACCTCAAAAGAAAAAGATTTTCAAAATTACAATAGGAATGAATTAAAAAAAATACACATGTTTATGAATAAAGCCTATCACCAAATATTATTTGGGGAAAAACCGATAAACAATAAGTTATTTCATGAATTTAAAAAATATGAGTCGTCATGGATGGCAAGTGAAAAGAGTCATTTTTTAGCACATTATGATTGCAGTGTTGCTGTAAAAGATGAATCTCTTGTTCGAGACATGTTGCAAAAACATGAAGTATTTAATCATCCCATCTTTGATTATTTAATGCATGATGCCAGACTTGACGAGCTCAAAAAATTTGCCTATAGCGAATCCATTATGAATTTGGAGTTTTTCGATTATCTCGCTTTGGCTGTGATAGGAGTTTCTGATCAGGCAAAGGTAGAAATTATGTCAAATCTTTGGGATGAGGCAGGCCAAGGAAGCGTTGAAAAGTTTCATACTGTATTGTTTCAAAATTTTTTGAATGATTTAGGTATCACTTATGATCGAAAACACATTCTAGAGAGTATGTCCTGGGAAGGCGTGGCGGGAATTAATTTATTCAATTACTTTTCTATTTATCCTTTTAATAAAACCAAGTACTTCGGGATGCTTGCGGCAACGGAGATGCTTGATCCTCCTCATTATAACAAATTAATAAAAGGCATTAAGAGAATATTTAGTTCTCATAATATCGATCACTCCTATTACACGGAACATGAATTAGTAGATGTTGAACATGCCAGTGGCTGGCTTAACCATGTCGTCATACCAGAGCTAGCACGTAAGCCTTATAAAACACAGGATTTTTGGTTAGGTTTTTATATGCGACTGGATTCGACTAAAAAATATTATGACCAGTTATTAAATAGCTTAATCATGAAAAAAGCTGCATGAGGTGGATGATGAGTTATATGCTTGTTTCAAATGAAAAAGTAATTGCAGAAGAATGGAAAAAATATGCGGGTTACACCGTGCGGCCTTTGCCCAGTACTTGTGCTTATTATAAAGAGCTAATTCAATCTGACTCTAATGAGGAATCTTTTTTAATTTATGGTGGGACACCAGAAATCAGATCAATCTTTCAGGAGTTAAATTTAAAGGTCACCTTAACGGATCAGTCTGAGTTAATCGTTCATGCCATGGGCTACTTAACAAACGCAGCGACACCCATTGCTGCAAATGAGGAGCTCATTGTAACCAATTGGCTTAATTTAGAGGGTGTTACTGATGATTCATGTGATCTCCTCATTGGCGATGACGCGATTAATATGGTGGGTTGGACTCAATTTGACTTGTTTTTATCTAATGCTCATCGTGTTCTTAAGCATGATGGTGTATTCATTTGTCATTTATTAGTGAAACCCGCGGAATACTTCATAACGAATACAATAGATGATGTGAGACGTGAGTATGAAGATGGAATGATTAGAACTCAATATGATTTAGCCAGTAGATTAAATTTTATCTGCTATGACACTAATTCCTATGCTATGGGGTGGCAAAAGACTATTGAACAGCTAGGAATCAATCAACTGGATCAATTCAAGCCAAAATTTGATTTTGTAGGTACATTTGGACGATGTAATAGCAAGTTTTATTGCCCTCCCCAAGATGCATTTGAGCATTTGCTCGATCAGTATTTCCACATTGAGGAAATATTTTATCCACATGAATATGAGTATTGTCAGTTCGAACCAGTTTATGTATTACGTAAAAAATAAGGATATTTCACATGAGAACCTATTTAATTAATTACACAGAACAACCAGAATTTATCGAATTAATAGTACAAGGATATAAGAAATTTGACCTGGCAAAAAAAACAATTCTTTTTATAGAGCCTTATGGTGCCGTTCTTTCATTGCTAAAGCGAGGATTTGAAAAAAAGTACAATATTATTGTGCTAACAGCGAACAGTGATTTTAGAGTGGTGCCTGATGAAATTTTAAATCAGGCTACAATAAGTATTAAGATAGATACTGCCAATAATCATAGTGTCGTGGATCTTGCTGAGAAATTATACCAACAAATGTCTATAGATGCGGTTATTCCCGGGTTTGAATATTTTGTTCCTATCGCTTCAAAAGTTAGTGCGCTATTAAAAGTACCTGGAATTGATTATAAACACGTATTAAACCTTAGAAGAAAAGATCTCATGCGTACCGCTTTAAATAAAGCAGGCTTGAATAATCCACGGTATTATTTTCTCACTACTTTGGAAGATGTTAATAAAGCAATAGCTTATATTGGATTTCCGGCCATCTGTAAGCCTATTGATGCCGCAGGAAGCGTGCATGTTAAGAAAGTTAAAAATAAAAAAGAATTATTAGAATTTGGGGAGAAGGAAAAAAAATTAATTTTTCTGCATTCCACTAAGAATTTAATTTGAAATCAGTTATTCATTTGTTTACCTCAATTATAGAAAAAAAAAAAGCTTATTGGATCTCTTTCAAATTCCCAAAAGCAAAAAAAAAAAGAAAAAATATAAACTAAAAACGGAAAAATTTATTTCTTCCCCCCCGCCGTAAAAAGGGTATCCGCGAAAAATTCAAAGCTATATTGAGCAGGTTATATATGTTCTTGGTGCGGATAATTGCCCCTTTCATGCCGAAGTGCGACTGCGCCGTGATGGTGAGCCAGTACTTATGGAAATTGCAGCCCGATTAGCAGGTGATAAGATTGGTGATTTGCTTTGTTTATCTCGGGATATTAATTATTTTGATTATGTTTATGCGGCCTATCTGGGCATTGAACTTCCATTAGAAGAAATGAAAAATAATTATGCGGGTATTCGCTTTTTCTATCGTCCGCATACGGATATGTTTACAACAGTGACCGGTGTGGATGCCGTGAAGTTGCAGGCTGTTGAAGATATTGCTATTTACTATAAAGCGAATGAAGCAATTCCTGAGTTTCCTAAGCCCTTACGTCGCCTCGGGCATGTCATCGCTAAGAGCGATAATTACAATAAGCTCTCTCAAATGCTTCATGATATTGATTCAGTGATTCATTTTAACTAATCAAAATAAGGGCGAATCTGATGTCCCAATCTAATGTTATTATTGTTCATGGCGCCTATGGCCATCCCTTTGAAAATTGGTTCAATTGGATGAAGACTGAGTTAGATAGTTTAGGCATTGAATGTTTTGTTCCACAACTGCCTACACCACATGGTCAGGAATTAAAGAACTGGCTTCACGTATTTAATTCCATAGTATCACCAATGGTTACTCCTGATACGATTTTAATCGGCCATAGCTTGGGGGCGGCATTTCTATTGAGATGGCTTGAGCAAACTAATCAGTCTGTATCTACCACCATTTTAGTAGGTTCATTTATAGGAACTGTTGGAATACAGAAATTCGATACAATTAATGAGAGTTTTTTTGAAAATCCCTTTAATTGGCATTCGATAATCAATAAATCCAAACAATTCTTTTGCTACCACGGGAGTAACGATCCTTATGTATCAAAGAGTAATTTTGATTTTATTGCAAACAACCTACAGGCTAGAAAAATGATTATCTCTCAAGGTGGGCATCTAAACAAAGCGGCAGGTTTTTCGTCATTCCCGCAGTTACTTATTCAATTAAAATCATTATTAGGTATAGATCATGGCAAATGTATTTAGTTTTTTGTTTCTTGGAACATTAGGATGGGGTATTTCACTCTATTTAATGAAAATATTACTGGTGTCTTTAACCCCAACTGAAATTGTGCTGTATCGAATGGCAATTGGCGCAGCTTCTCTCTTTATTCTGGCTAAAATACTTCAATTAAAAACGGATAATATTCGTGGGTTGATTCTGGATGGAATAATAGTCGGGACATTTAACATGACAC
>Ga0066256_1002443_pt1 | contig 18016 bp, 17 predicted proteins | sample ThiBio_1000_biof_FD_87107 | JGI IMG/M metagenome (GOLD analysis project Ga0066256, IMG submission 87107) | Wastewater bioreactor microbial communities from Cape Town, South Africa - Thiocy_expt_1000_biof (version 2) | ecosystem: Engineered > Bioreactor > Thiocyanate-remediating >...
CTCGATGACCAGGGCGGGAACGCCGAGCTGGCGCAGCCGTGCCCCCAGCATGATGCCGCCCTGGCCGCCGCCGATCACCAGGCAGTAGGGCTGCTCCCGCACGCCGAGGTCGCGCGCCTCGCGCGCCCGCGCCTCCGACCAGGTCTCGCGGTCGGGATCGGCCTTGTGGCGCACGCCGAGCGGGCGCATCGGCCCCCTGCGCTCCTCGAACCCCCTGAGGTCGCGCATGGCGGTGAACAGGGTGCGGCACTTGCTGTCGCGCAGGCGCAGGCAGCCCTCGCCCCGGGCCGAGGCGGTCTCGAAGGTGAACCAGGCCTCCACCGTGCCCTCGTCCGAGGTCGCTTCGCCGGTCAGGCGCCAGCCGCTGGGCTTCACGCCCGCCAGCGTCACTTCCAGCATGGCGCGGATCGCCGGCTGGCCTTCCATCGTCCTGATGTTCCAGGTGAAGGCCAGCAGGTCGCGCCAGTAGCAGTCCTGCGAAAACAGGCGAAGCGCCGCCTCCGCGTCGGCCGTCTCCAGCGCCCGGCCGAAGGATTCCAGCCAGGCCGCGGCCTGTTTCGATGGTGCCGTGTCGAGCATGTCTTTCCCCTCCTCCCAGGATGAAGACGGCGTGGCCCGGCCACGCTTCCTTCCGCTGCCTCTTACCATGTTCGCGTCGCGCTGCTCCACGTGTCAGCCCCGGCACCCCGCCATCGGCGGACAATCCCTCGTTTGAGGGATGAGGGATACGGCGTTGAGCGCTAGGCAATCGGCGCATCCCGCTGCCGATTGCGCCGGGACGCATCGACATCGCATCGGGAGAGATTGAAATCATGAAATTGAGAATGTTCGGCTCGGGCCTGCTGGCTGGCCTGTCGCTGCTCACGGCGGTCATGGCATCGCCGGTCGAAGCCCGCAACACCTCGTCCAACCCCTACCGGACGCCCTGCCACGACGATCGCATACGGCTTTGTTCGACGGCGAGCCCCGGCAAGGCGGGCTCGTGCCTGAAGAAGCACATCAACGAGCTCAGCCCGGCCTGCAAGGCCCAGGTGAAGAAGAAGTAAGGCGCGCCGCCGGGCTCTACTTTGTCGTCGGCGTGTCGCGGGTACCGCGCCGCGCGGCGGTCCCCGGCCCGGCATCCTCGTTCAGCCCCGACATGTGATCGAGGCCGGTCTTCAGGGCAAGCACCGTTCTTACGCCTGTCAGCAGCCGCACAAGGTCGACCTGGCGATGGGTGCCGGTCTTCTCGAACAGGGAGCGGACCTGCGAACGCACGGTGCTGTCGGCGACGCCGCGCAGGCCGGCGATGTCGTTGATGGTCTTGCCCTGGGTCAGGTCGCGGGCGATGGCCGCCTCGGCCGCGGTAAGGTCGAACAGGCCTTCCATGATCCGGGGATCGACGCCGACCTCGTCGGCCGAGGACGTGATGACCAGAAGCATGTCGGCGACATTGAAGATGTCGCGGCTGGCGCCGACGATGGGCAGAACATGCGCCACCATGGTCGGATGTTCCTCGGTGGCGGCGATCGGGAAGGTGCCGCCCTGATTGCCTGGCGCCTCGAGCACATTGCGCCAGCAGGCATCGGCCGTGGTCTGGGAGAAGCCCAGGCGGGCCTGCCTGTCCTGCATAACGCGCGGCAACAGCTTCTCGAAACCCTTGCTCGCCAGCACCAGCCTGCCGCGCCGGATGGCGCCGGTCGGCAGCCCGATCACGTCGAACGCCTCGACCGCGGCGCGCACCTGCTCGAAGCGCAGGCGCGCCGTCAGCAGCGCCGCGCGCGCTATATGCGGGCGAAGCGCCGTCAGCCGCTGCGCAACCTCCTTGCGCAACGGGCCTGAATCGTAGCTGCGGTGCACGGAAATCTTGAGCACGTCGCCGGTGGGCGAGATGATGTTGGTGCCGGCATGCCAGTAGACCCCGTAGGGCTTCATGAAATCCTGATAGTAGGGATGGCGCGCCATCTCCTCGGCCGACATCACTTCGGTGTCGAGCAGGAAGCGCGGCTCGTCGAAACGGGCACGCCGTTCGGCCGATTCGATGTAGGGATTGCGCGCCACCCAGTTGTCGCGCAGGTAGATCTGCATCTTCTCCAGGCAGCGTTCGTTGGTCGACCAGCCGTTGAGCCCCTTGCCGTCGATGGCGAACAGCGCCGCGTCCGTGCATTCGCCGGCCCGGGCGAGCAGGTCCAGAACACCCTGTCCGGTCCACAGGCTCGGTATCGCGGCCGCCTCGTAGATGCGCCCGATCAGCTCATGATCCGAAGATTCCAGTCCGCCTGAATACATATCCCCTACCCCCAATCCGGATGGGCGTCCCTCGCCCGGATCGCCCGGCGCGATACCGGCCTGCCTGACGCCTCCGGCTGCACCCCCCGGTTGCATGAAAACGGTACAGCGGCCGTGGAACCAATGAACAGGTGCCGTCCGATCACGGTTTGTTGAGGGCCGGTCCGCAGCTTCATCGCGCCGTGGCGGGGCGCGGATATTCGGGCTGCCCGGCAACGGCGGCGGGGGGGGGCTCGCCCTAGCGCTCGCCCATCGCGCGCAGCGTCTCGTCCCCCGCCTGCACGGGCGGCCGGTTGTCTGGCGCCCGCCGCGGCGTTGCCCCCGCCCCCTCGCCCTCGGCCCGCACCAGCACGCCCTCCCCGGGGCGCACGGCGCCTTCCCTCCCCCCAACGGTCACGGCGCCCGAACGAAAGGTGCGCGACCATGCGTCGGCGACAAGAGCCAGCGCGATCTCGTCCATGCCCGGCCGCAGCGCGATGCCAAGCCGCTGGTGGCGCCAGAAGGCCAGCGTGTTGCCCGCCGCCGTCAGCGCGAAGGGCCGCGTGAGCGCGAAGGCACGGCTGTCGTGGCGCGCGTCCCATGCCGGCAGGCCGAGCTCGCGGCCGACGGTCTCGGCCTTCTCCCGTCCGGCAATGGCCTCGATCAGCGTCAGCATCATCGGCATCGAGGCGGTGATGCCCGTCGTCGTGGCCACCCCGCGATCGACGACGAAGCGCCGGTCGGCGACATAGCGCATCGTCGGATGCGCCTTGCGCAGGCCGGGCAGCGAATACCAGTGGGCGGTCGCCTGCCGGCCGTCCAGCAGGCCGGCGGCGCCCAGCACTTCGGCTCCGGCGCAGATGCCGATGATGATGGCGTGTCGCTCGGCCTGCCGGTTGATCCAGCGCAGGACCTCCGGATCGTCGCTGGGCATCATGGCGGGAACGACGACATAGTCGGCGCCTTCGGGATAACGGGCGTCGAACTCGGCCGTGGTCGCGTCCGGCTGAACCTTCAACGCAGGCATCAGCGTCACCGGGCCGGGCCGCGTCGCCAGCGCCATGACGTCGGCCACGCCGGCCCGTCGCAGGATGCCTAGCGGCATCAGATAGTCTGTCGTCTCGGTGGCGTTGTTGATGCCGACCACCGCGACCAGCGGCCGCTGCCGCTTCGGCGGACGCAAGGCGGCAAGCGTGGCGCTCGCCTCGTCCTCGCTGATGGCGGGCTGCGTCGTCACGGGCGTCGACGACGGCAGCGACACGAGCCAGCTCACGGCCCCGGCCAGCAGAAGCAGGACGGCGCCAGTGCCCACCCAGGACAGGATTCGGAGTTTCATGGCAGCTGGCTCCTTGTTGCTCGCCCTCTCGACTTGACGGCAAACCTATAGCGACTAGGCTTTGGCCGAAATGACATAGATCAGGCAAAAACTGCCATGCATCGCGCCGTCGCCGTCATCGTCCATCCCGGCTTCCAGCTGCTCGACGCCGCCGGCCCCAGCGCGGCGTTCGAGATCGCCGAGCACTTCTGTCCGGGCAGCTACAGGCTCGCCATCCTGGCGCCGGACGGCGGCGAGATCGAAAGTTCGTCCGGCATGAAGCTCGCGGCGGCGCCGCTGGCGGATGCCGGCGCCTTCGACACCGTCATCGTCGCCGGCGGCGAGATCGTGCGGTCGATGGCGGCCGCGCAGGCGATCGTCGCCTGGCTGGCACGGACGGAAGCGCGGCGCACGGCCAGCGTCTGTTCGGGCGCCTATCTGCTGGCCGAGGCCGGGCTGCTCGACGGCCGGCGCGCCACAACCCATTGGGCGAGCAGCGACGACTTCGCCCGCCGCTATCCCCGCATCACGATGGACGCCGAGCGCATCTTCATTCGCGACGGCGGCGTCTGGACTTCGGCCGGCATCACCGCCGGGATCGACCTGGCGCTCGCGCTGATCGAGGACGATCTCGGCGCGCATGTCGCCCGCCGTACCGCCCAGCAGCTCGTGGTCCACCAGCGCCGGCCGGGCGGCCAGTCACAGTTCTCGGCCCTGGTCGAGCTCGGCGGGCGCACCGGCCGGTTCGTCGAGCTCATCGCCTGGATGCGGGCGCATCTGGGCGAGGCGCTGACCGTCGAGCGGCTTGCCGACCAGGCGGCCATGAGCCCGCGCAACTTCGCCCGCGCCTTCGCGGCCGAGACGGGAACGACGCCGGCGAAGGCGGTGGAGCGGCTGCGTCTCGAAATCGCGCGCACGGCCATCGAGAACGGCCACGCGCCGCTGGAGAGCATTGCCGAGACGACGGGCTTCGGCGATGCCGGGCGCATGCGCCGCGCCTTCCTGCGCGGTCTCGGCCAGCCGCCACAGGCGCTGCGGCGGGCGGCGCGGCGATGAGAAGGGCGTCGCCGGGATTCCGGACGCCATGGCCTTTCGCCGGAAAGGCCGGCTGGACATGGCGCCCCCTTGAAATACGGTCGGCCCATGCGGATATCGTGCCGATCACGGCAACAGAGACGGAAAGACGACCCAGATCATGAAGAAAATAGGCTTCCTCTCATTCGGCCATTGGTCGCCATCGCCGCAGTCGGGCACGCGCTCGGCGTCGGACGCGCTGCTGCAGTCGATCGACCTGGCGGTCGCGGTCGAGGAGCTGGGCGCCGACGGCGCCTATTTCCGCGTCCACCACTTCGCCCGGCAGCTCGGCTCGCCCTTTCCGCTGCTGGCGGCGGTCGGCGCGCGCACCAAGCGCATCGAGATCGGCACCGCCGTCATCGACATGCGCTACGAGAACCCGCTCTACATGGCCGAGGATGCCGGCGCCGCCGACCTGATCGCCGGTGGACGGCTGCAGCTCGGCATCAGCCGGGGTTCGCCCGAGCAGGTGATCGATGGCTGGCGCTATTTCGGCTATGTGCCGCAGGAAGGGCAGAGCGACGCCGACATGGCGCGGCGCCACGCCGAGATTTTCCTCGACGTGCTGCGCGGCGAGGGCTTCGCCCAGCCCAATCCGCGGCCGATGTTCCCCAACCCTCCGGGCCTGCTGCGGCTGGAGCCGTTCTCGGCCGGGCTGCGCGACAGGATCTGGTGGGGCGCGGCCACCAACGCCACCGCCGAATGGGCGGCCAAGCTCGGCATGCACCTGCAGAGCTCGACGCTGAAGTTCGACGAGGGCGGGCAGCCGCTGCACATCCAGCAGGCCGAGCAGATCCGTGCCTATCGCGCCGCCTGGAAGGCGGCCGGGCACGCGCATGAGCCGCGCGTCTCGGTGAGCCGCAGCATCTTCGCGCTGGTGAACGACCGCGACCGCGCCTATTTCGGCGGCAGCGAGGGCGAGGATCATTTCGGCTATATCGAGGCCGACAAACGAGCCGTCTTCGGGCGCACCTACGCGGCCGAACCGGATGTGCTGATCGAACAGCTGCGGCAGGACGAGGCCATCGCCGAGGCCGATACGCTGCTGCTCACCGTGCCGAACCAGCTCGGCGTCGACTACAACGCGCATGTCGTCGAAGCCATCCTCAAGCACGTCGCGCCGGCGCTCGGCTGGCGGTGAGCCAACGTGGCGGCGCGGAAAGCGCCGCCACGGTCGGATAGGTCTTCCCGGAATTGCCCTAGCCGATGACGCCCAGCGTCCTCGGCAGCCGGTTCATGGAAACCGGCCCGTCGGTCGTGATCAGGAACTGATCCTCGAGGTTGAAGCTGGCGAGGCCGTCTATGTAGAGCGGGATCTCATAGGCCAGCACCATGCCGGCCTCGATCTCGGCGTCGCAATCGGCGGCAATGTAGGGCCACTGCTCGGAAAACACCGACTGGCCGACGCCATGGCCGAAATGGCCGCGACGATAGGAGCGCAGCCCTTGCCGCGCCAGGCTTTCGGTGGCGGCGCGGTGCACGCCCGAAATCGGTCTGCCCGGCATCAGCTCTGCCAGTCCGGCCTCGAAGGCCCGCTCGGCGATGGCGTGCAGTTCGGCCTGGTCGGCGGAAGGGGGCCCGAAGACGAAATTGCGCGACATGTCGGCCGCGTAGCCGCCGAGCGTGCAGACCATGTCGCATTTCAGCGGATCACCCATGGCCGCCGGGACGTCGGCGCTCTTGGCGCGGGCGCCGAGCGTCATGTACTCCGCCGTCGAGGCCTGGCGCGATCCGGTCGCGGCGCCGGCGACACCTTCGCGGTAGAGAGCGATGAGCTCGGCCTGGCGCATGCCCGGCGCGGCGTGCCGCTGCAGCCGCGAAAGCCCGGCCTCGGAGAGCACGATGCCCTGCTGGAGAAGGTCGATCTCGGCCGCCGTCTTGATCGCGCGCAGCCGGTCGAGGAGCGGCGAGCCGTTGACCAGCGAACAGTCCGGCAGCATCGTCCGCAGCGCCGCGAAGTCGGCCGCCGGCACGAAGTCGAGATCGAGGCCGAGCGTCGCGCGGCCGAGCCCGAAATCGTCGAGGATGCGCTTGAGCTCGGCGGCGGCGTTGGCGAGCTCGAACGTGCCCGGCCGGAAAAAGCCCGGCGCGCGGCCAAGCGAGGCGGTGCCGTCCTCGATGCGCTCGCCAAGCGGCCGCGCGGATACCGAGGCGTCGAAAGGCGCCGATTCGATCCAGATCGGATGCGTGCGCACCAGCGCGTGCGGAGACGCGGCCCTGACCTGCGCGGCGTAGAAATCGGCGGCGACCACGCCGACCGGCAGGTCAGCCTTTCGCGGTATGACGACGAAGCCCGCGCCGGCCCGCCGGAACAGGCCGGCGGCGCCGATCCACGCGCCGGTCGCATACTGGAAGGCCTCGGGCTCGCAAAGCACCAGCGCCTCGATGCCGGCGCCCTCCGTCAGCCGGGTTGCGCGTTCTCGATCGATGAAGCCTGTCATGGGTTTCCTTTCCAGCGTTCCGGCTCTAGGCGCCCTTACGGGTGGTATCCAGCCGCCTGACGAGCAGTGAACAGGGGATGCTGATGGCGAGGAAGATCAGCGCCACCAGAGTGTAGGGTTCGTTGTAGCGGTAGGTCTTGCCGGCCACGTCCTGCGCCGCGCCGAACAGCTCGATGACGGTGATGGTCGCCAGGATCGGCGTCTCCTTGAACATGCCGATCAGATAGTTGCCCAGCACAGGCAGGATCGGCTTGAGCGCCTGTGGCGCGATGACCAGCGCCCATTTCTGCAACGTGCGCAGGCCGAGCGCGTCGGCGGCCTCGAACTGGCCGACCGGCACGGCGCCGATGCCGGCGCGATAGACCTCGGCGATGAAGGCCGAATAATGCAGCGACAGGCCGAGTATGCCCGCGGCCAGCGCGCCGATGGTGATGCCGAAGGACGGCAGCACGTAGAAGACGAAATAGAGCTGCACCAGCAGCGGCGTGTTGCGGATGACATAGACGAAGCCGATGGCGATGAAGCGCAGCGCCTTGACGTCGGAGCGCTGCATGGCCGCGACGATGGCGCCGCCGACCAGCGCGCCGGCGAAGCCGCCGAACGTCGCCAGCACGGTCAGCACCGCGCCGCGCAGCAGGATGGGCAGGAGGCTCAGGGCAAAGCCGAAATCAAACGACACGCGACTTCCCCTGCTTGAAGCGCCCGGCGCGCTTTTCCGCCCAGGCCACCAGAAGGTTCAGCGGCGTGTTGATGACGAGGTACATCACAAGGATGATCCCCCAGACCAGCGAGGTGTCGCCGGTGGCGTTGATCAGATTGTGGCCGGTCTGGGTCAGCTCGGAAATGGTGATGAGCGAGACCAGCGCGGTCGCCTTCACGATCTCGATGGCGAGGTTGCCGAAACTCGGCAGCATGATCAGCATCGCCTGTGGGAAGATGACCCTGGAAAAGGTGATCCAGCGCGGCAGCGAAAGACTCCGCGCCGCCTCGTACTGGCCGATGCCGATGCTGGCGATGGCCGAGCGCACGATCTCGGAACCGTAGGCGCCGAGGTTGAGGCCGATGCCGAGCACGGCGGTGGTCTCGCCGCTCAGCCTGACATGGTAGAGCGGCAGGATGAAATAGAGGAAGAAAAGCTGCACCAGGAGCGAGGTGCCGCGGAAGAACTCGACGAAGATGACGGCTCCGACGCGCAGCGGCCGCAGGCCCGACAGCCTGGCCATGCCGATGAGGAAGGCCACGACCATCGCCGCGATCAGCGACATGGCCGATATCCTCAGGGTTGCCCATGCCCCCTCCAGCAGAAGGGGCATGAGCTCGACCAGCCTGGCGAAGCCGTCCTGCACCTGTTCTACGAGCCCGAGCAGATGCTGGCGGCGGTGATGCTGTCGGCCGGCAGGTCCTGGGCGCTGAAGCCGAACGGCTTGAGGATCTCGGCGAGCTTGCCCGACGCGCGCAGGGCGGCGATCTGCTTGTTGAGGGCCTCGATGAAGTCGCCATCCTCCTTGCGCAGGCCGAGCGCCTGGAAGTTGAGCAGCGGCTTGCCGTCGGCGCCCTTGGCGATGGTGAAGGGCTCGACGCGCTCGACATCCTTGGCGCCGGTCTTGGCGATCAGCTCGCTGATCTCGAGCGCCGGATAATAGATCGCGTCGACGCGCCCGGCCTGCAGGCCGGAGAAGCCCTCGGTATCGCGCGAGAACAGAACGATCCGGTCCTCGGGGATGCCGGCGCGATGCAGGTCGTCCACCTGGGCGGTGCCGAGCTGGCTGCCGACCTTCAGGGTCGGCGACTTGGCGATGTCCTCGAGCGAATGGATGTTGGCCGGGTTGCCGGCATGGGTGGCGAGCACCGTGGCGATCTGCGTCAGCGGGTTGGTGAAGGCGATGCTCTCGCAGCGCTTCGGCGTGACGTACATGCCGGCGCCGATGATGTCGAAGCGCCCCGCCATGACGCCCGGCACCAGTGCCGAGAATTCGTTGACGTTGGCTTCGATCTTGGTGATGCCCAGCGGCTCCAGCGCCGCGCGCAGCACTTCGACGATGGCGCCGGTGACCTTGCCGTCGGTCTCGATGTAGGCATAGGGCTTCTCGTTGGCGAGGCCGACGGTGACGGTTCCCGTCTGCTTGGCCGTCTCGAATGCGGTCGCCGACAGCGCCTGCGTCGCCGGTGCCATGGTCCACAGCGACGCCGCCAGCAACCCGTAGCCCAAACTGCTCAATCCGCGTCTCATCTCAGTCGTCCTTTTCTGGCTGTTCAGTTCTTAGCGCCAAGCGCGAAATCCATCGCCGCGCTGGCGTGGATCCACGTCGTGTCGAAGACCGGAATGTCGAAATCGTCCTGCCCGATCAGCATGGTTATCTCGGTGCATCCGAGGATCACACCATCGGCGCCGCGCGCCGTCAAACGCTTTACTTCGTCGAGATATGCCTGCTTGGACGCAGGCGTGACAACACCCTCGCAGAGCTCCTCGTAGATTATCCTGTGCACGGTCGCCCGGCCATCCTCGTCGGGTACGATCGTCGCGATGCCGCGCTTTTCGGCAAGCCGGTCGCGATAGAAGGGGCGCTCCATGGTGAAGCGGGTGGCGAGCAGCGCCGGCGTCGTCGAGGGTGTCTGCCGGATGGCGTCGGCGGTCGCATCGGCGATGTGGATCAACGGGATGGAACAGGCCGCCTCGATGCGGTCGGCCAGCAGGTGCATGGTGTTGGTGCACAGAACCAGCGCCTCGGCGCCGGCGCGTTCCAGATCGCGCGCCGCCGCCACCAGTATGTCGGCTGCCCCGTCCCAGTCGCCGCTGTGCTGTTTTTCGGCGATCCCGGCGAAATCCAGCGAGCGCAGCACGATGTCGGCCGAGTGCAGGCCGCCCAGCCGCTCGTGAGCGATGGTGTTCATGTGGCGATAGTAGATCGCCGTGCTTTGCCAGCTCATTCCGCCGATCAGGCCCAGCTTGCGCATTCCAGTCTCCTTTTCGTTCCGCCGAGCGTAAGGGTTCTCGTGGCTACCAGACAATGATAATGATTGAGTGACTCCTCACGAGATTGTGTGGCACTCAATGTGGACGCCCGAAACGCTCGCCGCCTCCGGTCCGAAATATGTGGCGCTTGCCCATGCGATCGCCGAGGCGGCGCGGTCGGGAACGCTGCTGCCGGGCGCCAGGCTGCCGCCACGCCGGGCGCTGGCGGCGCGGCTGGGCATGAACCTGTCGACGGTCTCCAAGGCCTACGACCTCGCCGCCGAGATGGGAATCGTCGCCGGCGAGGTGGGGCGGGGCACCTTCGTGCGCATGCTGTCCGTGCCCGAGCGCATGCCCTGGCCGAAGACCGGCGGGGCGGATGCCCTCGACATGAGCTCGAACTTCCCGTTTCCGTCGGCCGCGAACGACGAGCTTCGCCTTGCCTTCGAGGCGCTGGGCTCGCTGCCCAACGCCGCCGACCTCCTGCGCTATCACCCCAACAGCGCGCATCCCAGCCATCTCGCGGCGGGCGCGGCCTGGGTCAGGGACCTCGGCGTCGAGGCGGCGCCGGAGCGGCTCCTCATCACGGCGGGCGCCCTCCCTGGCGGCCTCGTCTCGCCGCCTGCCGCCCCGCGCGCCCGCGGCCCCCTTCTTCTGGGGGGAAAGACGCCCCCCCCCCCCCTCTGCGCCCCCCCCGCGCCCCGCCCCCGCCCCCGCGCCCCGCCCCCCGGCGCCGCCCGGGCCGCGCCCGACGCGCTGGAAGCGATGGTGAAACGCGAGCGTCCGCGCGCGCTGGTGGTGGTGCCGAACCTGCAGAACCCGACGCTGGCGGTCATGCCGGCGGAACGGCGGCGGCAGGTGGTCGAGATCGCCCGGCAGCACGGCTTCATCCTCATCGAGGACGACGTCTACGGGCCGCTGCTGCGGCAGCCGGACCGCCCGCCGCCGCTGGCCGCCATGGCGCCGGAGCGCACCTGCTTCTGCACCAGCCTGTCGAAATCGGTCGCGCCGGGCCTGCGCATCGGCTTCCTGCTGATGCCCGCCTCGCTCAGGGCCGACGCGCTCAACGCCATCCGCGTGTCAACGTGGATGACATCGCCGCTGCTCGGCCAGATCGCCGCGAACTGGATCCTCGACGGCACCGCCGCCAGGCTGTGCGAGCGGCAGCGGGCGATCATCCGGCGCCGCCAGGAGATGGCGCGCCAGATCCTGGGCGAGTTCGACATCGTCACCGACGACGCGGCGCTGCATCTGCTGCTGAAGCTGCCCGAACCCTGGCGGGCCGGCCAGTTCAGCGCGCACATGCAGCAGCAGGGCGTGGCGGTGCTGCCCAGTTCCGAAATGTCGGCCGATCCCGGCGGCCGGCAGAACCTCGTGCGCCTCAGCCTGTGCACCATCGACAGCGAAGCCGCGCTGCAATCGGCGCTGACGGCGTGCAGGACGGTGCTGCGCGGCGGATGAGGGACACGCATCTCTGCGTCATGTCCTACTGACAGCGCGGTGTCCGGTAGCGGTCCTGTTCTTCCGGCGAAATCTTCGCTCCGACGCGGTAGTTGAAAGACACCACCTTCGTCGCATCGCTGTCGACCTCACACCGGAAACTCAGTTTGTACCACCGTCCCATTTGGGTACCAAAGGCTGAATTCGGGCAGTCAATGACGTTACCGGCCTTGAGCCAAAATTTCGGTACACTACCGGGGTTGTAAGAGGCACCCTGCAACTGCGCCTCTAGTCTGCTGCTGCAAAGTAAGCCAACCCGTTTGTCCCGAGGCAAACCAGCTATCGCCGCGGTTGCAAGCTCATCCTTTGTGGCTTCCTGTGAGGAGAGCCTGCGAGCCCCTGGAAGCTTCGAATCGCCCTGCGGGCCTGACTTGGTGGCGCTTATGTCTGCTTCCTGCGCCGCGTTTGCGGGCCTGGGTTCCGGCGTGTCGGCGGTAGCGGGCAACGCTACGTCATTGTCGCCACCTGTCGCGGTCAAGGGTGCTGGCGCGGCGTCCGGCTGCTTTGCCGCATCCTTCGGCGGCTCGGTTTCCCTTGCCGCAACGGCCTTCTCTTCGGCGTCCTTGGCCGCAGCGGGCGGCGTCGAATCATTGGTCTTGTCCGGAGACTTGGCGCTGTCCTGGGCGCTGGATCCATCCGGCGACTTCCGCGGACCGGCATCCTTGTCACCATACTGAAAGACAGGCCTCGCCTCTGCGGCCGGCGGCGGATTGGGCTGCTGCTTCTGCTGCTCTGGCGGGTTTTCCGGCGCCTTCTCCGGTGCAGGCGGCTTCTCAGCGGTTTGCTGGGGCTTTTCCGGTTCCTTCCTGGCTGGTTCCGGAGCGGGTTTCGGCTTGGGCGGCTCGGGAGCGGGCACCAGCGAGACGTCGACCGCCTGGTCGTTCTTCGGCTGGTCGGGAGACTTCGTCAGACCGTAGACGAGAAACGAGAAAATCAGCGCGTGCAGGATCACCGACGCGGGCAAGCCCCACAACCACTCCCGTCCCTGCCTCGGCGTTCCGTCCTTCATCCCGAGGGATGTGGAACGAAACCGTGGCGGCATCAAGCATGAGCGCCGCAACGGCGTGATTTGGTCGCTGCACGGATCGGTGATGGCAGGCGTGGATGTCGGCGGATTTCCATGCCGATCGCCAAAAATGAAAAAGGCCGGAGCGATCCGGCCTTTTTTCACGATGCTTGATCCCCCGGAGGGAAACTGGAGCGGGTGAGGCGATTCGAACGCCCGACCCCAACCTTGGCAAGGTTAGAGATGGGCTACGCCACGCCATCCAGCAGTATCCGGGAGTACGATAACTTATTGATAAAGCTTGACATTATTTCCAGCTATTCGCTAGGGTAATCCAGTCTTTTCCTTCGCAGTGTTGACCAGGTGTTGACCAATGGGGGCCTTTGAGGAGATGGATCGATGGCAAAGCGCGTTGGTGTGGCTCTCACAAAACGGGTGGTTGACGCTGCCGAGAAGAGGGACCGACGCTACTTCGTCTGGGACAGCGAGTTGTCCGGCTTCGGTCTGCGCGTGGAAACGAGCGGCGCGAAGACCTTCATCGTCCGGTATCGCGCCGAAGGTGGTGGTCGATCGGCTGCGCAGCGGTTCGTGACCATCGGCAGGTTAGGCACGCTTACTCCAGAGCAAGCGCGCAAGCAGGCGAAAACTGTCCTTGGAGGCGTCGCCAAGGGCGAAGATCCGGCGGATGAACGCCGCGCAAAACGACGCGAGATGAAGATGACTGGCTTGATCGAACTCTATGAAGAAGAGGGCTGCGTCATTCAGCGCGGGAAACGGCAGGGTCAACCGATGAAGCCGTTGACCAAGCAGTTGACGCTCGCGCGCCTTCGTAACCATGTCGTGCCATTGCTCGGGCACAAGCGCGTGAGTGAATTGAATGCAGGCGACATCGAACGCTTTGTCCGTGACGTCACCGCTGGAAAGACCAATCGAGACGAGAAGATTGGGCCCCGCAGACGCATCATTGTACGCGGCGGTGAGGGTGCGGCCCGCAAGGTCGTACGCGACTTGTCTGCTGTTTTCAGCTTCGCTATCCGTAGCGAGATCGTTCAGAAGAACCCTTGCGAGACGGCGGCCGTTCGGAAGACGGACAATCAGCGAAAACGCTTCCTCGTGCTCGACGAGGTGACGCGCCTTGGGTCGGCGCTGGAAGAGTTGGAGGCAGAAGGTGTAAATTCGAAGGCCGTCAATATCGCAAGGCTTTGGGCGCTGACTGGCTGCCGCAGAGAGGAGATCGCGTCGCTGAAGTGGACTGAGGTAAATCTCGCCGAGGGACTCTTGGAACTCGACGATAGCAAGACAGGTAAGTCCGTCCGACCGCTTGGAGCTGCCGCAGTCACGCTACTCGAAAGCTTGCCACGTGAGCCGCCCAGCAATTTCGTATTCCCGGCTGAACGTGGGGACACTTATTTCCAGGGCACCAAGCGCATCTGGGCCAAGGCGATTAAGAAAGCGAAGCTTCCCGGCGTTACGCCTCACACGCTTCGCCATACGATCGGCTCGACCGCGATCTCAACGGGTGAAGCGCTGGCACTGACGGGCGCCATGCTGGGCCATTCAAATCCGCGTTCAACGGCCATTTACGCTCACGTGCAAAACGATCCGTCACGTCGCGCTGCGAATCGGGTTGCCAAGAAAATCGCGATGGCACTCGCTGGAAATGTGTCACTTCCTCGCAACCGGAAGGCGCGACGGAATGACCTCGAAATCCTGACAACCTGTCTCGTGGATCGCCTCAATGCCGAGGGCATTGAAGGCGCTCGAGTGCAGGAGATTATTGCCGAGGCGATTGCTGCGGCAGAGGATGGGAAGCGACTGCCCCACAGAGGGACGGCTCCCGGCGATCATGCTTGCAATAAATGAAGAACCCATTTCAAATTTGGCTGGATCTGCATCAACGTGAAAATCAAAACATGGGCTTAGATGGAGCTGAATGCCTCTCTGTGGCGAGCGATATATGCTGGATGAGGCCAGAGTTTGCTGTCTCTTGGCAAATGGATTCGGTCCATTTGCCTGGCGAATAGACCGCGCAGCTCATCGGGTACTTTGTTGTGTGAGACCAATAGCCGATAATCGTCGGTCAATGAGATGAGATGTCGGTCGAATAACCAATGTACGGTGCCTGAAAGCGCAAGGCCGTTCTGTACGACGTCAGGACCACCTGAGCCAACCGGCCATATATGTGCGGCCTGAACCTCTGCTCTGCCGCCGCCATTGATGATTTGAAGCCCCGTAACCGCGCATCGATTATCGTACGCCTCACACACTTGCCCTCGAAAGCTTGCATCGCGAATCTTCCTGTTGAGCAGTATCTGCTCAATTCGCCGTTCTTGCTCTTCTCGCGGAGCGTGGGCCAATTCAAAAGTCGCGGGATCAACATGGGTCCTGTCGAGCTCTAGTCGGATAGAATTCTCTGGAGACAATGTGTCCGATAGGCCTGCGCGGACAATCCTGGCGAAGTCCGAATCTGATAATGCCCGGACGGATTTTCCCTGGAGATAGGCGCCGATCCGCGCCGGATCGCCGATCTCGCGCAGTGAGGCTTCCGCGTACGAATTACCCCCTGCAAACGGTACCGGTCGATCAAACGGGAGGTATTCTCCGATCACGGCGTAGGAATAGCCTGATCGCATGGTGTCGGGCGTAAGTGATATAACCTTACCCACCGCCACATATGCGCGTCTTCCCCTATTCCGCTGTGGCTCCCGGTAGATAATCCAGTCGCCTACTATCCTTTCGGCGATAGCGCGATACTGGGGAGGAAAGTGATATCGATGTGTGACTTCATCGTCGTATTTGGAGTTCGGCTTGGTGTCGAATATGCCCTTCACTCGCCGCTGCTTTCCGCCTTCGCCACTAACCGCGTTCGCTCGCGTCGACCCCGTCGCCGACTGCACTATCCGAAGCGCGAGGTTGAGTCACTGCCTTGATCTCCCGGTTCAGTTCCTCCAGGCGAGCACGCAGTCCGGCCCGATCACCGCTGACAAGGGATCCAGTGCCGGGGGCACCGGACAGGATGCCGATGATTTGATCGCGCTCGTCCTCCAGACTCCGCATGCGGGCGTCGAGTTCTGACGCCGCCGCGGCGTCGACCTGCCGTCGCCGGGCCTCCTCGTCCGCGAGCAGACTCTCCTCTACCTTCTCGACGTTCGCCTTGATCTCAGGAAACCGCTGGGCGGCAAATCGCAGGAATTGGCTGAATTCGTAGATGTGGAATTCCTGCTCGGCTTGCGCCCGAAACTCCTCGATCAGTTCTGGGCGCGGTCCCATTTTGCGGCCGCGGTGAATCCACCACCAATCTTCCTTGGCGTCGTCGGAGATAAAGATCACCGGCCGCTTGTCGGCCTTGGCCTTCGCGATCATCTCCTTCCAGATGATCAGATCGCCGAACTTGTCGAATTCCCCGGCGTCCTTCTTGTTGTCCTTATACCCGGGTGGAATCTTCTTCGCGTAGCGATCCTCGCCTTCCTTCTTGACAGCGGCGAGCTGGTCTGCACGCCATTTCTCCCCAACACGATTTTCCAGAAGCTTCGTCAAGCGTTCCACCACGCCCTCAATTTCCGAGGATGGGTGCGCGGCTCGCGCGTCCTCGATACGGCCCTTAAAATCGGAAAGGAACATGTCGAGAGCCGAGAGCTCCCTCTGCACATCGATGGTTGGATGCGCGCGCACCTGCCGCAGGCGCTCGCGGGCCTTCTCCAAGTTCGCTTCCTGATCCTTGAGCAACGCGTCGTAGGCGTCGAGGGCGCCAAACTCCACATCCAGTCTGTTGCGCTGAAACTCCAAGCCGACCTGATAGGGAATCCACAGCGCGTCGCCGAGAACCTCGAATAGGCGGAGGAGCTCGTCGCGCACGACCGTGGTGTGACGCAAGCAGTGCAGCAGGACGTTGGGTCGGGAACAAAGATAGCCGTATCCCAGAGCTTTGCTATCTGCTCGGGCTTTTTCGGGTACCAACCTGGGAACTTCTCACGCATCGTGGTCATCCAACCAGGCAAGCCTCTCAATCCCGAGCCGAGCCGCCCCAGCCGGCGCTATGGCATGCCGTGAACGTCCGCGCTCGAACATGGCCATCAGAACAAGCTTCCAGTCGCGACTCTTACCCCAACAGATGATCCGGCCATCCTCAAGTAGGCATCCGTGCGGCTTGATATACGTCTCGGCGGCCGCTGTTGGTGGCGACATTTCAAGCGCGCGCCAGATCTCCGCCTCGGTCGCGAGGAGCCGCGCCCGCTCGTATGGCTTGATAAGAGAATCCTTGATGTAGACTCGCACCTTGCGCGGATCCATGAAGTGCGCGAGCTGGCCACCTATCGACGCGTCCTTCGTCCACTTCTCATAGTACCGCGAGCGTTCCGCGTCGTTCAGGGACGCCCAGCCCAAATCGTCAGCGGTGCCCCAGAGTCTGTCGCGGAGCCCGTCACGTATCTCCTCTGGCATCCTCATTGCACCGTTCCCCCATTGTGGGGTTTCGGAAAATCGAATGCGGGCAGCTCAAGCGTTGGATCGCCCTCGCGCATGAAGAGATCGGCCTGGTCGCGCATCCAGTCCAACATGAAGCTTCCCGCCCCCTCGTCCCGGAATTGCACCATCCCCGGAAGACGCAGTCGCTCGAGATCGCCCCGAGCGGCCTTCTCGAGCTCAACGACCTCCGCGATCCGACGCAAGTCACTGACGAAGTCTAGGACAACCACCTTCGTCTTGTTCGGGCTGATGCGAAGCCCGCGGCCGAGTTGCTGCACGAAGATGCGCCGGCTGTGGGTCACGCGCATGAACACGATCATATCGACGTCAGGCACGTCGACGCCCTCGTTGAACAGATCGCGCGTCGTCACCACATCCAGGCTTCCCTTCCGAAAAGCTGCCATCGCCCGATCCCGCTCCCGAGGCGTCATGTCACCGGTGATCGGCTCCGCCTTGAGTCCGAACAGCCGTAACGTGGCCGCAAAGCTATGAGCATGTTGAACGGAAGAGCAAAAGACAATCGCCGATCGACGGCGCTCTTTGTCAAATGTGTCGCGGATGGTCCGCGCCGCTTCCTCGTCGCGCGTCGGCAGTAGCAGCAACCGATTCAGTTGGCTTAGCGAATAGCGGTTACGCGAATGCTCGCGGACCCATTCCCAGTCGAGATTGTCCGCGAGAAGGCGATAGTCCGCCTCACACAGGAAGCCACGCTTGAGTCCCTCGGCTATGCCGATCCTCACCACCGGCGGGCCAAGCAACTCGTCGATGTCATACCCATCGCCACGCCATGGCGTTGCGGTAACGCCTCCAATCATGGATTCGGACAGATGGTCAGTTACCCGGCGGAAGGTCTCGGAGCCGACGTGATGCGCCTCATCGATGAGGACAAGGCCAAACTCAGGAAGTTCATCCAGGCGCGACACAGCGCTTTGGATCGTCGCGAAGGTGATGCCATCCCAATGTGTTGGGCCCTCCCCCCCTATCAACCGATGAGTCGGGACCCATTTCGGAAGCTG
>Ga0066256_1001402_pt3 | contig 18015 bp, 14 predicted proteins | sample ThiBio_1000_biof_FD_87107 | JGI IMG/M metagenome (GOLD analysis project Ga0066256, IMG submission 87107) | Wastewater bioreactor microbial communities from Cape Town, South Africa - Thiocy_expt_1000_biof (version 2) | ecosystem: Engineered > Bioreactor > Thiocyanate-remediating >...
GTTCTTCGCGATCACGTCGCCATTCTGGTTGAGGTAGGTCGTCACCACATTCACGAAATGGCCCGTTCCCAGCCGCGTGGTCTTTTCCGGGCTGATGGCGGCGATCTCGTCATAGGAGCTGAGACGGTCGCCGACCTTCAGCGGCCGGAAGAACTCGGTCTCCGACGACGAGTTGATGGTCGAATCCCCCGGCAACGGCACGAGGAACACGATGCTCTTGCGTACAGTGGCGCCGTCCGGCCGCCAGGGCATGGTCTTGGAGACAGTCGACAGCAGACCCGAGGAGGCGATGAGGCCGCCCCACTGTTCCCGGGCATAGTCCTCGTCCCAATAGCCGGGGTTCGCGTCCGCGATGCTGCCCGCATAGAACTGCGCCATGAACTGGGTGATATCAAAGTCGGCGACATGCACCTCGCTCTTCACGCCGACGAATTTCAACCCTTCTTCGTAAGTGCCGATCGCCGCCTGGGCGAAATTCGCGCCGCCTTCTTCCTTGTCCTGACTTGAACCGGTGCTCATGCAACCTCCTTGCCGTTTGATCCGTTCCGAATTGCAATCACTGCGGCACCTACCTGCCGAGCCAGTTGGGCGTCCGCTTTTCCGCAAAGGCGCGGGGCCCCTCGATGAAGTCCTGACTCTCACGCAGTGCGGTCAGGGCGGGATAGCTCGCGGTCAGCGCCGCCGAGACACCGCCGATCTCCAGCCCGGCATAGGCCATCTGCTTGGCCGCCCGGACGGCAAGCGGGGAGCATTTCAGAATCCGCTCGGCCCAGGCCCGCGCAGCCGCCATTACGGCGTCGGGTGCAGTCACCTCGTTCAGCAGCCCCATCTCGCGCGCTTCGGCGGCACTGACATGCCTTCCGGTCAGCATCATGCCCATCGCCTGCTTGAGCGGGACGGTGCGCGGCAAACGGTGGATGCCGCCGGCGATCGCCGCCAAACCGACCAGCGGCTCGGGCAAGGCGAAGGTCGCCTTTTCCGAAGCGACAATGATGTCGCAGGCCAGCGCGATCTCCAGCCCGCCCCCCATGGCGACACCGTTGACCGCGGCGATCACCGGCTTGTCGAGGTCGAAGCGCGCCGTGATGCCGCCGAAGCCGGTCGACGGCAGCGGCAAGCGCTTGTCAAGCGGCGTCGCCGCGGTCGCCTTGAGGTCGTTGCCGGCGCAAAAAGCCCGGTCGCCCGCGCCGGTGACGATCGCCACCCATAGCTCCGCGTCCGCTGCAAACGCGTCGAAAGCCTGCGACAGCTCGACGTGGGCCGCGTTGTGCAACGCGTTCATGACCTCGGGACGGTTGATCGTGATCGTCAGGATGCGGCCGTCCCGCTCCGTAGTGATGAATTCCGGCATGTGTTCCCCAACTTCATCCGCCCCGCCGATTGGGACATCATCATTTAATATGGTACTGATCCATACTTATTATTTTGGTGACATGCAACCCCCGGCCGCAACGCGGCAACTTGCGCTTACCGTCCCGTGAATCGGGGCGGGCGTTTTGCCAGGAAGGCAGCCTTGGCCTCCTCGTGATCGCGAGTGCTCGCCAAGCGCGCGAACATGTCCATCTCTAGCGCAAGCGCTTCCTCGAGGCTGCCAGCGCCGCGCGCGAAGGCAACCTTGGTCGCGGCCACGCTCAGCGGCGCGCGGAGCGCGAGCCGCTCCGCCACCGCGATGGCCGCCGCGCGGGCGCCGCCAGGGGGAACCACTTCGTCCACCATGCCGAGCCTGGCGGCCTCTGTCGCGTCGAGGGTTTCCCCCAGGACGATCATGCGCCGCGCGCGGGTGGCCCCGACGCGGTTCGCCAGGGTGAACTGGAGGCCACAGTCAGCGCCGAGCCCGACATGGACGAAAGAGACGGTGAAGCGGGCGTTCTCCGCCACGACGACATAGTCGCTGGCCATGGCGAGGGACAGTCCGGCGCCGGCGGCCGCCCCCTCGACCGCGGCCACTACTGGCCGCGCGCCGCCCACGACATGGCGGATCACGTCCTGGAGGATACCCAGGCGGAAGGCGGCATAGGCCGGCTCCTCGACCGCCGAGACCATTTCGCTGATGTCTCCGCCGGAGCAAAAGCTGCCGCCCGCCCCCTCGATCACCACCGCCCGCAGATCGGGATCGAGCGTGATGTCCCGAAAGCGATCACGCAAAGCGATCCGCATCTCGGTCGACAGGGCGTTGCGCCGCGAGGGCGCGTTCAGGGTGAAGATCGCGAGCGCTCCGACCCGCTCAACAAGAACCGTCTCGCTCATGCCGCGCGTCCGGTCACAGGCCACCGAAGGCGGGCACACGCCGCTCCAGCATGGCCGCGACCCCTTCCCGGTGGTCGCCCGTGGAATGGCTGAGCACCTGCGCAAGCACTGCGGAATCGAGGCCGACGTCGTAGGTGCTCGTGGCGGACTGCCGCAGCAAGGCCTTGGTCATGCGCAGGGCATGGGGCGGCAGTTGCGCGATCTGCTCCGCCAGCGCGAGCGCTTCGTCGAGTAGCACGTCCGGCGCGGTCACGCTGCCGACCAGCCCCCAGCGCTCCGCCGTCGCCGCATCGATGGTCTTGCCTGTGAAAAGGAGCTCAGCGGCCCGGCTCATGCCGATGACCCGCGGCAGAAGCCACGACCCACCGTCGCCAGGAACTAGGCCGATCTTCAGGAAGGTCGCGCCGAACACCGCCCGCTCGGACGCGATGCGGATGTCGGCCAGACAGGCAAGGTCGCAGCCGAGCCCAATCGCCGCGCCGTTGATCGCCGCGATCATCGGCACGTCGATCCCGTATAGCGCGCGGGCAGCAAGATGGATCGCCCGCTGGTAATGCCGTCTCACCTCCAAGACCGACCCGGAGAACGGCCCCGCGGAATCCTGCATCGCCTTGAGGTCGCCGCCCGCGGAAAAGGCCTTGCCGGCACCGGTCAACACCACGCAGCGTACATCCAGGTCGGCATTGATCCCATCGCAGGCGTCGCGAACCTCGATGCCATCGTCCGGCGCGCCCAGCGCGTTCAGTTTGTCCGGCCGGTTCAACCGGAGGATCGCGACCGGCCCGTGACGCTCAACCTCGATCACGCTCATCCAAATGCCCTCACTGCAAGAAGAACCACATGCGGCCGCGCCGCTCAGGCCAGGCCGATGAACATGCCGCCGTTCGCCGCGATGTGCTGACCGGTGATGTAGGACGCGGCGTCCGACAGCAGGAAGCAGACCGGCTGCGCCGCCTCGTCCACCCTGCCCCAGCGCCCCATGGGAATGCGCTCGAGCGTCGCCGGACCAAAGCGATCGCCGCGGATAGTCTCGGTCATTGCGGTCTCGATCACGCCGAAGGCCACGCTGTTGCAGCGGATGCCGAACCGCGCCCATTCCCGTGCCACGGCCATGGTCATGCCCAGCACGCCGCTTTTCGCAGCGGCATAGTTGATCTGCCCGACCGTGCCCGTCCGCCCAGCGTCGGACGAGATGTTGACGATCGCCCCGCCGCGCTCGCCGCGCTTGTACCGTTCGATCATCTGGCGGCCAACGGCCTGGGTCCAGATGAAGTTGCCAGTCAGGTGAACGTCGATGACCGTGCGCCACTGCTCCATGGTCATCTTGTCGATCATCGCGGAGCGCAACACGCCTGCATTGTTCACCAGACCGTCGACCTGGCCCCAAGCATCGACCACCTGCGCCACGCACCGCATCGCCGCCGCCTCGTCGACGACGTCGGCCGCGAACGGGAACACGCGATCAGGAGCGGAAGCGCAAAGCTCGTCCAGTGCATCCGGATCGATGTCGACCGCCGCGATCCGGGCGCCGAGCGCAAGCGCCATATCGACGATGGCCCGCCCCACGCCCCTGGCGGCGCCAGTGACCACGATATTCCTGTCGACCAGCGTCATCGCCGATCCGCCGACCAGACGGTCCTGAGACATTTCCATTCCTTCGCTGCCAAAGACGCACAACCTGGGAACATGCGTATAACCATATAATATGGTATGATACAATACTGGGTCCGACGATCAAGTACGCAATTGACAGAGCTATCGGGGTTGAGCACAAAAGCCCCGAAATGAGGGATACCTTCTGACTATGGTCGATCAGACTTCGCCCCCCGACCAAGCCCGGCTCGACCGATGGGACGTTCTTCTGGGCGGATTGATGCACGATGTCGCTCGGCTTCGCCGGGTCGTCTTCGACAAGGACATGCGCCCGCTGGGAATCACGCGATCCCATGCTTGGGTCCTGGCGCGCCTCGGCATCCAGGACGGCATCAGCCAGGTGGAACTGGCCGAAATGCTGAACGTGGGGAAAGCGGCGTTGGGCCAGATCCTGGATAGTCTGGAAAGCTCGAGCCTGATCCGGCGCGAGCCGGACGCCCGCGACCGGCGCCTGCGCCGCGTCCATCTGACGAGCGACGGGAAGAAGGCCATCCGCGCGATGCGGCGGCGCCTACGACCCTTGAGCGAGAACATCCTTGCGGGAATATCCGCAAGCGACCGGGACGCACTGATCGACCTCCTGACGGCCATCAAGGGCAACCTGCTGGCGCTCGCCAAGAACGACGGCATCGACCTGGCGACGTCCGAGATCAATCCGGTCCCGGACACTCGCGCCTAGGGCAACGGCGGCGCCCCATACGGAGCATGTCCGTTGCAAGCCCGATCTTGCGAGGCTTTTTGCGTCCCCCACCCCGCAGCCTGAGCCTGCCGAAGGCCGTGCAGCATCTCCCTGCGAGTTCAAGCCCGGAAATCCGCCTGTGCCCTGCACGAATCCATTTCACGATGTCAAAGAACGCCGGGATGATGGCGTGCTTTGAGCGTGTAGGAAAGTTATTTTTCTCCTAATTGGTTCATATTTGAATGGAGTTCCGCCGCATCCGCCTCCCTCCTTGCGCCATCGGCCTCGCCTCGCAATAACTTGTATGCTACGGTACTGAACGGTATGATCCCAGTTTATCGAAGGAACGCCGATGGCCGAAGCCAAAACCGCCTGCCGCATCTGTCCCGGCGCGTGCAGCATGGTGGCCAAGCTGGAGGACGGGCGCATCGCATCGTTGCGCGGCGACAAGGACAGTCCCCTCACCCACGGCTACGCCTGCATGCGCGGGCTCAACGCGGTTGAGGGCATGTACCATCCCGAGCGAATTCTCCGGCCGCTGAAGCGGCAGCCGGACGGCACCTTCACGGAGATCGGCCTCGAGACGGCGCTTGACGAGATCGCCGCCAAGCTCGGCCGGATTCTCGCGGAGAGCGGCGGCGATGCGGTCGGCATCTTCAAGGGCACGCAACTGCGCCGCAGCTTCATCGCCCATGACCTGCTCGACGATTGGCTGAAGGCGATCGGCTCGACCCGTCACTTCACCACGATCACTATCGATCAGTCGTGCAAGCAAATCACCATGCTGCGCATGGGTGCGTGGAAGGCTGGCAAGCCCAAACTGGACGATTGCGATGTGATGATGGTGTTCGGCGGGAACGCGCTGGTCACCAATTCCACCTTCAACTTCTTCTACGACCCCGCGCGCCGCCTCAAGGCGGCGCTGAAGCGCGGCCTGAAGATCATCGTCGTCGATCCGCGGCTGACCGAAATCGCCCAGTCGGCCCATCACTTCCTGCAATGCAAGCCAGGCGAGGACGTGACGATCGCAGCGGGCATGATCCGGTCGATCCTGACCAACGGCTGGCACGACCCGGAATTCTGCGCGCGCCATGTCAAGGACCTGGACAGGCTGCGGGCGGCGGTGGAGCCCTTCACCCCAGATTACGTCGCCAGGCGGGCCGGCATCCCGGCCGACGAGTTGCAAGCAGCGGTCGAGACCTTCGCCCTCCGCAACAAGCGGGGCGTGGCGGTCTGCGGCACGGGACCGTCGATGTCGCCGCACTCCAACCTCGCCGACCACATGGTCGAATGCCTCAACGTCATCTGCGGACGCTACTATCGCGAGGGGGACCGGATTCCCAATCCGGGCGTGCTGCGCCGGGCGCCCGCGCCGCGGGCGGAAGTCACTCCCCCGTTCCGCGAATGGGAGCAGGACGGCCCGCGGACCGAAAGCGGCCACGGCACGCTGATGGGCCAGTTGATGAGCGGTGTCCTCGCCGACGAGATGCTGCGCACCGATTCCGGCCGGCTACGCGCATTCTTCGCGGCCGGCGGAAATCCCGCCGCCGCGCTGCCCGACCAGCGGAAGGTCGTCGCCGCGATGCGCAGCCTGGATCTGATGGTCGTTACCGACCCCTTCATGACGACGACGGCCAAGCTTGCCCATTACATCATCCCTCCGACGATGATGTACGAGCGTCCCGACTGGGCACTGTGCAGCCGGCTTGGCATCCCGCTCAGCTACCGGGGCGTCAGCCTGGACATGACCATCCCGCCCACCAACGAATACCTGTACGAACTGCTCTTGCAAGACAGCAAGGTCGGTCTGGACGAGATCATGCGCCACCCCGGAGGCGCGGTGTTCGACATCCCGCCCGTCCACGTCCTGCCCGCTTCAGGCCCCGCGACGCCGCGCTTCGACGTGATGCCCGACGACGTATGGGACGAGCTGGCAGAAGTACGCGGAGAGGCCGTTGATGAGGGCGCAGGCGGCACCGGCTTCCTGCTGATCACACGCCGCCTGCGCGGCGTCATGAATTCACTCGGCATCCTCCAGGAGCAGATCCGGCGCAAACACCCATACAATTCGGCCTACATGCACCCCGCCGACATGGCGCGGCTGGGTCTATGCGAGGGCGCCGCGATCGAGATCGCCTCCGACCTTTCCGCGATCGGCGCCATCGTCGAAGGCGACGACACGCTGCGCCCGGGTACCGTCGCGATGAGCCATTGCTGGGGTGGCCTGCCCGACGAAGGCCTTCCCATCGAGGCCCTCGGCGTCTCGACCAACCTGCTGGTGCGGACCGACTGCTTCGTCGAGAAGATCAACGCGATGCCGCGGTATTCCTCGATTCCAGTCACGATCAGCCCCGTGGCCGCCAAGCCTGTCTGAGCTGTTTCAACGCAAGCCCGCCGCGCGTCGGCGACCTCCAACGCCCAAACCCAGCCAGCCCCGCTACCGCATCCCTCTCGAGGAATGCGGTAGCGGGGCTGGCCACCGTTGTCGTCGCGAGCATTCGTCCGGGCAGGCCTGATCGATCCACCCGGACGAACCCGTAGCTCACTCGCCGCCAAAGCCCTTTCGGAAGGAGATGCCGAACATGCGCGGCTCCTGGGTCACGCCCACCTGGGCGCCGCCGGTGCCGAGGCGGGTCGAACCCGCTACCTGGTAGACCTTGTTCAGCACATTGGTCGCATAGAGCGCGATGGTCAGATCCGCCGGCTTGTGGAAATATTCCAGCCGCACGTTGAGCAAGCCGACATCCTGGCGGAACAGTTCGTCGACCAGCGCCGCAGGCAGGGCCGTGTCGATCTGGCGCGCGGACGGATGCCGTCCTTCGGTCCAGGCCCAGTCGGCCATGAAGCGCATCTCACCGCTGGACATCGGCACGACGTACTTGGCGTTCAGGCTGTACGACCATCGCGGGTCGGCGAAGGCCTCGCCCGAAGCATCGACCGTCGCGCCAGCGAAATTGAGGGCCGTGGTGTAGCTCCCATATCGGCCATGGAGATAAGTCAGGCTACCGCCAATGGAGAAATTGTCCGTGAGGCGCGCGTTGAAGTCCGCCTCGATACCTCGGATGGTCGCCGTCGCGGCATTCGCGGTCAGCGACGTCGCCACCAGAATGCCCGAGCCCGGAATGATCTCCAACGGCACGATCGCCTGTTCCTGCTTGTTGCGATACTCGGTCTGATAGATCGCCAGGTTCGTGCGCAGCCTGCCGTTCAGGAAGCGTCCCTTGAGGCCAAGCTCGTAATCCTGCGCTGATTCGGGGTTGAACGGCGGCGCGATCGGGCGAGTGTCATAGCCGCCGGCCTTGAAGCCCTTGGAAACCTTCGCATAGACCATCACATCCGGCGTGACCTGCCAACTGGCGCTCGCCAGCCAGGAGACGCCGTTCCAGCTCGAGAACCGCGTCACCGCGCATTGGGTGAGATCGGTGACCACCGCGCTTGTGTTGGTGGTGCAGGTATAGTTGCCGAGCGACGGCGCGAACCGCCCGTTTTGCTGGGTCAGTCCCTTGCGCTCATGGCTGTAGCGAATGCCCCCGGTCAGAGTCAGAGTGTCCGTCACATGCCAGTTGTCCTGCATGAACAGCGCCCAGCTCTCGCTGATGATATTCACCGCCCGGGTCTGATTGATCGTGTAGGGGGAGCCGACGATCTGGCTGACCTGGCCGGCGCGCAGGTTGTTGGTCGATCCGTCGTCGCCCTTTTCATAGGAGTAGAATCCGCCGAGCAGGAAATCGAACGAACTGCCCAGGCGACCGGAAAGGTTCAGCTCCTGAGTGAACAACTTGTCCGTGGTCAGATCCCAGTGGGGGTAATAATTGGGACCCGGGCTGTCGATCCCGTAGGTGAGGATGTTGTACCTGGTCCCGTCGAGATCGAACTGTCGGTCGTCGTTCAGATAGCGGTAGCCGGTAATCGACTTCAGAGTGAGGTCGGGCGACAAGTCGTACTTGATCGTCAGGCCGACGGAATGATGGTCCAGGTTGTTGAAAGACAGGTCCTGGACGTCCGAGGTCAGCAAATCCTGGTTGCCGAGCGTCACGACGTTCTGAATTGCGTTCCGCGCTGCCGTGATGCTGGAAGCGAGCGTGGGGTTGAGCCCCAGGTCGATAGCCACCTGCTGGTCGGTCTGCGATACCGGCACATAGAAGCGGGCCGTCATCAGCGCACCGTGCTCGCGGACGCGCAGCCAAGCCGCCTTGAGCTCCACCGACAGGTCGCTGGTGGGGTCCCAGCGCAGCGATCCGCGCAGGAACGTCTGGTTCTTGTCGCCGCCCAGGTCCTGCCCAGTGATCCGCGACTTGCCGTAGCCGTTTCGCTGCCAATTCTGGAAAGCGAAACGGAAGGCGAGCTTGTCGTCGACCAGGACCGTATTGATCGCCCCGTTGATGCGGCGGCTGGCATGATTGCCGAACTCGCCGAAGATGTAGCCGTGGGTGCCGTCGTAATCGGCACCCTTGGTGACGATGTTGACCGCTCCGCCCGTGGTGTTGCGGCCGTAGAGCGTGCCTTGCGGCCCCTTCAGGACCTCGATCCGCTCCAGATCGAAGAAGCCCGCGGTCAGACCATAGACGCGCGGATAATTCACGCCGTCGATGTAGATGCCGACCGGCTGGTCGATCGTGAGCTGGATTTCACCGGCGGTCTGCCCGCGCAGGGTAAACTGGACGCTGTCCGAGGCTTGAAGGCTCTGGCTGACCCGCAGGCTCGGCGTGTCGCGCGCGAGATCGAGCGGTGTCTTGATACCGGCTTGCTCGAGCGCCTCTCCGGTAAAGGCCGACACCGAAATCGGAACCTTGCTTAGCGGCTCGGCCGTCTTGCGCGCGGTGACCACGATATCGCCGGTGGGTTCGGAAGCGGCGGCGACACGCGCGTCCCCTGCCTCGGGCGCGTCCTGCGCATAGGCCGAAGTCGCCATCGCGCATACCGAAGCCGCAGCCAGCAGCGCCGTCAAACGGACATTTCCGATCATAAATTCCCTTCCGTCCTCACCTGAGCGCCGTGACGCCTCGTTTGATTATCGTCGTCCAGGTACTAGGCAATACAATATGTGTCAATACCATATGGTAATAAACTCAATTGCTCCCCACTTCCTCGCATGACCGCCCTACCGCCCAGCGGAGACGGGGGCATCGACCAGCATCAGCCGGGGTTTGCGGAACGAGCTGCGAACCGGCGAGCTGGCCGGACCTTGCCCCATTCGGTCACCAGCGATGCGAGATATTCGGGGGTGCTGCCATGGAGCAGGACACCGTCGACGCCCGCATCGAAGCGCTCCAGAATCTTGCTCGCGCATCTCGCGGCGCTCCCGACCGCCGCGCCCTCATCGAGCCAGCGCTGCGGATAGGCGTCGAGGCAGCGGCGCAGATGATCGCGATCGCACGAGGTGTGATCGCCGCCCATCAGGCCCCGCTTCTTGCCAGCGTCGGCCTCGACCAGCAGATCCCGCATCCCGGCCGCCACGTTCTGGTCCCAGCCGTTGCCTACGCACATCGCTGCGAACACCGGCGGAACGAGGACATAGGTGTTCAACCGCCGGACGATCACATCCAGCATGTAGTCCTCGTCCACCTCGCAGGCGGTGACGAGGATCGCCCAGATCCTCACGCTCGCCGGATCACGCCCGGCCTCCCGCGCGCCCTGGCGGATCAATTCGACCGAGCGAGCCACGGCCTCCGGACTCCACAGCGCATTCAGCACGACGCCATCACAGAAGGACCCCGCCCATTTGCAGGTCTTGTCACCCATAGCGGCCATGATCACGGGCGGCGGCGCATCGGGCTGCACGCCCAGCGTCAGCCCTTTGAGGGTCCCGAGCGGCCCCTCGTAGTCGACCGATTCGCCCCGCCACAAAGCTCTCAGGATGTCGACGAAGTCCTTCATCAATCTCATGTTCAGACGCGGGGTTCCGGTCGAATCCGCCAGATGGTCCACGCCCCGGCCGATGCCGAGGGCGAACCGGCCGCCCGTTACGAGCGCCATCGTCGCGCCGAAGGACGCCGTTACGAGAGGGTGGCGGAGCGGCAGATTGGCAAGCAGGCCCGACGCAATTCCGAGACGCGACGACACGCCGGCCGCGATGCCCGCCAGCACGGGCACATTCTTCGAATTCAGCCGTTCGGCGATCCACACCGACCCTAGCCCCAGTGCCTCTCCCTGGCGAACCTGGCCGGCAAGCTCCGCCGGCTGGCTTACGTGACCGGGCAGAGCGTAAAAACCGAGTTCGGGATATTGAACGAGGGACATCGTACCGTGCTCCGCTAGGAAGGATGGCAAGTGAAGGACACGTATACGGCCGCTTACCGGCCAACCGACTGCAGCACGGTCAATCGACCAGATCGGGCAAAAGCGCCTTCAAGCGACTGTGGCTGTTGTTCCAAACCCCACGTTGCCGCTCTTCGAATTCGGGGCGCAGGCGACTGCCGCCCATCAGTCGGAAGATTGCCGCGCGCCATTCGCCCATGACCTTGGCATAGTCCCAGTCGTCGAGCTTGCCCCGCACGGCGACATAGGCATCGATCAGATCCTGCTCGGTCGGCAGCCCCTCCAGCGTCTCGCAAAACAGCGAGAACGAGGAGTTGAACGCCATCTGATAGGCGAGGTCGGCCTCGCCCAGACCCCAATGGGTAAGCTCGTAGTCTAGCAGCGCCGTCACCTGCGGGCCGTTGAACATGAAGTTCGTGACATGGGCATCGCCATGGGCGACCTCGGGGGTCCGGGAAATCGGGACGTTGCGCCTGAGCCAGGCCCCCACGCGTTCGATGACCTCGATCGCGGGGGCATAGAATTCAGCCTTCGCTCCCCAAGCCGAGCGGGGAAGAGCGTTCCGAAGCTCGCCGAGCGCCCAATCGATTTCGCAGTGCAGCCAATGCTCCCCCACCTCGCCGCGGACTAGGTGAGAAAAGCAAGGCAAGCTGGCATCGAAGCCATGGAGATGCGCGATCGTGCGCGCGGCGTTGAGCATCAGCTCGTGCCGCACGGAGGCATCGCCGACCTCGACGATCGGCCCTTCCGTGAACGGCGAAACGCTGGGTGCCGATCCCGCAACCCGCGTCATGAACATGCCTGGGAGCCCGGTAATCTCGCCCGAGCCGTCGAACCACAGCGGCTCCGGGCTGGGAAAGCCCAGATCGAACAGGGCCTTCATCGTGCGGAACTGGGCACCCAACTCGTACCGCTGGAAGAATCCTGCGCCGGTTTCGTAGCGGAAGACGAGCTGGCGGGTCTCCGGTGCGCCGGAGACCAGGCCGGCGAGATCGATCTCGCAGAGCAGAGTCCCGCTGGAGGCGCCCGCCTTCCGCGGGGGCTGATCGAGCCGCACCGCTGCCAGCGCCGCTCCCACGCCGTCCTGCCGCCCGAGAAAGGCGGCGATCGCCGCCTCGTCAATCGGACGCTCGGATGCCGGCTGCGAAACGTAACTGTCGAGCGCGGAGATATCGTCGGGCATGTCGCAATCTCACCTTTCAGGATGTGGAAGGGATCGAGCCACTTGGGACATCGGGCAGGCTTCTCGCCCCGCGAACCAGCCTTCCCGGAAGCGCGCCGGTCGGTCTGGCATCGTCCCAGGTCTGTTCGCCCGCAACGAATGTCGCAAGGAAGCCGTCAGCCCTCTGATGCAGGCGTCCACCCCCGCCGGGAAGATCATGGACGACCTCGGGCCCATGAAGCCGAATGGCGTCCATATCGATGATGTTGAGGTCCGCCCGGTAGCCGGGCGCGACAGGGCCGCGACCGCCCACGCCCACGGCAGGCGCGTTCGCGAAGGTCAGGGCACGAACGCCCTGCGCCAACTCCGGGCCGCGCGCACCGCGCGGCTCCTTCCCCCGGCGTTCGAGCATGTAGGTCGGCAAGCTGGCACCGCAGACGATCCGGCTATGCGCCCCGCCGTCACCAAGGCCAAGGAGCGCATGAGGATGGCGGATCATCGTCTCCGCCGCGGCAATCGAGTGACCGGCGTAATTGGCGGTGGGCATGAAGAAGATTGCACGACCGCCCGCCTGGAGCAGCCGGTCGTAGGCATAGGATACGGTCGGCTCGCCCGCCCCCGCCGCGCGGGCTGCCAGGCTGGCGGAGGGCTTCGGCTCATAGTCCGGGTCCGCACCCAGTTCATAGATGTCCTCGAAACGATCGAGGCGTCGGGAAATAGGCTCCCAGGAGAAGGTCGGGAATTCCGAGATAATCCACGCCTTACGCTCCGCCCGCGCCATTTCAACGACGCGGTCCGCAAGCGGCAGGTGGGCGATCTCCCGATAGCTCGGGCAAAAGCTGAAGGGGTGGAAGCTCAGCTCCAGCCCCAGCAGCGAGCCCAGCGGCCTGCCGCAGACCTGCGCCGTGATCGGCAGGCCGGCTTCGTTGGCCACCTCGATCCGGTCGAGAACCCTGCGCCAGCGGAGCGGGTGTGCGGTCATCTGCATGAGCGAAAGCGAAAGCGGGCGCCCCGAGGATCGGACCATCGCTTCCATGAGGGCGAATTCGTCCTCCTCGTCATCGAAGTCGGAAATGGCTTGCAAGACGCCGGCCCCTGCATCGGCGAGGCCCATGGCAATGCCCACCAGCTCGTCCCTTGCCGCGCAGATGGTCGGCGTGTGCCGGCCGTCGCTCGCCCGGTGGTTCAATGTCCGCGAGGTCGAGAAGCCCACAGCGCCCGCCGCGACGGCTTCAGCCGCGAGGGCGCGCATCTGTGCTACGTCGTCCACGGTCGCCGGTTCGCGATCCGCGCCCCGCTTGCCCATCACATAGACGCGCAGCGGCGCGTGCGGCAGCTGCACGGCCACGTCGACGTCGTATTCGCGCCCGTCGAGGAAATCCATGTAATCGGCGAAGCTCTCCCATGCCCAGGGCAGGCCGGCGGTCATGACCACCTCGGGAATGTCCTCAACGCCTTCCATGAGTCGGATCAGCCGCGCCCGATCCTCGGGCTTGCAAGGCGCGAAGCCGACTCCGCAGTTGCCGGTCACGACGGTCGTGACCCCGTGCGCAGAGGACGGGCTCATGCTCGATCCCCAAGTGACGTGCGCATCGTAATGCGTGTGGATGTCGACGAAGCCAGGGGTCACAACCCGCCCGCGGGCATCGTGCTCTGTCCACCCTTGCCCCTCGAACCGGCCTACGGCCGCGATGCGTCCGTTCCTGACGCCGACATCGCCGACGAACAGCTCGCCCCCCGTTCCGTCAGCGATCCGCCCGTCGCGAATGATCAGATCGAATTCTTTCGCCATTACCGGCTCCCAAGGAATTCTCAGTATCGAACGAACCGCATTTTTACTTATTCAAATCGAAATCCCGGATATCCTGAAGATGAGATGTCATCACATAGCTGCCGGTACAACCCTATCCCACCGACATAGACCATGAACCTTCGAGGTTTCCCGGGAATGTTGGAGCCGTTGTACCAGGAGTTTGCCCGAGGATATAAAGTGGAATCCGCCTGGGCTGCGACGAAATCGATCCATTCGTCTTCGTTTTCGGGCAGCGCTTCGATCGATACGAAACCGTTTTTCTGCATGTAGGTTAGACAATCCCTGATCCACTCGACGTGCTGCTCGATCGAGACGACGACGTTGCTGAGCACCGATGGGCTCAACGGTCCGGTGATCGTGAAGAGATTGGGAAACCCCGCCATGCCGATGCCAAGATAGGTGCGTGGCCCGTTCTCCCAGTGCGCCGACAGGGGGCGCCCACCCCGCCCGCGGATATTCATTTGCAGCAGCGGGCCAGTAATCGCATCGAAGCCCGTGGCGAAGATCAGGTCGTCGAGGACATGGCTTGCGCCGGATTCCAGGATCACTCCGTCCGCGTGGATTTCCGCGATCGGGTCGCCGGCGATGTCGGCCAGTCCCAGGTTGGGCCGGTTATAAGTCTGGTGGCAGTCGGTATCGACGCAGATGCGCTTGCTGGCAAACGGGTAGCCGGTGGGGCACAGGCGGTCCGCCACTTGCCGGTCGCGCACGATTGACCTGATTTTCGAGCGAACGAATTCCGCGGCGATCGCATTCGCCGATTCATCCGTCATGATGTCGGGGAAGGTCGTTGCCACGAAGGCGCCGCCGATGTCCCAGCGCTTCTGCAAGGCCGCCTGCTGTTCCGCAGGGGAGAGATCCGCGGCACGCTCGGCGGCTGGTTCGCGATCCTTCGGGGTGAGGAACGAGGCTCCCCCAGCCATCAACAACCCATCTCGGGAAAGTTGCCGCAATTCCCGATAGCCCTGCTTGATCCGCGCGTTCTCGGCCGCATCGAGCGGCCGATTTTGGGCCGGCACGCTGAAATTCGGGGTACGCTGGAACACCGTCAGATGTGCGCAGTCCCGGGCGACCTGCGGGATCAACTGAATTCCCGACGAACCCGTTCCGACGACGCCGACGCGCCGGCCCGCGAAGTTCACCGGCTCGTGCCGCCCTGCGCCCGTATGGAAGACCCGCCCCACGAAGCGCTCCATGCCCCGGATCTCGGGCATTCGTCCGCCTGAGGGGATCCCCGCCGCGGTGATCACGAAACGCGCGCGCACGATCACGCCGCCGTCCGTCTCGACCTTCCATTGCCTCGCGACTTCATCGAAGGTCAGGGCAACGACCTTCGTGCCGAACGAGAAGTGCCGGCGCAGATCGAAGCGGTCCGAGACGTGATCGAGGTAGCGGAGAATTTCGGGCTGCGCCGCGAAGCGCTCCGTCCAGGTCCAGTCCTGATCCAACTCCTCCGAGAACGAATAGGAATAGACGACGCTCTCCGCATCGCAGCGCGCGCCGGGATAGCGGTTCCAGAACCAAGTCCCGCCGGGGCCGGAACCCGTCTCGAAGCCGTGAAACGCCAGCCCAAGAGTCCGTAGCGTATAGGCCATGTAGAGCCCGGCGAAGCCCGCACCGATCACGACCACATCAAGGGTGCCGTCTTGCCCGTCGGATTGTCCGCTGGCCACCGCCTGCTCCTCTTCCCCGTCAAACGCTGTCGGTCACGCCGCCTCGTCCACCACGATCGTCTTGAGCTCGAGGAAGGCGCGCAGGCCTTCCGCACCGCCTTCCCGGCCGATGCCGGATTGCTTGAAGCCGCCGAACGCAATGCCGAAATCCGGCCGCGATCCGTTCTGTCCCACCGAGCCGGAACGAAGCCGCCGCGCCACGGCCAGCGCCCGCTCCGGGTCGGGCGTGAAGATCGAGCCATTCAAGCCATAGATGCTGTCGTTCGCGATGGAGACGGCGTCGTCCTCGTCGTCATAGGCAATGACCGACAGGACGGGACCGAAGATTTCCTCGCGCGCGATCGTCATGTCATTGGTGACGCGGCCAAATACGGTGGGCTCGACATAGGCGCCTCCCTCCAGGCCCGCCGGCCTGCCGCCGCCGCAAGCCAGCACTGCGCCCTCGGCCCGCCCGCTGGCGATGAATAGCTCCACGCGATCACGCTGGGGTTGCGAAACGAGCGGCCCCATTCCGGTTTCCGGCCGGAACGGATCGCCGACCTCGACTCCGGCGAAGGTCTCGCAAAGCGCTTCGATCAGATCGTCGTGCTTGCGGCGCGGGACGATGATCCGCGTCAGCGCCGCGCAGACCTGACCGCTGAGGAAGGTCGTGCCGAGCGCGATGGTCCGCGCCGCTTTACCGACATCGTAATCGTCGAGCACAATCACTGCGGACTTGCCCCCAAGCTCCAGGGTACAGCGCGCGACCCGGCCGGCGCAGACCGCGCCGATATGCCGGCCGACGGCGGTCGATCCGGTGAAGGTCACCTTGTCGACACGCGCATCGCGCACCAGCAGGTCCGACACGTCGCGGTCGGCCGTCACCATGTTGAAGACCCCGGCAGGGAGCCCGGCATCCTTGCATATCTCGGCGAACAGATAGGCGGCACCGGGCGCTTCCGGAGCGGCCTTCAGAACGACAGTGCAGCCCGCAAGCAAAGCCGGAACGCATTTGTGCACGATCATGGTCAGCGGCGCATTCCAGGGGATGATCGCCGCAACCACCCCCACCGGTTCGTGGACGAGCAATCCGACTCCCCCAGCCGCGGGACGATGCCGCTCGACGAAGCCGTAGGTCTCGGCCAGCGCGGCATAGGATCGGATCGCCCCCGCCATCCCCGTCAGGGCGAGACCAGCATGAGAAACCGTGATTCCGGTCTCAGCGATCCATACGTTCCGAAAGTCCGCCGTGCGCCGCGACACTCCGTCGGCGATAGCCTCCAAGTAGGAAGCGCGTTCCCGGTGCGAAAGGTGCGGCCAGGACCCGCAGTCGAAGGCGATGCGCGCCGCCGTCACCGCGCGGGCCATGTCCTCGCCGCCGGCGGCAGCCACACGGGCGAAAAGCGCCCCCGTGCCGGCTTCCAGCACATCGATCATGCGCCCGTCGCCGGACTTCGACCAAGCCCCATCGATGAACAGGGCATCCGGGTGGGCGAACGGCACAGCCACGCTTGAAGGGCTCATCACCAAAGGGTTCCCAAAATCCAGGATGGAAGATCGGTTTCACCGCTCGATCGGCCAGGCGGCTCGGCGGGCCTCACCATTCGAGATTCAAATAATCCAGGCCCCAGACCGTCACCACGTTCGCCAGGGGCTTCCCATCGGGCGCGATCCTGAATTCGGGAATGCGCTTGAGCCATTCCTCGATGGACAGTTGAATCTCGCGACGCGCGAGATGCGAGCCGACGCAGCGGTGCGGCCCGGCCCCGAAGGTTATGTTACGCGTGCTGAAGCGGTCGAAGTCGATCACATCGGGGTGCTCATGGACGCGAGGGTCGCGCGAACCCACGCCGAGCGGCGTCACGACACGGTCGCCTTTCTTCATGGCCACTCCGTGGAACTCAGCGTCCCGGGTAAGATAGCGGCTGGTCACCACCACACCGAAGGCCCGGAGGAACTCCTCGCAGGCCTCCGGAATTTCCTCAGGGTGCTCCCGAAGGCGCGACTGAAGTTGCGGATTTTCCGCCAGATCGGAAGAGCGTCGTGTAGGGAAAGGTGTAGATCTCGGGGGTCGCCGGATAATTAAAAAAAAAAAAAAAAGGAGAAGGTAAAAAGCAGAAGAGTGGGGGAGCCGGAGATCTGAGCCAGAGTTGCGCAGGTTAGTGCCGTCCGTGGGCCGCGCGCGCCGCTCCTCGATCAGGTTGAGCAGGTAGGCTTTCACGTTTCGCGCGGCCCGGCTGCGAATAGCGAGATCGTCGCTATGCATCATTTCGTCGTCCCATTCGCGGAAGGTCGAAATCTCCTCCAGCGGCAACCCCATCAATCGCAGGAAAGCGATGATCGGTAGTTCGCGGGCAAAGGATTTGACGAAATCGCAACCGCCCTGCCCCTGCAACCCTTCGATCAACTCGACCGCGGTCGCCCGTAAGCTGGGCTCCAGCGCGTCGATCTCCTTCGGAGAAAACGCGGGGTTTATGAGCTTGCGGTAGCCCATGTGATCGGGAGGATCGATTTCGAGGGGAAGCAAGGGCCAGCGCTCGCCGAGCCAGGC
>Ga0066256_1002843_pt1 | contig 18015 bp, 24 predicted proteins | sample ThiBio_1000_biof_FD_87107 | JGI IMG/M metagenome (GOLD analysis project Ga0066256, IMG submission 87107) | Wastewater bioreactor microbial communities from Cape Town, South Africa - Thiocy_expt_1000_biof (version 2) | ecosystem: Engineered > Bioreactor > Thiocyanate-remediating >...
TCGCGCTCTGGTCGCACGGGACCGGGCACTGCTACATTCTGCCGACGGAGGCTCCATGGAACAAGACACTACGCCCGGCAAGCCGGTCAACTGGTACAGCGGCTGGCGACTGCTCGCAACAGCTGCGGTCACGGTGCTGGCCGCAAAGCTAATTGGCATTCTCGGCACTGCCGTCGCCCTTCTGCTTTTCTTCTGGCTACAGCCGAAGCGCGGTACTTGGCAAGCGCTGGCTGCGGGCACTGTCGGCGGAGTGGCTGCGGCTCTGATCTACAGCACGGTCGTGGTGCCTCAGATCCCAGAACAGCGTGAGCGGCCAGCGGCGCAGGAAGGCAAATCGTTCACCTATGAGGAAGCGTATGGACTCCCTCCGGCTCAGCGCTGACGTTCAGCGAACTGGCTGGAACTGACGGCCATCCCAGCGCGCAAGCCCGCGCGCTGTCTGGTAAACCTGCCCGCGAACCATGCTGTCTTTCGATGGCGCCGGACCTGCGCTCCCCTGCGCATCATCCACCCGTACCGTCTCCCCCGTCGCTTTGTTGTACCGCCACACGCTGCCCTGCGTGGTGCTGCCGTCAACGTTCTTGGTGGCGGGCGTCACCTGCACGCCCCATTCGTTCTCCGGGGCCTTGCCGGTCAGCGCCATCAGACGTGCGCGTGCTGACCGCTGGGCCTCCGGCGTCTTGGCGTTCTCCAGTTCAACCTGAGCCCGCTCCACGCGCTCGCTCGTGCGGCTCTGGTGCCCCGCCGCGATCTGCTCGAGCGTGAGCCGGCCACGGGCGATCTGGTTGGCTTCGTCATAGCGCTGGGACTCGATGCCGGTGCGCTGCAGCTGTCCGGCCTGGATCAGGCGCTCGCGTGCCGACTGCCCCTGCTGCTGGGCCAGCATCACCGCCAGGTCGCCGGCGTTGCGCTCCTGCTGCAGGTCTTGGCTGTTTACCCGGGCCAACGCTGCGCGCCCCCGCTCTGCGGGGGGCCGGTGGATAGAACTGGCTGAGCCCTCCGCGTCACGGCGCTGCTGCTCGGGCGAACGCCCGAGCATGTTGCCCCGGGTGTCGGCCGAGCCGATGACCCCCGAGTAGCTGCCGGTGAAGCTGCCCGGGGCGACGGGACCGGAGCCCGGACCCATCCCCGCCGCCATCAGCCGGGCGCGTGCTCCTTGTTCTTGGCTGGCGGCCAGGTTGCCGCCGGCGTTCAGGTTCTGTGTGCTGGGCTGCCCATTCCCGGTCAGGCCGGGGTTTCGCACTTGGTCCGCCGCCGTGCCGGGCAAGCGCGCCCCGCCGCCCTGCGTGGTGCTCGAGGCGCCGGACCCGCTGGTCGAGAACGCATAGCTGCCATTGGGGCCTGTAGCCACGTTGGAGCCGGCTGGCGCTACATCGAGGCGGCCCCAGCCCTGGCCGTTGATACCGCTGCCGGCCATGGGCTTGCCGCTGGCATCTGCGTAGGACACCGGCCCCGAGACATTCCCACCGGAGAATTCCATTGTGCCGTTGGCGCTGCGGCGCGCGGTTACCGCCCCTTGCGGGTTGGCCTGCGCCACCTGGGCATTCGTCATCGCACCTCGGTCCCAGTTCGGCACCGCTGGCGGCTGCCCGACGACGGTAGGCGCTGGCGCAGCGGGGTTCGCGAAAGCCGGGTTTACTACACCACGACCAGCACCGCCGCCCCCGTTCGTCGCCGGGCCCGATGTGGCCCCGGACGGCGCTGCCTGCCCAATGGGCGTGGCGTCCCCGGTCGCAAAAGTCTTGAGCGCCTGCGCTGCAGGGTCGAGCACGGTCTTTGCTCCGGTTGCTACGTCATCCGCCAGTCCGATCAACGGCGCTCCCATCACGCGGGCCGACTGGCCCAGTGCCGCACCAAGTCCGCCTTGTTGGTAGGCGCTCCTGGCATCGTCCATGGCGCCGCCGATGGCGCGAGTCGTGTTGGGGAAGGCTGCAGCGGCCAGACCTGGCGCACCGGAAGCGGCAGAAGCGTCCGGCGCGCTCACATAGGGGCTGCGCCCCGCGCTGGGGTGGCCCTGCGGGTAGATGTTGGTGGGCGAAATCTGCGTCGTGCCAGGGTCGCGCGCCGCAGCGGCGGCATCGCCGAAGCTGTTGGGGCGCTTATTCTCATCGTCCACTGGGCCACCGTCGACGAAGCGCGCGGGATGCTGCGGCTTGCCGCTGGGCGTGTGGGTCATGTCCACGAGATCCTGAAGGCGCTTCACGCCCACTTTGCGCACGGTGTCCGTCGGGAGCACAAACTCGCCGTGCGACAGCTTGGCGTCGATGGAGTCGCTGGTGCCCGTGCCAGGCCCCCGGACACGGCCACCGTGCGAAGAGCGGCCGGCCGGCGTGACGCCCTTGGCAATCTGAGAAAGCGTTCTACGCATGGGACCACCTTTTTGGGTTGGATGGCCAGCTTTTGGCTGGCCTGAAGAAACAGCGGAGCCTGACGGGGCGCCTTGCCACTACCAGTTGATCTGGACCACAGGCGGACGCCGGTCGCAGTGCTTGCGCTGTACGTTGGCATCGGGCCGCTCGCCGAATGTCTGCACGAACAGGCCAAGCGACGTCGCGGCCTTGTTGGGGTCGAAGGTGTCCGCGTCCTGCTTGAGGTAGGCGCGGTGCATGAGCCAGTCCATCAGGCGCGCATGGAAACGCTCGGGGATTTCCGGCCGCTCCTGGTCGCGGTCTTCGCTCAGCGCCTTGAGCGCGCCGCGGTACACGGTGAGCGCCACCCCATCGGCTGCCGTGGGCGCGGGCACCAGGCGCACCCTGGCGGCTTGGGCGCCACTGGCCGGCTCGAAGATGAAATGGCGCGGCGTTCCCGTTCGACTCTCCCAACCCGGCATGTCGGCGTCAAGCGCTTCCACACTGGTCTCATCGAGGGGCCGGCCGCGCAGGGCCAGCCGCTTGATCTCGAACACGCTGGCATGCAGGGAGTAGGTGTCCTGCCCCGGAACCAGAGTCAAGGACATGGAGCGGTCCTCAATCAGCTTGGCGCGCTCGCACGCCTCCTGCACCGCCTCATTCAAGTAGCGAACGATGTTCTCCGAGGACCAGAACTGGGGCGCCTCGTTGTCGCCCACCGTGCCCCGGAACTCGGTGATGTAGTCCTCTACCTTCATGGCTTAGGCCGCAGGCAATTCGCCGCCGGGCGCATCGGGCTTGGCGACCTCGGCCCAGGCGACATCCGCTTCGTTACGCGCCACCTTGAAGCCGACGCGGGCCTGCAGCTTGCGCAGATCCGGCTTGCCGTCGTTGGTGAAGTCGTCTTCGTCTTTGCCGTCGAGCATGGCATTGAGCGCGGCCAGGAGGGCGGCCTTGCGATCCATTTGGGGGAGCACAGGCGCTGAAGAACGGGGGCCGTCATCGAACCGGATGGCGCCGCGCGCGCTGGCCTCTTTGTGGAACATGGGGTCCAGTTCGACACCTTCGGGCGTGATCTGGGCAGTGTGGCCAGTGGTCAATGCAACGTGCATGGGCTGGTCGGAAGGGGAGCGGAATTTCATGATGGTTTCCTTCAAAAGCGCCCGGCGGTTGTCATGCCGCCGGGCAAAGGGTCACGAGTGACCCGACCACTGAGAACTGATCAGCCCTGGCTGAACGCTGCGCGGCCGTCCACGATGTAGAGCACGGTCAGGCGGCCTGCGCCGGCGCTGGGCGCCGCGCCAGTGCCAGTCCAGACCACGCCAACCGTGCTGGGCTCGGTGTACTTCTTGCCGGTGGCCACGATAGGCACGGCGCCTGCAGCAGTGATGTCCGCAGACTGGGCGGCGTAGGTGGCTGCCGCGGCTGATGCATCCCCCACCTTGTCGCCGATGGAGAACTTGTCGTCCGTAGCGGAGTTGAAGATCGTGGTGATGGCCAGGTGGCCGCCGACAACAATCGCGCCCGGAGGGACGTCGACCGCGCCCGCGTAGGCGCCGCTGGTGAGATCGGCAAAGGTGAAGTCGGCAGTGGCCGCAATGACTTCCTGGCGGCCGGAGTTTTTGGTGATGGGCATGATGGTTCCTTCAACATCAGGGGAAGATGGAAGGACAGAGCCCGCAGGCCCCGTCCCTGGGGCACTGCGTTACTGCAGGTAGTGGTCGATGGTCAGCAGGCCGAAGTCCTCGTCGCTGCCGTCGTAGATCGAAGGGAAAACAGGCTTCTTAAAGCCAATCTGCCGATCGATGTTCAGGCCGATGCGGCTGTCGTAGTTGAACAGCTTCTCGACCCAGCGGCCGTCACCGATGTCAGCGAATGCAATCGCTTGAGCGCCGCACAGCAGCGTGCGCGTGCCGTTCACCGTACCGCCAGAACCCCACTTCGAGCCCGATGTCGCGCCCTTGGTGGTGTAGACCAGGTTGTGCTCGTGCAGCACAGCGCCGTCCACGGTGACGGTCGCGCCGGTGAACCAGGGCGAATCCTGGCCCGCCTTGGTAGCCACGGCAACTACTGCGCGCTGGTAAGCCTCGTCCTTCTTCAGGGCGGCCAGGGAGCCCGGCGCCACGAAGATCACGTAGTACGGCTTGCCGCCCGCCATCAGCGGCTTGATGCGGTGTTCCTTCGCGTAGGCGATGGCGTCCACGATCATGTTGTACTTCGGCACGTAGCCCGTGGTGATGCTGCCGGTGTTCGAGACAGCCAGGCTGGTGCCATCCCACATCAGCGAGCGCTTGGCCGAGGGTGCGGTCACGTCGGCGGCGAAGGTCAGGTCAGGAAAGACAGAACCAACGCGGGGCGCGCCGTTGTTGTGGAAGGCGTAGCTGATGCCCGACATCGTGAGGAATGCCAGCTCATCGGTGCGCGCTGCCAGCCAGTGCGAGAGCTTGTCCTTGCCCGTCTGGCGGAAGTTGATGATGTTCTTCTGGTCATCGAAGCGACCCTTGTTCGCAGTGCCGTGGCTGATCAGGTCCGTCTGGATGATCTGGCTGTGGGCGTCCATTGCCTCTTCGTTGCCCTCGCGCTCGTCGTTCCCTCGCACACCGTCACCGGTCAGATCGGCCACCAGTTGGAACAGGCACCGGGTGCCTTTTTCGGTTTCGGTGAGTTCCGTGATGCGGTGCACGACGCTATTGCCCGTGTCGCTCATGAAGTTCTTGAGGAACATCTGGTCGCGTGCAGCCTTCCAGACGACGCGGGACCAGTTGACTTTTTGAACCGGCGTCAATTCGCCGAATGCAGTGAATGCCATGTCTTTCTCCAATAAGTTGGGGTACTTCTCGGGACATGACGCCGCCCATTTGCGGAAAACATGGCTGTTGAGGCGACCAAGAGCGCCCGGCTTTTAACGCCCTCCGGAGGCGACAACCCGGGTATGTCGCTGGCAAGGTGGGTGAGTCCTTGCCAGCCCTGAGGCACTACGCGAGGCCGAGGGTTTTATCCAGCTCAGCTCGCGACAGGCCCTCAATCAGGTCGTCGCTCAGCTTCGTGGAGCCATCGATCTTCGGTGCGGCAGCACGGTTGCCCATGCCTGCCTGCACCGCAGCCGGTTGCAGCAGAGAATCTGCCGCACCGCGCTTGTCCGCCCGCTCCAGACGAGTGTCAACTGGCGCTGCGCGGTTTGCCAGCCCTACAGGGGGGATATCGCTGGGAGTGAAGCGCGGGGCAATGGTCGAGATGGCCTCTGCGAGGGCGTCGTGGCGCTGGTGGCCCTGCGCCACCTTGAGCGTCACAGCCGCTTCGATCAGCTCCAGTGCCACTGCGCCCTCGGCTTCGTCCAGCCAGGGGTACTTTTGGATCGCCCGCTCCACCACCTCCTGGCTAAGAGCGCTGGATTGCCGATGCTGGGACGCCTGCTCGAAGCGTTGCAGCGCCGAATCCTCGATATGCCGGTTGATCGAGCGGCGGATCAAGCCAGCGGTCTTGGCGTCACCATCGAGCAGCGCCTGGGCGTACTGCTCCTCCAGTGCATCCACATCCACAGGGCCGGACGGCGGAGCGGCTGGTGCCGCCGGTGCAGCGGCTGGTGCGGCCGCGGCGCTTGAGGCAGCCAGCTGCGCACGAAGCGCCTCCACCTCGGTCTCCAGCGCCTTGCGCCGGTCGTTGACCTCGTTGAAGCGGGCGCGGGGGATGCCGCCGCCCGTCTTTCCCGCGTCGTCGGCGTCATCTCCCCCCGGTGCGGGATCAGCTGGCGCCTCGTCGGACTCCGGTTCTGGGCTTGGAGCGGCTGGGGCGGCTGCAGCGGTTGAACCCTCGTCGGGCAGATCGTTGCCCAGGTCCAGCACCTCCTCGTCGGCAGCGCCTCCGGTCCCGGCTGTGCCGTCATCGGTGGCGTTCAGGCACCCGCTGTAGGGCAGCAGACGGCGCTTCAATTCACAGATGTTCATGGTCTCGTTCTCCTTCAAGGTTGCAGGCCGTCGGCGGCCAGGGTTTTAATGCCTTCGCTCGCGCCCACGGCGGGGCTGGCGGGGTTCATGGGGTCGGTGCTCTTGGGCAGGTCCACCGTGGGTAACCCGGCGGGCGCTTGGGGCACGATGGGCGCCGCGTCTTGGTCCACATATCCGGCAGACTTGAGGAGGCCGTCCGCAAGCGCGGCAGTGGCAGGAATTTGGGCCACCACCTGTGCGGTTTGCACGCCGCTGTACTGGGTCTTGACCTTCACATCGGTGGCCTGGGCGTCGGTCCTCCGAGCCTGGGCGTCCAGAAGGCGCACCCGCGCTTCGACCGTCGGGTCGGCCGGCGGCTGGTCGCCCGGCAGGGCCTCCAGGATCTCCTGCTTGTCCGACAGGTTCGAGTACCGCACCATCGTTGCGTCCGGTATCCGCACGCCAGCCTTGCGCATCTCCAGCGCTTGCTGGAACTGCGAGTTCTGGAACGTCACTTGCATGGGCTGCTCGGTGATCACCACGTCATAGGTGCCGATGGTCACGTCGTTGATGTACCCGCCGGTGGCCGGGTCGAACTTGTTGATCTCCAGCAACTCCTCCTTCGGCTTGCCCGTCATGGGGTCCGTCTCAGTGATGCGGAAAACCCGGTGCGTGTCGTAGTAGCGCTGGACGAGCTTCAGGATGCGCTTTGCCAGCAGCTGGCGCGTATAGGCCAGGTTGTCCAGCGGCACGGAAAGCTGCTGCTGGCTGGCGAACTGCTTGGCCTGGATGGCGATGCCGGACACCTCGGGGCCCTGAACGCCCCGCATGGCTTCGGGCACCGTCACATCCTTGAGGGCCTTGTCGGCGCGGTCGATGAGGTGGGTTACTCCGGTTGGTACCTGGTTGGGCTGGATCTTCTGAGGCGGCTTGGCGCCCTTTTTGTATTCGATCACCAAGCCGTTCTGGGCCCCGCGGACCTCCAACTCCTGCATCGTCATGTTGGTGACGGAGTTCTCCTCCACCACCCAACCGCTGTTGGCGCTGGAATTGACGATGTGCACCACCTGGGACACAGCCTTGTTCAGCACCTCCTGCGGGCCGATGGCGTTGTCGATCATCCCGACTGTCTTGCCGCGTCGGAAGTAGGCGAAGTACGGCACCACGGTGAAGTGCTCATAGGGACTGAAGTGATCGTGCAACGTCGCAGTGAAAGTGGTCACCACCCACTTCACCCGACGACGCATCCGTTTGGCACGCACCGCCCCGTTGGCCAGCGCATCAGCTACCGAATCGGCGGCCATGCTGTCCTCCACCTGCACATCGCCGGTGCCCGGCCACACCAAGCAAGCCGTCAGCTCGTAGACAAACCGCTGGCGGTCGATGACACGGTAGCGCTCAAGACCATCTTCCTTGGTGGCGCAAGCGTCCGTGTAGCCCCAATCCTTCCGAGTGGCGAACTTGTTCCGCTCCACACTGTCTTCGAGGTCGCCGAAGTCATGGCCCGCATCGTTGCTGTCCTCCGCACGCTTGCGGGCCTTCTTCCCGTAGATCTGCTCGATCTCGTCGAGGGTGAGCCAACGCGTGATGATCACGTCGCCCCATTTGTCGGGGTCGTAGCTCTTGGCGTCCGGGTCCGGGATGACGTCCAGCGGGTCCAACGTGCCCACCACGATTTCGCCCTTGATGTTCTCGTCGAAGGACATCCGCACGTCGAAATACCCGCGCTGCTGGATCAGCCCATCGCTGAAAACTTGGGTTTCGTGCCAGTGCAGCGCGCAGCGGTCAGCCACTTGCATCGCCACCTTGGACAGGATGGTCGCCTTGAAGAGATCGGAGTCCCCACCGCGCGGCTTGAATGCGATGTCCATGCGGTTGTGGATCTGGTACCCGATGGCGCTGTTGACGCTGGGCATGATCTGGTTGAACTCGTAGCCCGGCCGACGTGCCGCGATCAACGCTGCGCGCTGCTCTGGCGTGAGCTGGCGTCCACCACCCAAGTACATGTCCTCGCAGCGCGCAGCGTGCGGCAGGTAGTCGATGTGGCCACGGTCCTTGCCGTAGAGGTAACGAGCCCAGTTCTCGCGGGCCGCGTCGGCAGCCAGGATGGGGGATGAATTGCTGTCCATGTTCATGCAGTCGCTTGGTCCCAGTGGTCGGAGCCAGGAGCTGCCAGGCGGTCACGCCAGCTCTTGGCCCGGGGCTTGGGCTCGGGTTTCGGAATATCGGCCGCGAAGGTCATGGCCACGGAATCGCCCTTGTCCGGGCTGCGGCCCAGCGCCTCGCGGATCTCGTCTTTGCTGCGGATCTGGATGGCCGCGTGCTGGCCCATGGTCACGACCTTGTAGCGAACCGCGGCCAGATCGGCCAACAGTTCTGCATCGGGCGGAAGGTCGATAGGGTCTGCTGCCGTGGGGTCCAAGGCCTCGCGCAAGCGCCAGTACATCTCGGCGCGCTTATTGCGGAAGCGCAGCTGGCCAGCCTTGTCGCGCAACGTACTGCCCTCGGAGCCGATCACGGAGTGCACGTTCAGGCCCAGGCCGGCGATGAAGTCCAGCGCGCTTGAGCCAATGCCTATGCCGTCCACCGCTATGGGCGCACCGTCTCGCACCAGCGGTACCACGAAGCCAGCGGTGGTAGGTCCGTCCTTCGTCACTGCGCCGGGCGCAGAGACCAGCTCGTCGAACCACTGGCCGTGTCGGCGAGCGGCGCAAGACTTGTCGATGCCCCCGCGGGCGGGGTCCAGGCCCAGCGCAGTCATCATGCCTTTGGCCGTGCGTGGCTTCCACCGGGCCTGAGCCGCCTTGAGCCAGTCCGTGGGGATCAGCTGCCACGCTGGGTCGGCAGAGCCCGCGTTGAAGTCGCCGCGCAGCATTTGCGAGCGCAGGGGCTCGGGCAGAGCCTGCAGCGTGGCCTTGTAGCCGGTCGAGACCAGGAACAGGTTGTCGTCGACGGAGCTTGGAATGAAGGTGCGGCTGAGCGGCTGCATGAGCTCGCCACCCACCATCACGGGGGTGGCATCAGGGACCTCCTGGTCCTCGCCCTTCTCGTTCGTCACGTACCAGCGCAGCTCGCCAGGCTTGGCGGGGTTCGGGTGCTGCGGGTCCAGCCATGGCGCCCAGAAGCGCTTCACCCACTCGCCCTCGGCGCTGGTCGGCGGGTTACCGGCGCACACCACGCGCTGGCGCACCTTCGGGTTGTCCGTGCGCTTCCAACCGATGAGCGTGCGGAACTGCATCTCGGTGAAATGGCAGATCTCGTCGAAGGCCTTCAGGTCATGCGGTCGGCCCTGGTACTTGATCCAGTCCTCGGGGCGCTGCACGCTGCCCAGCTCCAGCACACGCGCACCAGGCAGACGCCAGATGTGGTCTGTGCCGTTGTAGCCGTTGCGCGTTCCAAGGATCTTGGTCATGCGCTCTTCCAGGCCGATCAGTTGCACGGCCTCGCGGCGGAAGATGATGCTGTGCTCCTGCACCGTGAGGCTGAGGCCCAGCAGCAGGTCGGTCTTGCCGCCGCCAGCTGAGCCGCCATAGAACACGATGTCTGCCCGGCTGAAGTAGGCCTCCGACTGCGGGCCGTCCTGCGGCACCCAGATAGCAGGGTTTGCCGTGAACAGAAACAAGTCCAGGGCGGCGCGCTGCTCGGCCGTCAGCGTCTGCATCTTGGCCATCATCATGGCCGTGCTGGGGATGACGGGGCGAGCCATCATGGCCCCTCTCCCGAGGACAGAAACACCGCCAAGGCGCAGGCCAGGGTAGGGTCGCCAGAGAGCAGCTTGTTCAGCCGCACAGCCCGCTCAGCGTCCGTCAGCGTGCGCAGCGCCAGCGGATCGGAGCGCTGGAAGTTGTCCTTGGCGTACAGTCCCAAGTGCTTGGCCAGCTTCTCCCAGGCCTCCATCTGCGAGTGCATCTGGATTTCGATGCCGTACTTGGTCTGCTTGGCGCCGGCGTAGAGGGCAGCGGCGCGCGGGCTCAGGTAGCGAGTGTCTTTCAGCACCGTGCGCGACTCGCCATCCCCGCCGCAGTTCGGGCATTCCGGCTGCGGGGGAAGCAGCGGGTTGAAGCCCACCCCACCCTGTTCGTCGAACTCCTCGGCCGGCTTGCCCTTCTCGGCCCAGCGCTCGCGGTCGTGGGCCATCTCCAGCAGAGTGCGCTGGAACTTGTGGCCCTCGCCATGGCAGCAGCGGCAGCAGCCCACCTTCACCTCGACCAACTCGCGGGGATCGGCTGTAGCGATCTGGGCCAGCTTCTGCACCACACGCTCGGCGTTCATCTCCAGCTTGGCCTGCAGTTTCTCCTGACCTTCCTTGATGGCCTGCTGTATCTGAGGTTTTCTGAGGAGGTCGTAGGACTGCTCGGCAGCCGTATTGGCGCTGTACCCGGCCCGGATGGCTGCCTGGGTGCCGTTGAGGTCGGTCAGGTACTCCTGAACAAAGCGCTGTTGCCGCGGTTCCAGGGCTGCGAGCTTGACGGATACCGGCTTGTCCTTCTGTGGACGCGTCCCCCCCTCCTTGCGGGCGCGCTTGCCAATGGCGGCGTGGGTGACGCCGTGAACCCGGCCAATGTCGCGGGTGGAATCGGTGGTGGTCGTGTAGGCGCGCTTGATCGACTCCCAGTCGATGGACCGGGAGGTCGGGCCCGTGCTGTCGGGCTGCGGGGAATCGGGAAGGCTGGAGTTGGTGACCACGCCCCGGATGGTTCCGGGAATGCTCGCAAGATGGAAACCCTATAGGGGGGATCAGTTACTCAAGGGGATGTCAGGCGCTACTACCGATTGAGCCAGGACCTCGGGCGTCCATTTCACTCTTCCCGAGATGGCCCCTCTCCGGTGGTAGCTGCTCTGCGCTGTGCGTTCGCCGCCTTCTGGCTCTCACCAGCCACGATGCGGCGCGCCAAGTTGACCATCTCGGCCATTTGGCTGGCCGACTCGATGGCCACCAGCATCGCGGCGGTTCCACCCATGGCCTCGGCCACCAAGCGACTTTCCCGTGGCGTCAAGGTCAGCATCTCGTCACCTACTTCCAGCTTCACAGTGCCGTCGGGCAAGGTCGTCCGACTCACTGCGCGAGACGGGGGGTGCTTGACCACCGGACGGTAGACCCCGCGTTCGGGGCACCATATCTCGCCGCGCTCCTTCAGCTCCTTCAAGCAATCCGTCACGGTCACATGCTTGAGGCCGGTGACCCGAATGATCGCAGGCGTAGTAACCGGAAGCTCTTGGTCGTAGAGGTCGCGGATAGCTTCCAGCACCTGCACCCGGCTGCTGATGTCGTGCCGCAGTCGCTCTTGCGTGGGGGTCCCTTCGTCCATCCCAGCAGGATCAGGCATTGCAGGGGATGCGACAAACCCTTGCTGGGGGAACATCACGGCTTCTGTCATGGGTAAGTCTCCTCAAAATGCTGGATCAGGTCTGCGGCGCGCGGTTGATGTTCCTGGCGCTCGGCCAGGTGCACTGCAGCACTCTGGCGCCCTCCCGCAAGCGGTCGTAGCAGCGGTCGTCAAGGGTTTTTTTCATCTCCTGCGCAGGGAGGTTCGAGATCACCACCGTGGGTCGGCAGAGCTTGTAGCGCAGGTCGATCACGTCGAAAAGCTGCACCTGCTCGGCCTCTGTGTTGAAGCTGTTCCCCACCTCGTCCAGCACCAGTAGCGCGACGCTGCCCAGGTGCTCCACGATCTCCTCTGTCGTCTGCGGCTCCCAGTCGCCCCAGGCACTGCCGGCGCTCGTCTTCTTGCCCCAGCTCGCGCGCTGCATGGTGATGATTTCCCGGGCGCTGAAGATGCCAGCCCACCAGCGGTGCTCTCTGATGACGTGCTGAACCATTGCGCTGCCAAGGTGGGTCTTGCCGGTGCCCGGTGGCCCGATGAGCCACAAGCCGCCCCCTGCATCTGGCTCCAGACCCTCAGCGAAACTGCGGCACTGGGCCAGAACGTCGTGCTGCAGCCTGCCGGCGCACTCGAAGTTGGCGAACGTGGATGCCAACATGCGGCCCTTCAAGCCGCTTTGGGAAAGCCGACGCCGGAGCATGTCCTTCTCGGCTGCTTCTTGGGCCTCGGACTTGTGCCTTGCATCTTCCGCGGCGCGCCGCTCCTCCCGAGCTTGCGAGCATCCCGGGCACTGCGACCAGGTGCGTGAGCCGCGAAACATCGGCTTGGACACGAACTCGCCGTGCTCGTCGCACCGCTCTTGGCGCACCAGTGCGACGGGCTCGGCGTGCCCAGCGTCTGAGCTCGCATCGCCGTCAGAGCCGTCCTGCCAGTCACCCGATGATGTAGCCATTTTCGTCAACGCCTTCGCTGTAGTTCATCTTGTCGAAGCCGGAGTGCGACGACGGTTTGCGCCCACTTCCTCGGGTGAAGCTGGACCGGTTCGCATTGGCCATGTCCGTGGTCACGCTCCAGTTGCTTCGGAAGTGCATGTCTCTCCCGAGGAACGTGGCGGCATGCTTCACAAATCTCTGCTCAGTCCCGTTGGCGGTGACATAAGCCGCGTACGCAGCAATGCCGCTCGCCATTTCTTCGGCCTTCACACCTGCTTTAAGCCGGGCCAGCCACTGCGTGTAGGCAGCCTTCTTCGAGTCGCCAGGGCGGATTGGGTAGGCAGTCCACGCGGCCTCGAAATCCGCGGTGTACTCGGGCTTCTGCTTCGCGGGTACGCCTGGCTGTTGACCGCCGGATTCATCGTCAAAAAGCGATGGAGGCAGCGAGCTCGATGAGCCGATCAAACAAGAATTGGATGTCTGAATTGATGTCTCAATGATGGATATGGATGTATCGGGTGCGGCTCCCGCACCACCCCCGTGCGGCTCCCGCACCACCCCCGTGCGGCTCCCGCCTGGGTACCCGTGCGGCTCCTGCACCAGTGCGGCTCCCGCACCCGTGCGGCTCCCGCCTGGGTTTGGATCGTTTCCCGCTCCAGCATCTGAGGCGGAGACGGCACGAGTTTCTGGCGACGTGGCCATCTGAGCGCCCAGGGCTTCGAGATCTATTTCGTAGCTGCTGTTGCGCCCCTTGTTCTCGATGATCCGAACGATGCCCGACGCCTTCAGGTCAGCCAGCGCGTCCATCACGGTTCTTCGTCCGTAGCAGGTCCACTCGCACAGCCACGCAAGGGAGGGCCACGCAACGCCGTTGTCGTCGGCTCGGTCAGCCAGAGCCATCAACACGCACTTACGAACCGGCTGAAGGCGCAATGGACGGCAGAGATTGGTGATTGTGTTGCTCATGCTGTCTCGATACTTTCGATGCGGCCGAGGGCCACTGATTGGGCCCACTGACGAAGCCTCTCCACGGTCTCGGGAAAGGTAAAGACGGGCAGAGCCCAGGATGGCGCACCTGTTTCCGGGTTCAGCCAGCCGTTCCACGAACCTGCCACGTTCGGTGGAAGCAGCAGGATCCGCAGCGGGGTCCAGCCGTACGGGATGTCCCCCTTTGGGCTATCGAGAGAGAAGTGGATCGTTCGGTTGCCAGGTTTACCGCGCAGCTCCAGGGTCATCTGCTGGCGCACGTCTTCCACGTCTTCTCCGAAGAAGCTCGTGCGCGGCGCGGGAGCTGCGTGGAACAGGTCCGAGGTGCGCCCGGTCTGCTGCGCAAGCGCCCGCAGCCGTAGCAGGTTGAACCGATAGTGCGGTAGTGCCCGAGGGGCGCCGCCGTGCGCGTTCGCGGTAACCTCCAGCACGCCCAAGGTGACGAGTGCATGCACATGCCTGCGCACCTGTGCCTTGCTCATACTCACCATGGCCGCGAGTTGAGCCATCGAGGCGGCGATGTGTCCGGCGTTGGCGTCGTAAACGTGTGAAATGGCGAGCGCTACAAACCTGCGCATCGCCGGCCGGATTTCTGCGGCGTGAACCAAAGGCGTTACGGCCTCGAAATCTGGGCTCATGTCGTTCCCTTGATGCGCTGGATCAGGTGGTGGGCAGCAATCGCGGATTCATGCTCATGGAGCATCTCCTGAGCCGCTGCGGCGCGGGCCTCCGACTCAGCGAGGGCGTTCGCCACATCGCTCATTTCCGAAAGTTGGATCACCGCGAATTGCAGGGCATCGGAATCCCCGCGCACGGCAATGACGACGGTCCCGCAGGTGGTGGGGTAAATGGCCAGGCCTTGTTCTGGCTGGTCAATCAGCACGCGGCCCGCGTCACAGAGCTCTTGCCAGGTGGGCGCCTTCACGCTGCTACCCTCCCCTGCACCAACTGGCGCAACAGGCGGTTCTCTGCCTCGGCCGCTTGCGCGCGTTCCTCAGCTTCCTCGGCGCGGCGCTCGGCTTCGGTCTTGATGACCACCAACGTGCAGCCGATCTGGAATGCCTGCCACTCGGGATAGATGTGATTGGCCACCACCTCGCAGAACGGGCGGATCAAATCAGCCTGCAGGGTTGCGGTTCCGGCCTTGATGCGCGAGAAGTACCCCGCGTCGATACCGAGTGCCAGGTAAATTTCCTTGTCTTCCAAGCCGGAAGACTGGCAGGCCAGCGCAAACGCTGCTCCCGCACCGCGCTGGCGGCGAATCATCTCGATGGGAATTTCGTTCGGCTCCGCCCGGCGAGACAGGGAAAGCTCCACCTGGTCGTCAACTCGATTCAAAAGTTTTGACGCCACTTGACTACCTCTTGCTGGCAAAAGAAACGACGATCCAGGCATCAACTCAACCGAGGAGCCGCAATGACCCCAGATCGCACAACCGCACGGGCCACACGCCTAGCGGTCTTCCACAGCAGCACCCGCACGGCGCTGTCCCTTAACACCGACCCGGCCACGGGCCAGCGACTCCGGGAGCCGACCACCTCGCGACTGGAGTTGTGCTGGGTGGCTGGTGAACTGCGCATCAACTGCAGGGCGACCCGGGTGGTGATGGATGCGAGCCGGCCTTTACAACGGTCGACGCGGCGCGCGCGGGGCATGCTGTGATGGGCGCCCGCCCTCTCCCGCTCGTACGATGGAGTTGTCACACAACCATCAACGAGAGGGGCACACAAAATGGTCGAATCACACGCATTTCCAAGCTCGAAAGCCTTGGTCAAGGCGACATACGATCCAGACAGCAGGCTACTGCGCTTGTGGTTCACGAGCGATCCTCAGCAGCCGTACGACTATCCTGGTGTGCCGGCACATATCTGGTCCGGGCTGAAATCGGCCGGATCTGCTGGCTCGTACTACAACCAGAATATCCAGGAGCAGTACGGCGATCCGCGCCAACCACTTGGTCGATTGCGTCGTCGATAGCAGCCACCACACGCGAGAAGTCCGCCGTCCAACTCGTCTCCGATGAAAGAGGGAGGTCGGGCCGATCGGTCATGACGCAGCCGCTGATGAAAACAAACTCGCGCTTGGCAAGCTCGAGTGTGTCGAGGATTGGTCGACATTCAGCCATGACGCTGCCTCTGCTGTTCAGGCCCAAAGCCGGCCTCAAACTCGCGCAGCGCAGCCAAGTACACGGCCGCCACGGACCGGCCGAACACCGCTGGATCTTTTGCTTGCTCGGACGACACCTGCTCCCACCCCCACTGCCGCGCGGCCTCCCGGGCCACGTCGCGCAGGGCGCAGGCCAATTCGAGTTGGCCGCCTCCAGCACCCGCAACGAGCGCGGTACGAAGAATGGGCGCGGTCGGTGCCGCTGTGGCTTCAGAGGTGGACATGGGAAGGCTCCTGTTGCGAGTGAACAGCGCGCAGCGCCTGCAGGTGCTGCACCTCGCGCTGAAAGAGCTGGCCAGCGGCGGTGCCGGCAGGGCCCGCCCGGGAAGGGGGGGGGGGGCGGGCGGGGCCCCCCGCGCGCCCGGGGCGGGGGCGGGTGGGGTCGGGGGGGACGATGGGCTCAGGCATGCGCCGGCTCCGATGCTGCGGCAAGAGCAGTGGGCGGGTTCCTCGCGAAGTAGTCGACCAGCAACTGCACGGTGCTGACGCGAGGGTCAGCGACGGTCCCCTGGGCAATCTTGATCAGGGTGTGGTACGGGACGCCGCTGTTCTTCGCCACCTCGGCCCAACGGCCACGGGTACGCTTCAGATCTCGGCGAACGCCGACGAGGATAGGTTCGGGGCTGCTCATTGGAATCTCCTGAGTCAGCACTATAACCATTTATGGCTTGTTTGTGTGCCACTTACGGCTAGTCACTAATGGCAATATCGCGCAATGGCAAAACTAAAGCACGCAGCGAACGAACTTCTCAGCCAGAACCTTCAACTGCTGATGAAGCTCCGGCCCGAGTTGGGGAGTCAGATGCAGTTGGCCAAGAAGACGGGAATCTCCCAAAGCACGATCGGACGAATTCTCCGTGGGGAGGTGACCCCATCGGTCGACGCCATCATGAGCATCGCCAGGGAGTTCGACGTCTCTCTTTCGGACCTGTACCAGCCGCACGAAATCTTTGCCGATTTGGTGAAGACGGAAGGGCAGTCAGGGCTCAAGCGCTTGCATGGCCCGATATCGGAAGCACGGCAGCGGGGGCTGGTTCCGATGGCCGATTGGAAGAAAGCGGCCGGCCTGGCATCGCCGTGAGAGGTCAATGAATGGGTTCCCTGCCCGGTGCAGATTAACGACAGTTTGTATGCACTGGAGGTGAAAGGGCTTGGAATGTTCGATCCAGCAGGGGCGCTCTCCTTTCGCGAAGGGGACAGGATCTTCGTGGACCAGAAGCGCCAGGCCAAGCACCGCTCTCTGGTGATCGTCCACATTGCAGGAACCGAAGAAGCATCGTTTCGCCAGGTGGTGAGTGAGGAAGGGAAGTGGCTGCTGTTGCAGCTGAATCCGAGCCTGCCGCATAGGATGAAGTTGATGGATGACGGTGATCGACTACTCGGGGTCGTCGTCGCCAAGGTCGAACGATTGGACTGACCGCTTCCCCACGCTCGGCCTTTGCCGGGCATTTTTTTGGATGGAACAAGCCACACATGGCTTGACAGGGGGCATTGCTTGGCCATAATTGGCTAGCCATAAACGACTTGTTTGACGCCATGGACCAACTTCACCTCACTTCAGTGCTCCAGTCGGCACCTGAAGCCCATCAGCAACGCTGCCTGCTGGCCAAGAACGCGATCGACACCAAGCGCTGGCCGGTCGCCGCCTGCGGCCTGCGCCACGCAGCAGCCATGGCCCAGAACTGGGCGGTCCAGGCTCGGCAGCTTGCCGATTGGTGCGATGCCCAGGAGAAGGGCAACGCCGGCCATTCGCTCGAAGCTCACCCCCTTCTCGTAGGCCCCGAACTCGGAGCGCCTTGCATGAGCCTGCAATGCCGGTAGCACGCCGCCGCCCAGGCGCTTTCCGCCGGCTAGAGGTGAGCATGAACTACCTGGCCTCCTTCATTCGCCTGATCGCCTTGCGCCGACGCGCTGGCGCCGGCCTGGGCGCCTCGTTGCGCTGGGCCGCCGGGGTGCTACTGCGCGACTACCGGGCGAGCAAACGACGCCGGCACATCAAACGCCGTGCAGAAGCGGAGCGCGCCGCCCGTCGGACCCATTGATCTCGCCGGTGAATCCACACCGAGTGGATTGCCAACGGATTCCCACTCCCACGACATTAACCCCATGACACCCATCGACGTCACCCCAAGCAAGAGCGAAATCCTCCTGCGGCTGTCTATCGCAGCACATTCCCCCGATCCCCGCGATGCCGATGCCCAGCTGCGCTTGCGGAAGGGCTTCGACGCCATCATGGCTGCAGTCCACAAGATTGACGCCGTACCTGCCGCCGACATCGACGAGTCCACCCGCGATGCCCGGGCCGGTGCGGGAGCCGAGGCCCTCACAGTACCTG
>Ga0066256_1002848_pt1 | contig 17996 bp, 15 predicted proteins | sample ThiBio_1000_biof_FD_87107 | JGI IMG/M metagenome (GOLD analysis project Ga0066256, IMG submission 87107) | Wastewater bioreactor microbial communities from Cape Town, South Africa - Thiocy_expt_1000_biof (version 2) | ecosystem: Engineered > Bioreactor > Thiocyanate-remediating >...
CCCCCGCGAAGCGCGCGATCAGCACGTTGTCGGCATTGCGGACGAGGAAATTGAGGAAGTTGTAGGCCGTCATGTCCCCGCCGAAGCGCAGGAAGGACGATGCCGCCCGGATGGAAGGCTTGCGCGAGGGGCGCCAGCTCGAGAAGTTCCAGCACAGCACGGCCTGCACCGCCGCTCCGGCGAAGGAGCCCGCCACCAGCGCCCAATAGCTGCGGAAAGCGAGCGCCGCCCCCAGCGTGACGGCGAAGGCGGCGAAGGCGTTGGCAAGGTCCGCGATGCTCAGCGCCCCGTATTTCATGTCGCGGTTGAGCAGCGCGGTCTGCTGGAGGCTGAGCCCGGAGACGATCAGCGAAAGCGAAGTGGCCGCCGTGACATAGGCCGGGCGGGGATCGCCGTAGAACAGGCCGACCAGCGGCGAGAGCAGGACCAGCGCCACACTGAGCGCCATCGTCGCCAGCTGGCTGAACCAGAACAGCGCGTTGATTTCTTCCTCGCTCAGTTCCTTGCGCTGGATCGTCGCCGTGCTGAAGCCCAGTTCCTGGAACAGGCTCGTCAGCGCCACGATCGGCGCCACCATGGCCATGATGCCGTAATCCTCCGGCAGGAGGATGCGCGCGATGACGATGGTGGAAAGAAGCGTGAGCACGATCCGCGCGAGCTGGCCCCCCCCGAGGATCGCCGCGCCGCTGGTCAATTTGCGGGAAAAGCTCAACCGACCAGGCTCCTCGATTTCTCCGGTTCCACCGGCTCGGCCTTCCGGGCGGGCTTCCGCTCGCCGATGCCCAGATGCCGCAGGATCGCATGCACGCCGCTGCGGGCCTTCGCGCGTTCGCGCTCGACGCGCGGGCGCAGCCGCGCCCGGGCCTGCCCGCTGTCGGCGGCCAGCCGCATCGCCATCGGCCGAAGCGAGCCGTCGAGCAGGGCCGGCAGGTCCAGCGCCGCTTCCGGCAGGCCGAGCTCCCGCATGATGCCCCTGGATTTGTGCTCGTAATTGAGCGCGATCGCGGGAGTGCCGAAATTCATCGCGATGATCGCGCTGTGCAGCCGGGTTCCCACCAGCAGCGAACAGGCGGACAGCAGGTGGCCGATCTCCAGATCGTTCAGTTCGTCCACGATCACGTGGAAGCGGCCGGGCCGGTTCACCTTCTCCGCCACCCGCAGGGCCGGAATGCGATCGTCCCTGTATCCTTCGATGCCGGTGCACATCGAAACGGCGATCACATCATAGCCGCCGCCGATGAAGGCGGTGCACAGAGCCGCGAAGGCGCTTTCGAATTCTTCCTGCGAAACGCCCAGCCGCTTGTCGAAGGGCGCAAGGTCGCGCAAGGTGACGGCCACCGCGGGCCGCCCGCCGGTGCGCTCCATCACGCTGCGGTGTATCTGCCTGCCGTCCGGCCCCGGGCGGACCAGCCACGCGGTGTCGCCGGCGACCTGCGCCCGGCCGAGCGGAAGCCCGGCTTCGCGCAGCAGGTCCAGGCTGGCCGTTTCGCGCAGGATCACCTCGTCCGCTCGGGAAAGCAGCGTCCTGGCCAACGCATGCGAGGAAGGCGTGGTGAAAGGGCCGAGGCTGTGCCCGGCGAGGAACAGCGGCCGGTTCGCCAGCAGCGCGCAGAGCGGGGTTTCGAACTGGCGGTCGCCATAGACGTCCACGAAGAACGAACCGCCGACCTGGATCACCGCATCATATTGCCCGAGCTGCCCGATCCTGTCGCGCACGGCCCGGGGGATCGCGCGCGGCAGGGGTCCGCCGCGTTCGACGGCGGCGGCCAGCATGCGCGGCGTGCGCCCCACCCACCATTTCTTGAGGCGGTAGGGGCGAATGGCGGCTTCGCCCGGCCAGTCATGGAGGAGGTCCGGGGCCAGCGGGCGGCCCAGCAGATAGGAAGAGGAAACGGGAAAGCGGCTGGTGGCGGTAAGGCGCAGGTCCGGCGCCGCTTCCTCCAGGCAATCGATCAGCCCGCGCAGGATGGCCGCATCGCCCCGGTTGCCGCAAGTATGGTTCCCGGCAAGCAGGATGTGGGGCGGGGCGGCAGGCTTCATGCCGCGCTTCTTTCGATTCCGCGGCCGGCGGCTTCCCCCGCGATCATGGAAACCAGCTGCCGGTCGAGCGTCGCATTGTTGAATTGCCGCAGCACGGTTTCGCGGGCGTTGCGTGCGAGATGGCGCTGCAGCGCCGGATCGCCTGCCAGCATGCGCAGATTTTCCGCAAGGGCGCCGGCATCCCGTTCGGGCGCCAGCATGCCGCTGCGCCCGTGGGCGACCAGTTCGGGTATCCCGCTGTGGCGCGAGGAGGCGACCGTCAGCCCCGCGGCCATGGCCTCCATCAGGGCGACGGGGATTCCTTCCATGTCGCCGTTGGAAGCCGTGACCGAAGGCAGCACGAAGACATGCGCGCGGTCGAGGGCGGCCCGCACGAATGCGTGCGGCTGCGCCCCGTGGAACGTCACCCGCCCGGCAATGCCCAGCTCGCCCGCCAGCCGTTCCAGCAGGGGGCGCAGCGGGCCGTCACCGACGATCGAATAGCGCCAGGCGATCTGCGGAGAGCGGGCCTGCAGCAGGGCGAGGGCGCGCAGGGCGTATTCCACGCCCTTCTTCTCGATCAGGCGGGCCACGGTGAGGAATTGGGTGGGGCCTTCTCCCGCCCGTTCCCGATAGGCGATGGCGTCGCAATCCACGCCCATGCGGTGGACCGCGATCCTTTCCGGCGGGCATCCGAAGCTTTTCAGCCGTTCCGCCCAGTAATCGCTCACCGGCAGGAAGCACGCGCCGTGCCGGAAGAGCTCGCCATAGGGCTGATTGCCGGCGTCGATCCCTTGCGAAAGATCGTATCCGTGGAACACCGTCCAGATCGGGCCGCGCAGGCGGCCGCGCCTGGCGGCGTCGAGCGCCCGCAGGCCGTTGCTTCCGAAATGGCAGAGAACGGCGTCATAGGGCCGGGGATCGGCCATGTTGGCATGGGTTGCCTGCCGGCGCAGGCGTTCGCAGAGGCGATAGGGGCGGCCCAGCCAGTCGGCCGCGCGATGGGGCGGGCGGGGCTGGGCGAAGCGCGTTCGGCCGATGAGGTTCGCCCCGATCACCGTCTCGTGCGAGAGGCCGGCCGGCTCCAGCCTGCTGGCGAATATGTCCACCGCCATGCCGTGATGGACCAGGGCCGCCGCCTGCGCCGCGACGAAGGTTTCCGAAAGCATTGGAAACCGTTCGACCACGAAGGCGACACGTGCAGGCAAGGGCGCGAGACTCCTTATCCCAGGTGTGGCGGGCTCATCGTCCGGTCCTGATCCATACGTGCGGGAGCCCCCGTGTTCCCTGCATACGGGCGAACCAATTTTATTGCAACGCAGCATTGCAGGTGCAAAACAGGTTTTGGTTCAGTTTGGAGCAGTTTTCCGCGTGATCCGGAATTACTGCAAATTGTTTCGACGCCGTGTCACGGCTTGTTATAGTGCAGTGCAATCAAGCTCTTGGCGGACGGCCGACTAAGGAGACCTTGCCCGCCGATGCCCCATCGCATCTCTTTCATCGTCCCCACCTTCAACAGGGCGCCCTTCCTCGGCCAGGCGCTGTCGGCGATTCTCGCCCAGGTGGGCGCGCAGGACGAGGTGCTGGTGATCGACGACGGTTCGACCGACGGAACCGCGGGCGTCGTTGAGGGGTTCGGGCCTCGCGTGCGCTATGTCCATCAGGAGAATTCGGGCAAATCCGCCGCCTTGAACCGGGCCATGGAGCAGACCGACGGGGAACTCGTCTGGATCTGCGACGATGACGACCTGCTGCTGCCCGGCGCCGTGGCCACGCTGGCCGCCGCGCTGGAGGATCCGGCGGTGGATTTCGCCTTCGGCCGCTATTACCCGTTCCGGAACGATCCGGCGGGGACGATGGAACGCCTCCCGTTCCATTGGCCCGACCTCGGCCATGGCTCGATCGCCCGGCATCTGCTGGAGGATTCGTTCATCATGCAGAACGCGGCGCTCGTCCGCCGCAGCCTCCACCATGCGGTGGGGCCGTTCGACACGGCCATGCTCCGCTCGCTGGACTACGAGATGTTCGTCCGCCTGGCGCTGTGCGGCCGGCCCCTTTTCGTCGATCGGGAAATATTCGCCCAGCGCAAGCATGAAGGCGCGCGCGGCCCGGCGGCGATGCGCCATGCGGTGAACGCTTCGGAAAGCGTGTGGCTGGAATTCGATCGGCGCATCTTCCGCAAGCTCAACGGGGAAGGGCCGATCTCCATCTATGAAGCGATGTTCCGCGGGGAGGACGCAGGCCTGGTCGCCCGCGCGGCCTTCCTGCAGCGGGCTTGCGTGAATGTGCGGCACGGGCTGTGGGAGCTTGCCGTTGCCGACATCCAGGCCGCCGCCGCCCGGGCGGGCGAACGGGAACTGGAGCCTGTGGAGCGGCAGGTCTGCGCCCGGATGCTTTGCGGCAAATACGATCTCGCCAACATGACCGACAAGGCCGTGCTCGCGCCGCTGCGCAGCCTCTACGCCGGCGGAGGGGTGGCGCGGGAAGCCGTTCTGGCGATGGTGGCGGGCGGATTGTGGCGCTTCAGGCGGCGTGAAGGCGGCGACGTGGCGGACATGCTTCGGGTCATTGCCGGAACCGTGGGCCCGGCCGGCATCCCCGCCCTGCTCGGCGCCAGGAAGAAAGGCGGCGCGGGGCCGTCCACGGTCGAAGAGCTGGACGAGCTTTCGCGCACCCTCTCGCCGGAGGAATTGCCCGGCCGGCCCGCCTGATCGGCGCCATCGACACAATATGATACAGTTTTTGCTATTGATCTTTATTCGCAGGCCCCTCATCCGCGCCGCGAAGCCTTGAGCCAAGATCGATCTTTGATGGACGCACAGACCAAACAGCGCCCGTCCGCTGCAAGCCCATCGCGGCCGGCGGAGAGAAGGAAACGCGGAATTCCGGCCTTCTGGGTGCGTCAGTTCCACACTTGGCACTGGATGAGCAGCGCGATCTGCCTCATCGGCATGCTGCTGTTCGCGGCGACGGGCATCACGCTCAATCATGCGGCCTCGATAGAAAGCGCGCCCGTGACCGTTACGCAGGAGCGGGACCTTCCCGCGGAACTGGCGGAAATCCTCGCGGCCGTGCCGCAGGATGCGAAGGCGGATGTCCCCGTGCCGGAGAAGCTGGCGGATTGGCTTTCCGCCGAGTTCGATATCGGGGTGGCCGGGCGCCCTGCCGAATGGAGCGAGGAGGAGCTGTATGTCGCGCTGCCGCGCGCCGGCGGAGACGGCTGGGTGTCGGTCGACAGGGCAAGCGGGGCGGTGGTCCACGAGGACACGGATCGCGGCTGGATCGCCTGGCTCAACGACCTGCACAAGGGGCGCGACACCGGAACGGCATGGTCGTGGTTCATCGACATCTTCGCCGTGGCCTGCATCGTGTTCAGCCTCACCGGCTTCCTGCTGCTGCAGCTTCACGCGAAGAAGCGGCGTTCGACCTGGCCGATCGTGAGCGCGGGGGTGATCATCCCGTTGCTGCTCATCATCCTATTCATGCATTGATCGCAAAAGGACGGAACATGCGCAAAACGATCTATTTCGCGATGGGGAGTCTGGTTGCGGCCCCGGCCGCGGCGGGCGAATTGTCGGTGAGCGTGGAGATTCCGCGCCTTCGCGTCGCCGAATATCACAAGCCCTATGTCGCGATCTGGATCGAGGACGCCTCGGGCAAGGTCGCCGCCAATCTGGACGTCTGGTACGATGTCGACCTGAAGGGCGGGGAAGGCACCAAGTGGCTGCCGGACCTGCGCACGTGGTGGCGGCGTGCGGGCCGCTCGCTCAAGATGCCGGCCGACGGCATCAGCGGGCCGACGCAGGGGCCGGGCACGCAGCCGCTCAAGTTCAAGGAAGGCGTCCGCCCGCTCGGCAAGCTGGCGCCCGGCGCCTACACCCTGCGGGTGGAGGCGGCGCACGAAGTGGGCGGGCGCGAGCTGGTGAGCGTTCCGTTCCAATGGCCGCCCAAAAGGGCCGCTTCCGCCTCCGCCAGCGGATCGGCCGAACTGGGCGCCGTGCGCCTGACCGTGAAACCCTGAGCCGATCCCGGCCTCATCCATCAAGAAGGACAAGACCATGTTCGCAAGATCAAGCCTGATTGCCGCCGGATTCGCCATTGGCCTGGCTACGCTCGTGCCCGGAAAGGCTGAGGCGCATCGCCGCTGGCTGCTGCCTTCCGCAACCGTCCTTTCCGGGGATAGCGGGCTGGTGACGGTCGACGGGGCTTCCTCGAACGGGCTGTTCATATTCGAACACCACGCCATGCAGCTCGACGATCTCAAGGTCACCGGGCCGGACGGGCAGCCGGTGGAGCCCAAGATCATCGGCGCGGGCCAGTATCGGAGCACGTTCGACGTTCCGCTCAAGCAGCAGGGCACCTATCGCATCGCGGTGGCCAGCGACGGGGCGATGGGCTTCTACGAGCTCAACGGCGAGCGCCAGCGCATCCGCGGCAAGACCGTGGCCGAAGCGCAAGCGGCGGTTCCCGCCGGGGCGACCAATGTCCGCATCACCGAGAGCAGCCAGCGGGTGGAGACCTTCACCACGCTGGGCGAGCCCAATGACGTGGCGCTGAAGGCCGCCGGGCGCGGGCTCGAAATGGTGCCGGTGACGCACCCCAACGATCTGGCTGCGGGCGAGCCCGCCCAGGTGCAGTTCCTGCTCGACGGCAAGCCCGCTGCGGGGCTGGAGGTCGAATTCGTCGAAGGGGGCACGCGCTATCGCGACGATGCCGGGATCAAGACGCTGACCACCGATGCGGACGGCAAGGTGGAGCTGAATGCGGCGAGGCCGGGCATGTATTACATCGAAACTTCCGCCTCGAGCGGGGAAGGCGACGGGGCGGCCGCGCCGCAGCGGCGCGCTTCCTATACGGCTGTGTTGGAGTTCCTGCCGCTTTGACGGCAGGGGCATCCGAACCGGCCGATGCCGGAACAGGGGGGCATGCGGATATCGCCGAACTGCTGCTGCCCCCCGAAATCCCCCCCGAAAGCGCCCGTCTCCCCCCGGCGGGGCGGCTTGCGGAGCTGCGCGGGGAGACGATGGGCACCGAATGGTCCCTGTGCGCGGTGGTGCCGGACGATGTGGACGAGGCATCGCCGGGGGAGGCGCTGGAGCGCAGTTTCGCGCTGGTCATCGCACAGATGAGCCAGTGGGAGCCGGCTTCGGAACTGAGCCGCTTCAATCGTGCCCCCGCCGGTTCGGCATTTCCGGTTTCCCGGCAATTCGCGCATGTTCTCGATTGCGCGCTGAAGATAGCGCAAGTGAGCGACGGCGCCTTCGATCCGACGCTGGGCCACGCGAGCGAGCTGTGGGGCTTCGGCGCCGGAGCGGCCCCGGAACAAGTGCCCGACGCGGCAATCGCCCGGGAAACGCGCCGTTATCGCTGGAGCGACGTGGCGTTCGATGCCGCCCAAGGCCAGGTGCTGCAGCCGGGCGGGCTGGCATTGGACTTTTCGGGCATCGCCAAGGGGTTCGCGGTCGATCTGGGCATTCATGAGCTGGAGCGGATCGGGATCACCCACGCATTGCTGGAGATCGGGGGAGAGTTGCGCGGCGCCGGCCTGCGCCAGGATGGCTTGCCGTGGCTGGTGGACATCGACGTTCCCCCCGGAAGCGACGCTCCGCCCACTCGCGTCGGGCTTGCGGGATGGGCGGTCGCCACCTCGGGCAATTACCGGCGCCGGCGCGAAGCGGAAGGGCGGAGCTGGTCGCATGGCCTGGATCCGGCCACCGGCTTGCCGATCGACGATTCCATGCTTTCCGTCACCGTGCTGCATCGGGGCTGCATGCAGGCCGATGCGCTGGCGAGCGCCGTCATGGTCATGGGGATCGAGCGCGGTCTTGCCTTTGCCGATGCGCATGCGATTCCGGCGCGGATAGTCGCGCGGCCCGGCGTCTATCGCAGCGCCGCATGGCGCCGCTGGCTCGATTGAGGCGCGCGCCCGCGCTCGGCCTCAAAGCCTTGCCCGGTTCATCCGCCGCATCCAGCGCGCCAGCGCTTCGTCGGGCAGGTTGGCGAGGATGGACCGGAGTGTGTCGATGTCTTCGTCCTGCCCCAGCTTGAAGCGCCCGCTGATATCGGTGACCCGCGCGCGGAACCCGATGATCTGCGCCAGCATGCCCGGATAGCGTTCGCCCAGCTCGTCGATGCACCACGGCTCCGCCTCGTTCGCTTCGACCATGTCGACGAGCACTTGCAGGGCGGCTTCGGTCCGCTCGGGCTCCAGCTCGATCTCCGCCTCGATCCTGACCTGGGCGTAGTTCCAGGTCGGCCCCCAGTTGCGGCGCCCCGCCTGCCGCGGCGAGATGTAGGATTGCGGGCCGGAGAACAGGATGGCGGCGCGCGGATCGGCCGCGAACGCGGCGTGCAGCGGATTGCTGCGGCCGAAATGGCCGATCAGCTCGATCAGCTCGCCGCCGGCATCGAAAACGCCGACCAGCGGCAGCAGGCTCGCCGCGCCACCATGCGATGCGCAAACCCACGCCAGCGGATATTCGCGGATCAGCGCGGCCACATCGGCGGCGTCGTATCGTTCGAAGGGGCTGCTGCGCGTTCCCGCCCGAGGGCCCGTTTCCCCCGTATCCGTCACCCTGGCGCCTCGCTGTTGCCATCTGCAGAAAGCCGATCTTCCCCCTCGCTTGGTCTATTTGCAAACACCAATTCATGGAAAGTTGACCGGTCCAACAGGCCAAGGCACTGTTCGGGCTGGGGCCGAGCGATCCGGGCGGGAAGGTGCCATGCTGCGCAACTGGGATGTGGGGTTGAGCGAACGCATCGATCCGTCGCGCCCGCAGCCCGTCTACATGCAGATCATCCAGGCGGTGATCCGCGACATCGAGAGCGGGCGCCTCGCCGCGGGCAGCTACCTTCCCAGCAGCCGCGAGCTTGCGCGGATGCTGCGCGTCAACCGCAAGACGGTGGTGCTGGCTTACGAAGATCTTATCGCCCAGGGCTGGCTGGCGACGCGGGGCACGCGCGGCACGATGGTTTCGGCCTCGCTTCCCGAACCGTCCGCCAGGCGCCGGGCGAAGCAGGCGGCGGAAAGCGTGGACGAGGCCGGCTTCCCCTTCCTGCCGCCGCCCGAACGGCCCCTGGCGATCGCGCCGGGGCCGGGCCTGAAGCTGGACGAGGGATCGCCGGACGGGCGATTGTTCCCTCCCGAGCCGCTGGTGCGCGCCTATCGCGCCGCCGCCCATCGCGCATCCGCCGCCAACGGCTTTCAGTATCGCGATCCGCGCGGATCGCCCCGGTTGCGCACCGCCATCGCCGATATGCTGCGCGGGCAGCGAGGGCTCGCCGTTACGGCGGAGAACATCTGCATCACCCGGGGCAGCCAGAACGGCATCTTCCTTGCGGGCCAGGCCGTGCTGCGGCCCGGCGACACGGTGATCGTGGAGGAGCTGACCTACGAACCGGCAGTCGCCGCCTTTCGCGCGCTTGGCGCCCATGTCGTTCCGGTGGGGCTGGACGAAGGCGGGATCGATGTGGACGAAGTGGCGGCCGCCTGCCGCAAGCGCACGGTGCGGGCGATCTTCGTCACGCCGCATCACCAGTTTCCCACCACCGTTGCGCTGAAGCCGGAGCGCAGGCTGCAACTGGTCGAGCTGTCGCGGCAGTTCGGCTTCGCGATCGTGGAGGACGATTACGATCACGAATTCCACTTCGATCACCAGCCGCTGCTGCCGATCGCGGCCTATGCGCCGGGGCAGGTGCTGTATGTGGGATCGCTTTCCAAGCTGCTCCTTCCGGCCTTGCGGATCGGCTATGTCGCCGCGCCGCGGGCGGCGATCGCCGGGGTGGCGCATCGCGTCTCGCTGACCGACGGCATGGGCAACACCCTGACCGAGGATGCCGCGGCCGAGCTGATCGAGAACGGCGAACTGCGCCGCCACGCCCGCAAGGCGCGGCAGGTCTATGCCGAAAGGCGGCGGAATTTCGCGGTGGAGATCGACAGGGTCTTCGGCGGCAGGGTGAACTATCGCGCGCCCGATGGCGGACTGGCCTTCTGGCTGCGCTTCGATGCGGATCTGGACCGGCTGGAGGCCAGGGCAGCCGCGCTGGGCCTGCGCTTTGCCCCTTCGCGCTCCTTCATGGTGCGGGAAGGCGCACCGCGCGGCCTGCGCTTCGGCTTTGCCAGCCTGGAGCCGGCGGAGCTGCGCGCGGCGCTGGAGATATTGCGTGAGGCGGCGGGGGCGTGAACCCTGGCGAAAGCCGGGGTCCAGGGCGGAACATTCCACGCTTGGGCTTTGGGTCCCTGCTTTCGCAGGGACTCATGGAGTGCGCAATGATGAGGAGCGCCGCGCTTGGTCCCCTGCGATATGCCGCGCTTGGATGTTTCGATGCCGGCTCGCGCAGGGAAACATGGCGGCGAAACAGGCCCTAGCAGGGGATCGTTCATGGCCAGTTCTTCGCCCAGGTCTCGCTCCGTTCGCCGGTCGCTCATCAGGCTGCATCGCTGGCTGGGGGTCGGCGCGGCGCTGATCTGGATGATCCAGGCGCTCACCGGCCTGATGATGACGTTCCATTTCGAGGCGGAGGACGCGCTGGCCTCCGTGACCCACCGCCCCACCGATCCCGCAGCGATAGAGCGGCGGATGGATGCGTTCGCGGATGCGGGCGGGGATGCCGCGGTCAACTGGATATGGACCACCGCCGGCCTGCCGGACCGCTACCTGATCGATTATGCCGCCGCCGACGGCAGCAGCCATCGCGCGCGGATCGACGGGGCGGGCAACGTGATCGAGGATCGCGGGGCCGGCGATTCCGCCTTCTTCCCGCTGCTGCTGGAAATTCACCAGACCCTCGCGGCCGGGACCGTGGGGCACTGGGTTCTCGCGGCCAGCGGGCTGCTGCTCGTCACCAACCTCGCCTTCGGGCTCGCGGTCGCCTGGCCGGGCCGGGGCAGGTGGCGGGAGGCGCTGGTTCCGACGAACAGGGGCAATCCTTCGGTGCGCCTCTATTCCTGGCACCGCGCGGTGGGCATGTGGGCGGTGATCCCCGGCATGCTGATCGCGGGCACCGGCACGCTGATGCTGTTCGAGAACGAGCTGCGCGCGGTGCTGGGCGTGCCGGAGGTTGCGCTTCCCGCCAACCCTGCGAAAGGCGATCCGGTGGGCTTCGCCGCGGCTTCGCAGGCGGCCGCCGCTGCGATCCCGGGCAGCCGCTTCGTCGGCACCACGCTCCCTTCGGCCGGGGATGCGAGCTATTATGCGTGGGTCCGCGCGCCGGGCGAACTCTATCGCGGCGGCTATGGCGGCAGCCTGGTGGTAGTGGACGCCAATGACGGCTCGATCCGGGGCGCATGGCCGGCGGGCGAGGCGAAGCCGGCGGCCCGGTTCGTCGGCTCGCTCTATCCGCTCCACACCGGCGAGGCGGGCGGGCTGATCGGCCGCATCCTGTGCTTCTTCGTCGGGCTGTGGCTGGTGACCATGACCGTTGCGGGCGTGCTGCTGTGGCTCCGCCGCCGGCCGGTGAGAAAGCGCGCTGCATGACCGGCATCGACACCACCCTGCCGCATTGGCAGCTCGGCCTGCTGGACGGGCACGCCCAGGCCGAACTGGTGCGCCGCGGCGAGGCTACGCCCGCCGAACTGGTGGAGGCCGCCTTCCTGCGCATCGACGATCTCAACCCTTCGCTCAACGCCGTCTCCTGGTGCGCGCGTGAGGAAGCGCCGGCAGCCGCTGCGCGGGTCGATCGCGCGCTGCCGATGGCAGGGCCGATGGCCGGAGTGCCGCTGCTGCTCAAGGCTTCGATGAGCTATCCCGGCTTCCCGCAAGTCAGCGGTTCGCGCTCGCGCCAAGGCGACGTGGGAAGCGCGCTCTATCCCTTTGGCGCCGCGATCGACGCGGCCGGGCTGATCCCCTGCGGCATATCGACCATGCCCGAATTCGGCCTGATGGGCAGCGGGGAAGCGCTGGTCTATGGCCCCACGCGCAATCCGTGGGACTTGTCGCGCGGCCCCGGCGGATCGAGTAGCGGGGCGGGCGCGGCCGTGGCGGCGGGCCTCGTGCCCTTCGCCACGGGCAGCGACGGAGGCGGCTCCATCCGCATCCCCGCCGCCCATTGCGGGATCGTGGGCTTCAAGCCGGGCCGGGGCTGGAACCTGCGGGCGCGGGGCTCGAACCTGATAGACGATCTGTTCGCCTGCGACGCGCTGATGGCCCGGACCATGCGCGATGCCGCCTGGGCCGCGCGCCGGCTGCGCTCGCAACCGGCGGGAGAAGGCGGGCCGCCGCGCAGGCTGCGCATCGCGCTCAACCTGGTGGGGCTGGATGGCGAACTGCCCGATCCCGATGTCGCCGCGGCGATAAGGGCGGCTGGCGAGCTATGCGCCTCGCTCGGCCACGCGGTGGAGGAACGGCTGCTGCCGATCGACAATGCGGCGGCCAAGCGCGCCTTCGAGCTGCTCTGGGCCTATGGCGCGGGCGAGGTGGCGGACATGACGCGCGCCCGTTTCCCCGCCCGGCCGGCGGAGGACCTGCTCGAGCCCTGGACGCTGGGCCTGGCGGCGATCCGCGACCGCGCCGCGCCTTGCGACCTGGCCGAGGCGCTGGCCCGGATCGCGCTGCTGCGCCAGCGGATGGAGCCGTTCTGGCAGGAATGGGATGTGGTGCTCTCCCCCGTCGCCAGCAGCGCCGCCTTGCCCATCGGGGTGCTCGCGCCCGACCGCGAGTTCGAGGGGCTGGCGCGCGATCACTTCCGCCATGTGAATTACACGCAGCTCCAGAACATGGGCGGCTGGCCGGGCATCTCGCTGCCGCTCGGCCGGACGGAGGCGGGGCTGCCGGTCGGCGCGATGTTCTGGGCGCCGCATGGCGCGGACGACCTGTTGCTCGCGCTCGGGCATGAGCTGGAGGATGCGGCGGACTGGCGCGGGAACTGGCCGCCGGTTATCGCGCCGTGAAGCCGCCGTCCACCGGCAGGGCGACACCGGTGACGTAGGAGGATTCGTCCGAAGCCAGCCACAGCGCGGCATTGGCCATGTCCTCCGCCGAGCCGAGCCGGCCGAGCGGAATGCTGCCCAGCATCCGCGTCTCGTTCTCCGCCATTTCCTGCGGATCGCCGCTGCGCCCGATGAACCCGCGCTTCATCGGCGTGTCCGACAGGCCGGGGCAGATCACGTTCACCCGAATATTATCGGCCGCGAAATGCAGCGCCAGCGACTTGCCGAGGCCCACGATGCCGAATTTGGCGGTGGAGTAGACCGGGCTCCACATCGAGCCGACCAGGCCGGAGACCGAGGAAGTGAACATCAGCGAGCCGCCGCCGCGCTTGCGCATGTGCTTGGCCACTTCGCCCGCGGCGAGCATGGCGGAGGTGATGTTGAGCGTCATCGCCAGCTCGAATTCCTCCAGGTCGATATTCTCCACCCCCGCCGGGCCGGGAATGCCCGCATGGGCCCACAGGATGTCGATCCCGCCCAGCGCCTCGGCCGCCTGGTTGATGCTGGAGCGGGCTTCCTCCGCCTTCGAAAGATCGGCCTGGATGGGCACCACCTTGTCCTCGCCCAGCTCGGAAACCAGCGTGGCGAGCGCTTCCGCATTGATGTCGATCGCGGCGACGCGCGCGCCTTCGGAAACGAATTTGGCCACCGCGGCGCGGCCCATGCCCGATGCGGCGGCGGTGATGACGGCGAGCTTGCCTTCGAGGCGCATGATTGTCTCCCTGAGAGCCGGTTATTGTGCGTAGGCGTCGGGGAACTTGCCCGTGGTGCCGATGATGGTGGTGCGGGTCTGGCAATAGCCGTCCAGCGCCTCGGCGCCGTTCTCGCGGCCCCAGCCGCTTTGCTTGAAGCCGCCATAGGGCGTGTTCCAGCGGATGTAGCGATAGGTGTTCACCCAGACCATGCCCGAGGCGATCTGCGAGGAGACGCGGTGCGCCCGGCCGATGTCGCCCGTCCACAGGCCGGCGGCCAGCCCGTAGTCGCTGTCGTTAGCGATCGCGACGGCTTCATCTTCATCCGCGAAGGGGATCAGCGAGGCCACTGGGCCGAAGATCTCTTCCCGCGCGATCCGCATGGCGTTGGTTACGTCGGCGAACACGGTGGGAGCGACGAAATAGCCTGCGGCGAGGCCGCCTTCCTCCAGCCGCTGCCCGCCGCTGACGAGCCGGGCGCCTTCGTCCCGGCCGATGCCGATATAGGAAAGCGTCTTGGCGAGCTGCTCGGCGTGGGCCTGCGGGCCCATATGGGTCGCATCGTCCAGCGGCATGCCCACGCGGACCTTGCCGGCGCGTTCGGCAAAGGCTTCCACCACCCGGTCGTAGACCTCGCGCTGGACCAACACGCGCGAGCCGAGCGCGCAGCTTTGCCCGCACAGCGCCCAGGCCGAATTGGTGGCGGCGTTCACCGCCTGCTCGATATCCGCATCGGCGAAGATGATGTGCGGCGCCTTGCCGCCCAGCTCGAAGGAGAAGCGCTTGAGCGTGTCGGCCCCGTTCCTCAGGATCGCCTTGGCGGTGCGGCCTTCGCCGGTGAAGGCCACCTTGGCGACGCCGGGATGCTCCACCAGCCGCGCGCCCGCGCTCTGGCCATAGCCGGGCACGACATTGACCACGCCTGCCGGGAAGCCCGCCTCTTCGATCATGCGGGCCAGTTCGAGCGCGGTGACGGGAGTCTGCTCGGCCGGCTTGAGCACCACGGCGCAGCCCGCCGCCAGCGCCGGGGCGAGCTTCCAGGTGGTGGTCATCAAGGGCACGTTCCACGGCGTGATCGCGCCTACCACGCCCAGCGGGACATGAGTGGTGAAGGCGTGCACGTTGCCGTCGATCGGGATGGTGCTGCCGCCGCGCGTTTCGGCCAGCGAGGCGAACCAGCGATACCATTGATGATGGCCGCCCACGTCCACCCGGCTTTCGCGGATCGCGCGGCCGGAATCGCGCGCTTCCAGCATCGCCAGCTCGGGCGCGCGCCGTTGATAGATGTCCGCCAGCCTGCGCAGCAGCTCCCCGCGCTCGATCGCGGTCATCCTGCCCCAGGGGCCTGCGAGAGCCGCGGATGCGGCGGCCACCGCGCGATCGATATCCCCGGCTCCGCCGAAAGCGACATGCGCCCAGGGTTTGCCGGTGGCGGGGTCTGTCGTCTCGGCGATCTCGCCATCCACCGGGTCTACCCACTCTCCGCCGATAAACAGCTTGTCCCAGCGGGGCAGGGCGTTTTCGCTACTCGACACGTCGTTCTCCATTCATTTATATGAATATCAAAATCATCAGTGTGAATTTGAGTCAAGAGGCTCCCATGGCGGGAACGGGCAAGAGCAGCTATTGCGCAGGCGGTTTTCAGGTGCCGGAGGATGTTGTTTCATGTTTGTAAAACAGGCCGCCAATACCCTGGAAATCCTGGAATATTTTGCGCGCCGCCAAACTCCCGCCACGCTGGCGGAGATTGCGGACGATCTCGGCTGGCCGCGTTCCAGCACTTTCAACATCGTCAGCACGCTGGCGGAGCGGGGCTTTCTCTACGAACCGCGCGTGCGCAGCGGCTATTATCCCACGCGGCGCTGGCTCGCTCTGGCCCAGGAAGTGACCAATGGCGGCCCCGTGCCCGAAGCGGTCCACCGGATCGCGGCGGATGTGGCGCAGGAAACGGGGGAAACCACCGTGGTCGGCGCGCCGGCAGGATGCTTTGCTGTGTTCGTGGACGTGATCGAATCGCCCCACGCTGTGCGCTATTTCGCGCGGGTGGGGGAAAGGGTGCCGATCCATGCCAGTTCGATCGGCCGGGCGCTGCTGGCGCAGATGACGCCAGGCGAGCGCCAGGCGATCTATCGCAAGATAACGTTCGAGCATTATTCGGACACCACCCCGCTCGATGCCGAGGCTGTGGAGCAACGCCTCAAGGAAGCGGAAGACCGCGGCTATCACCAGAGCGAGGCGGAATACGTGCCCGATCTGGCGGGCGTCGCCGTGTCGCTCCCGGCCGCCTCGCGGCATCTGTCGATCGTGGTGGTGGGGCCGGTCTCGCGCTGCCTCGACCGGCGCCCGTGGATGGCCGAGGTGCTGCGGCGCTGCGTGGCCGCCGCCGGCCCCATCGAATGACATTCCCTCAGGGCAAGGATAGAAATTTGGCCGATCTCAGCAAGTTGGACCCGGAAATTCGCGCCTTTCTGGAAGAAATGCGGGCGGGCTGGAATGACTATCCCCCGTTCGAGGAGCTGTCTTTTCCGGAGCGCCGAGCGGTGGCGGAAAAGGTCCGCGCGCGCTGGACCGAAGGCGGGCCGGACATGGCCGAGACCGTGGACCTCGCCTTCGATCCCGGCGCGGGCGAACTGGGCATCCGCATCTATTTCCCCGAAGGCGTGGCGAGGCCCGCGCCGGCGCTGGTCTATATCCATGGCGGCGGTTTCACCCTGTTCAGCATCGCCACGCATGACCGGCTGATGCGCGAATATGCGGCGCTCGGGGGCTTCGCGGTGATCGGCGTCGATTATCCGCTCGCGCCCGAGGCGAAATATCCCGTGGCGCTGGACCGGATCGAGACGCTGATGCTGTGGTTGAAGGATCATGGCGGCGAATGGGGCGTCGATCCCGCCCGGCTGGCGATGGGCGGGGATTCGGCCGGAGGGAATCTCTCCTTCGCCGCCTTCCTGCGCCTGCGGGAGAAGGGCGAGCAAGGCATTGTGCGCGCCATCCTGTCCAATTACGGCGGCTTTTCCGACCGGATTTCCGACGAGGCGGAAGCGTGCTTCGGCGGCGCCGGTTCGATCATGGATCGGGCGGAGGCCGAAAGCTACTGGGAGAATTACCTGCGCGGGCCGGCGGACTCCGCCGATCCGCAGGCCATCCCGCTGCTGGCCGATCTGCGCGGCTTCCCCCCGGTGATGCTCGTCATTCCCGATCAGGACATCGTGGCCGAGCATTCGATCGCCATGGCGCGGCGGCTGGAGGAAGCGGGCGTGGAGGTGGACAGCCGGATCTACGAAGGCGCGATCCACAGCTTCCTGGAGGCGATGTCGGTCTCCGCGCTGGCGCGCCGCGGCATTGCCGACGGGGCGGATTTCATCGCGCGCAAGCTGGCCTGAGGCGCGCTCAGCGCCCCAGCGCGTCGAGCGAGCCGAAAACTTCGCGCCCTCCGAACAGGGTGACGAGCACCCTGGTATCCGAAATGTCGCGCGCGGGCAGGGCGAACAGGTCGCGGTCGAGCACGATCATGTCGGCGCTCTTGCCCGGCGCGATGGAGCCGGTGATCTCGTCGTTGCGGTTCACATAGGCGACGTTCAGCGTGTAGGCGCGGATCGCCTGCGCCAGCGTGACGCCCTGCTCGGGAAGCAGCGGCTTCGAATCCGCGACGTAGGGATCGCTGCGATTCAGCGCGACCTCGATGCCTTCGAACGGATTGGCGGAAGCCACCGGCCAACCCGACCTGTAGGCCTGCATGCCGCCCGATTGCAGGATGCTGTTGGCGGGGTATATGTGCTTCGCGCGCTCCGGCCCGACCTTCTCGATCGTCAGCAGCATGTAGGGTTCGATGCAGGCCCAGAGCGGCTGGAACACGGCCGTCACGCCCAGCTGGCCGAAACGCGCCTGCTCCTCCGGCTCGACCACGTTGAGGTGGGAGATCATCGGGCGCGTGTCCTGCATTCCGTCGGCCCTGCGCGCGGCTTCCACCGCATCCAGCGCATCGCGCGTCGCACGGTCGCCGATGGCGTGGAAATGCACCTGCATCCCGCGCGCATCCAGCGCCTTGACCGCGGCCGTCAGCGTTTCGGGCGAAATCTGCGTCTCGCCCCTTTCGTGAAGCGTGCCTTCGTAAGGTTCGATCATCGCCGCGGTCATCTGCGGGATCACCCCGTCGATGAACAGCTTCACCGTATCGGCCCGGAAGCCCAGTTCCTTCGCGCGCTGCATCGCGCGGGATATGTCCTCGATCTGCCCCTGCGGCTGTTCGTTCTTCCATTTGAGCGCCATCGTGACGTGCGCCGTCAACTCGCCGCGATCCTTTACGGCCTTGTAGGCCTCGATCACCGGAACGCTTCCTTCCGCGCCCACTTCGATCA
>Ga0066256_1002849_pt1 | contig 17995 bp, 6 predicted proteins | sample ThiBio_1000_biof_FD_87107 | JGI IMG/M metagenome (GOLD analysis project Ga0066256, IMG submission 87107) | Wastewater bioreactor microbial communities from Cape Town, South Africa - Thiocy_expt_1000_biof (version 2) | ecosystem: Engineered > Bioreactor > Thiocyanate-remediating >...
GCCGCACCGGATCGTCTTTGAGTCCGGGCGGGGCGACGCGCCGGGGGCGTGGCTGGGCTGCCACAAGATCGGCCCGGCGGCGGGCGCGGACCTGTTTGAGCGCCAGGTGGCGGAGGGCAACGAGACGCTGTCGCATTTCACCCTGATCCCCGACTCCACCGTCGTCCCCACGCCGGGCGGCCACGCGATCCAGGGCTGGGACTTTGGCGTGCCGGTGGCGCCCTTCATCAACATCCCGCCCAACTCCACCACCGACACGCACGAGTACACGCGGCGCACCGCCACCGCGCAGGCGCAGATGGCGCAGTTCTTTTACACCGGTGGTATTGCCAACACGTGCGGCGGGCCGTGCTACTTCCCGCAGCTCCGCGGCGAGTACGTGTAAATAAAGTGACCGCGGCCTCCATTGCACCCCCGTTTGTACCATTCAAGTCTGATATTCCAGATTCTAACACTTCACGGCCGCCGCATCGCGGCAGCCGCGGCGCGGGTGGAGCGGAACTCGCCTTCCCGTTCGCCGCGCGTCGGCGCTGCAGCAGCCAGCACACGCAGGTACGGAACTGCGGCGGCGTCGCTGGCACACGCGCGCACCGCCAGCGTTGCCCACTCGGCTGCCGTCGGCTCGGCAGGGTCCAGCACCGTGCGCGAACCCACAAACACCAGGATGGGTGGCGCACGTAGGCCCGGCGGTGCGGCCGCTACTGCTGTTGGTGCTACTGCCGCCGCTGCTGCCGACACTGCGGCTGCTGCTGCTGTTGGTTCCGCCGCCGCAGCCTCTGATGGCGCAGCGTCCGGCGCGGCTGCAGCCCAGGCCGTCGGGATGACGGGCAGGACGCCGGCAGACAGGGCGACAAGGCGCAGAGTGGCTGGCACAAGGCCACAGCCGCGCGCAGCTGGTTGCGCCGCTGCCCAGCCCAGCCGATGCAGCAGGAGCGGCCAGGCGGGCGCGTGCACAGCCAGGTCAGCTGGCAGGGTGGCAACACATGCGTCTGCCAGCAGGTTCGCAATGGCACGGAGGGCACGGCAGGTTGCTGCCGCCGTGACGGCAGTGGCAGCGGCTGCGGCGGCGGCGTCACCAGCGGCAGGCGTGGCTTCTGGAACACGGCTGTCAGGCGGCGTTGAAATGTCGGCGTTGGATGCCAGCACGCCAGCAACGAGGGCTGCCGCGTCCCGCGACGTCAGCGAAGCGGCGTCAGATGATGCGCCGCCGCTGTCGCCAAGTGCATCACCGGGGGTGACGGCGGTAGATACCGCTTCCAGCAGGTGCAGGGTGGACAGCGGCGTGGCGGAGGTGATCCAGGTGTCAATGTTGCCGCCGTAAGGCGCCAACGCAGCCGCCACGCCGCCCGCCCGCAGCACGACGGTGCCCAGGCGGTGCACCCACTCCGTCACGGCGGCGGTGGCAGGCTTGTCGGCCGCTGCTGCTAGGCGGCTAATGGTTGGCCACAGGCCAGGCGTCGCCAGTATGGCGGCCAGGTTGGCGGCGTGCCGTGCTGCCAGCGCTGTCGTCGGCGCGGGCGCCGCACGGCAAACGCAATTGTACAACATGTGCAGCGCCGCTGCCGTCGCACGCACGCCCTGCTCCACCACACGTGGCTCCGTCGCCGTAGCGTCACACGCCGGCACCGCCAGCGCGTCAAACAGGCCCTCTGCTGCACGCAGCGCCGCGGTGGCGCCGTCGCTGCTGTCGACGCGCACGGCACCCCGCGGGATGCTGAAATGAGCCAGAAGAGCGGCATCCACCTCCATTGGCGCTGGCTCACCTGTTACTGCGTCTGCAGCACGGCGCCCTGGCTTGTCAAGCCCACTGTAGTTCGCTACCGCACACCACGCGCCAGCCACCGCCTCTGCCCACCCCACCGCCGCCGCACCAGCCAGTGGCGACGGCAGCGACGCGCCATCGCCTCCCACACTAAGCACCTCAATGCTGGGTGCCGCCGCAATGCTGCCCGTGTACACCAGCCGCGACAGCAGGGGCAGCAGTCGCACGTCGTCGCTCGCCAGCACACGCGTCAGTGCGTCGCACGCCGCCGCCATGCGCAGCAGGCGCAGGGAGGCCGTCACGGGCGGTGGCGGCGGCGACCGGTCAGTCAGCGACCAGCCATCTAGCCACCCGCCCACCTCCCGCGCCGCCGCCACACACGCGCTGCCATACTCTGCCACGTCGCCGTCCCCCACCTCCTCGCCTGCCTGCAGCAGCCGCGCCAGCCGCCCCGCCACCTCCCCTGCCATGATGGTGCGATGGTGGTGAGGTGGAGGGGGGTGGGGGGGGGGGGGGGGGGGGTGCCGGGGCACAGATACCGCAATTAAATGTTGACGGAGGGAGAAGAAATTCACAAACAAACAGCACGGTGCAGGTATTTGGCGTAGTAGACGCTAGTGCATGCTTGTAAAATTGTAATTTACGTGTGGGGTGTGAATGAATAACAACCGCAAAGTGGCTTGTGGAGTGGGTGTCGGCTGTGAGGCGTCACAGCCTCACAGCCTTTACAGGTGGCGTGCAGCGGCCACGCAACAGACTTCAACTTGCGCGCGGCAATGCGCGCCGCTGGTAGATGGACCCCATAATAGGCCGTGGAAGGGGCGTCCTACTCGTACGCGGCAGGCGGCGGCAGCTCCAGCAGGCACAGCGTCCCACCACCGCTGCTACAGGCAAGGCGGCCATCCGGCAGCAGCAACAGCGACCCACTCCCGGGCAATATGCTCACAACCACCGACATGGCACTCGCCGTGCGGCTGGCACCAGCAGCTGCTGCCGGTCGTGTGTCCCACAGCTGAATGGTGCCATCCATTGACCCGGTGGCAAGTCGGCCGTCAGGCAGTGCAGCAAGTTTCTTAACCTTGCTTGTGGGGTTGCTCAGCACGCCCACACAGGCACGCGCGCCCACATCCCACAGCCGTACCGCATCGTCAAAATACGCCCCACTCGCCAGCCGGCCATCGGTCAGCACCGCCAACGACAACACGGTGTTGGTGTGTCCTGTCAGCGTCGCCACACACGCCCGTGCACCCACGTCCCACACCCGCACGCTGTTGTCAGTCGACCCACTGGCCAGAAGGCCGTCTGACAGCACCGCCAGTGCCGTAACTCCGCCCGTATGACCACTCAGTGTCGTCGCCACGGCACCCACATCCACATCAACAATCCGCACTTTGCCGTCGGCGCACCCGGCAGCGAGGCGGCCATCGGGCAGCACTGCAAGTGCCATCACACCACTGCGACAGTTGATTGTCGCACGGCGCACGGGCGGAATCCCATCCACGTCCCACACCTCTACACAGCCGCGCTCGTCATACTGTAATGCGGTGCCAACAGCCAGGCGACAGCCATCCCGCAGCACAGTCAGTGCTCGCGTTGCGCTGCCCGCCGCCAGGACGATGGTTGCGTCGCCTCCACCCGCCACATTCCACAGCCGTACCTCGCCATCGAAGGTGACGCTCGCCAACCGGCCGTCTGCCAGCCGCGCCAACGAAACAATAGGTGCCACACGCCCACGCAACACACTAGCGGCCGGTACAACACACGCACGGGCGCGGCAGCCAGCCAGCGTGGCTGGCGCAAGCTCTGTGCCAATGCAGTGCAGTAGCCGCAGCGCGCGCACGTGGTCCAGGCTGGCGCCGGCTGTCACGCACCGGCAACCTGCCAGTCGTAGCTCGATGAGCGAAGATGGCAGGCTGGCCACCAGCGCGTCTCCAATGGCAGTGCCTCGCACGTCCAGCAGCTGCAGCGCTGGCAGGGGCGGCAGCACCGCAGCGGGGGAGAGGTCATTGCAGCCTATGACGTTGAGGAACTCCAACGACGACGGCATGCTTGCCATCGAGCCGTCGCCGAAGTCGGAGTAGGCAATGTTTAGTTTGCGAAGCGCAGTCAGATGTGCAAATGACACCGAAAGTGTCGGATCCCAACAGCTCACCGCGTACAGCTCATCGAGGCTTGGCGGCAGGGACGCCACCGTGGCAATGTTCATCCCGTCAGCGCGCAACACGCGCAGCTGCCGCAGGTGCGCAAGTGAAACAAGCCGCAGCCCACGCGCATTGCAAATGTCCAGCTCCTGCAGCGACGGCGGCAGGCCATCTGTCTGTTCACTCACAACCACCGTCCCACCGCAGTCCAGCGACGCCAGCGCCGTCAGGTGCGCAAAGCTGGCGGCGGCAGTCAGCCAGTTGCAGCTGCGTACACTCAGGACACGCAGCGAGATCGGCAGGCGGAGGAGCAGCTTGTCCGTCACATCCACGCACTGGGGCAGTTCCAGGTGCGTGATGCCGCCCAGCGCGGCCCAGACTGGCTCAAGTGTCCTGGCTAGTCTCCATTCCACCGCTCGATTTGTCAGCCGTGCGCCCATCGCCGCCGGCAGGCCCGTACGCCACCGCACGGCATCCATCACGCGGGTGTCCATGTCGCACCACGGTACGGCCGCTATGGCGCCTGCCACAGCCGGGTGCAGCCGCCGCAGGTGCCGTGCGTCGGCGGTGTTGAGGCAGGCAAGGACGGTGATGGATGTGACAGGGTAACCGTCACAGGGTTGCCGGCTAGCACGCGCACCAGCAGCGGTACATGCCCTTCCACCATGTCGTCTGCAGAAGCCACGCGGGTGTGCGCCCACCGGGGCGTGAACAGGGCGCCTAAGCTTGTCCGCAGGTCGTCCGGCAGGCTACTGAGACTACTGACGGCTGCCCTTACACGTTGCAGAATCAGAATCAGATCCCCGCGCAGGAACTGGAGGAATACGCGGGTATTCCGTCGCCGCATTACCACGACGATTGCCACACCGACCAGCACGGCCGCCGCCACGAACTTCATGACCAACATCCCTTCATGGTGAGGGGCCGCGAGGTCAGGGACGCTTGGTGCGGTGGGTGTGTCCATGGTGCCCGTACTAGCCCCTTAGCGATGGTGGTGCAGTGTGGGCCTGCGTGTGCGTAAGCGCTGTGCCGTCCAGGTTGTCACCGTTCACGCACACGTCTGCGCGCCAGTGACAGCACCCGTCGTCGGCGGCGTCTGAGCAGCCACTACTGTATTGGTACTCGAAGATGCACAGGCGCCAGGCTGGCAGCATGGGCAGCACTACCTACGCGAGGAAGTCCGCCGTACCGGTAGGGTGGTCTGCGCACAGGGAATGGAAAATCGTGAATACCGTGCTGCGCACACTGGAAAATCAACACAGATGCCTCGGTGTGAACTATTAACTCGGTTTTGCGTGTAATCGTGGGTGCCGGTGGTGTGTATTGTAATTTTGCAATAAAGGTGGCGGGCCGCTGCAACCTGGCGGCGGCCAGCACACTGCCACGCAGGCTCGCTCGAGCAGCGCGCCACGCACTGTGGGGGAAACGGCATTGCGCACACACTGGCAGACAATTCAATTGCAGCCAAACTATTGCGGCTTACAGTTACTAAGCCGGCGGTCGCCACCCGGCCACCGCTCACCAAGCCGCGGCCCTACCGGTACTCGTACGTGACAGGCGGCTCCAGCAGGCACATGATACCATTGTCGCTACATGCAAGGCGGCCATCTGGCAGCGCCAGCAGCGCTGTAATCCAAGAACCCAGAACGCCCACAACCTCCACCGGCACGGCACCCGCGACACGACTGGCGCCAGCAGCTGCCGCCGGCCGCGTGTCCCACAGCTGGACGGTGCCATCGTTAGACCCAGTAGCAAGCCGGCCGTCACGTAGCGCTGCCAACGCTCTCACCTCGCTGAGCCCGCCCAGCACGCCCACACAGGTACGCGCATCCACAGCCCACAGTCGCACCGTGCGATCTTCCGACCCGCTTGCCAGCCGGCCATCGGACAACACCACCAAGCTACCGACATTCACCGCCTCGGTGTGCCCTGTTAGGGTCGCCACACACGCCCCCACGCCCACATCCCACACCCGCACGGTCTTGTCAGTTGATCCACTGGCCAGACGGCCGTCGGGGAGCACCGTCAGTGCCGCTACTTCACCCGTGTGGCCATCCAGGGTTGTCACCACGACACCCGCATCCACATCTACGATCCGCACCGCGCCGTCGTCGTACCCGGCAGCGAGGCGGCCGTCAGCCAGCGCCGCAAGGGACCAAACAGTAGGATACTTCATGGTCGCATGGTGCACGGGTGGCAGACTGGCCACGTCCCATACCTCAATGCCGGCCTCATTGCCCCTCCATAGAGCCGTGCCAACGGCCAGGCGGCGACCGTCCTGCAGCGCTGCCAGTGCGTACACTCCGTTGCCCGCCTCCAGAACCGCGGTTGCCTCGCCACCAGCCGCCACGTCCCACAGCCGTATCTCACCATTGATATCACTACTTGCCAGCCGGCCATTGCCCAGAAACACCAAGGCAACAACACAGTCTGCATGCCCGCGCAACTCGCTGGCGGCTGGCACAACACACCCACGGGCGCGGCAGGCGGCCAGCGCGGCGGGTGCAAACTCTGTACCAATGCAGCGCAGCGCGTGCAGGTGGTCCAGAATGGCGCCGGCAGTCACGCCGCGGCAACCAGCCAGCCGTAGTTCGATGAGCGATGCCGGCAGGCTGGCCACCAGCGCGTCCCCAATGGCAGTGTCACTCACTTCCAGCAGTCGCAGCGCCGGCAGGTGCGGCAGCACAGCGGCGCAGGTGAGTTCACTGCATCCACGCGCATTGAGAGACAGCAGGGACGGTGGCATGCTCGCTAGCGACGCATCATTGATATTACACCTGGCAACATCAAGGGAGCGCAGCGCAGTCAGATGCGCGAACGACACCTCAGGCGTCAGCTTAGAGCAGCACGATGCGTACAGCTCTTCGAGGCTGCGCGGCAGCGACGCCAGCGTGCTGGTACGCAACTCGCTCGATTTGGCGCGCAACACCCGCAGCTGCCGCAGGTGCGCCAGGGACACACTGTCCAGCATGTCACGCGTCCAGCTAATGTCCAGCTCCGTCAGCGATGGCGGCAGGCCATCTGTCCGCTCCGACACCGCCTTCGTCCGTCCGCAGTCCAGTGACGCCAGCGCCGTCAGATGCACAAAGCTGGCACGCGCAGTCAGCTCTTTGCAATCACGTACGTTTAGCACATGCAGCGACAGTGGCAGACGGAGAAGCAGATGATCGGTTACGCCCACGCAGCCGCCCAGGTCCAGATGCGTGATGCCCCCCAAGGCCGCCACTGCCGGCTTGCTTGCCAGCAGGCTTTCCACAGCCGGCCCCGTCAGCCTTGCGCCTACTGCGCCCGGGAGGCCCGCGCGCCACTGCACGACATCCACCACTGGCGTGTCCAAGTCGCACCACGGCACGCCCGCCACGGTGCCCGCCACCGCCGGGTGCAGCCGCCGCGCGTGCCGTGCATCAACCGTGTTGAGGCAAGCAAGGACGGCAGCACCAGTCAAAGGGTTGCCGGCTAGCACGCGCACCAGAAGCGGCACGGCCCCAGCTGCCGCGTCGTCTGTGACAGCAACGTGGGTGTGCGCCGGGTGGGGCGTGGACAGGTCTCCCAGCACGGCGCCGCCAGCGTCACCAGCAGTACCGTCGTTGGTGGACGCCGCGGCAGCCATGGTGCTGCCGACTGCCGCGACGAGCGGCGAGCAGGTGAAATAATGGATACCGTGATGCGCACACCGTAATATCAACAGAAGAGCACGGTCCTATAACACGGACACAATTGCACGTATGTCCGTTTGTATAAATCGCGTGTGTCGCATATTTGCACAATGATTGTCGGCGCGACCACCGGTTTCGGCAGCGCGAGCAACACCACAGCAACGCCACCAAGTTGCTGCTGATGAGTCATGACTCATGAGCTGCTCGATGGTGGCGTGGAATCACTACCAGTGGTTAAGTGCACTCTGCCGTGTTGGCGCTGCGTCCGCCAGCGCCTTCCTCAACAACTTGGCCGCGCTGGCAGCGCTGTCATTGCCTGTCAAACGGTCCGCGTCCGATGTCGTCGTCAGCCTGATCATCGCGTTTTGCACGCCGCCACCGTTCCACTCCTCTCTCCTCTCTCGCCTCCTCTCTCCTCTCGCCTCTGCAGGCCTGAGTAGTGGTGAGTCACCACACCACCTCCGCAGGTGGAACGCATCGGAGGGCGGCACACGCACGCGGCGGCGGGCGACACGCGCAATACGTGTGACGCCGCGCCCACACGGTCATCATCACCATGGCCACGGCGCTGCCCGTGCGTCCGCCGCCGCCGCGCGAGCCCAAGCGCAAGCTTGTGGCCGGCGGCGAGGTGGTGTTGACAGCCATCGAGGAGGGTGCGTGATCATTCGATGCCGGCTGCATGCACATGCCGTGCAGCCGCGCGTCACCCCCACCGCCTCCCCACGCACGCTGGCTACCGGCGCCCTGGCACGCGTTGCGCGGTGTGGTGGGGTGTGGCGGATCCACGCTGGCGCCGCGTCCAGGGGTGGTGGCGGCGTGTGGTTGAGGATTGGGGTGGCCGGGGTGAGGGAGGGATGCGGGGGGCATGCACTGCGTGCGTATCTGCGCCAGACCACCTATGTATGTGGGGTGTGTGTGCACGTGTGGCGTGGTGTGTGCCAGGCGCGGTGTGAGTGCTGTGCTGTGCTGATCAGCGACGGCTGCAGTTGCCTTTGGCTGCGGAGGAGCGAGAGTTGGCGGCTGCTGGTGACGTCGATGGTGGTCGCGACATGGTCACGGACGATGCGGACAAGCCTCAAAATCCTCGTGCCACCACCTTGCCCGCCCAACGCCGCGCCCTGCCACGCAACACGCAACACCCCCACCACCAACCACCCAACCCAACACACCCAACACGCAGCGGATCCGCCGTCGCTGTACCCGGATGACGCGGCATTTGGCGGCGGCGGCAGCGGGCCGCTGCGGCCACAGTTTGAGGTGGTGGGCAGCTCGCGCAAGTGGGCGCACGTGCGGGAGGCGTTTGTGCCGCTGCCGCGGCAAGACCGCGAGAAGCTGGCGATGGCGGTGGCGGTGCCGGTGTACACGGAGGACGGGTACACGCTGACACGCACGGTGCAGGCGCTGGCGCTGCAGCGGTACGACTGGCACAACAGCCTGCCGCTGGACACGCCGATAGACGAGCTGCCCGAGATGCACGTGCTGGCCATCTTTGACGGTTACAACGCGGTGGGCGCGGACGGCAGCACGAAGCCCATCATGAACAAGACGATGCGCACCGCCGTGTCCGCGCTGTTTGGCGGCAAGCTGGACTTTAGCGACGTGGAGGCGCTGTTTGCCGCCGGTGCCGACCACGTGCTCATCCAGCGCGTGGTGGAGATGGTGTCGCCGGATGCCACCGACGCGTCCGCGCTGCCGAGTGCGGGCACCACCAGCGCCGCCGCTGGTGCCATGGGCGCCACCACTGGCGGTGCCAAGCCGACGACCACGACCGGTACGCCCGCCACCCTGTCGCCATCCGGCAGCGGCGCCAGCTCCATGCTGCCGCTGCCGTTTGACGCTGCCGCCACCGGCGGCGGCAGCGCGGCGGGCGCAGGCGTGGGGCTTGGCCCCAGCGGCGGCGGCGCGCTCCGCAGTGGCGCGGGGACGCCAATGAGTGACTCGGGCGGCCCGTCGTCGGCGCGGCGTGGCGGGCGGCCGCGGCGCAAGCGGTTTGCGCAGCGCTACTGCGTGGTGCCGCTGCAGGTGGACTGCAACATGGCGCTGCTGTCGGACGCGCGCAGCGCGGGCGTCACCACGCGCAGCGGGTACGTGCCGTCGTCCACCGACCTGGAGCGCGTGCGCGCGCGGCAGCGGGAGCGCGCCAACGAAGACCTGCGCACCGCGGAGACGGCCGCCATGGGGCGTGGGGCCGGTGGCGGCGGGCTGGAGGGCGTGGCAAGCGTGCTGGGCGGCGGGCGGCCGCAGGCAGACACGGGCGCGCCAGTGAGCACGGGTGACAGCGAGCCGGCGATCCTGTCGCCCCGCGGCGGCTCCCTGCCGCCGCCGCCCGACGATGAGCCGTCCGGTCTGGTGGGCAGCGTGCCCACCGTGTACCCGCTGTACTTCTCGGTGCTCATCAAGCGCCAGAATGCCAAGAAGCACCACTCGCACCGCTGGTTCTTTGAGGCGTTCTGCCAGGTGCAACGCGTGTACCACGGCGCCTCCCGCCTCGACTACCTCTTCTGCACCGACGTCGGCACGCTGTACGCGCCCGGCATGCTGGCGCGCCTGTGGCGGCACATGTGCGAGAACAAGCGGTGCGCGGCGTGCTGCGCGCACCAGCGCATCATGTCGTACAGCGACCAGTCGCCGCCGGAGGTGTCGGTGGCGGAGGGCCCCTTCGCCGCCATGCTGCGCTCCGTGCAGGCGTTCGACTTTGAGTCTGGCCTCGCCATCTTCAACGGCGTGCACGCCGCGCTCGGCTTCCTGCCCGTCATCCCCGGCCCCTGCGGCCTGTTCCGCACCGAGGCGGTGACGGCGTCCATCCTGGAGGACGTGCGCCTCATCTGCACCAACCCGTCGTCCAAGGACGGCATCATCCAAGGCAACCTGAAGATCGCGGAGGACCGCATCCTGTCCTACCTGCTGCTGCTGGTGCCCGGCCTGCGCGGCATGCAGTATGAGACGCACTGGGTGCCCTCCACCGTGTTCTACTTCGAGTCGGAGGACAACCTGCGCGAGCTGGTGCCGCAGCGCCGCCGCTGGCTGAACGGCACCGTCGCCGGCTACCTGTGGCTGCTCACCAACGCCAAGCTGTGGCGCGCCATGCTGTCGCTGGGCATCGCGGACGACAACGGCACGGTGTGGCGCGGCCTGCGCCTCATGCCGTGGAAGGTGTTCTTCCTCTGCCTCCTCCAGCTTCTCATCTTCGTCATCGTGTACCTCATGCCCGCCTTCCTGCCCGTCACCGGCTACCTGGCGCTGTACGGCCTCACCGCGCTGGCCGCCACGTGGGACGCCGCCATCCCGGCGCCCGTCGTCACCACCATCATGGTGCTCTACTGGCTGGCGTACTTTGGCACCTTCCTGGCGCTCACCTTCAGCTCGCGGTGGGGCAGCGTGGCGGTGTACGAGCGGCTGTGGAACACGCGCGTCGGCCTCAACGCCGGCATCATGCTGCTGAACGCCTTTGTCATGGTGGCGCTGGTGGTGACGTCGCACGTCGCGCCCGACGCGCTCGCCGCCTCCATCCCGCTTGCCGACCAGTCCGACCTCTCCATCGCCTTTGCCGCCGCCGTGCTTTACACCACCTCCCCCTTCCTACTCACCCTCATGCACTCCTGGTCGTCGTTCAAGATGATGGTGTCCTCCTTCCCCGCCTACTTCCTGTTCCTGCCCACCATCCTGTCCGACTTCTTCGCGTACTCCGTCGCCAAGGCGGACGACTGGCGGTGGGGCACCAAGTCGGTGGGCGGCGCGGCGGCGACGCTGGAGAACGTGGTGGACACGCGGGACCAGCGAGACGCACGCTCCCGCCTGTCCACCATCACCACGTCCGCGTTTGGCCTGCAGGCGGTGCTGGGCATCGGCCTCGCCATCCTGAATGTGGTACTGCGCGGCTTGTGGAGCAAGTACCTCATTGTGGTGGGCGCCGCCACCGCCGCCGTCGGCCTCTCCATCATGGCCATGTCCTTCCTCTACTTCTTCTTCCGCTCCGTGTTTCAGCTCTGCTGCTGCCGCGTCGACGTGCCACTGCAAAACGGCGTGCCGCTGTCGTCCGCACGCTACGCGTTTGCGGCGCTGGCCGAGACGGTGCTGAAGGTGGCCACCTTCCTCATGTGGCTCGTCGCGCTCGCCGCCATGGGCTTCCTGGCCTTCATGTTTGCGCGCTCCGACACGCCGCCCCTCGAGGCGGTGGAGCTCATCTTCTTCGTGCTGGGCGTGGTGGTGCTGTTTGCGCTGGCGCGGTACGCGCTGGAGTCGTGCCAGCGCGCGGCGCTGGACGAGGAGGCGCTGGAGGTGGCCATGCGCAAGACGGAGGGGCTGGACCGCGTGGCGGCGGAGGAGGCACGCCGCCGCCACGCCATGCGCATCCGCTCCTCCTGCACCTGCTGCACCATGCTGCTCTCCTTTGTCTGCATGCCCGTCTCCTTCATCTTCGTCATGCTCCTCCTGCCGCTCAACGCGCTGTCGCGCCTGTGGCGCGCCGCCGTCGCCTGCATCGTCGCCTGCTGCACCGCGCCCGCCGACCCCGAGGTGCGCGACGCGCGCTACCGGGTGGACGAGGATGACGACGAGAGCATGATGGAGGTGGATGAGGACACCGGCACGTCGCTGTCGCACATCCTGCGCAGCAACTCCGCCGCCGCCGACATTGCCGCCGCCCGCGAAGCCGGCATGGAGCTGCTGGCGGACGGCGACGGCAGCCGGCACGGCAGCATGGCCACTGCCGGCAGTCACGCTCGCAGCGGCCGGCACGCCGTGCCGCCGCTGCCAGTCTTCACTGGCGCACCCCATGGCGCCGCGTCCGGTGGCGCTGGCGCTGGCGGTGGTGGTAGTGGTAGTGGCAGTGGCGGTGGTGGCGCGGGGCCCGCTGGCCGGCCGCACCTTCCGCCGCGCCCGCGGCGCGTGGATGATTCGTCTGACGACGAGGCGGTGTCGCCATCGCGGCCTGCCATCCCGCGGCTGGCGGTAGGGCGCGGTGGTGGCGGCGGTACCGGTACGGCTGCCGCCCCCGTCGCGGAACGCTTTGTGCCCGGGGCGGGGGCCCCAGGCGTCACGTACGCGCTGCCTCGTGTATGATGGATGGCCACGGTGCATTGCCTCCCCGCCGCCGCCGCTGCCGCTGCCGCCGCCGCTCACACCGCCGCCGCAGCCGCCGCCGCGCTTGCTTGTCCCCCCTCGCTGCCCATTTTTGTGAGAGATTGACCACACGTCACGCGTGCCCGCTTACCCCGCATCGGTACGCGGCTACGTGGTGTGTGCCCTCCATTGTATGTTGCCGGACTCGCACCAGATTTGACATTCATGGCACATGCTACTTACCACCATGGGACGGGTGGATTACGGCCAGGCACAGAATCGGTACCGACACACCTACGTGCACATTCACACACAAGGAGGCGCGCCTCGCCGCGCACACAACAAAACATAATACCAAGGGGTGGTGGGAGTGCAGACAGGGCCTTGCAAACTGACGGGCAAGGGCAGGGACACTAATGGGGAATTATGAAACAAAGCGCTATCACGATGGCGTCGGTGCCACCGCGACGCGTAGCGCGTCGATGCGGGTGTGGAGGCGGCGAAGGGACGCCAGCTGGTCGTGACAGGTGGCGGCAGCGGCGGGGGCCGGCGGCAGGCCGTCGGCGCCCCAGGTTTCACGTGCCACCGTCCAGTCGCCGCCCAGCGCCACCACCTGGTCACGGCACATGGCTTCCTGCGCGTGCGCCGCTGCCACCGCGCGCCGCAGCTCCACCTCCAGCCGCCGCGTCGCAATGCTGTCTGCCGCCGCCGCTGCCGTTGCCACGCTGTCACCGCGCGCACCCGGCAGCGTGCCACCGGGTGGGGGCGGTCCTCCCCACGCCGACGACGTGCCACCACGGACCGCAGCGGTGGGTGCCGTGGCGGGCCGTGGCACGCTTGGCACTGTCGCAGGCGCGGCGAGCGCGGGCAGGGCATCGGTGCCGCCGCTTGCTGCCAGCCGCATGGGTGACGCTGGCACGCGGTGCGGCGCACTCCGCTCCTCTGCGGCAGCGGATACAGCGGCTGCAGCGGCAGCGGCAGATGGTGGGCGGCTGGGCGGGCCCGGTGCCGAGCGTGATGGCACAGCGGGACCGATCGGGCGTGAGGCGGCAGGCGTGAGGCGGCGCATCCATGACTCGGTGGCAAAGTCATCCTCGTCGCTGGCGGGCGCGCCGCGGCGTGCCACGTACTCAGCAACGGCACCCTTGGCAGATGCAGACAGCGGTCGGCGGGACGCATGCGACAGGGGTTGCGGCGGCGGGGACGCGGAGCGTGAGCGCGAGCGCGAGCGCACGCGGCGCACGCGCGCCTGCTCTGGCGCCTTGACGGCGTACCCAGGTGACAGCGGCGCCGTGTCCTTACGCCAGAAGGTGGGCACCGCCTGCTCCACCTCCCACGCTTCCGCGCGCCGACGTGCCCGCGCCACCAGCGAGCCATCCCGTGGGTGCTCCTCCTCCGCCGCCTTATACACATCGTCGTCGTCGCCACCGCCACCGCCGCCGCGGACAGGGGCCAGCGCTGCCGACGCAGCCAGGTGTGGCGGGGCGGTTGCCACAGCACCGCGGCTCGTCCCAGTGGTATGCTTCTTGACGCGCACCACTCTCACGCCGTCAGCGCTGCCCCCGCCGTCATCGCCGCCACCGTGCCACCCGTCTACACGACGACGCGGCGGGCTGCCGGCGGCGGACGGCCGCGCCGGCGCCGCCGCTGCAACATCGCGGCCGCCGCGCGGTGGGGTGGGTGGCAGACGTGGGGGCAGCGGCGCCGACGGCAGCGGGGATGGCGCCACCGTTGCCACGGCGACGTCATCACCACGGGCGTACACACCTGCGCCCTCCCATTCGCCTAGTTGCACCATGCAGGTGCTGAGTGCGTCGGCTGCCGACGGCCGTGCTGCGGGGTCGGTGGACATGCAGGCAGCCACCAGGGCCACCAGCGGGGCGGAGTAGTGCGCCGGCAGTGGCGGGGCACGGGTGCCACAGATGGCGTCCGCGAGGGCGGGCAGGGAGGGCGCAGTGAAGGGCGGCGTCAGTGCCGCGAGCTCATAGGCTACCACGCCCGCGGACCACATGTCGGTGGGCGTGCCGTAGCCAGGCCGGCCGCCAGCGGTTGTTGGCCGTGGCCGCCGCCCACCCCCTAAACCCTGTACCCCCAACATCTCTGGCGACAGGTACAGCGGCGTGCCATAGAAAGTGCGTGCTGCAGCTGCCTCGCCCACTACCGTCTCCCGCGCCACCCCCAGGTCGCTCAGCCGCAGGTCGTAGCCCGCCAGCTCCGCGTCGGACGTGGGCGGCCGGGCCGGCGGCGTCGGCGGTGGCGGCAGGTCGTCAGCAGGGAACAACAGGAGGTTAGAGCACTTGACATCGCGGTGGATGATGCCCACCGCATGCAGGCCCGCCAACGCGCGGAACATGCATGCCAGCCACCGCCAGATGAGCGGTTCTGGCAGGTACCCCTTCACACTACTGCTTCCGCCGCCGCCACCGCGATGGTGTCCACCACCACCACCACGGCTACTACTACGCGATGCCGCCACCGCTGCTGCCGTCGCCGCCGCTGCGATGCGGCGCTCCAGCACACTGGCCAGGTCGCCTCCCGGCGCCCATTGCAGCACGATGTTGAGCGTGTGCCGTGGCGCCTCGTACGCACCAAGGCACGGCACGGTGGCGGCAGGTGTGGCGGCATTGGCCCTCTGCAGCAGCCGCACCTCATGCCACAGGTCGCCGCCGCGCCCCAGCTCGCTGGAGTACCGCTGCTTCACTGCCACCGCCTCCCCCGTCGCCCGCACGCGCCCACGATACACCGCGCCCTCCGCAGACGCGTACACGCGCTCCAGCAGCTCCACGGCGTCGGCCCGCAGCAGCGGCAGCGGCGTTGCCGCCGCCATGCTGCCGCCCGGCCCACGAGGCAGCAGGCTTTCACGTTGCGGCGGTACGGTAATGTTACGGCTTGCCACGTGGCGGCATCCTAGTATACTTCGCTGTTGTGGCGTTGTGCGATTGTGTTGGTCGGTGGGCGAGCAGTGGAGTGGGTGGAATGGAAGAGGCGAGATGGATTAGAAAGACAAGTCAGAGAGATGGGCCAGGCAGCTAGCTAGACTTCGCGGCGTTGGCAGCTGGCGCTACTGGGTAACTACTAACTGGTAACTGTGTTGGTGTGTATGTACCGACCGCGTGGGTGTGGTGGAGGGAGAAGGGGGGGGAGATAAATTGCGCAAAAAATAAAATACAAAAACCAATGGAATGAAGTAGCGAAGCAACAATTCCACGGAGGGTCGTATGAATTTCACATTGCCACTTTTAAAATTGTTTGCCATTGCGTGTGTGTGTTAGGGACATCATTTGAATAGGCCATTTTACTGAGTAGTGGTGCGGCCACCGCCACCGCCAACGGACAAATCTCTCTCGCTGCCCACTACTGTCACACTGCCACGTGGCACCGCGACGCCGCTGAGTCGCCCGTGGCCGGGGCCCTGTGGTGCCGCAGCGTACCGCTGCGGCTGGTGGATGCCAACGCTGGCAGGCAGTGGGGTGTCATGTCAGTGTTTTAAAGTGTGTATAATCAGTGCAACCGCCAACGAGGTACCCGGTCACTCACAAACATGTATCATCGATGATGTGGCCAAACAAACCCGGCGCGCGCGCGCACAAGTGCACACTGCAAACAGCATGCGCGCGCGGCAGCAAACAACCAAAGGTCAACCACCTCTACGACGCCGGCACTGCGGTGGCGGCAAGACTCAGCAACGAGACGGCCGGCATGTCGCTGGCGACGCTGGCACTGCTGCCAGCGCCAACGCCGACGCCGGCACTGGCCGCGCTGCCGCCAGCGCCGCCGGCAGGGGACCACGACAGCAGTGGGGAGGTGGTGGGAAGCGCGGGGGTAGAGATCTCGCCACTGGGCAGCCGAGTAGCCACCGTTGGGCCCAGCGCGCCCTCCAGGTGCCGAATGCGCGCTGCCTGCGCCGCGATCGTCTCGTTGGCTGCCGCCAGAGCGCGCTCCAGCGCGGCCACTACTGTTGAAACTCCCTCGCCGCCAGTGGCACCAACACCACCGGCACCACCAGCACCACCACCGTCGGTGCCAGCAGGTGTGCCCACGGACACTGCACGGCGGCTACCAGGCGGCAGCGGCAGCGGCGGTGGGGGCGGTGGCAGCTGCGATGGCGACAGTACCAGGCAGGTGGGTGGCGAGTGCGGTGAGGCAGCGACGGGCAGGCAGACGGGCGCTTGAACGAAAGGCGGCAGTGTGGCGCCCGGCGGCAGGTGCAGCACTCCTGCAATGGCAGCGGTGGCGGCAGCGGCGGCAGCGGCGTCACCAGTGGCGTCGTCCGCAGGCGGCGTGACGACCTGGAAGTAGCGGTAGCGCAGCAGGTCGGCGGCGGCAGGGCGGGACGCGGCGTCCGCCTGCATCAGGTTGGAGATGAGCTGCGCCTGGAACGGGAACGCGTCAATGAAGCTGCGCGGCACGCTGCCCGTCTTCAGCGCGTTCAGCATGCGCGCGCGCTCGTGCGCCGTCTGGAACCGCGAAAACATCTCGTACAGCAGCGCGCCCAGCGCGTACATGTCCGACTTGTCGCTGTACACGCCTTGCTCCGCCTCGGGCGCCATGTAGAAGTAGGTACCCACGCCGCGCGTCTCAGCCCGCATGGCTGCCGCCGCTGCCGCCGCTGCCGCCGGCGCCATCGACTCTTCGACGGCAACACTGACCTCGCCACCACCACCACCGCCGCCGCTGCCACCCGTACCGCCGCCAGCGCTGCTGTCGTCAAAGATGCTCGCAAAGTAGCCACCCAGGGCCGCGCCACCGCCGCCGCCACCCATGTCGCCGCCGCTGTCGCTGCCACCAGAGCTGCCAGCCGCGGGCAGCGGCGGCGCGGTGGGATGCGGCGTGGGTGCCACCGCGCCTGCCGCGCCGCCGTGGCTGGTGCTGCCAAAGGTGGTGGCGAGGCCAAGGTCGCCAATTTTGATGGCGGCGGTGAGCATGTCGGGCCCCGAGGCAAACACGTTGGACGACTTGACGTCGCGGTGCACGATGCCGCGGCTGTGCAGGTACGCCAGGCCCTCCACCACCTGCCAGAACAGCTCCCACAGCCGGCTGACGCGCAGCAGGGAGCAGGCGTACACGGTGCCAGCGCCCACCACGCTGCCGCCGTCCGTCCGGTCCACCGCCACCGCCGGCCCGCCGCTGCTGTCCACCCGCGGCGCCAGCGCATGCACGATCTCCATCAGCGTCCAGTCAGAATACTCCGTCAGAATGAATAGGTGCATGTACCGCGTGCGCTTGCGCTTCCCCCGCTTGCTGCCGGCGGGCGCGCCACCCCGGCGCCGCGACACGCCCGTCCCCGTCTCTGTACCTGTGCCACCACCGCCACCCCCGCCGCCCCCGCCGCCCCCCCCAATGCGGAGCGTGCCCACGCCGGCCGCGCCCGCATC
>Ga0066256_1002850_pt1 | contig 17993 bp, 1 predicted proteins | sample ThiBio_1000_biof_FD_87107 | JGI IMG/M metagenome (GOLD analysis project Ga0066256, IMG submission 87107) | Wastewater bioreactor microbial communities from Cape Town, South Africa - Thiocy_expt_1000_biof (version 2) | ecosystem: Engineered > Bioreactor > Thiocyanate-remediating >...
GAGGGGGGGGGGGGGCAGCCGGGGGCCCCCGTGGGCGGCGGCCCCGGGGGGGCCGGCCCGGGGGGGGGGGGGGATGGGGGGGGGGGGGGGGCCCCCCCCCTGGCCCGCCCGCTCCGCCGCCGCGGGCGGCCCCTTCTTGGTGGCGGCGCCGGCGGAGGCCCCCCCCCCCCCCCGCCGCTCCTTGCCGCGCGTTGGCGCCCATACCCTTCGGCCCGCCGGCGGCGGCGGTGTCCCCACGGACGCTACCTGTACGCCGAGGGACAGCGCGACGTCACACACCCACAACAACGATGACGGCGGCACCACCTCGTCCGTCGTGTTCAACGCCCTGACACGCCGCTAGCCGCCCTTATTGACATTCTTCACGTTTACACTTCCCATCTGGTTTCTTCCAGCATAACACCGCCGCCCGGCGTGTTGTTCTCGTTCTCGTTGTTGTTTGCGACGCCGCCGTCATGGCAGCCGCCACTTACAGCAACATGTGCCCCCACCGATACCTCGTGTTACTACTTGTGAGCAATTGCGTTCTATTGGTACTCGATGCTGCGCGGTGGGCGTGAGCCTACCTGCGCCGCCACCCAACCTTGTTGTTGCTGCAGTGCTGTCATTCTCTCATTGTAAAAGACCGTGCATGCCCAACACTACAGCATGGCCAGGCGACAGACAGCTACAGGATCACTTAATTAAATCGCGCAAGGCGCTAGGCGGCCAGCCGGTGTCGCCGAGCTCGCCGCAAAACAGCGAGTACAACCAACTAAACATACAGGGCGCGCGGGGGACCAGCCCGGAGCGTTGGCGCGAGGCCGCCGCCCAGCGGGGCGAGGAGGTACGCCCTGCCGCGCCGGGCGTCGTGCCGCCGGCGTGGGGGACGGACAGGCACGGTGGGATCAGCGCATGGGAACTTGTACAAAAGCGCGCCGTGGCCCGCGGGGGATACACACACGACGACGGAGCAAACATGCAACGCGCCGGAGTAATGAGGGACAGGGAAGCTAAAGGATGAAATGTACAGGCGGGCTGCATGTAATTAAGTTATGTTACCGGTAGTTACGCCCGACCGCCACTTGGGGGTGGGCGCAGCCCCGCCGGCCCGCCGGAGCGCTGCATGGCCAGCAGCGCCAACTGCGCCGCGTTCAGGCCACCGGCGGCGGCGGCGGCGGCGCCAGCGGGTGCCAGTGGGACGCGCATACCACTACCGGGCGTGGTAGCAGGCGACACAGGTGGCGGGGACGCGGGCAGCGCTGCCACTGCGCCGCCACCTGTATTGCCACTCTTACCGGCGCCACCCGCCGCGGGGGCGTGCGTGGCGGATGCCTTGGCGCTCCCACCGTCGCCGGCGGGGTCGCGCGCCAGCATCAGCGGGTTGTCGCTCATGCCGCCGCTCGTCTCCATGGCCAGGCGGCGCGACACGTCGTACAGCTCGCGCGGGTTGCGCTTCTTGCGCACGATGGGCGCGCCGGTGATGGGGTTGACGCCGGCGGTGAAGCGGGAGGAGGCGGGGGCGGAGGCAGAGGCTAGCATGGACGACCGGCGCACCGCCTCCGCCTTCTCCATCTCCTTCTTGCGCTTGGCCACCGCCTTCTTGTCCGTGCTGGCGGCGCGCCGGCGCGACGCCTGCACACAGATGTCGGTGACAAACACGAGCACAAAGTAGCCGACGGAGCCCAGGATGGTGACTACCAGCAGGCCCGTGATGCTGCCGCGCGTCTCATTAAAGTTGATGTCGTCCAGCCGCTGCACCTTGTACATGCACGCGAGCAGGCACACCAGGACGCCCGCCACCAGCAGCGTGCCCTCCACCGCGTTAAAGTTCAGTAGCGTGTCCGTCAGCGTGAGGCGCAGCTTGGCGGCGGTGGAACCGCCCTCCCGCGCCGCCGCCAGCGATGCGCGCCGCGTTGCCTTCTTGCCCGACGCCACCAGGCCTGCCATCATGTCGCGCAGGTGCATGTAGATGGGCACACCGGCGTCCGCTTGCTCGTACACGAAGGTGAGCACGTCGTCAAAGTCGGAGCGCGACATGTACGGGCGCGAGCGCGCCTGCAGGCCGAACGCGGTGAACAGGACGAGCAGGCACATGGACATCTGGAAGGCGGCGTTGCGGTCAAAGAACAGCGCCGACAGCGCGATGCACAGCTTCTTGCCCAGCAGCACGCCCACCCACATGATGTACGGCGGCTTGAACTGGTAGTAGGAGCGGAACAGGATGGCGCGCATGAAGTAGGCGGGCGTGTTGTGCTTTGGCTGCATCTCCATGGCGCGTAGCATCTGGTCCGTCATCACCGCCACGCGGTTGACGTACAGCGTGTACAGCACCGTGACGGGGTAGCCCAGCACGATGACGCACACGCCGATGATGGAGTACGGCATGAGGGTGAGCTGCGTGCCGCCCGGCAGGCCGCACTCCTCAAACACCACCTTCAGGTACTGCTTGCCGTCGTCCGGGTCGGTGGGCGAGCACTCCCACACCGCCATGATCGTCTTGGTGACGTACAGGTACAGCATGAAGAGGAGGAGGAGGAGCGCAGAGATGGAGGCGCCCATTGTCACGAACTGGCCCTTGCACCCGCCCTGCCGCATGATGCAGTACCGGTAGCCGGCGCGCGCCAGGGACACGATGCCAAACATGATGAGCACGCCGAACGGCAGCGCCAGGATGACAAAGTACTTCTGCTTGAACGACACGTCCGGCACGATGCACTCGGGCGCCACGATCTCGATGTTGAAGTTGAAGGCGGACAGGATGTGGAAGATCTGCAGCAGGACGGGCGGCCAGCCGATCTTGGCGTTCTGGAACACGGACAGGATCTGCACGTAGTCGATGCCGATGGACGTCATGCGCACGTCAAACTGGTACTTGTTCAGGAAGTACGAGAGCGTGGCCACAAACATGATCAGCATGCCCACGCCGATGAACAGCATGTAGGGCGAGTCGGGGCACTTGATGCAGTCGCCCGCCTGCACGTAGTATCCCGGCGCGCAGGAGGCGCAGCGGTAGTACGGCGCCTTGCTCACGTAGCCGTCAGCGCACCAGCTGGCGCCGTTCCACGCGTACTTGGGTTGGCAGCCCACGATCCACATCTCGCGGCCCGGCAGGACGGCGCGCACGAGCGGCGGGCAGGCGTCTGCCATCGAGCCATTCAGGTTGAAGAAAGACGGCTGCGGGACGGGGTAGGTGTGGATACCGCCCAAGTCGTACTCCACGTCGTTCACCTTGAATGGCGCCGCAACAATGTCCACCATTTGCGCCACGCCGTCCACCATGAGGCTGACGTTGCCCGCTAGCCGCACGTCCACCACAAACCCGCGGCAGGTCGCGCCCACGGGGCAGGCGGCGCAGTACTCGCCCGTGTGCCCAAAGTACTTCTTGGCGCACACGAGCTGGAAGGACGCCGCGGAGCGCGACGGCGCCGTGCCCGGCTGGCTTGCCACCACCACCGTCACGTTGTTGAACCCCACCGGCACGTGGTCCGGCAGGCGGCACTGCACCACGTCCTCGCCGTAGAACGACACGCGCTGCGGGTCGTAGCACGGCACGTCGGACAGCGTGACGGACAGGATTGCCTCGTCGTACGTGTACAGCGGCACATCCGCCAGCCGCCCAAAGTTGGTGCCGTGGATGGTAATGTAGCGATCGGACGAGCCGTCGTCGTACAGCGGGCGCGGCTCCACACGCGTGACGGTGGGCGGGTCGTAGCTGAACTTAACCTCCGACACCTGCGCCACCACCACGCCGCCCGCCAGCATCTGCATCGTAATGGACTTGTTGAATCCCACGCCCGGCGGCACCACAAACGACACCAGGTCCAGCGGCTCCACGCCCGGCGCCGACAACCGGTCACCCGCCGGCGCCGGCCGCGGCCGGTCAATCACCTTGCCCGCCCCGCAGCTTTCCAGGACTACCACCGTGGCGCCCGTCGCCTCCAGCGCCGACGTGAGGCAGGTGTCTGTCACCGCCCCCGTGCCGAACGCCAGGCGCATGTGCTCCGTGGGGTACCGCTGCAGCGCCCACGGTGGCAGTGGCGCGCGAGGGTACCGCACCACCGGTGCGGTCGCGTTGTTAATGGGCGTGGGCGGCATGTCCACGCCCGCCAGGTCCAGCACGTCGCCGCCGTTTGTGGACACCGCGCCGCGCCGGCGCGCGTTTGGCAGCAGGACGGGTGTGGCGTAGCGGAACGATGCGTACAGGGAGTCGGTGGGAGGCAGCTGGCCGCCCACCAGCACAAACAGCACGCGTGCGTTGGCACCCGGCGGCGCAATCCACGCCACCTCCCGGTGGCCCCACGCCACGATGGACGCGCGCGCCACCTCGCCCTCGCCCTGGAAGTCCTCCATCCCATTGCACACGCCCACCAGCTGCAGCGTCTGCGGCAGCGTGGCCATCGGCGTCATGAGTGGGCAGGTGAGGCCGGGCGTGAAGGTGCCAAAGTTGACGCCGCGCAGGCGCAGCACAAAGCCGCCGTGCATGGACCCCGTCACGGTGGCTACCAGCCCCGTCTCGGGGTCGGCGCCCAACACCGCAGACGCGTAGTGGCGGGCATCCCACAGCGAACCGTTCACCGCGCCGCCGCCGCTGGCGTTCCACACCGCGTACGAGATGGCCTCCACCGCCGTCACGGTAGGTGCGTAGTACGTGAAGTTGCCGCCCGTGCCTGCCTGCCCCGCCACCTCCACCCGGATACGCAGCCCCGTGCCCACGCCCGCCGGCACCACGCAGCGCAGCTGGGAGTGCGACACGCGGGTGGCATTGGTGCATGGGATGGCAGCTGCGAGGCCGAAGGTGTTGACGACGGGTGCCACGAGGGAGATGGCCGGCAGTGACGCGTACCCGAAGTTGGCGCCGCTGATGGTGGTCACCTGCGCCGCGCCGCCGTCCGTCAGGCCATCTGTGTTGCTGGCCCACACCGACGAGCCGGTCACCACCGGCGGCAGGTAGCGCAGCAGGAGGGGCGGCGCGGTGGGTGACCGGCCCTGGTTGCCCACCGTCAGCACAATGTTCCACCCCAGCGGCGGCGCCGCCGCCAGGCCCGTGCCCTCGCCCTCCGGGATGGTGAACTGGATAAAGTGGTGGTTGTTAATCACTTTGTGCGTGAGCGTGCCGTTAGGCAGGCAGGCGTCCAGCACCACCAGCGAGTCCAACGAGCGCTGGATGGTGACGGTGGGGCACAGGCCAAAGTTGTTACCGCGGATGGCCACCACGGCGCCAGGCGTGGGGATGGTGAAGGTGTTGGACAGGCCGGCGCCGACGCCGAAGGGGATGACGGCGTCCAGCGCCGCCGTTGCGGCGTCCCAGTACTGCAGCCCCGTGATGACGGGCGCCGCGTAGTCCAGCGTCAGGTTGTTGGACGGCGCGCCGTCGCGCCACAGCTGCAGCGGCACGCCCAGCCCCTGGCCCGGCGGCACCTCCACCGTCACCGTTATGTCGGAGATGGCGCCGTTGGGGTCGGCGGCGTGCACCGGCAAGTTGTACCAGTCGCGGATGATGCCCGCTATCTGGTCGGTGGACGACAGCCCCATGCCGTTGATGGCCACGATGCGACACTCCACGTTGGCGCCAAACAGCGCCATGGTGACGTTCAGGGTGCGCGTGTTTTGCACGCCGCTCACCGTAATGTCAAACGTGTTCACGTAGCCGTCGGTGGCGACGCCGGCGGCGGGCGCCACCAGGTTGGACAGCGACGGCGACACGGAGTCGTACCGGTACGGCGGTGAGTACTGGTAGCAGCACAGCGGCGTGATGGAGGTGAGGGAGTGCAGGCCAATCTGGATGGTGGCAGTGCTCCATTGCGAGAACGCCACCACCTGCGTGTGGTTCCACGTGTCCCACGCCACAATGCTGTAGTCCCACTCCACCTGCAGCGCCGCCTCGGAGTTGATCACAATCTCGCGCGTCGCGCCAATGAAGCGGCCCACGCTGTCCACGCCGCCCGGCGGCCCAAAGTTGCGCCCGCGGATGTCCAGCCGCAGGATGTCAGAGAAGTTGGCGTTGGAGGGGAACAGCTGGTGCACACGCGCCACGTCAGCGCCGCGCGGCGCGGTCACGGAGATGTAGTCGATGAGGGGGTCCGCGTACGAGAAGTGCGTGAAGTCAGTGTCACCATACACCGGCTCCGGCAGCGCCACGATGTCGCCCCACGACACTGACGTGCCGCGCGCGTACTGCAGCAGGCGGACGGCGCGGAACTGGCCCAGCGACGCCGGCAGTTGGAACGACACCGCCTGCTGGCGGTTAACCGGCGGCGTGAAACCGGGCGCTGTCACGGCAGCGCGTGATGGCATACGGTCCACCACCGGCAGGCGCGCCAGCGTGCCGTCCTCCACATTGCCAAACAGCACCTCCACCTCCACATCGGGGTTCAGCAGCCCAAACTCGTAGCCGTACAGCCACACGAGGGTGGGCGGTGATGACATGGTGGGCCCAGTGGTGGGCACCACCACCAGGTCGTGCACCTTCGCGTAGCCGATGGAAGCGGTGGAGGCGACGCTCACCAGGTCGCCCGATGTGAGGACAAACACGAGGTGCGGCCCCACGCCAGGGATCAGCTGCGCCTTCATCATGCTGTGGCTGACCACCGTGTAGTTGGTGGCCTTGAACTCCACGCCCGACGGCCCGTACGTCAGCGTCTGCACCAGGTCGCGCCGCCCAAAGTTGGTGCCCAGCACCTCCACCACGTCGCCGCCGTACGTGCTGGCGGTAACCGCGCCGCTCTCCATCCGCACGTCCGAAATGTCGGGCGCCGCAAATGCGGTGGACGGCTGCGTAGACACCTGGCCGTCCACCGTCACGGACCACTGTGCGCCGCGCCCGCCGCCGGGCACCAGCAGGCAGGCAAGGCGCGAGTGCGGCACGGTGAGGGTGCAGGTGGTGGGCGTGAAGGTGACGGTGCCGTTCACGCCCGGCACGCGGCCATCCGACTTGCGCGGTGTCGACAGCGCCACGCTGTACTGCACCGCAATGAGCGACGCGTCAAACCCAAAGTTGGCGCCGTCAAGGACGACGGTGGCGGTATCTGGATCGGCGGCGTCCGTCGGCGCGCTGTCGGCACCACCGCCAGAAAATACACTCACCACCGGCGGGCCGTAGCTGGTGTTCTTGGGCAGCACGTTAGACAGCTGGCCACCTATGTTGACCTGCCACCAGTGGCTGGTACCCGTGCCGGGCGCCGTGTAGCACTCCATCGTCCAGTCCTTCACGTTGACGGACGGCACCCGGATGACGGTGCACCGCGTCGCGTTGTAGCGCCACACGCCCAGCGGGCCGTACCGCACAAACACGATGTTGGGTATGGGCTCACCGCCCAGCGGCGTGAGCGGCCCAAACTGCTGCCCCGTCAGCGTCACCGCCACGCCGCCCGCCGTCTGCGTGCGCCACACGCCGCCCCCCATGGCAGTCACCGTCGGCGGCTGGTACGACGCGGTGCTGCGCGACAGTGTCGACGTCTGGCCGCACACGTTAATGGCAAAGTTGTACCCGCCGCCCACGCCGGGCGACGTGGTGCACGCCAGCGTCGTGTGCGCCGTGCCCGCCACCTTCACACACGCCGTCAGGTTGTACGTGTAGCCGCGCCCGCCGGCGCCCTGCGCGTACGTCACCACTGGTACCAGCAGCGCGCCGTTGCGGCGGAACGGCCCCAGGTTGGTGCCGCTCACCACCACCTGCTCGCCACCCACGGTGCTCAGCGCTGTCAGATTGAAAGGCACTGCGGCAGCCGACGACGGTGCCACCAGCGTGATGTTGGGCGCCGGGAATGTGATGGTGCACACGACCGGCACGCCGCCCAAGCCCGTGTAGTCCGCGCACTCGCTGTTGGTCTGCCCGCCCACCGTCACCCACACCGGCAGGCTGGCGCCGCAGCCCTCCGACAGCACCGCCGTGATAACGCGGTGCCCGCTGGCGGCCACCGTGACGGTGGCGTTGAACTCGCCCTGGTAGCCGGCGGTCGTCCACCGTGGCCCGTACGTCACGCGCACCGCGGAGCCGGTGGCGCCAAAGTTGGCGCCCACGATGGTGAGCACCGGCCGGTACCGCACGTCGGTGGTGAGGTTGCCAGTGACGTTCACGGACGCAATGCGCGGCGGCGCGTAGTTGAACGTCAGCGGGTCGTCTGAGTCCTCGCCGTCGGTTGCGTTGGCAACCTTGCCGGCAAATAACACGCTCAGCGTGTACCCCGTGCCGATGCCGGCGGGCGACAGGCACGACACCGCGGTGGTGTTGATGAACCCGCAGAAGGTGGCTGACAGCGTGGCGCCGGTGCGTGGGACGAGGTACACCTCGATGTCCACGTCGCGGAAGTCGGCGCCGATGAGCAGCATCTCCTCGCCGCCGTCGGTGGCCCACCCCGCGGGCGGCACCACCAGGCCGGTGACGACGGGGAAGAACTGCGTGATGTTGTTCTGGTCCAGCACCACGACGCCAAAGGTAGAGGTGACGCACAGCGGCGGCGTGCCGGCATCACACACCCGGAAGCGCAGGTTGGGGAAGAAGGCGCGCGCCAGCGTGATGCGCACCTTGGAGAAGACGTAGTAGAAGTTGTCCGTGGCCACCAGCGCGGACGCGATGCTGCGCGCCATGTACACGGAGCCGTTGGGGGTCATGGTAAACACGTTGGAAACCAGCGCGCCACCCGTGGATAGGAATGACCCCATGGTGGTCACAGCCGCGCCGCTGGCGTTGAGGAAGGTGGCGTTCAGGGCGTACCACTCAGTCGGGTTGGAAATGTACCCCAACACCTTGTCATCAATGTCCCACGCGTTGGACATCACGTTGCACACGTATGACATGTTGGCTGCCACGCTGGTCTCCAGCGTCTCGTACACCGTGCCGGTGGCGTATGCGGGCGGCGAGTTCATGTCATTCACGGCGGTCACCGTGTACGTGAACTGCGTCTGCAGGTCGGTGCGGTACGTGTAGTCGCGCAGCTGCACGGTGATGGGCAGCGTGAGGTCTAGGCCGGAGGAGAAGCGGTTGTTAAAGTACTGCCACGACATGGCGTCGGAGCCGAGGGCGGTCATTGTCAACGCGCCGGTGTCGGGGTCCAGCGCAAAGTAGGGCAGGTAATTGAGGCCGACGTACACGCCCCACATGCTGTCCATGCCGGGCGCCACCGTCGCGGTGAACAGCAGCGGCAGCGAGGCGCGGTTGCAGCCGACGGCGGCTTTGCACTGCGTCGGCGGTTCGGCGCCGGCCACCGGGATGAGCGTGCCGCCCGCCACGTGCTCGTCAAACGACACGCCGATGTTGGAGGGTGAGAAGAGCGGCGGGTACGGGTTGAAGGTCACCGTCACCATGTACACCATGTTCACGGCGGCCGTGTTGTCCACCACGCCGCGGTACGACGGCGTCACCTTGACCGTGAGGTTAAACAGCAGGCCAGCTGTCGTGTTTGCATTAATGGCGCGCCCGTCGTTGAGCGTGATGGCGCCGCTGCACAGCGACACGGAAAACGGTGCGGTGGCGGCGTTGGACCAGTTGGCGCCGCGCACGATCTCGCGCGTCTCAATGAGCGCAAAGGTGAGCGACTGGTCGCTTGTCGTCGCCTCCACCTGCAGCTGGCCTACAAACGCGCCCGACGGCGTGCCCTCCAGATCCAGCAGGTCCGTGTCCGGGTCAAACCGGTTGCCCATGATCGTTGACGCGTTGGTCAGCTGCCTGGGCGGCCGCAGGACGCACGTGAACTCCGGCGCCTTGCCGCTGCCGTCTGCCGTCACGGCACGGCCAAGCCCCATGGGCGTCGCCGTGGTGCACTGCAGCGCGGTGGCGGTGCCCGGGAAGTGCGAGGCGGGACAGGTGGCACGCAGCACCTCGCCGTCAAACGTCGTGATGTTGAAGTACGCCGCCGTCTGCGACGCCAGGTCGCAGTCGACGTCCACCGCCACGTTCTTAAAGTAGCCCACCGAATTGCCAGCAATGTACAGGCCCGGCGCGCCGGAGGGGCCAAAGTACTGGCACTTGGCTTGCGTGGTGCAGCCGGCATCAGACCCAAACGCCGGTGACGCGGTTGGTAGTACGGTGGTGGACAGCACAACCACGCCGTCCAGCGTAATTGTGATGGTGGTGCCCACCGTGGAGGAGTATGACAGTGACGCGGCGATACGGTGCCACACGCCCGCCGAGAACGTGACGTTTGGTGGAGTGGCGCCGACTCCCGCCCACACCGGCAACATCGTGTTCACCACCGTCGCGTTCGAGAAATAGCCCAGGCGCGACACATTGACGGCTGTCTTGTTGGACAGCTCCACGCGCCAGTAGTAGCCCGTGAAGTACCCATTGGCGTCGGTGGGCGGGAGGCGCACCGCCGACTTGCCGTTTACCTTGTACGTGCCGTTCATGGCGGAGGCGTCGTAGCGCAGGATGAAGCCCACGGTGGACGCCGCGTCCGCCAACATCACGTCCGCGCTCACGTTCTGCGCGGTGGTAAACGGGTTCACGGTGCGCCACGAGTAGCCCGTGTTCAGCTTGGTGCCGCTCAGGATGAGCGCCGCAGGCGCCAGCGTTGTGTCCCACATGTTGGTGCACCGGTTGATGGCGGCGCTGCGCGTGTTGGCCACCATCATGCCGCTCACCGTGTCCACCCGCCACACGCGCGACCGCGCCTGGATCGTCATGCGCGTGAAGTTGGTGTTGCCGGCCATGAAGTACGCCGCGTACTTGCCCAGCGCAAACGCGTCTGTGCTGGCATCCATGGCGTCCGACAGGAGGCGGCGCGTGCAAGTAACGGCGGAGAGCGGCAGGGGGATGTCGCAGCCGGCACGACACACCAGCGGCTCCGCGCTCCACTGCGACCCCACCGGCGACGTCAGCGACTTGCACGTCCGGCGGCCGGGCAGGCCTGACCAGGGGCGGTACAGCCCGCGGCAGGCGTAGTGCGTACACGTCGCGTTGCCTAGGCCGCTGACGCACGCGTCGCCAGTGGCGTCTGACGACGCCGTCGATGTGGACCAGAAAGAAATGTTTTGCGGGCACTGACCGCCCTGCGACGCGCCCATCCAGTTGAAGACGGCGGTGCGCGTGGCGGCATCGTGCACCTCGCCATACATCAGCACCGTGTACACATTGCCCTCCAGCGCAGCAACGTCGGTGGAGCCCATTTGCAGCGGTCCCACGGGCCCCAGCAGCGACTGCGCCTGGTCCGTGCCCTGCCAGATGGGTAGCACGGGGTACGACATGTTGTACAACCCCATGCCGGCCGCCCCGCCCGCAAACAGGTTGTATGTACCCGCTGTGCAGCCCGGCTCAGCACACACACGGAGGGTGTGCGGCCCCATGTTGCCATTTGGCACGTACGGCAGGTTGGTAGCTGACGCGGTGAAGCGCACCGGGGCGGTGAAGGTGGAGAGGTTGAAGGTGGCGTTGGGAGCCACCATGCCCACATACATGGACGTGAAGGGTGTGGAGGCTAAGGAGCGCACACTCTTGACTGACGCCGATTCGTAGAACCCCGCCGTGTCGCGTGCGCGCATGCCGACGGTGCCGTTTGCAACGTTGCTATATGCGTCCATGCCAAACGTCCACCCGTACTGCGTTGCCGTGTTCATGGTGCTGGCGGTGCCACCCCACCCTACAATGTTATTGCGCGTCGACGTTGTCATGGTGGCAGCAGTAGTGCCGCGCACGCGCGCCGCCACGTACACCGTCATGGCGCCGCGGATGCCAAATGACAGCACGTCCGACCCCCACCGCATCAGGTTGCGCTGAATCGCCCCCGAGGGGGCTGCCGAGAACGTCAGGTACGCGAGGGAGGCGTTGTCGCCAGTGCGGACAAGGCGTGGCACAGAGGACAGATTTGCGCCCGTCGACTGCCAACCGTACCCGGAGGAGTCGCGCGCATTCACCAGCGGCGTCAGCGGCCACCCGGTGGCGTTGTACCGCATCTGCGCAAAGGAGCGCGGCTCCAGCCAGAAGCGGAGCGCGTACGAGCGCGGCGGCATGTAGCGCGCAAAGAAGTGGATGTTGGGCAGCGGCGCGGAAGGGACGGACACGGTGCCGTTGAACAGCGTCGTGACGACCACCATGTACGGCACGTACCCCGCCAGGCCCTCCAGCACAATCCACGACCGGTTGCCGGACCCCGAGTTCACGCCGTTCAGCGTGTTCCAGCTGAACACGCCGCTCACGGTGGGCACGCCCACCGTGACGGTGCCGGTGCCACCGACGCACCGGTCCCCCAGCGACCCCGACGCCGCACTGTACCCCTGGTTGTCGGTCAGCACAAAAGTCGTCGGGTCGCCGTTGCCCACAAACATGCGGAAGTTGGTGAATCGCGCAGACCCCACGGCAATGCGCGGCGTCGTGGTGGCGGTGGGCGTGCGCGTCATGCTGGACGTGGCGGTCTGGCTGGGTGACGTGGTTCCAGACTTGGACGCAGTACCAGTAGGCGTATTGGAACTGGTGGAGCTCACCGATTTGGTGGTGGACGGCGTACCAGACCTGGTGGGTGTGCTGGACTTTGATGGTGGCGTGCGTGATGGCGAAGATGTCTTGGTGGGCGTGCCGGATGGTGAGTTGGACGGTGTCCCAGACTTGGAGGGAGTTTGAGACGGCGTCCCAGACTTGGAGGGGGTTCCAGACCCTGTCCCGGACTTGGAACCACTTTTTGACGGGGTACCCGAGCGAGATGGCGTGGTTGATTTGGTTCCAGAGGGCGTACCAGTCCTAGTCGGTGTGTTGCTGGCAGTGCCAGAGGTTGACTTGGTGGTCGAGGGCGTGCCCGTTTTGGACTGGGAGTAGTTCTTTGATCTGGTGGGCGACGCCGAGTTGGTGGAGCTCCTTGACGTGCTTGTTGTCGCCGTGCCCGTCGGCGTGCGCGTGCTTGACGACGTTGCTGTCGCGCTGTACACGGTGCGCACGGTGAAAGACCGGATGGTGAAGCCGTACCAGAGGTCTTGATAGCTGGCGGCGGTGAGGGAGGTGCCTGCCAGGAAGGCGGCGTTGCTGACAGAGACTGACGCGACGGCAGGATCCGACCATCCCGCCGACTCTGGCACCGACGCGTCGCGCGCGCGGAAGACGTACGCGCCAGGCAAGGCTGCGCGCTCCATGCGCAGTGTTACTACGGTGGACCACGGCTGGGAGTTGCCTTGCAGCTGTATGACGACGCTGGCCGTGTTGGGCATGTCCAGCGACATGAAAGGCTGGCCGTCCGCCATGGCGGTGATCATCCACGTCAGGACCGGCTTGCGCTGCGCGCCGTCAAAGATGACAATGCCGCACGCCGCCGTCGTGTTACCCTCCGACGTCACGCTGGCGCTGGAGTTGCTGCAGTTGGCCGTGATCTCAAACCCCACATTTTCTGGCAGCTTGCGAATGACGACGGGTGCGCGGCCGCGCGTCGCCTGCCCCACCTTGCCGCCCAGCGTCATGGTAGTGTCCATGGGCAGCACAATAGCGCCGCCAGCGGCGTCGTACGAGATGGTGCCGTTCATGCGCGGCGGCACGGAGACGTTGCGCGGCAGCGTGATGGCGTACGGGATGGGCACGTCCACCACAAAGTCGCTCAGGTCGGACGCGTTGGAGAAGGTGTAGGTGTAGTCCAGCGGCGCCACCGTCACGTTGTACGCGTACGCGTTGCCGTTGTGCCCCGGCAGCGCCACCGGCGCCCGGAAACTCACATTCACGCCGCCCGTCTGGTACGGCTGGTACCACGTAGGCACCGACACGTCCACGTTGGTGGCGGGCGGCGGCGTGGGCAGGACGAGGCGGGTGCCAAACATGGCAACGCGGGGGGCGGCCACCCCACCCGCACTGGCAAAGCTGCCGCCGTAGTAGATGTTGTTACCCCCCGTCGCCACAGCGTACGCCGCGCCAGAGAGCACGCCGTTGGATGCACCCGCTCCCTGTGCCGTGTACGTCGAGACGCCGTCGGAGGCGGCGACGCCGTACGCCGTCGTGGGGCCGGAGCCGACCGTCGTAAACTCGCCCGCCATGTACAGTTGAGTGTTGGGCGAGCTTGGGGCAAGCGCCCACACGCGTGCGTTTGCCTGCAACCCTGTCACCCATGCCGAGGTGGCGGTATTCCACCGTGACACCCAGTAGTTGGAGGTGTAGGGCGCCAGGGCAGCGGCATACACCGAGGTGCCCATCACCGCCAGGGTGGTCACATTGGCGGTCGGCGACATCGCGTTCGCGGTGAGAATGATGGCATCCGTGCCATTCCACGCCCCCACTCGCGCCGCCGCGCGGCCTGCCAGGCTGGTGAACCCGCCACCCACGTACAGCAGGTTGCCGTATGACACCAGCGCCAGGACGGCACCGTTGGTGGCGCCGATGCTGCCCACTGCCCACCAGGTGCCGTTCCAAGACGCCAGGTAGGGGGCCGCCTTGCCGCCTGCCGTCTGAAACGCACCGCCGACGTACACCACGCCGCGGAACTGCGTGATAGCAGCCACGTCGCCGTCCACGCCCGTGCCCAGCGCGCTCCATTGCGTGCCGTTCCACACCGCCACGTTGCGCGTGTTGCTGGTGCCGTCCTGCGTCTGAGCAAAGCGCCCGCCCACGTACAGGGTGCTGCCGTTTGACCACAGCGCCATCACCGACGTGCCGGTCGTGCAGTCCACGCCCTTCTTGTTGGCGCCCGACGGGCCGATGGTTTCCCAAGTATTTCCCCACCACCGTGCCAGCCGGCAGTACGACGTCACCGAAGAGGATGAGGAGTAGCGAAACGCGCCGCCCACCACCACCGTGCCCTCGATGGCGGTCATTGCCAGCACGTTGTCATCAAACCCGTCGCTCATGCCATACCACATCTGTGCCGCCGCGCCGCCCACCGACGCCATCGCCGCCGCCGCTGCCAACAGCACCGCGGCGCGCGCCATTGTTGGTCGCCGTGGATCGAGGTGGCGCCGGCGTGGGAATAAATAGATTTTTGGAAGTGCCGCGGCGGCAGGACCGCGCGCGCGTACGCGCACACACACACTCACAAACAAACAGGACCCACCACGCTGCCACTCGTGTGACGACGCCGCCGCGCGCCGCGCGCCGCTCCTTCCGCTGCGCTGCGTATCTCGGACCCACCTCCTTGAACCCACTGCTGACCCGTGTGTGTCAGAGCGCAGCGCGCTTCTGCCGTGAGCGCGCCGGCACGCGCCGCGCATACACGCCGCCCCGCTGCCTGCCAAATAGCAATATTGTTGTGGCTGCTGCCGTCTGTCGCCACCCACGCGCACACCCGATTTTTGCGCCCGCCGCCCACCCGCATCCACCGCCGCCGACTCTCTGACGGCACGCACAGTTAGCAGCTGCGGCTGCTGCGCTGCAGCTTTCCAAGAACGACGGTTCAAGTAGGGGCCCTATGCGCGCTGCCGGCACTTGGAAGTTCCAAAAGAAGTCGGTTGGAACTTTGATTTTTTCCAATTTTGGCGGTCCCTTTTCCCATTCATATTTTATGCAACCCGCCGCTCGTGCGCACACACCCGTACAATTCCTTGCCTATCCGCCTCTAACTGCCTTATTTCCGTGGTTTATTTTGTCGGAGGCTGCCGCGTTGATTTTTACATTTACCCACATCCTAGGCCTCTGAGCCGCCTCTCAGCCCCTACTGACGCCTAGTAGAGCAGCGATGGAAGACCACAGGGAAGAGGCGGCTCCTGGAGGTGGAGGCGGTGCCATGCTGACGGTGGCATCGCGCGTGGCAGTGGAGGGGGTGACGGCAGCAGCGGCGCTGGTCGGCGTGCCTCTGGTTGGCGACGCGTCGGCATGGGTCCTGGCGGCTGCGCTGACGGATGCGCTACCCGCCAGCGGTGTGGCCGCGGTGGCAGGCGCCTGCCCGATACGGGCCGGCAACCCCGATATAATCCACGCAGCAGACCTGGCAGAGCTGGCACTAGACACCCTGCGAACCGCCGCTGCCGCCGCGTCTGCGCCCATTGCGGGAGCTGGCGGCGAGGCAAGCAGCACCACGGCGCCGCCAGCAGCAGCTCCAGCAGCGGCAGCATCCCGTATTGCTGCCGTGTTGGAGGCTGTGTTTTGCCCCTCCCGTCGGTCTACCGCCGATGCGGCAGCTGTCGACGGCGACGATCCCTTCGGCGGTGATAGCGACGACGACGATAGTGATAGCGACAGCGGTAGCGATGGCGGCGAACACGGCGGCAGTGATGTTGTTAGGTCGCGCGACACCCGTGGCCGGCGCGACGTGGGGCTGTACGTAGCGCGGAGGTGTTTGCAGCCGCAGGTTGCCATGTCACCCACCGGTGCAGCCGCCCTGGTGCTCGCGCCAGCACGCGCCGCCAGCTACGCCTCCTGCGCCGGAAGCGACGCGGGGTGGCGAGTTTCATCGGATGGGTTTGCCACCGAGGCGCCGTGCCCGCTGTTTTCCCTGCGTGCAGTAGAGCGCGCAGCAGTAGCAGCCGGCTCGTTAGTGCCGCTGCCCACACCACCATTGCATCGTGCGGCAGCAGGCAGGGCTGACGCGTCGTTGCTTGAGGCGGTGCTGTCGGGCGGCAGTGCACCAGAAACGGTGTCGTTTAACCGGTTTGTTAGGTGGCATAGTAGCGGCGCGCTGGCGGTGGTTGTGACGTGTGAGACGCCGCTGTGTGTGGCGCCACGGCTGCTGGGGCGGCGTTGCGGCAATGTGGCTGCGCTGACGCGCTGCATTGACGGCGTAGCGGCTCGCCCTGTAGAGACAACGCTGCAAGTGCTTGATGCCACTGGCACCACGGTGTGCCTGCTGTCCACCGTGTTGCTCCCGTCGGCCGGCGCCGCCACGTCGCCGTCGGTTGCCGCAGCAACTGCCACCTGGTGCGCTGCCGTGCCGCCCACCGGCGCCGTGGATGTTGCGCTGCTTGACGGCGATGACGGCTACGACGCGGACGGCGTGCCAGTGCTCCGCCTTGCGCTACTAGGTGCCGACGGCGTCCTCCGCGTGCTACACCTACGGATGCCACCGCCACCACTCACCGGTGCTGCCGCCCCGTTGCCACTCACTGCAAGGTGGCCGTATGCCGCCGCCGGGGCACGGGGTGGCGAACTGACAGTGGCCGTGCCGCCGTTCCTGTATGCCGACTTCCAGCGTGAGGTGCAGCTGACCCTGGTGGCTGCATTTGCCATCCCGACCACAGCTCCTCCCACCGCGCTGGCGTGCACCATGTGCCCTGACGCATCGTGGGCGTTGGCCGTGTGCTGCTCCGCGGCGTCGGCGTCGGCGCCAGTGCCGGTGCCGGCGCCACCGGCAGCCGAGGATAGGAGCAGCGGCATTCGGCAACGCCGCGGCGGCGGCGGCGGCAGTGGCGGCGGCGGCGGCGTGCACGTGCGCCACACCGAAGTTGCTGAGGCGCCAAACACCTTGTTGTTGTCACTTCGCGTGGCAGAGGACGGGCGCGTGGTGCTGGCGGCGGCGGGCGCCGCCGTGCCGCCATGTGACGACGCGCTGCTGCGGGAGGGCGAGGAGCGCGATGGGGAGGGCGGCGGGTTGCATGTGGAGGCAATTGCATGCAGCCGACGTGATGAAGGTGAACGTGCAGTGCCGCCGGTACTTCCAACTCCGCACCCGGCGCTTGCTGCTGCCGCGCGCGCTGCGCTGCCCACCCTTACGTCTCACTTTGCCGCCGCATTGGTGGTGCCGCCGGCGTCTCACCGGGCGGCGGCGGCGGCGGCGTCAGCGATGGCACCAACAGCTGCCGCTGCGGGCATGCTGGTGGATGCTGGTCGCCATGAGGAGCGTGCCGCATCGGCGGCCGCCGGTTATGGTGGCACGTCTGCTGCCCGCCGCCAAGCCCACGCGCGCGAGGAACGCCGTGACAGCGACGTGGCGGCTACCGGTTGCTGCCGACGGCGGGGCTGCTGCCGGCGGGGAGGCACGCGTCCCACCTCTTCCCCCGCCCCTATTCCCGCCGCCATGCCGCCCCACGGCGAAGCCGCTGCGCCGCCACTGACCCTCACTCTTAGTGTTGTTATTTCGCTGCCCGCCCACCCGTCTGCCGCCCTGGGTCGTGCTGACATTGGTGACTTTGGCGTTTTGCCGCGCCTACCCCTGGCTTGCATCCCCCCTTACGGTCCCCAACCC
>Ga0066256_1001418_pt1 | contig 17982 bp, 16 predicted proteins | sample ThiBio_1000_biof_FD_87107 | JGI IMG/M metagenome (GOLD analysis project Ga0066256, IMG submission 87107) | Wastewater bioreactor microbial communities from Cape Town, South Africa - Thiocy_expt_1000_biof (version 2) | ecosystem: Engineered > Bioreactor > Thiocyanate-remediating >...
CACATCACGATGCGCGGGTGGTGTGTTTTATGGCAATACACGCGCATAACTCCCCGTATCAGCCCGCTCTGCCGTTGGACTGGCGGGGAAGCGGGGGCGCATCCTGCTCCGACGCGGCGGGCAGCTCCCCGCCGGTGCGCCCTATTTCGGCTTCCATGCCGACCCGGGGAAACCCGGACGGTGACAGCTTGGGGGGGCGGGGGTTCCCGCCACTCTGACCATGGACGTGGACGAGAACGGCGGCCTGTTCGAGGGGTACCAGCTCAAACTGAACTCCTACGATCTCGGCGTCGATATCGAACTCGCCGACGCCGTGCAGCGGCTGCGCTTCGAGCATCCCGGCGTGAAGGTGGTGCTGCTGCGCTCCGGCAAGAATCGCGTGTTCTGCGCCGGTGCGAACATCCGCATGCTCGCGGGCTCGACCCATGCCCACAAGGTGAACTTCTGTAAGTTCACCAACGAGACCCGCAATGGTCTTGAGGACTCCAGCGCGAATTCCGGCCAGCGTTTCATCTGCGTGGTCAACGGCACCGCGGCGGGCGGCGGTTATGAACTCGCGCTCGCGGCCGATCACATCATCATGGCGGACGACGGCGCGGCCGCGGTCGCGTTGCCGGAAGTCCCGCTGCTGGCGGTGCTGCCGGGCACCGGCGGACTGACGCGTGTGGTGGACAAGCGCAAGGTACGCCGCGATCACGCGGATTTCTTTTGCACCATCGAGGAAGGCATCAAGGGCCGCCGCGCCGTGCAGTGGCGGCTGGTGGACGAGATCGTGCCAAACTCGCGGCTGGAAGCGAAGGTCGCCACCCGCGCCAAGGAATTCGCCGCGGGTTCGAAGCGCGCGGGCGAGGGCGAAGGCATCGCGCTGACGCCGCTGACACGAGAGATCACCGACAACGGTCTTCGCTACGGTTGTGTCGATGTGGAGATCAACCGCGATGCGCGCATCGCCACCATCACCATCAAGGCGAGCGAAGGCGAGCCGCCGGCCGATGTCGCGGGCATGAGCGCGCAGGGCGCATCGTTCTGGCCGCTGCAGGTGGCGCGCGAACTTGACGACGCGATTCTGCATCTGCGCATCAACGAGCTTGAAATCGCGATGCTGGTGTTCAAGTCGGTGGGCGAGGGCGCGCGCGTCGTGGCCTATGACGATTTCATCGAGGCCAACAAGGCGCACTGGCTGGTCAACGAGATTCGCCATACCTGGAAGCGCGTGCTCAAGCGCATCGACGTCACCTCGCGCACATTGGTGACGCTGGTTGAGCCCGGGTCCTGCTTCGCGGGCACGCTGGCCGAACTCGTGTTCGCCGCCGACCGCTCCTACATGCTGATCGGCCAGCGCCAGGGCGACAACCGCGCGCCCGCCGAGATTGTTCTCACAGCCGCGAATTTCGGCGCCTACCCGATGAGCCATGGCCTGACGCGGCTCGAGTCGCGCTTTCAGGCCGATCCGTCCGAGCTTGAAACAGCGCGAGCGAAAACCGGCGAGGCGATCGATGCGGGAAGCGCCGAAGATCTCGGCCTTGTCACCTTCGCGCTCGACGACATCGACTGGGACGACGAGGTGCGCGTGTTTCTGGAAGAGCGCGCCAGCTTCTCGCCGGACGGTCTCACCGGCATGGAAGCGAACCTCCGTTTTGTCGGGCCCGAGACCATGGAATCGAAAATCTTCTCGCGCCTCACCGCGTGGCAGAACTGGATTTTCCAGCGGCCCAACGCGGTCGGCGAGACCGGCGCGTTGCAGCGCTACGGCACCGGCGTGAAAGCGCAGTTCGACATGACGCGGGTTTAGACGGTTTCGGTGTCATGGCCGGGCTTGTCCCGGCCATCCCGATCACGTGGGCACAATGCTCGATCAATCGGGATCACCGGGACAAGCCCGGTGATGACAGAAGATAGACAGTGCGCAGCAGGAGCACGCGATGAACATCATGAACGTCGATTACACCACCAAGATCCCCAACAATGTCGATCTCGCCTCCGACCGGCAGGTGCTGAAAGCGCTGGAAGGCTGGCATCCCGGCTACCTCGACTGGTGGAACGACATGGGCCCCGAGGGTTTTCAGGAATCGCTGGTGTACCTGCGCACCGCGATCAGCGTCGATCCGAAGGGATGGGCCAAGTTCGATTACGTTCGCATGCCGGAATATCGCTGGGGCGTGCTGCTCGCGCCGCAGGACGAACAGCGCCTCGTGAATTTCGGCCAGCACAAGGGCGACAAGGCGTGGCAGGAAGTGCCCGGCGAATATCGCGCCATGCTGCGCCGTCTGGTGGTGATCCAGGGGGACACCGAGCCTGCATCGGTGGAGCAGCAGCGCTATCTCGGCAAGACCGCGCCCTCGCTCTACGACATGCGCAATCTGTTTCAGGTCAACGTGGAAGAAGGCCGCCATCTCTGGGCGATGGTTTATCTCCTGCAGAAGTATTTCGGCCGCGACGGCCGCGAGGAGGCCGATGACCTGCTGCGCCGCCGCTCCGGCGACGAGGATGCGCCGCGCATGCTGGGCGCGTTCAACGAAGCGACGCCGGACTGGCTGTCGTTCTTCATGTTCACCTTCTTCACCGACCGCGACGGCAAGATGCAGCTCGAATCGCTGGCGCAGTCCGGTTTCGATCCGCTGTCGCGCACCTGCCGCTTCATGCTCACGGAAGAAGCGCATCACATGTTCGTCGGCGAGACCGGCGTGAGTCGAGTTCTTCAGCGCACCTGCGAGGCGATGAAGGCGGCCGGTATCGAGGACCCGAACGAGATCGAGAAGGTCCGCGCGCTCGGCGTCATCGACCTGCCGACCATCCGCAAGAAGATGAACCTGCACTACTCGCTGTCGCTCGATCTGTTCGGCTCCGAAGTCTCCACCAATGCGGCGAACTTCTACAATGCGGGCCTCAAGGGCCGCTTCCAGGAAACCAAGATCGACGACGATCACCGTCTGACCGACGATGTCTACAAGGTGCTCAAGCTGGTCAACGGCCAGATCACGATGGTGGACGAGCCAGCGCTGACCGCGCTCAACATGCGGCTGCGCGACGATTACACCGAGGACTGCGCCAAGGGCGTCGAGCGCTGGAACAAGGTGATCGAGAAGGCGGGCGTGAACTTCCGCCTCGAATTGCCGCACACCGCGTTCCATCGTCAGATCGGCGAGTTCGCCAATGTGCAGGCGACGCCGAAGGGCATCATCATCAGTGACGCCGAATGGGACAGGATCAGGAACGATCACCTGCCGTCGCAGTCGGACGGCGATTTCATCGAGTCGCTGATGCAGCCGGTCAGCGAGCCGGGCCAGTTCGCGAACTGGATCGCGCCGCCGAAGGTCGGCATCGACAACAAGCCCGGCGACTTCGAATACGTGAAGATCGCGGCGTGATGATTTCAAATCCGTCATGGCCGGGCTTGTCCCGGCCATCCCGATCAACAGGGCACTGTGCTCGCTGGATCGGGATCACCGGGACAAGCCCGGTGATGACGACTGACGATGTTGACCGGTCATGACCATGCACACCGACCTCATCAAGCAGCATCTGATCGATCCCGAGATCTGCATCCGCTGCAACACCTGCGAGGAGACCTGTCCGGTCGATGCGGTGACGCATGACGGCACCAACTATGTGGTCGATGCCAGTATCTGCAATCACTGCATGGACTGCATCTCGCCGTGTCCTACCGGCTCGATCGACAACTGGCGCGTGGTGACGCGCGCCTACACGCTGGACGAACAGTATTCGTGGGAAGAATTGCCGAAGCAGGAAGACATCGCGGCGGGTGGCGACGGCGGCGCGGTGGAGGCGCTGGAAGACGAGATCGGCGCGCTGCTCGAAGAAGCCCGCAAGGGTCTTGGCGGCAAGCCGGTCGCGCCGCATTCCGCCAGCAAGCCCACGGTCAATCTCTATAACCGCGGCAAGCCCGCGACCGCGACCGTCACCGGCAACTATCGTCTCACCGACGCGAATGCCGACTCCGATGTGCGGCACATTATCCTGGACTTTGGCGACCAGAAATTCCCGGTGCTGGAAGGCCAGAGCATCGGCATTGTCGCGCCCGGCCTTGATGCCGACGGCAAGCCGCATGTGGCGCGGCTTTATTCCGTCGCGTCCCCGCGCGGCGGCGAGAAGCCCAACACCAACAATCTTGCGTTGACCGTGAAGCGCGAGGATGGCGGCGTCTGCTCCAACTATCTGTGCGACCTGCCGCGCGGCGCGAAGGTCGAGGTCACGGGGCCGTTCGGTGCGACCTTCCTGATGCCGGACGATCCGGCCGCGAACATCATCATGATCTGCACCGGCACGGGCTCCGCTCCGTTCCGCGGCTTTACCGAGCGCCGCCGCCGCGCCATGCCCGATGCGGCGGGCAAGCTGTTCCTGTTTTTCGGCGCGCGCCGTCCGGAAGAACTGCCGTATTTCGGCCCGCTGCAAAAAGTGCCGTCGAAGCTATTGGAGAAATACTTCTGCTACTCGCGCGTGCCGGACGAGCCGCGCGTCTATGTGCAGGACCGCATCCGCAGCGAGATGGCGCAGGTCGCCACGCTGCTGCGTCACGAGAAGACTCACGTCTATATCTGCGGCCTCAAGGGCATGGAGACCGGCGTCGACGAAGCCTTCGCGGATGCCTGCCGCGCCGCGTCGCTGGACTGGAGCGCGATCAAGCCGGCGATGCGCGAGAACGGCCGCTATCACGTCGAGACGTATTGAGTTTGCTACAGGCTCTTGTCCCGGACGCGATGCAACGCGGCCGCGTTGCTTCGCAGAGCCGGGACCGTTCAAAATCGTGACGATGCGTGTCTGTTACGGTCCCGGTTCAGCAGCGCATCACAAGCGTGCTGCGCTGCGCCCGGGACACAGCTTACGCGTCATTCCCCCGCCACCGGCAGGCTGAGATTGGCGTAGACGATGCCGCCGTCCACCGCGATCGAGTTGCCGATCACATAGTCGCCCGCGCGCGAGGCGAGATAGATCGCGATGCCCGCCATGTCCTCCGGCGTGCCGATGCGCTTTGCCGGAATGGCTTTTGCGACTGCATCGCCGTGGTCGCGCGCCGCGGTGTTCATGTCGGACTCGAACGCGCCGGGGCAGATCGCGGTGACATTGATATTGTCCTTGATCAGTTTCGCCGCCATGCGCCGCGTCAGGTGAATCACCGCCGCCTTGCTCGCCTGATAGGAGTAAGTCTCCAGCGGATTGACGGAGAGGCCGTCGATCGAGGCGATGTTGATGACCTTGCCGGGTTTCTCTTTCGTGGCTGCCGCGCGCAGCGGCTTGGCCAGCGCCTTGGTCAGAAAGAACAGTGACTTGACGTTGAGGTTCATCACCTTGTCCCAGCCGGTCTCCGGGAATTCGTCAAATGCCGCGCCCCAGGCCGCGCCCGCATTGTTGACCAGAATGTCGAGCTTCGGCTCGCGCTTCATGATCTCGTCGGCGAGTTTGTTGCAGCCTTCGACGGTGGACATGTCGATCGGCAGCGCGATGCATTCGCCGTCATAGGCGGCGGTCAGTTCTTTTGCGGTTTCCTCGCAGGGGCCGGCCTTGCGCGCGGTGATGTAAACCTTCGATGCGCCATAGGCGAGAAAGCCGCCGGCGATCATCTTGCCGATGCCGCGCGAGCCGCCGGTGACAAGGGCGACACGGCCCTTGAGCGAAAACAGATCCTTGAACATGACGCCTCCTGTTGCTTTGGCGCGATATAGCGCCAGCCGCGAAGGCGGAGTCAAGGAAGGGCGAGGCTGCGAGGGTGTTTGAAACGAGATGCGCGACGATACGTGTCCCGGGCGCGATGCAGCGCGCAGCGCTGCGTCGCAGAACCGGGACCGCCAAACGCACGTTATGCGACGGCCCCGGCTCAGCGGAGCGGCATTTTATGCCGCACCGCGTCCGGGGCACATCGCGATCCTTCTGTGATTTCGTTTACGCCGCGTCGACGCGACGGAAGCCGTTCCACATCGCGGTGGCGGCGCCGGAGGTCAGCACCGACAGGAAGCGGGTGTTTTGATAATTGCCGTTCAGCGAAATGCGCGGCAGCGCCATCATGTGTCCGGCATTCTCGGGAAAGATCATGCCCGGCCGCGTGGTCACGGCGGTCTTGAAGCCGAGGTCGCTGGCGAGGGCGAATTCGCGCCCGGCCGCTGCGCCCCTGTCGCCGTAGGGATAGGCGAAATGCAGCACCGGTCTTTGCAGGCGGCTTTCGAGATGGGCGCGGCTCGCGCTCATCTGCTGGCGTGCATCGCTGTCGCTCTCACGCCCCAGATTGCAGTGGCTGACGGTGTGCGCGCCGATGGTCACCAGCGGGTCGGCGGCGAAGTCCCGCAACTCGTCGTATGACATGCACAGTTCGCCGGCGATGGCGGCGTCATCGACACCGTGCTTCGCGCACAGCGCGCTGACCTCGCAATGGATATCGGTATCGGTCGGCAGTGTGCGCAGCCAGTCGTGAATGTGATCGAATGCGTCCTGCTTGAGGATGGCGTTCCTGGTGTCGAAGCGGACCGGCGCGCCGTCGCGCACGATGTCGACGCTGTCGGCGCGGGCGATCGCGCGTTCCAGTGCGATCCACCACAGCTTGCCGTTGCCTTCGGCGAAGTCGCTGACGGCATAGACGGTGAACGGCGCATCGTGCTCGCGCATCGCAAGCAGCGCATGATCACGGTTATCGCGGTAGCCGTCGTCGAAGGTGAAGCAGGCGAAGCGCCGGGCGAAATCCTGTTCGGTCAGGCGGCGGTGCGCCTCGTCCAGCGAGACGATATCGACGTCCAGCGCGCGCACATGATCCAGCACGGCGCGGAGAAAGTCCGGGGTGATTTCGAGATGATGGTTGGGCTGAAACAGGTCGTCACGGGCCGGGCGGACATGATGCAGCATGAAGATGGTGCCGATACCTGACAGCAACGGCCGCAGAAGATGGTGCGCGCCGCTGAAATACAGCGCGTCCATGGCGGCGCGAATGACGTTGCTGCGAAGCTGTTTCATGAAACTTGTGCGGGAACCGATCATGCTGTCCGGAACCGGAGATTGCGTCAGAACTGTTGAAAAAAAGGTTAGCCAAATCGCCCGATCCTACCGCTAAGACGGCGGTTGGGACCTGCGTCTTTTGTCGCAAGGTCCCTGTTCATTTCGCGTTTGACACCCGCGCAAGGGTTTGTTTTGTCTGCATTCCTAGCAAATAAAAGGTCCGGGATGAACGGAATGTCGGGGTGGGCGCGCAAATGGTGGCCGGGACTGGTTCCACTGGCCATTCTCTGGATCGTTGCGATTTGGCACGGGACCGCGCCGCTTGAGGCGAATCTGGCGGCCAGGTCCACCGCGGCTCTGAAAGGCACCGTTCTCGACAAGACCCGCATTTCGGTGTCCGGCCGTGACGTCACGCTTTCGGCCGAGGCCTTCTCGGAGGACGGACGGCGCAGCGCAACGTCGCAGGTCGAGGCCGTGCCCGGCGTGCGGCTTGTGAACGACGAGACCCGCCTCGTTCCGGAAGCCAAGCCGTTCGTCTGGACCATCGAGCGCGATGTGGTCCGGATCACGCTCGGCGGCAATGCGCCGTTGCCCGCCAGCAAGGCGCGTCTGGCCGAGGCCACGCGCGCCGCGGCGGCCGGGACCGAAGTGGCCGACCGCATGGGCATGGCGCGGGGCGCGCCGGCGCGGTTCGATGCGGCCGCGCTGCTCCTGATCGAGCAGATCGGCAAGCTCAAGGACGGCAAGATCACGCTGACCGATACCGGCGTCAAACTGGAAGGCATGGCGCGGGAGATCGGAAGCCGGGAGGCCATTGCGGCGGCTCTGCGCAATCTGCCGGAAGGCTATTCGGTCACCGGAAATGCGATCAAGGCGCCGCCCTACATCTTCCAGGCCAACAAGGACCCGGTGGCCGACACGGTGACGCTGGCGGGCTATGTGCCGGACAACGCCGCGCATGCCGCCATTGTCGCGGCGGTAGGGCGGAAGTTCTTTTCCGGAAAGCTGGTGGACAACCTGAAGGCCAGTGCCGGCGCGCCGCAGGGATTCGCCAACGCCGCGATCGCGGCGCTGGGCGCGCTGTCGCGGGTGTCCACCGGATCGCTGGTGATGTCGGATCGCGAGGTCAAGCTGTCGGGCGATGCGCTTTACGCCGTCGCAGCCGACCAGATTCGCGACGGGCTCGGCGGCCAGTTGCCGCAGGGCTGGACCGCGAAGGCCGAAGTCTCGGTGAAGCCGGTGGCCAGCAGCGTCGATGCGACGGTGTGCCAGCAACTGTTCTATGAGTTGCTCGGCAAGGCCCGGATCAGGTTCGAATCCGGCAAGGCCTCGATCGATAAGGATTCCATGGGCCTGCTCGACCGCCTGATCGAGACGGCGCTGCGTTGCCCGAGCGCCAATATCGAGGTCGCGGGCCACACCGACAGCGATGGCGACGACAACGCTAATAAGGTGCTGTCCGAGAAGCGCGCGCAGGCGGTGGCGGATTATCTGGTCAAGGCCGGATTGCCGCCCGATCGTCTGAAGGCGGTCGGCTATGGCAGCCAGCAGCCCATCGCCACCAACGACACGGAAGAAGGCAAGGCCAAGAACCGGCGCATCGATTTTGTGGTGAAGTGAGCATGCAGCGCAGCATCTATCTCCCCGAAAGATTGGCCGCTGCGATCAAGCCGTCATTGCGAGCGAAGCGAAGCAATCCAGCTTTGAGAAACAGCAGAAGCTGGATTGCTTCGTCGCAAGTGCTCCTCGCAATGACGGGTGGTGATAAGGACAAATCGTCATGATCTATCTCGCAACATTCAACTGGGGCTGGCTGCTGGCGGCGGCGTTGCTTGGCCTGGCCATGGGATGGATCGCAGTGGTGCAGCACGGACAAGGCTGGTCCGGCGTTACCATGCGCAAGGTCGCGGTGTTCGTGGCGGCGCTGATCCTGGCCTCGGTGTTCCATCTCGCCCCCGGCCGTCCCGGCTATTGGCTCGATCTCGGTCTTGTCATGTTTGCTGCCTACGTTGTGGGCTGCGCCGTGGGATCGTGGCTGCGCAGTCTGGTGGTCTCGCGGCCCGCGCCCTCCGCCTGAGGCCTGATGCCGCAAGCCGATGCTGCAAGTCTGGCGGACGGCGTCGCCATGACATAGGTGCGGTGCGGTGAGACTCCCGCTTTAAGGCTATTTTGGCCCTTTCGGCAGCTAAACTGACTCGTCGGCCTCGCGGTCGCCTTGCCGGTCTGCTAGGACAGCCTGACCCGGGACAACGCGATCGATCCAATTTGAGGTCTTGATGCTGGAGACACTACGCGGGGCCATCGCGTATATGCGCGAGAAGCAGATCCTGCATAAGTTCGGTGTCGCGGTCAGTATCGCGATCATCGCGACGGCTTTTTACATCCTCTATCACATGCTCAAGGGGCTCGATGTCGACGACCTCTATGAGGCGCTGCGCGACACCGAAATCCGGACCGTCGTGCTGGCGGGACTGTGCGTGGCGGCGGGCTATTTCACGCTGACCTTCTACGATCTGTTCGCATTGCGCGCCATCGGTCAGAGCGGCGTGCCCTACCGGATCGCCGCCTTCGCGGGCTTCACCAGCTATTCGATCGGCCACAATGTCGGCGCCAGCGTCTTCACCGGCGGCGTGGTGCGCTATCGCGTCTATTCTGCATGGGGCCTGTCGGCGGTCGATGTCGCCAAGGTGTGCTTCCTTGCGGGCCTCACGTTCTGGCTCGGCAATGCCGCGGTGCTGGGCCTCGGCGTCGCCTATCATCCGGAGGCGGCGGCCTCCATCGACAAGCTTCCGGTCTGGGTCAATCGCGCCGCGGCGCTCTGCCTTCTCGCCGCGTTGTTTTGCTATGTCGCATGGGTCTGGATGAAACCGCGCGAGGTCGGCCGCGGAAGCTGGACCGTGACGCTTCCGGGCGGCCCGCTGACGCTGCTGCAGATCGTGATCGGCATCGTGGATCTCGGCTTCTGTGCGCTCGCGATGTACATCCTGGTGCCCGACGAGCCGCATGTCGGGTTCGTTGTGGTGGCGGTGATCTTCGTCTCGGCGACGCTGCTCGGTTTCGCCAGCCATTCGCCCGGCGGGCTCGGCGTGTTCGACGCCGCGATGCTGGTGGGTCTGTTCCAGTTCGACCGCGAAGAACTGCTGGCCGGCATGCTGTTGTTCCGGGTGCTGTATTATCTGGTGCCCTTTATCATTTCCGTCATCTTGCTCTCGCTTCGCGAGCTTATTGTCGGCCTTCGGGCAAAACGAGTCGCCGCGGCGCTGCAGCGGCTCGACGAGGCCGCGACATCGCAGGGGCCCGCGCAAGGTTCGGGATCTCCGGTTGCGTAAGCGCCTTGTGCCAGGCCAGCGCGCGCTGAACAGAGTCCACGCATGACGATCGCATCTTCGAGTTCTGGTTTTGCGCCGTGGTCCGACCGGCTGCGCCGGTCGGCGATCGTGCTGATCGCAGCGGCGCTGGTGCTGGCCGGGGTGACGATGTTCGGCGGCCTGACCGTCGTGCAGGCAGCTGCGGTGTTTCTTGTCATCACCGGTGCGGCGCTGGTGCCCTGGCATCTGCAGCATACCGCGCCGGTCGCCGACGATCTTGTCGGCGCGCGCCCTGCCGAGATGCCGGTGGTGCAGGCGGTGGTCGGCGGCATGCCGGATGCGGCCGTGCTGCTGGATCGCGCCGGCCGGGTGCTGCATTTCAACCAGGCTGCCTCGCAACTGGCACCCGCGCTGCGCCGGCACGAACTGGCCCTGTTCGCGCTGCGCTCGCCGGAAATCATTGCGGCGTTGCGCGAGGCCATCGCGACTCGCCAGCCGCAGCGCGCGGCTTATGTGGACCGCGCGCCCGTCGAGCGCTGGATGGAGTTGATCATCACGCCGCTGGTGTTGCCGACCGCGTTCGGCGGCACCGAATACTGCATCCTCATGACCTTCCACGACCAGACGCCGCTGCGCCGGGTCGAGGAAATGCGCGCGGACTTCGTCGCCAATGCGAGTCACGAACTGCGCACGCCGCTGGCGGCGCTGTCGGGCTTCATCGACACGCTGCAGGGGCCTGCGCGCGACGACCCCAAGGCGCGCGAGCGTTTCCTCGGCATCATGCACGCGCAGGCCTCGCGCATGGCGCGGCTGATCGACGACCTGCTGTCGCTGTCGCGCGTCGAACTCAGCGCCCATGTGCGCCCCGAGAAACTGATCGACGTGGTGCCGCTGGTGCGTCAGGTGATCGACGGGCTGGAGCCGCTGGCGCGCGAGCGTCAGGTCAGGATCGAAGCCGAGCTTCCAGCGGAGCCGGTGATCGTCGCCGGCGACAGCGAAGAGCTGCTGCGGCTGGTGGAGAACCTGATCGAGAATGGGTTGAAGTACGGTGCTTCCGGTGGACGTGTGGTGGTGTCGCTGGCCGATGCAAGTTCAGGCGAGGGGGGCGGCGAGGTTCGCTTCGCGGTGCGCGACTTCGGCCCCGGCATCGCGCCGGAACATCTGCCGCGTCTCACCGAGCGGTTCTATCGCGTCGATGTCGGCGACAGCCGCGCGCAGGGCGGAACGGGCCTCGGATTGTCGCTGGTCAAGCACATCCTCAACCGTCATCGCGGACGTCTTCTGATCGAAAGCGTTGCGGGTCACGGCGCCACCTTCACCGCATGCTTTCCGGTCATGAAGCCCGCGGCTCCCGGCGCGCCGGTTTCGGTGAAGGAGTGAGCGCGAAACGGCGGGATCGCGGTTTCGCCGCATGGCCACAAAGCCGCCTTTTGCAGCCAGGTTTGATGCAATCCGGTAACAAAAAAGCCTCATCGGTCCGATGAGGCTTTTTCGTAGCGTTTAGAACAGCTTCGCTTATTTCGTGCTCGGCCGCGAGGCGCGGCGGCGATCGCTCGCCGGCTGATAGGCGACGCGCGAATGGTGCGCGCAATAGGGAAGCGAGGTCAGCGCCTTGCCGCCGCAGAAAAAGAAGTCCGGGCTGCCCGGATCGCCGACCGGCCAGTGGCAGGTGCTCTCGTTCAGTTCGAGCAGGGTAAGCCGCTGGCTCATCGGCACCACGTTGTCGTAGGCGATCGGATCGGCCTCGACTTCAACTTCGAAAGCATGGGCGAGCGCGGTATTGCCGCGCGATACCGGGCGGCTGATCCGCATCATATGTTGCGCGGGACGCACCTTGCGCTGACGTGGCGCGGCGGAAGAAGGGCTCTTGGCCCGGCCCGACAGGCCCAGCCGATGGACCTTTCCGATCACGGCGTTACGGGTGATATTGCCAAGCTCGGCGGCAATCTGGCTGGCCGAAAGGCCAGATTCCCAGAGCTTCTTCAACTGTTCTACGCGATCGTCGGTCCAGCTGATTACCGTCATCGCACTCTTCCTTTTGTCTCGCACCGACCATTTGGCCTGGCGTTGCGTTTTCAAAATTCCCGAAATCCCTGCTGGCAGAATCCCTTAGCCCTCGCCGGCTGCATGATGAGCGAGCCGGGCGTTAACGCCGTACCGAAGACAATCGAGGATCAGAACTGCCGCACGAGATATCGTACCTAACGACAGAGACGCTACAATATGGCGCGACTCACGCGCAAGAGTCGGCGGTTGCGCGTCCACATGTTCCGAATAAAAAGCAAATAAATTCGCTTTTTATTCGACCTCGCAAATGCGGCTTTTGCTCCCGCGCTTCCGGTCAGGAACCGGAAAAAAGGGACCAAAACGCCCGATTATGACCTCGCAATGACAATGGGCGGGATGAGCGAAGGGTTCGCGTGGATTGACACGGAAGGACCCGCCAATAGAATGCATGCACGTGCCGCCTTTCCGGGCGGCACGTTTTCGTTTCCGGGGCAGGCAACGAGCAATTGACGCGGATACGCCGTGAGCGCTGTTGGCCCCTCAATTTCGTCAGGTCGCCATGAGCAACACCGCCAAACCGCATCTCGCCTCCCACATGCTGCCGGTCTTCGCCCGCGCGGACGTGGCGTTTGAGCGCGGTGAAGGGCCGTGGCTCATCGCAACCGACGGCGAGCGCTATCTCGATTTCACCAGCGGCGTGGCGGTGAACGCACTCGGCCATGCGCATCCGCATCTTGTTGCCGCGCTCCAGGAGCAGGCCGCCAAGCTGTGGCATGTCTCGAACCTGTTCACGATTCCGGAAGGCGAGCGGCTGGCGGCGCGGTTGTGCGATGCGAGCTTCGCCGACGTGGTGTTCTTTTGCAATTCCGGCGCGGAGGCGATGGAAGCTGCCATCAAGACCGCACGGAAATTCCAGGCTGCGAGCGGCCATCCGGAGCGCTACCGGCTGATCACGTTTGAAGGCGCTTTCCATGGCCGCACGCTGGCGACGCTCGCCGCGGGCGGTCAGCAGAAGTATCTCGAAGGCTTCGGCCCGCGTGTCGAAGGTTTCGATCAGGTGCCGCTCGGTGACATCGAGGCGGTGAAGAAGGCCATCGGCCCGGAGACCGCCGGTATCATCATCGAGCCTTGGCAGGGCGAAGGCGGCGTGCGCGCCGCCGATCCGTCCTTCTTCCGCGCGCTGCGGCAGCTCTGCGACGACAACAAGCTCATGCTGGTATTCGACGAGGTGCAGACCGGCATGGGCCGCACCGGCACGCTGTTCGCTTATGAGAAGACCGGGGTGAAGCCGGACATCATGGCGCTGGCCAAGGCACTTGGCGGCGGCTTTCCGATGGGCGCGTGCCTCGCAACGGTCGAAGCTGCGGTCGGCATGACGCCGGGCACCCACGGCTCGACCTTCGGCGGCAATCTGCTCGCCGCCGCCGCGGGCAATGCCACGCTCGATATCATGCTGGCGCCGAAATTCTTCGAGCATGTCCAGCGCGTGTCGCTGCTGCTGAAACAGAAGCTCGCATCGATCGTTGATCGTTACCCTGACGTGGTGTCGGATGTGCGCGGCGATGGCCTTCTGATCGGTCTGAAAGCTGTGGTGCCGGCCGGCGATCTTGTCGCGGCCTTCCGCGACGAGAAATTGCTGACCGTCGGTGCCGGTGAAAACGTGGTGCGTTTGCTGCCGCCGCTGATCGTCAGCGAAGCCGAGATCGAGGACGGCATCGCACGTGTGGAGCGCGCGTGCGCGAAACTGACACAGGCGCAGATGCGGCAAGGGGCTGCATCATGAGCGAGTCACCGCGTCATTTCCTCGACCTGTTCGACGTGCCGGCCAGCGAACTGCGCACCATCCTCGATGCCAGCGTGGCGATGAAGAAGAAGCGCAAGGCCGGTGACGTCACCGACAAGCCACTCGCCGACAAGACGCTGGCGATGATTTTCGACAAGCCGTCGACACGTACCCGCGTGTCGTTCGATGTCGGCATGCGCCAGCTCGGCGGCGAAGCCATCATGCTGACCGGCGCGGAGATGCAGCTCGGCCGCGGCGAAACCATCGCCGACACCGCGCGTGTGCTGTCGCGCTTTGTCGACGCCATCATGATCCGGATTCTCAATCACGAGGCGCTGGCTGAGCTTGCCGCGCATGCGACGGTGCCGGTGATCAACGGGCTAACGCGCCGTTCGCATCCCTGTCAGGTGATGGCGGACGTCATGACTTTCGAAGAACATCGCGGCCCGATCAAGGGCCGCACCGTGGCGTGGACCGGTGACGACAACAACGTGCTGGCGTCCTGGGCCCATGCGGCCGACCGTTTCGGTTTCAAGCTGAATGTCGCGACGCCGCCGGAGCTTGCGCCCAACAAGCTGCTGAAGGACTGGATCAAGACCACGGATGCGCCGATCATGCTCGGCACCAAGGCGGAGGACGCCGTGCGCGGCGCGGACTGCGTGGTCACCGACACCTGGGTGTCGATGGGCGACAAGGATGGCGAGCATCGCCACAACCTGCTCAAGCCCTATCAGGTCAATGCCAAGCTGATGTCACTGGCCAAGCCGGATGCCATCTTCATGCATTGCCTGCCGGCGCATCGCGGCGATGAGGTCACCGACGAGGTGATCGATGGGCCGCAGTCGGTGGTGTTCGACGAGGCGGAGAACCGCCTGCATGCGCAAAAGGGCATCCTGGCCTGGTGTCTGCACGCCATCGGTTGAGCCCCAGCCGCGCGTCCCATGCGGCGCGCATGGTCCTTTTCTGCGCGCTGAAACGACCTATATAGGGTGGACGTTGTCCCAACCGCTGCTGTCCTGGCTTGAGATCAGACCCGATAGGGTTTGAGCTTCAGGCCCTTTATCGTTTCTCGCTGTTGATCCCCTTTTTAACTGAGAATCTTCCAACATGACGCCTGAAAGCCAGATCCGTGCTCCTTCCGCTACGCCTGTGGACGATGCCGTGCTTCCTTTCGAGGTCAGCGCGCTGGATGTGCGTGGCCGGCTGACAAAGATGGGCCCGGCGCTCGACGAGATCCTGACCAAGCACGATTATCCCGCGCCGGTCGGCAAGCTGCTCGGCGAAGCCATCGTGCTGACCACGCTGCTCGGCTCGACGCTGAAATTCGAGGGCCGGTTCATCCTGCAGACCCAGACAGACGGTCCTGTCTCGCTGATCGTGGTCGACTTCCATGCGCCGGACCGGCTGCGCGCCTATGCGCGTTTCGACGCCAGCCGCCTCGCGCCGGGACAGGATTCCGCGGCGTTGCTCGGGCGCGGCCATCTGGCGATGACCATCGATCAGGGCCCGGACATGAGCCGGTATCAAGGACTTGTTGCGCTTGACGGCGGCAACCTCGAAGATGCCGCGCATGAATACTTCCTGCGTTCGGAACAGATTCCGACGAGGGTCCGGCTGGCCGTGGGCGAGGAGTTTCGCGGCGGCGATGGTCCGAAACATCGCTGGCGCGGCGGCGGCATGCTGATGCAGTTTCTGCCGAAGGCGCCGGAGCGTGCGCGACAGCCGGATCTCGACCCCGGTGACGCGCCGCAAGGCGCGATGGTTCACGACGTTCCGGAAGACGATGCATGGGCGGAAAGCCGTTCGCTTTTCGGCACCATCGAGGATGTCGAACTGATCGATCCGGACCTGTCCGGCGAACGGCTGCTTTTCAGGCTGTTTCACGAGCGCGGCGTGCGCGTGTTTCCTGTGCAGGCGATGCGCGCGCAGTGTTCGTGTTCACGTGATGCGGTGGCGGGGATGCTGTCGAGCTTCGATCCGAAAGACCGGGCCGACATGGTCGAGAACGGCAAGGTCGTCGTGACCTGTGAGTTCTGCAGTTCGGTGTATGAGTTCACGCCGGACGAAGCCGGTATCGTGCCTGTACAGGAATCCTCTGGCGACTAGTTCAGCGTGCGCCTGTGATCGGGGCTGTCCAGTGAGAAGGCGGGGATGTCGATGTCGAACGGCTCGCCGTCCTCCGTCACCATCTGGTAGCTCCCGGTCATGAAGCCTGATGGCGTCTGAAGCGGCACGCCGCTGGTGTATTCAAATCGCTCGCCGGGCTCCAGCACTGGCTGTTCTCCGACCACGCCCTCGCCGCGCACTTCCTGACTGCGTCCGGTTCCATCGGTGATGATCCAGTGCCGGGTCTTCAACTGGACTGTTTCCGTTCCCGTGTTGATGATGACGATCGTATAGGCCCAGAAAAACCGGCCTTTGTCGGGCGTGGAGCGCTCCGGAAGAAAGCTCGGCTCGACGGTGACTTCGATCTGGCGGGTCACGGCGCGGTACATGGCATTCATCCGTTCGGGTCTTTTGGCGGTCGTATTATTCAGCCTCAATGATCCGTCTGACAGAATCTGGGCGGAACGACCATCGTTTCACCACCGTTTTATCGAGCATGGCGAAGCTGGTCTACTTGAAGACGCGCAATTTGCGAGGCGCGTCGAATTTCCTTAAGTTGCCGGTTGCTCGCTTCATCCGGCCGGACGGGACTGACATTCGTGACAACCGAAACGATCAATCCGGCGGATGTGAAGATGCCGACCCTGAAGGCTGCCGCCGTACCGCTCGCCGGAGGCGAACGCGAACTGCGCCTCGATCTGTTTCGCGGCATGGCGCTCTGGCTGATCTTCATCGATCACCTGCCGCCGAACATCCTGACTTGGTTCACCATCCGCAACTACGGTTTCAGTGACGCGACCGAAATCTTCATTTTCATTTCTGGCTATACGGCAGCGTTCGTCTATGGCCGCACGATGGAGGCGAGAGGTTTCGTGGTCGCCAGCGCGCGCATCTTCAAGCGCGTCTGGCAGATCTACGTCGCGCACGTTTTTCTCTTCACGATTTATCTCGCGGAAATTTCCTATATCGCGACGCGGTTCGAGAATCCGCTGTATGCGGAAGAAATGGGAATTCTCGATTTCCTCAAGCAGCCCGATGTGACCATCGTGCAGGCGCTGTTGCTCAAATTCCGGCCCGTCAACATGGACGTGCTGCCGCTCTACATCGTGCTGATGATCTTCCTGCCGCTGATTATCTGGCTGCTGCGCCGCAAGGCCGATCTTGCGCTTGGCCTGGCCGTGCTCATCTATGCATTGACGTGGGAATTCGACTGGGCCCTGCCGGCCTATCCGAACGGGACATGGTTCTTCAATCCGTTCGCCTGGCAATTGCTGTTCGTGTTCGGCGCATGGTGCGCGCTCGGCGGCGCCAGGCGGATGGCGCGGATGATCGCCTCGCCTGTCACGCTGTGGCTCTGCATTGCCTATCTCGTGTTTGCCTTCTGCGTGACGCTGACATGGCATGTGCCGCGGCTCAACGTGTTCATGCCGCGCTGGCTGGAAAGCTGGATGTATCCGATCAACAAGACCGATCTCGACGTGTTGCGCTTCGTGCACTTTCTGGCGCTGGCGGCGATCACGATCCGCATCGTTCCGAAGGACTGGCCGGGCCTGCGCTCGCCATGGCTGCGCCCTGTGATCCGCTGCGGCCAGCACTCGCTGGAGATATTCTGTCTGGGCGTCTTCTTGGCCTTTGCCGGGCACTTCGTGCTGGCGGAAGTGTCGGGCGGCGCATGGATGCATTTTCTCGTCAGCCTCGCGGGGATCGTTATTATGTCCGCCGCGGCGTGGCTGTTTTCGTGGTACAAGACTGAAATCGGCAAGGGCGACAAGCGCGCAAAAAGCGGCGACGCCGATGCCGATCTCGCCGGAGGCGGGTCATGAGAGGGTTGCTGTTCGC
>Ga0066256_1002852_pt1 | contig 17977 bp, 18 predicted proteins | sample ThiBio_1000_biof_FD_87107 | JGI IMG/M metagenome (GOLD analysis project Ga0066256, IMG submission 87107) | Wastewater bioreactor microbial communities from Cape Town, South Africa - Thiocy_expt_1000_biof (version 2) | ecosystem: Engineered > Bioreactor > Thiocyanate-remediating >...
CTCCTTTCCCGGCCGGCGACGGGGGCTGTCCGCGCACACTCCCCCGCTTCAGGTGGTGCCTTCCGCTACGCGCGAAGCCTTGCCGCGAGGGAACGGAGCCGCGCACGCAGCTGGACTGGAACGTGCCTGTGGACAAGTTGGGGCTACGAGCCTCCCCATGCGGGGGGCTCCGATCCGCATCGAACCTCAGCACTCACCCCGACAGGACAGAATGACCGTCCAGCCGATCTTCGAGACGCTCGACCGCACCTCGTCCATTCCGGCCGCACCCGAACGCAGTTCGGACGAAAGCACGGCGGATGCGGCCACGCATCTCGGAGCGTCCAGCGAGCCGAGCCCTTCCGCGCAGCTCCGGACGCAGTTCCTCCGGCGGGTGGCACACGACATCGCCTCCCCCACCGGGGTCACGATGACCGTGCTCGAGGAGCTCGCGAACGAGAGCTCGCGGCCGGAGCTCGTCGCCATGGCGCGACGCGGCCTCCGGCGGCTGCTTCGTCTGTCGGAGCAGCTCGCCCTGGCGGCCGATCTCGACGCGGGCCCGCTGTCTCCCGACACGACGCTCGAGGACGTGCGCGGCCTCGTGAAGGACGCTCAGACGCAGGCGATCGCGATCGACGGTCGGCGCGACATCGTCACGTCGTGCGAGCTGCCCGACGAGAAGCTCGTTGCCGATGTCGACCGCCGGCTCGTGAGCTCGATGCTGCGCGAGGTGATCGGCAATGCCCTGCGCCTCGCGAGCTCGCGTGTCACCGTCGACGTGAGCCACGCCGACGGCAAGGTGACCGTGCGCGTGCAGGACGACGGCCCCGGCTTCTCGAACGAGGTGCTCGCCACCCTCGGCCAACGCTTCACGCCCGGCTCCACGTCGCGAGGGCTTGGCCTCTCGCTCTCGATGGCGAAGGACGTCCTCGCTGCGCACAACGGAACGCTGAGCGTCGATGCCAGCACCCTCCCGCCGGGCCGTCGCGGCAATCGCGGCGCGGCCGTGCTCATGACCCTGCCGCTCGTCTGAACGACGCACGGTCCACGCGCCCGCGCACGTTCGCACACGGCAGCACGGATGGCGGCCTGTGACGCCCTTCCCGTCTCGGTCGAGGCGAAGAGCCCCGCACGGGAGCAGCGAAGCGAGCGCCCGCAGCGCGGATGTTCGGCCGCAAGCACTGCGAGACGAGGGCGAGCAACGCCCCGTACCGCCCTGCTCGTCCCCGACGACGCAGCGGCATCGAACCTGCAAATTCACGACGTGATGAACTCCTCCACGACGAACACCACCGAGCGAGAGCAATGGCGCGCCCGCATCCTCCGGGCGCTCGCGGAGCTGGATACGGCTCCCCCAGGGCTCGACCGCGAAGCTGCTCCACCGGACGTCGACGCACCTCACTCGTCGACCTCGACGGGCTAGCGTCCGCGCCTGAACCTGGGGCTCGCGCCCCGACCACCCACAGAAGTGGGCGCTCGGCCCGCATGGAGCTCGGAGTCATCCCTCGCCCGCACGTGCCGTGGGGGTGAAGCACGCTGCGTCGCTCCCTTCGTGGTTCGTTCGCGTGCGCGCCCGGCGAACGACCGTCGCAGGTCCACGGGCGCGCTCGCGCGACCGTCGGTCCCGCGACAGCACCGACGCCCTTCCTTCCGCAGGCGCGCAGCAAGCCACGATCACGCGGCTGCGCGATCACGCGGCGACGTCGAGCCATGCATGACTCGGCACACGCCGGCTCTGACGAGCGCGCAGGCCGAGGGGTCAGGAAGGCGGGACTTCCGCCGCGCCCTCGCCCTTCGCGCCGTCGCCGCCCGCCGCGGCTCCGTAGCGTTCGAGCTTGCGATAGAGCGTGCGGCGATCGAAGCCGAGCACCTGAGCCGCCCGCGACTTGTTCCCGCCGACCAGCGAGAGGACACGCAGGATGTAGCGTCGCTCGAGCTCGTCCATCGTGACGATCTCCGTCGGATCGTTCGCGGCGACGACGAAGCGCTCGGCACGGTAGGCGCGGATCTTCTCGGGGAGGTCCTCGACCGTGATTTGATCGAAGCGCGCGAGGGCGACCGCATGCTCCATGCAGTTTTCCAGCTCGCGGACGTTGCCCGGCCAGTTGTAGGCCATGAGCTTCTCCGCGGCCGTCGTCGACAGCTCGAGCGACGGCTTCGCATTGCGCTCGGCAAACTGCTTGAGGAAGTGCTGCGCGAGGTGAAGGACGTCGCCGCCGCGCTCGCGGAGCGGCGGCACGTCGATCTTCACGACGTTGATGCGGTAGTAGAGGTCCTCGCGGAAACGCTTCTCGTAGACCTCGTCTTCGAGGTTCCGGTTCGTCGCGGCGACGATGCGCGCGTCGAAGGGGATCTCCTGGTTGGCGCCGACGGGGCGGACCTTGCGCTCCTGGAGCGCGCGCAGGAGCTTCGGCTGCACGTCGATCGGGAGCTCGCCGATCTCGTCGAGGAAGAGCGTTCCGCCGGTCGCCTGGACGAAGAGGCCGGTGCGCTGCGCCTTTGCGTCGGTGAACGCGCCGCGTGCATGACCGAAGAGCTCGCTCTCGAGGAGCGAGTGCGGGACGGCCGCGCAGTTGATGGCGACGAACGGTCCGTTCCTGCGCCGGCTCCGCGTGTGGATGCCGCGCGCGATGAGCTCCTTGCCGGTGCCGGTCTCGCCGTGGATGAGGACGGACGCGTCGCTCTCGCCGACACGGTTGATCAGCTCGTAGACCCGCCGCATCGCGCCGCTCTGTCCAACGATGCGCGCAGCGTCGCCGCCCTCGCCGTCGACGGCCTGACGCAGGCGCTTCACCTCGTCGGAGAGGCGGCGGTGCTGGATGGCGCGAGAGACGCTGAGGAAGAGGAGCTTCGGGTCGACCGGCTTCGTGATGAAGTCGTACGCGCCCACGCGGATCGCTCCGATCGCGGTCTCGAGGCTCCCCTGCCCGGTGATCACGACGACCGGCATGTCGGGCCGTGTTCCGAGGACCCGCTCGCAGAGATCGAGGCCGCTCATCTCCGGCATGCTGAGGTCGGTGAGGACGACGTCGAAGTCCTGCTCGGCGACGAGCTCGAGTGCGCGCTGCGCGTTCGTCGACGGCGTGACCTTGAACCCGTGGCGGCCAAGTGCCATCTCGAGCAGGTCGCAGGTCTCCTGCTCATCGTCGACGACCAGGATGTGACCTTTCATCGTGAGTACCTCGGGAGCATGGGACATTCGAGCCCAGGATTGGCAGCTCTACCTACCAGGGCGAGGACCGCGGCAGCATGCGCTGTACCAACACCGAAGCCGCAACGACTCCGCACTTAAGAAGGGTTCCTCACACGCGCAGTCGAGGCAAGATGCCACGCACGGTGCGCCATGTCACGATTGGGACAGCGGTCGAAGCCCTGAAAAAGCGCGGCGTCATGGCGCATCCACTCCCCGGTCCGATCGGTCCACCGCGCCCGTCACGGTGAATGCTGGCCCTTGACGAGCGTCCTCGGTCGCGAGGAATCGAGGCGAGGCGATCGAATGAAGCAGACGATGAAACGCAGCACGCACGACTCAGACCGCGATGCGCTGCGCCCGTGTGCTGCGCGCGCGACAGTCGAGCTGAGCGTCCTCGGGCAGGCTCGGCTTCACGAGAGCGAGCTCGCCGCTCGCGCGCGATGATCGCAGAACGCGATCGCCGCGCCTCGGTCAGCGAGCCTTCTTGCCGGTCCCTCGGGGAGCCCGCTTTCCCTTCTTCGCGGCCGCAGCCGACGGAGCAGGCGCGGCAGCTTCGGGGTCGGAAGCAGGGGGTGCGGCGGAGGCGGCCGCAGGATCTTCGGCAGGCGCCGCGGGAGGCTCATCGGCGACCGTCGCGCCGGCAGCCGAGCTCGCGAACGAGGGCAGCTCCATCGGAGCCGGTGGGTTGGTCGCGAACTGCGTCCGGTTCTTGATCCGCTTGTCGGGGCCCCAGAGCGCGACACCGAAAGCGCCTGCAGCGCCGACGACGACGATGATGATCCCGAAGAACAGGATCGTCGGGAGTCCAGAGCGTGACCCCGCCGGGGAGTGGCCCCGGCGAACCGCGGGCGGCGCCGACGCCGGCCCTTCCATCCAGAGCGGTGTGTTCTGAGCCGAGCGCGGGTCAGGCATCGGTGAAGCGGCCCCGCTCACCGTCACGTTCTCCGTCGCTTGCATGGGTGAAGTGGGTGAAGCGGGATCCGCTTCGAAGTTCCCCATGAACTCAGTCCAGCACCGCTCGTGCCATTCGTCGAGCCCCGAAATTTCCCGACATTTTTGCATTCAGCACCGGCCGAGACCGGATCACCGTTAGCTCGGTTCGGCAAAAGATGAATCAGGCTGGGGTTGCGACGACGCTGGCCGAGCCGCGGAGATCGCTCCGCGTGCAGGCCTCGCTGTCGAGCTCGACCGTTCCGAGGAGCGAGTGGCAGGTGACGGGCGATCGTCCTAACGAACGTCACGATGCGCGCGGGCCGAGGAGAGAGCGCACGAACGAAGGAGCGGCCAGACCCGGATGAGCTGCTCGCCGAGGTGCGACGCGACGAGGTCCAGTCCACCCGCGGTCACCTCACGATCTTCTTCGGCGCTGCGCCCGGAGTCGGAAAGACGTACGCGATGCTCGAGTCGGCGCGCCTCGAGCGTGAAGAAGGCCGCGACGTCGTGGTCGGCCTCGTCGAGACGCATGGCCGGTACGACACCAACGCGCTCCTGCTCGGCCTCGAGATCATCCCTCGGCGCAAGGCCGAGCACAGAGGCGTGAAGCTTGAGGAGCTCGACCTCGACGCAGCGCTGGCGCGGCGCCCCGGGCTCATCCTGGTCGATGAGCTCGCTCACACGAACGCGCCCGGCTCGCGGCACACGAAGCGTTGGCAGGACATCGAGGAGCTCCTCGCATCGGGCATCGATGTCTACACGACGCTCAACGTGCAGCACCTCGAGAGCCAGAAGGACGTCGTCGCACAGATCACCCACGTCATCGTGCGCGAGACGGTGCCGGCCTCCGTCTTCGAAGGGGCGGACGACGTTCGCCTGATCGATCTCCCGATCGACGAGCTCCTCGAGCGCCTCCGCGAGGGCAAGGTCTACATCCCCGAGCAAGCCGAGATCGCGCGTGAGAGCTTCTTCCAGGAAGGCAACCTGATCGCCCTCCGCGAGCTTGCGCTCCGCCTGACGGCGCAGCAGGTCGACACGCAGATGCGCGCGTACCGGACGAAGCACGGGATCGACCGCACCTGGCCCGCGTCCGAGCGCGTCCTCGTGTGCGTGAGCCCGAGCCCGACCTCCGAGCACGTCATCCGAGGCGCGCGCCGACTGGCAGCAGGCCTCCATGCCGACCTCCTCGCCGCGAACGTCGAGACGCCGGCGTCGATCCGCCTCTCCGCCGCCGACCGGCGACGGATCGCCGACCACATGCGCCTGGCCCAGAGCCTCGGCGCCGAGACGGTGACGCTCAGCGGCCCGCGAAGCGCCGAGGAGGTCACGCGCTTCGCGCGCTCCCGCAACGTGACACGGATCGTCGTCGGCAAGCCGACCCACGCCCGCTGGCTCGATCGGCTGCGCCCGTCCTTCCTCGACGCGCTCGTTCGGCTCAGCGAGGACATCGACGTGCACGTGCTCACGGGCGAGGACCTGGTAGCGCCCCGGCCGCCGCCGGAGCGACGGCCTCCGCGCCGGGTGGAGCTCACGGGCTTCGTGGCGGCCCTCGCGCTCATCGCCGTGATCACGGGCGTCTCCGGGCTCCTGTTCGTGAACGCGCAGCTCGCGGACGTCGTGATGATCTACCTCCTCGCCATCGTCCTCGTCTCTCTTCGATGGGGCCTCTGGCCGTCGCTCCTCGCCGCGGTGCTCTCGGTCATCCTGCTCGACTTCTTCTTCGTCGCCCCGCTCCACGCCTTCGCGATGACCGACGTGAAGCACATCGCCACCTCCAGCGTGATGCTCGTCGTCGCGGTCGTGATCAGCGGGCTCACGAAGCGCGTCCGCGATCAGATGGAGGCGGCACGCGAGCGCGAGGTCCGCACCGCCAGCCTCTACTCCCTGAGCCGCGCGCTCGCGCGCGCGAAGACGACGAGCGACGTGGCGGCCGCCGGCGCCAAACATGTCCACGACGTCTTCGGCGCACCGGCCTGCGTCCTCGTCGTCGACCACGACCGCGCGCGGCTCACGCCGCAGGTGAGCGGCACGCCGTGGTCGTTCGATCTCGACGAGAAAGAGCTCGCCGTCGCCGAGTGGACGCGCCAGCACGGCCGACCGGCCGGCGCCGGAACCGACACCCTGCCGGCGTCGGCAGGCTCCTACTTTCCGCTCGAAGCGTCGTCCTCGCGCATCGGCGTCCTCGGTCTCCGGCGGACGCCCGGTGGCCTCGATCACGAGCGGCGCCAGCACCTCCAGGCGTTCGCCGGGCAGATCGCCGGCGCGCTCGAGCGCACGCGCCTCGCGGAGCAGGCGCAACGAGCGCAGCTCCGGATCGAGGCCGAGCAGCTCCGCAACTCGCTCCTCTCGTCGGTCTCTCACGATCTACGGACACCGCTCGCCGTGATCACCGGTACGGCGAGCACGTTGCTCGAGACGGAGATCGCGCCGCCGGCGCAGAAGGAGCTCGCAGAGGCGATCCTCGTCGAGGCCGAGCGCATGCACCGGCTCGTGCGCAACCTCCTCGACATGACGCGCCTCGAGGCTGGCGCGGTCGAGGTCCACAAGGAGTGGCAGTCGCTGGAGGAAACGGTGGGCGCCGCGCTCGAGCGCACGGTGCGCGTCCTCGGGTCGCGCCCCGTCACCACCGACGTGCCGGCCGACCTCCCGCTCGTCCCGTACGACTCCGTCTTGCTCCAGCAGGTGCTGGTGAACCTCCTCGAGAACGCCGCCAAATACACGCCGGCGGGGACGCCGGTCCTCGTCGCGGCTCGTCGTGGCAAGGACGCCGTCGAGGTGGTCGTCGCGGACCACGGACCGGGCCTTCCGCCCGGCGAAGAGACACGCATCTTCGAGAAGTTCTATCGCGCGGAGACCGGACGCGGCGGCGGCGCGGGGCTCGGCCTCACGATCTGCAAGGGCATCGTCGCGGCTCACGGCGGCCGGATCTGGGCGGTCAACTGCAACGGCGGAGGCGCCGCGTTCCACTTCACGCTCCCGATCGAGGGCGAGCCCCCGAGCCTCACACCACCTCGGCGCCGGCGCCCGTCACGACCTCGAGCCCGAGCCCGCATCGCGCCGGGAGCTGCACCGCGCGCACGAACGCGGCTGCTCTGATCGCCTGACGCTACTGCCTGAATGCCGTGTCGAGCACGACGTTTGCAGCGTTGCGTCGACGATCCGCGCGCGCGCTCGAGCGCCACCGCGCGAGCGCGTGAAGTGGTGCACCCGTGGACTTCGTCTTCGTCGGTCTGGCCCTCGTCCTCTTCACCCTGACGCTCGGACTCGTCCGCCTCTGCGAGTCGCTCGAGCCGGAGTGACATCGTCGTGTCCGACCTCCACTACGTCGCCTTCGCCATCGTCGCGGTAGGGCTCCTCGTCTACCTCGTGCTCGCGATGCTGAAGCCCGAGAGGTTCTCGTGACCGCGAGCACCGTCCTCCAGCTCGCGCTCTTCTGCGGCCTGCTCGTCGCGATCGTGAAGCCGCTCGGCGGCTACATGGCGCGCGTCTACGAGGGCGAAGCCCGCATCGCGTCGCGCCTGCTCGGTCCGCTCGAGCGGCTCGTTTACCGCGTGCTGCGCGTCGATCCCGGCGAAGAGATGACCTGGAAGACGTACGCGCTCGCCGTGCTGACGTTCAACCTCGCCGGCCTGCTCTTCGTCTACCTGCTGGCGCGGATGCAGGCGTCGCTGCCGCTGGACCCGGCGGGCGTCGGCCCGGTCGCGCCTCATGCCGCCTTCAACACTGCCGTCAGCTTCGCCACGAACACGAACTGGCAGAGCTACAGCGCGGAGACGACGCTTTCCTACTTCACCCAGATGCTCGGGCTCACGGTCCAGAACTTCGTCTCGGCGGCGACCGGGATGGCCGTTCTCGCCGCGTTCGTCCGCGGCTTCTCGCGCAAGAGCGCCGCGACGCTCGGGAGCTTCTGGGTCGACCTGACGCGAACGGTCGTCTTCATCCTCATGCCGCTCGCGCTCGTGATCGCGATTCTCCTCGTGTCCCAGGGCGTGGTGCAGACCTTCGGTGACCACGCGAGCGGCTCGCTCGTCGAGGCGATGAAGGCGCCCTCGGGCGAGACCGTCCGCGAGCAGGTCCTCGCCGTCGGTCCGGCAGCCTCGCAGGTCGCGATCAAGCAGCTCGGCACGAACGGCGGCGGGTTCTTCGCCGTCAACTCGGCCCACCCCTTCGAGAACCCGACGCCGCTCTCGAACTTCGTCGAGATGTTCTCGCTCCTGATGCTGCCGGCATCCCTCTGCTACACGTTCGGCAAGCTGATCGGCGACACGCGGCAGGGCTGGGCCCTCCTCGCTGCGATGTTCGTGATCTTCTTGCCGCTGCTGGCGCTCGCCGTCACCCAGGAACAAGCCGGCAATCCTGCGCTCGGCGGCCTCCCGATCGACCAGGCGGCGAGCGCGCTGCAATCCGGCGGCAACATGGAGGGCAAGGAGGTCCGGTTCGGCATCGCGACCTCTGCGCTCTGGGCAACGGCCACCACCGCGGCGTCGAACGGCTCGGTGAACGCGATGCTCGATTCGTTCACACCGCTCGGCGGGCTCGTTCCGATGTGGCTGATGCAGCTCGGCGAGGTCGTCTTCGGCGGAGCCGGCTCGGGGCTGTACGGGATGCTGATCTTCGCCCTCGTAGCAGTCTTCGTCGCCGGGCTCATGGTCGGCCGCACCCCCGAGCTGCTCGGCAAGAAGATCGAAGCGTACGAGATGAAGATGGCGTCGCTCGTCATCCTCGTCCCGCCCGCGCTCGTCCTCGTCGCGACCGCAATCGCCTGCGTGACGGACGCCGGACGACGAGGCGTGGGGAACCCTTCGGCGCACGGGTTCAGCGAGATCCTCTACGCCTTCTCCTCGCAGGCGAGCAACAACGGCAGCGCCTTCGCCGGCCTCGCAGCCGACACCCCGTTCTACGACACGCTCGGCGCCGTCTGCATGTTCGGCGCACGCTACTGGCTCATCGTGCCGGTGCTCGCGGTCGCCGGTTCCCTCGCGAAGAAACGCAGTGTGCCGAAGTCGCGCGGGACGCTCCCGACGCACGATGCGCTCTTCGTAGCGATGCTCGTCGGCGTGGTGCTGATCGTCGGCGCGTTGACCTTCATCCCCGCCCTCGCGCTCGGCCCCATCGTCGAGCACCTCGTGGCTCATGGGTCCTGAGATGGCTCACCCGAAGGCAGGCAGCTGAAATGAGCAGCAAGGCGAAGTCACTCGTGATGGGCGCCGTGCTCGATGCACTGACGCCTCCGGCTCCGCAGCCGAAGGGAGCGGCGGCGGCGGTAAGCAGGCCGGCTCGTCACGGGCACCCGGCGCGCCGACTCTTCGAGCCGTCCATCGTGCGGCGAGCGATCTTCGACTCGTTCGCCAAGCTCGACCCACGGCATCAGATCCGCAGCCCCGTGATGTTCGTCGTCGAGGTCGGGGCCGTCCTCACGACCCTGCTCTTCGTCGAGGCGCTCACCGGGAGAGGTGACGCCCCCGCGGGCTTCATCCTCGCGGTGTCGCTCACGCTCTGGTTCACGGTCCTGTTCGCGAGCTTCGCCGAAGCGATGGCCGAAAGCCGCGGGAAGGCGCAGGCAGACTCGCTCCGCCAGGCGCGGCGAGAGACGCTCGCGAAGCGCCTCCCGGAGGACGCCCGCACCCGGGACGCGCCGGTCGAGACGGTCTCGTCGTCACTCCTCCGGAAGGGCGACGTCGTCCTCATCGAGGCGGGCGACGACGTCCCGTGCGACGGCGACGTCATCGAGGGTGTCGCCTCGGTGAACGAGGCCGCGATCACGGGCGAGAGCGCGCCGGTCATCCGCGAGGCTGGTGGAGACCGCAGCGCGGTCGTCGCCGGGACGCGCGTCCTCTCGGATTGGCTCATCGTGCGGGCCGCCGTCGACCCGGGCCAGACGTTCCTCGACCGAATGATCGCCATGGTCGAAGGCGCCAGGCGCCAGAAGACGCCGAACGAAATCGCGCTCGGGATCCTCCTCGCGGCCCTCATCCCGACGACGATCGGCGGTCTGCTGTCGGCGATCGGCATCGCCGGGATGGACCGCATGATCCAGGCGAACGTCATCGCCACCTCGGGCCGAGCCGTCGAAGCAGCCGGCGACGTAGACGTGCTGCTCCTCGACAAGACCGGCACGATCACGATGGGCAATCGCCAGGCAGCCGCGTTCCATCCGGCCCCCGGCGTCACCGAGGTGGAGCTCGCCGATGCCGCTCAGCTCTCGTCGCTCGCCGACGAGACACCGGAGGGGCGCAGCATCGTCGTCCTGGCGAAGGAGCGCTTCGCGATCCGCGAGCGGAGCGTCCGCGAGCTCGGCGCGACCTTCGTCCCCTTCACGGCCCAGACGCGCATGAGCGGTGTCAACGTCGACGGTCGTCATCTGCGCAAAGGCTCGGCGGACGCGATGGAGGCTTTCGTCCGAGCAAGGGGCGGCTCGTTCCCCGAGCTCGTGAGCTCGAAGGTGAGCGAGATCGCAAAGAAGGGCGGGACGCCGCTCGTGGTCGTCGAGGCGGCGGCGCCCACCGCGCCGGGGACGATCCGCGTCCTCGGGGTCATCGAGCTGAAGGACATCGTCAAGGGCGGCATCAAGGAGCGCTTCGCCGAGCTTCGGCGAATGGGAATCAAGACGGTGATGATCACCGGCGACAATGCGCTCACCGCCGCCGCGATCGCAGCCGAGGCCGGTGTCGACGACTACCTCGCGGACGCGACGCCCGAGACGAAGCTGGCGCTCATTCGCGGGCAGCAGAGCGGCGGCCGACTCGTCGCGATGACCGGCGATGGGACCAACGACGCGCCCGCGCTCGCGCAGGCCGACGTGGCCGTGGCGATGAACTCCGGCACACAGGCCGCGAAGGAGGCCGGGAACATGGTCGACCTCGACTCGAACCCGACGAAGCTCATCGAGATCGTCGAGATCGGCAAGCAGATGCTCATCACTCGTGGCGCGCTCACCACCTTCAGCATCGCGAACGACGTCTCGAAGTACTTCGCGATCATCCCGGCGGCGTTCGCCGCCACGTACCCTCGCCTCGACGAGCTGAACGTCATGCGCCTCGCCACCCCCGAGAGCGCGATCTTGAGCGCCGTCATCTTCAACGCCCTGATCATCATCATCCTCATCCCGCTCGCCCTTCGCGGGATCGCATACCGCCCCATCGGTGCGAGCGCGCTCCTCCGGCGGAACCTGCTCGTGTTCGCTGCGGGCGGCCTCGTGGCGCCGTTCATCGGGATCAAGCTGATCGATCTCCTCCTCTCGGCGCTCCACGCGACATGAGGTCCGCCATGTCCTTCGATTCAGCGCTCGAGCCCCAACCATCCCCAAAGGTCGTCGTCACGGTCGCGTCGCTCGCCGGGAAAGCCATCGGCATGCTCGCGGTGCTCACGCTGCTCACCGGCGTCCTCTACCCGCTGCTCGTCACGGCCGTCGCGGAGGCCGCCTTCCCCGGTCGAGCCCATGGCAGCCTCGTCGTCGAGGACGGCAAGGTCGTGGGCTCGCACCTCGTCGGCCAGCCGTTCTCCGAGCCGCGCTACTTCTGGGGACGGCCCTCCGCGACGGCGCCCGTGCCGTACAACGCGGGCGCATCGGCGGGCAGCAACCTCGGACCGACGAACGGAACGCTGACCGAAACCGCCCGCGCGCGCGCCTCTGCGCTTCACGCCGTCGACCCGACGAACACGCTGCCGGTCCCGGTCGACCTCGTCACTGCGTCCGGCAGCGGCCTCGACCCGCACATCACGCCTGCCGCGGCCGAATACCAGCTCCGACGGGTCGCACGTGCCCGCGGCTTGCCCGAAGACCGCGTGCGGGCGCTCGTGGCGGCCCATACCGAGGGACGCGACCTCGGGCTCCTCGGGGAGCCGCGCGTCAACGTCCTCCTCCTCAACCTCGCCCTCGACCGGGTCGAGCGTGGAGCCGGCGTTCCATGAATGAGCCCTGCCGTGAAGCGCGATGCTCGAGCGCTGGGGCGCCACGCGGCGTGATGCCGACTTGATGTTGCCTCGCTCGAGGACCCACGTTCTCGTCGCGATGACCTTCCACGTCGTACGCAGACAACACCTCTGGTGTATCGACGATCCCCGGCACCAAGTCGGCGGTATCTTCGTCGACCTCGCGAGCGCGATCCGCTTCATCCGACGCCACGCAAGCTCGGCCCGGATCGTCGTGCGAACGCTGCCGATCGGGCCCTGAGCTCGTGCTCGGTCCAAGGCGCGCCTCCAGAACACTCCTCCATCCGCTCCGCCGAACCGTGTCGTCGAGCTCGGGATGCAGGTCGAGATCCGACCCGTGCGATCGTTTCGGCCGGGGCACGCGTGGCGACCGAGCATGACGCACGGCGTCTTTCGAGTTTCCTTGCGGGAGCGACGACCTACGTTCTCGGCGAGGTGTCCGTCATGGTCGACCATTCCGTCCCTCCACTCCCGCCCGCCCATCGCTCACGATGGAGGTATCTGCTCCCGATCGTGTGGTTCGGGCTGGGCGCGCGCCTCGTGGTCGCGTTCGTGCGCGGCGAATCCGTGCGTGAGGACTTCCTGTCGCTCGCCCTCGTCGCGTTCTTCATGACGACCGCCGTGCTCGGAAGCCGGATCTGGCTATGGTTCCACGATCGCTGGGACCACTTCTTCCCAGGGCGACGCGCTCAGCTTCACTCCAGCCGTGCGGAGGGCTGAGGTCCGCCGCGCTCAGCTCTGGATCGGGAGGGCGATCGTGAAGCTCGTACCGTGACTCTCGGGCTCGCGGCGAGTCTCGACCTCGATGCGCCCGCCGTGTGCGGCGACGATCTGCCGGACGAGTGAGAGCGCAAGCCCATCGGCGTGGACAGCCCCGCGCCGGCGCTCGAAGAGGAACGGCAGCTTGTCGTCGGGGATGCCTGGCCCGTCGTCCTGGACGGAGATCGACACGCATTCGGAGCCGAGCTCGCGCGTCACGTGCACGAGGACCGAGCCGCCGACGTCACCGCTCGTCTCGCCGTGCGTGACGTAGCGGAGAGCGTTGCCGACGAGCGCCGTGACCGACCACGCGAGCTTCTCGCGATCGACGCGCAGCCGAGGGACGTCACCGAGCGTCGCGATGCGGAGATCGATCCGCGAACGCGCGGCCTGCTCTACCAGCGGCCGCAGGCTGGCGCGTAGCAGCTCTGCAACGTCGGTCTCTTCGAAGTGGATCGGAACGTTCTGCTCGGGCATCGCTTGCGTTGGGTACCTCTGCGGGTGGTTGGGGCGCGAGCCCCAAGTTGTGTGACACGCATCACGCGTGTCGAGTCGGCGCCTCGCCGCAGCTGTGTCGAGCGTGCGCGCCCGCCGCGACCTCCCGCGGCCTGCGCTCACGAACGCGCCCAGGCGCCCGGATCGTCGCGGCTCTCGGGCTGTCCTCCGCCGACGAGCACGAGCTCCGTGCCCTCGTGGTCGAGGAAGACCGGGTCGAGCGCAGTGAACCTCCGCTTGCCGAACCTGTCCTCGTCGAGCCACGCGGGCTCGGACACATCCACGTCCGGACGCTCGCGGTCGCTCACGCGCCACCGCGACTCGGGATTGAAGACGGCCGCGATGTAGCTCGCGCGCGGCACGATGCGGAGCTGGCGCACGAGCGTGGCCGAGATCCCGCTGTTCTCGATGTCGAGCTCGTACATGAGGTGGGCGTGATCGCGATGCGAGGTGATCGCGTACGTGCCACGGGCGGCCTCGATCACTCCAGCCTGGCTCCGTACGCCGCGCGTCCGCGTGGTGTAGCGCCGAGGTCCGAGATCGGAGACGACATGCGCAACCGAGCCGACGCGATCGACGTAAGCCCACGCTCGCTCGCGCACACGCGTATCAGGCAGGCGCTTCTTGCCCACCGAGACGCGACGAACGACGCCACGATTGCGCGGCTCGAGCGTGAAGGAGAAGCGCTGAACGTCTTCGAGGCACGTGGGCACCTCGACCTCGACACGCGGGCGCACGAGGAAGCGGATCCGCCCGCTCTCGACCACGAGGAACGATGCCTCCTCGAGCTCTTGTCGTGTGCGCGTGGGCGTGGGCGTCGACGTGCGCGAGGTTTCGGGCGGCGGCTCGGGCGACGGCTCCTGCGAGGCAGACGCCTCCACGGACTCGCTGCGCTCGATCCCTTCACTCGGCCACGGGTCCTGCTCCAGCTCGGTTCGGACGTCCATAGTGCCACCAATGTGCGGCCGCGGACTTGTGAAGCGAGCGGGAGCGGGATGAGAACCGTAGTTGAGGTCCCGGCGACGGATCAGCCCGACGACGGGTCAACCATGTTTCGAGACGGATCAGCCGCCGTCGCCAGCGCCGGCGTCGCTCGCTCCGGCGTCGAAACCGCCATCGGCAGAAGCATTGCCCGCGTCGGCGTCGTCCACGCCGTCATCATCCCCACCGCCGGCGTCGGGCGCCGGCTCGTACGCGGGATTGTAGCCCGGCATGCGGCAGCCCTTCGGATCGCCGTCGTTGGCGTTCGCTTGCGCCATGCACGCGGTCATCATGCGCGCGACCATCGTCTTGGTCGGGAGGCGGCAGAGTCCGTCCCTGCCCGAAGCGCCGATCCACTTCCAGAGTCCCGAGCTCCACGCGTAGCTCGCGCTCGGATGACCGACCGAGTTGGTCGAAGCGTAGTCGTCGATCCAGCTCCAGAAGGAGCCGCTCCAGCGTCCGCCCTCGAGCTCGCGCATCGCGACGGCCTCGGCCGGAGGATCCGAGAAGATGGCGTTGAAGCGGAAGACCGCCGCCCACTGGCACTTCTTGCCGGTGTCCGTCCCCTGGTCCCAGCTCTTGTTGTTGGGATAGCCAACGTTCGGGTTCTTGAACCAGTCGAGCCCGCGCGTCGAGAAGCCGTTGACCTGCGTGCCCACGGAGGCGTTCGGGACCGGGACGTCGATGTCGGCGACGTTGATCTCGTACTGATTGACGTCCGCGGCCGCGAGCTGGAGAGCCTTGAGCGTGGGATCGCCATCGACCTGCGCCTGGCTGTAGGCGTCCTCGCCTTGCACGGCCTCGTCTTCATCGGCGGTCTGCGAGCAACCGGCGATGATGGCGAACGTACCGAGAACGAGGGCCCAGGGAGCGATGCGAAGGTTCACGAAGCTCTAGCAGAGCACACAACGTACCACACGATCCGGGCTCCCCCGTGACAACGATTTCCATCGGTTACAGGCGTCTGAACCCCCTTGGCTGGATCATCGAGGGCGGATCATGGATGGGACACGGCCCTCTGCGGGCAGTCGCGACTCGACGGGTCAGGGGCTCGGCAGCGGGTGGTTGGGGCGCCTCCGGCCCCACGTCGTCCGTGCCCTTCAACGCTCGTGACCGCGCGGCCGGGCGCGCCAACACATGCAATATTTTGCATATGTTTCACGAACCTGGCGGCCGGCAAGTTTGCTGCCCGTGCCACCGCCGACTAGGTAACCTTCTCGTTCATGCGCGACGCCGAGAGCCTTCGCTTCGACGACGTCGTCACCTTCCTGACGGTCCATCACACGCGCTCGATCTCGGCCGCTGCGCGGCAGCTCCAGGTCACGCCGTCACAGGTCAGCAAGGCGGTGGCACGGCTCGAAGAGTACGTCGGGGTCCAGCTGCTCGCACGTGGCGCACGTGGCGTCGCGGTGAGCATGGCTGGCCTCCGCGTCATCCCGATGCTCGAGGAGATCGCGCGGGGCGTCCGCGATCTGAAGAGCCAGCAGCAGCCCGACGCGACCCCGATGGTGCGCGTCGCGGCCCCGTCGTCGATCCTCTCGTGCGTCGCCGGCGTCCTCGCCCGCAGCTCACGCGGCATGCGCTTCTCCTGTCTGGAGCTCGATCCGGTGCGCACCCGCGCGCTCGCCTTCGAGGACGTCTTCGACGTCGCGCTCCTCGCCATGCCGCTCCTCCTTCAGGACACGCGCCTTGCAGGCGGGCGAGATCTCTGCCCCTTGCCGTTCGAGCACCGCACGGCGGGCCACGCCGCTGCGACGTTCGGCGCTGCGCTCGAGCTGGCGACGAGCTCCGACCAGGTCGTCTTCGGACCGCGCGTCGCCGCGCGCGGTCAGCTCGCACGACGTGAGCTCATCGAGATCGAGGTCGAGGGATGGTCGGTCCACTGGACGATCTACCTCGCGTGTCACACGACCCGGGTGCAGGCGAGGACGGCGCGCTCGGTGAAGACGGTGCTCTCACGCTGGCTCGAAGAGTCGTCCACCGGATCGTGATCGCCGCGCGTCGATCGAGCGTGGACCTCCGTGGCTACGGCGCTTCGACGCGTGGCGTCGCCGCCAGGAAGAGCTCCGTCGAGTCGGCGCGGGCTGAAGGCCCCTCGGGACTCCACTGCGGGGTGGGGGCGCGAACCCCAACTTCAGCCCAGCCGTAGCGGATTGGACGGTAGGAGGCCCGCCGGCGCGCTTTTCGACGTCCGGGGGTCACGAGGCTCCTCCTCGCTGCTAGTAGATGTTGGAGGTCGACAGAATGAACGTCGAACGAGCAAGAGCGATCTGGAAGAGAGCCCTGCCCTACGCCTTGGCCGCGTTCACCCTCGCGGTGGCGGGCACTGCGGCGGCTGAGTATGTGCGGACGGGCGATAGCTGCTGCAAGCCGGGCGCGGCATGCTGCTACCCCGGCTCGCCGTGCTGCGAACACGCGAACAAGGACCACGAACCGCAGCGCTGATTCGTGGGGCGTCCGGAAGCCGAGCTCGACGGCCTGATGGACCGTCTCGCCGACGGAGATCGATCCGCGTTCACGCCTCTCTTCGAGGCGCTGTACCCGCGTGCGGTCTCCGTCGCGCGACGTCGGCTCGACGACGCTCATGCGGAGGACGCCGCCCAGCGCACGATGCCCGCCGTCTTCGCGCGGGCGGTCGAGTTCACACCCGGCCGGCGGGTGCTTCCATGGTTCTACGCCATCGCCGCGAACGAGACCCACGCCATCGCGCGCAAGGTCCGCGTCGCGGCGAGCCGCGAGGCGCCTGCAGCCTCGGCGTCGCTGGTACCGGCCGAAGGCGATCCGGAGAGCGCGCTGTCTCGAGCCGAGATCCGCGCGCTCGTGCGCGAGGCGGTCGCCGCGCTCGATCCGCTATCGGCGGCCGCGATCGAGTCTCATCTCGCGGACGACCCGGACGCGGGTCCGCGGTCCCCTGCCCTGCGCAAGCGGCTCTCGCGAGCCTACGCGCGACTTCGCTCCTCGCTCGGAGCGGGAACCATCGGCGCGGAGAAGAGCGCCGTCACCGGGACGAAAGGAGAGTCATGACCGCATACGAGCTTTCGTCCCGAATCGCCCGGCGCGCCTATGAAGGCGCCCGCATCCGTCGCGGCCTCGTTCGCGCGTGTGGGCTCGGCGTGCTGCTCGGCCTCATCGCCGTCGTGGCGATCGGCGGCGGCGCGCTCGCGTGGCTGCCGGTGTTCGCTGCGGTGTGGGCGTTCCTCGAATGGCGAGGCGGCGCGCTCCTCCGCGGCGGCCGGGTCGGCGCGCCCTCGCGGGCGACACTGGGCGCGGCCCTCGGCGTCGTGGCCACCGCCGTCCCGCGATGCGCGGGCCTCATGGTCGGTGAGGGCCTCGGCCTCGTCCTCGGGCTCATCGTCGGCACCGCAGCCGCCGGCGTCGTGTGCACGGTGGTCGATCGCATCCGCCAGCCGGCAATGTGATCCGCGCAGGCGTTCACTCCGTCGCGACGCGGTAGCGAACACCGAGCTCGGTGAAGTCGCCTCCGACGAGCCCGAGGCGATCGGGGCTCGAGAGGGTGGTGACGAAGCTCCCGCGCACGGCGAAGCTGCGGCTGAGCTGGAGCCGGAGGGCGGGCCCGAAGCGGAGCGTTCGCGCGCCGGCGCGCGCCGGGACGGCGCGGACGTCGAGCACCGGCCCCGGCGAGAGCCCGATGCGCGAACCGAGGCGGGAGACAGTGGCGCCCCTGGGCACCCAGACCGCCGGCAG
>Ga0066256_1002853_pt1 | contig 17972 bp, 14 predicted proteins | sample ThiBio_1000_biof_FD_87107 | JGI IMG/M metagenome (GOLD analysis project Ga0066256, IMG submission 87107) | Wastewater bioreactor microbial communities from Cape Town, South Africa - Thiocy_expt_1000_biof (version 2) | ecosystem: Engineered > Bioreactor > Thiocyanate-remediating >...
TCCAAACGCGACCAGCATGGCAAGATCCGCCTCGGCATTCCCAACGACTATGCCGATCATTTCCTGCCGAAGCTGATGCCGCGCCTCGCCCGCAGCGGCCATGATTTCCGCTTCGAGGTCGTCTGCGATCTCTCGCATGTGCTGCTGCAAGGCCTGCGCAACGGGCTCTACGACCTCGTCGTGGCGATGACGCCGGATGGGCCGGCCGAAGGCGCCTTCATGACCTGGAAGGAGCCGCTGACCTGGGTCGGCGACAGTCCGACATCCGTGGTGACGGATGGCAACGCCAATCTGCGCATCGCCTGTTATCCCGAGGGATGCCTCTATCGCCGTGCCATGTTGACGGCCTTGCAGCGCGACGGGCGCGGCTACGATCTCGTCTATACCAGTCCCAGCCTTGAGGGGCTGGAAGCGGCGGGCGGCTCCGGCCTCGGCAATAACGGGCTTGCCCGCCGCCACGGGCCGCACCAGCTCTCCACGCTCGACGAGGCGCTGGGGCTGCCGCGCCTCGCCGATGTCGTCGTCGGTATCTATCTCGGTTCCGACCGCAAGCGCTCGGCCGTCGCCGAAAGCTTTGCAGCGCATTTCGCCGATGCCTTCCTGGCGAGCAGCCGCGACGCCTGATCAGCCGCGCCGCAGCCGGCGAATGAGGCTCAGCCCCACGAACAGCGCAATGGAAACGGTGGTGAGCAGGCTCGCCGCCGCCATGATCGTCGGGTTGATCTGGTCGCGGATGCCGGAAAACATCTGCACCGGCAGCGTGCGCTGCTCGGCGCCGGTCAGGAACAGGGCGACGATCACCTCGTCGAAGGAGACGGCGAAGGCGAGCAGCGCGCCCGAGACGATGCCGGGCAGGATGAGCGGCAGCGTGACAGTGAAGAAGACGCTGACCGGACCGGCCCCGAGGCTGGCGCCGGCGCGTGTCAGGTTGGCGTCATAGGTCGACAGCGACGACAGCACCGTGATAACGACGAAGGGGATGGCGAGGCCCGCATGGGCGAGCACCAGCCCGGTGCGCGTGTTTGTCAGCCCCAGCGGGCCGAAGAACATGTAGGCACCGACCGCGACGATGACGACCGGCATGATCATCGGCGAGATCATCAGCGCCATCACCGCCTTGCGGGCGGGAAAGCCGGGCCTGGCGATGCCGAGCGCCGCAAGCGTGCCGAGCAGGGTGGCGAGCGCCGTGCTGAAGGTCGCGGCGACAAGGCTGTTCCACAGGCTCTGGGTCCAGCGTGCGTTCTGGAAGAAATCCGCATACCAGCGCCAGGAATAGGCCTCGATCGGGAAGGTGAAGAACGGATCCTTCGACACCGACAGCGGAAAGACGACGAAGAGCGGCCCGACCAGGAAGACGAGCACGGCGAAGGCGAAGGTGACGACGGCGAGGCGGCAGAGCCGCTCGCTGCGGGTTGCGTAGGCGGGAAGCCACATGGTTCTCATCCAAGCTTGATGCGCTCCGCGCCGACGAGGCGCAGGAACAGGAGATAGATGGAAAGCGTCATGAAAAGGAGCAGGCAGGCAAGAGCGGCCGCCATGCCCCAGTTCAGGTCGCGGTTGATATAGGTGGCGATGAAATTCGAGATCATCTGGTCGCGCGGGCCGCCGACCAGCGCCGGGGTGATGTAGTAACCGAGCGACAGGATGAAGGTCATCAGGCAGCCGGCGGCGACGCCGGGCAGCGTCTGCGGCGCATAGACCCGCCAGAAGGCGGAAAAGGCCGGTGCGCCCAGCGACCGTGCCGCCCGCAACTGGCCCGCGGGAATGGTTTTCATGACGCTGAGGATCGGCAGGATGGTGAAGGGTAGCTGGATATGCGTCATGGCCGTCACCGTGCCGAAGCGGGTCAGCATCAGTTGCAGCTTCTCGCTGGTCAGGCCGAGCGCCAGAAGCACTTGGTTGATGACGCCATCCGTCTGCAAAAGCACCACCCAGGCGGTGGTGCGCACCAGCAGCGACGTCCACAGCGGCAACAGCACCATGAGCAGCAGGAAGCCGGCGATACGCGCCGGCGCCAGCGAAATGACATAGGCGGTCGGGAAACCGAGCAGCAGCGTCGCGACCGTGACGAGCCCGGCGATCCAGAGGGTGCGGCCGAGAATGTCGAGGAACACCGCCTGGTCCTGCGCGACGCGGACGATGCCGCCGGCCGCATCCTGGCCGAGGTCGACCGATGTCAGCAGGTAATAGGGGGTGACCGGCGCTGCATTGCGCTGGATGATCGCCCAGAGATCCGGCTGGCCCCAGGCGGCATCGATGGCGATAAATTGCGGGGCGAGGGGGCCGGCGGCGAAGCCGTCGAGCTTGCGCGTCACCGACATGATGCGGCTGCGCATGCCAGGGCTTTCATAGTTCAGCCGCTTGCCGAGCGTGGCGGCGGTATTGTTCTGCCTGGCGCGGGCCAGATCGGCGGCGAGCGCGGCAAAGACCTCTTCGCCGGGCGTCGCCTGCCCGTCCCAGCCTTCGAGCGCGACGGTGGTCTGCGGCAGGATCTCGTGGACCTCCGGGTTGCGCACCGCCGTCGTCAGGAAGACGCCGATCGGCGCGGCGAAGGTGACGAGCAGGAAGACGAGCGCCGGCAACGCCAGCGCCAGGGCCCGGAGGCGGTTCGGCCGTTCGGCCCGGCGAAGTGCTGCGCCGAGGCCGGGGTCGGTATAGGGTGCGGTCAGTGACATCGTGTCGGCCATGGCTACCTCGTCAGCGTCAAGCAATCGGCGGCACGGCAGGTCAGCGTGACGATGCCGCCCGGCGTCACTGCCGCACCGTCCGCAGCCGGCAGCGAGGCGACGAGCGATGGGTCGCCGAAGGCTTCCAGCGTCAGGCGCACCCGGTCGCCGAGGAAGGTCCGGTCGAGCACGCGGGCCGGGAAACGGTTTTCCGCGCCCTGTCGCGTGCCGTTATCGACGCAGCGATACGGTAACGCTCGATCCGGGAATGCCGGCCGCCCCCGTTGTCAGAAGCCGGCTGCCATCGGCCAAGCGCACCACGCCAAAACCGTCCTCGACGCCGAGGAAGTCACCTGAAAGCGTATTGTTGTCGCCGATGAAGCCCGCGACGAACCTGTTTTCCGGCTGGTCGTACAGCGTCACCGGATCGGAAAGCTGCTGGATGCGGCCTTCATGGAAGACGGCGATGCGGTCGGACATGGTCAGCGCTTCCGACTGGTCGTGCGTGACATAGACCATGGTGATGCCGAGGTTCTGCTGGATCTTGCGGATCTCGACCTGCATGTGCTCGCGAAGCTGCTTGTCGAGCGCGCCGAGCGGTTCGTCCATCAGGATCAGCTTCGGGTTGAACACCATGGCGCGGGCCAGCGCCACGCGCTGCTGCTGGCCGCCGGAAAGCTGGGCCGGGCGGCGTTCGCCAAGCCCGCCGAGCTTGACCATGGCCAGCGCCTCGGCAACGCGCCGCGCTGCTTCCGCCCCGCGGACGCCACGATAGCGCAGCGGAAAGCCGACATTTTCGGCCACCGTCATATGCGGGAAGAGGGCGTAGTTCTGGAAGACGAAGCCGATGTCGCGCCGCTCCGGCGGCAGGCGTTCCACCGCCTGCCCCTCCAGCAGGATGCGCCCGCTCGTCGGCTGCTCGAAGCCGCCGAGCATCATCAGCGTCGTGGTCTTGCCGGAGCCGGACGGCCCGAGCATCGTCAGGAATTCGCCGCGGCGAACGGTGAGGTTCAGATCCTCTACGACCAGCGTGCGCCCGTCATAGGTCTTCTGCACACGCTCGAAGGCGACCATGGTTTCGGAAGTGAGCGGCGGCGCCTCGTCGAGGCGCCTCCTTTCCAGCGTCATCGTGTTCATCACCCGTCTCCTCAGTTGGAAAGCCAGGTGGTGAAACGCTTGCGGATCTCGTCGCCGTGATCGGCCCAGAAGCCGTTGTCGAGGGTCAGAGACGTCGTCAGGTTCGCCGGACTTGTCGGCAGGTTTTTGGCGTCGTCGGGCGCGACTTCGGCGGCCGCCGTACTACGCACGGGGCCGTAAGGGATGTATTTGGCGATGCCGGCGAGGATCTTCGGTTCGACGGCGAAATGGATGAAGTCGAGCGAGGCGGTTACGTCCTTGGCGCCCTTGGGGATGACCCAGTAATTGGAATCGAGGATCTGGTTGTCCCAGACGATGCCGAACGTGCGGCCTTCCTTGTTGGCATTGAAGATGCGGCCGTTCCAGGCCGTGGTCATCGTCACCTCGCCGGAGGCGAGCAGTTGCGGCGCCTGCGCGCCCGCTTCCCACCAGACGATCTCGTTCTTGATCGTATCGAGCTTGGCGAAAGCGCGGTCGAGCCCTTCCGGCGTCGCCAGCGTCTTGTAGACCTCGCCCGGCGGCACGCCATCGGCCAGCAGCGCGAATTCGAGATTGGTCGCCGGGTTCTTCCACAGGCCGCGCTTGCCGGGGAAGGTCTTGAGATCGAAGAGATCGGCAAGCTTCGTCGGCTTGTTGGCGAGCTTCTGCTCGTCGAAGGACAGGATCGTCGCATAGACGATGGTGCCGACGCCGCAGTCCGAGGTGGTGCCGGCCAGCCATTCCGATTTCGGGCCGATCTTGTCCCAGTCGATCTGCTCGAAGATGCCCTCGTCGCAGCCTTGCAACAGGGTGGGCGCATCGACGTCGACCACGTCGATCGTGGTATTGCCGCTGTCGATCATCGCCTTGATCTTGGCGATCTCGCCGCCATACTCCTGCTCGGAGACCGGCCGCCCTTCGGCCTGCGGATAGGCGCTGAACACGGCCTTGCGCGGCGCCTCCTGATAGGCGCCGCCGAAACTCATGACGGAAATTGGCTCGGCGGCGAAAGCGGCGCCAAGCGCCAGGCCATAGGCAAGCGTTGTCGCTGCCAGAAACATGCGTTTTCTGAACATGGAAATTCCTCTCTGGAGACAGATGTCACATACCCGTCGCGCTGCCCGTCTTGGATGCGGGCTATGAGGAAAACCTATGTTGCGACATGCGGCGACGCAAATAAGTAGGTGTCATGTCGACATGAGCACGGCTTATCGAAGGACGCGCAGCACCGAGAGCCGTCGTCACCGCTGCGTTCTTTCCAGTCGCATCGCGGCACTGTCGATCAGCATCGTCAATCCGGCTTCGAAGAACAGTTCGTGGCCGCCTTGCCTGTAATGCGCGAGGGCACGACCGGTCAGGGGAAAGTCGGCGGCCGCGGCATCTCCTTACTGACGCGGGGCTGGATGGTCTTCCTGCTGATGCCGCTCTTCTGCCTTGGCGGGATAGGCGCGCCCGCACTGCAATCGCTGGTGACGGGAGGGGTCGACGACGAACATCGGGGGCGCATGCAGGGACTGCTGTCCAGCATGGCGAGCCTGGTGTCGATCGTCGGTCCGCTGGCGATCAGCACTGTCTATTTCGCGTCGTCCGATGTCTTTCCGGGGCGGGTCTGGGTGCTGGGTGCAGCCTGCCATCTGTTATGCCTGCCGGTCGCGCTGGCCGGTCTGCAGGCTGCGGGGGTGCAGGCGTTGGATCGTCGCTCCGGCTGATGTGGCATCGATTTTTGTGGCAATAGATTGGATGCCTGACCATTTGCTTCATTTTTTGATTGAAAATCTGCTGCAATTACAAAAAATCAAGAAATATAGGCTCTACAAGGAAAAATTTTCATTGCCTGACCGGCTTATGCTGCGACGCGGCATCTTTTCCGATTGAAACCTCCGTTATTTTTGATACAAATGAGATGACAATGAACATTTGGTTCTAAAGCTGGTGCGGCAGTCGCGGATGTTCCATGGAGGGGAGCATGTGCGAGAGCCGGCGGCGGCCGGGAATGGTGTCAGCCATATGGAGGGAATGCCCTTCATCCCGACAGTGCCTTACGAATCTTGGGAGGAATGGATGCGGGTACTGGAGAATGTCGAGCCTCGCGAGGTGATGTTTTACTTCGAGGAGCTGAGTAGCAAGCACCGATGCTCGCAGCATGAAAAACAGGCGACGGATTACATTGCGGAATTCGCCGAGCAGCGCGGCCTGCGATATCACCGGGACGCGCTTCAGAATATCATCGTAAGGAAACCGGGCACGCCGGGATACGAGAATGCGCCGGCCGTGATCCTGCACGGCCACCTCGACATGGTGTGCAAGATCGATGAAGGCTACGCGCATGATTTCGCCAATGGCGGCGTGCGGCTGAAGCTCGACGGCAATTTCATCCGCGCCGAAGGAACCACGCTCGGAGCGGCCAACGGCCGGGGCATCGCCTATATGCTGGGGCTGCGGGATTCCACGGACATCCCGCATCCGCCGCTGGAATGCGTCATGACCGCCATGGAGGAAATGGGCAAGGTCGGCGGCGACGGCGTGGACGTGACCCTTCTCACCGGAAAGCGGATGATCGATTTTAACTGGATCGACGAAAGACAATTGCTGGCGGGGTGTTCGGGGGACGTGTCCTGCCGGATCCGCATCGACCCTGAGTGGGAGATGCCGGCGGCCGGGCATTCCCCGCTTGCCGTTTCCATCCGGGGCCTGAAGGGCGGACATTGCGAATTCGACATTCATTTCGATCGCGCCAATGCCATCGTTCTGGTCGGCAGGCTGCTGAGGGCGGCGATGCAGGTGGCCGAAGTCCGGGTGGCGACGGTTTCCGGTGGTGTCCAGAACAACGTCATTCCCGCCGACGGGGATCTGCTCCTTTGGGTGAGACATGACCAGATCGACGCCGTCGAGGCGGCGATCGCCAAGCTGACCGCGGTTCTGAAGAGCGAATTCCGTTTTGCCGACCCTGATCTGAGGATCGAGACGCGACGCACGCAGCAGCAGATCGACCGTGTTCTTTCCGCGCATGCGGCGTCCAGGCTCGTGCGCGTCATCGCTTTGCTGCCGAACGGCGTGCAGACGCAAAATCTCGAAGTGCCCGGCAATTGGGAGACGTCCAACAACATCGGCCTGATGGTGACCAAATCGGCCGCGATCGAGATCGTCTGCACGATTACCAGCGCCGTCACCTCGCGAAAGCATGCTGTCCTCGATCAGATCGTGCTGCTTGCCGACCTTGCGGGCGAGGGGGTCAGCGCCGAGCAGATCGGGCTTGATGCACCGGAATTCCCTTGGAACCCCCATTCGCGGATGCTGGAAATCGCCAGGCAGAGCTACGAGCGCGTCATGGGCCGGGCTCCGGATGTTCTGGTGTCGGTGTGCAGCCTGGAACTGGGCATGTTCACCCAGCGGATCGACGGCCTCGACACGATCGGCATCGGCACGAATCTCTACGATCTCCACTCTCCCAAGGAGAGCATGGATCACACGTCCGCTGCCCGCGTGTGGCCGCTGATCAAGGACGTGATGAAGCATCTCGATCATTGAATGCCGGCCATCGCGACCGGTGGCCCCACAGACAACAAGAGTGCAGCGCCTATGCCCCGACGGGCACGGGAGGAGCGAACTTGTCCGTAAATTCAGGGGAAATGCCGTTGGTTATCGGGACACTGCCGCCGGGCGCCGGATGACATGACGGAAAGACCGGGGGCCTGGCGCCGGGCGGCGCATCGAGGCGCCGCCGTGTCCAGGCGCACAAGGACTTCATTTTGAGGGCGGCACCGGCCCCGTCAAGGCGGCGGGCATTGCGTGCGGCTCCAAGCTTCCGGACCTCTCTGGCGACGATGTCCGGACATTTGTTCGAAAACCCACGCACGGGAATGGTTAACGACTGGTGTCAATAAGGAGAAATACACCATGCGCATATTCGACCGACTTCTGCCCGAACACAACAAACGCCTGAAGATGCTGCTGGCCTCGGCCTTGACGGGCGGCCTTGCATATATCGCCGCAATCGCTCCGGCGACGGCGGCGACCGTCGACAAGAAGGACATGGTGATGGTCGTGTCCGTCATCAACACCACCAATCCCTATATGATTTCGAATATTGAAGGTGCGAAAGCGCTGTCGGAGAAGCTGGAAATCCCGCTCGAGGTGGTCAACTCCAACAATTCCTCCCAGACCGAGATCTCATCCATCCTGTCGATCCTGGCAAGCGGCAAGAAGGTGATCATGTTCGTGAACACCGTCGCCAGCTCCGACGCGCCGACGATCGTCGACGCCGTGAAGCAGGCGGGCGGCTACGTCACGATCTGGTGGAACAAGCCGACGGACTATAAGCCGCAGAGCGTCGGCGACAATTTCGTGGCCTTCCAGAAGATTCCCGGAGTTGAATCCAGTCGTTGCGGTGCGAAGGCGATCGGCGACGCCCTTGGCGGAAAGGGCAGCGTCGTGATGTTCCCCGGCGTGCAGGACAGCACCACCAGCAAGACCCGCGTTGCCGGGTTCAAGACGGAGATGAAGGAGAAATATCCGAACATCAAGATCCTCGACGAGCGCCCGTCGAACTGGGATCCGCAGCTCGCCGCCCGCAACGCCAAGGATCTGATCGTCAAATATGGCAGCCAGATCAACGGCGTATGGAGCGCGGACGACGGCATGCAGATCGGTGCGATGCAGTCCTTCGAAAACGCCGGCCTTCTGGACAAGGTGAAATTCGCCTCCGACGGCCTTTATCCGAAGACGCTGGAGGATATCAAGTCGGGTCGCGGCGGCAACGCAATCGTCGGCGAAACCTTCCATCGCGGCTATATGGCCTCTGCGGTCGGCCTCTATACGGCCTATCTCGCGGCAACCGGCGAGGTGGTGCCGAGCACATTGCCGCCCGAAAAGCGCGAAAGCCTTTTCAAGCTCAGTTGCGTCACGCCCAGCAACTACCAGCAATATCTGCAATACGACGAGCCCGATGCGCCCAAGCAGTTTGTCGAGCGCCTTGTCAAGAACGGCCCCTGGAACACCGAACCGATGCCGCTTGTCGGCGGCGGTTCGAACGAGCAGGGCGAGTTCTGATCCGCCTGTCTTGCAAGACATCGGCCGGGCAGACGCATCCGGCCGATGGACCGGCCCCGAAAACCGGATCGAGGGCCCTCACTGTCAGATCTTGGGATCGGCGATCTGCCTGCCCGGATTGATCGCGTCCATCGCCGTCCTCATTCTTCTCTTCTCGGTTCTCAATCCGAGGTTCGCGAGCGTTGAAAACCTGCAGAATGTTCTGTTTCAGGTCTCGGTGCCGCTGATCATCCTGGTCGGGACCAGCATGGTCATTCTCATGGGGTCCATCGATCTTTCCGCCCAGGGCGTCATGGGCGCGGCGGGCATGACCTGGATCCTGCTGTCGCCGAATACGCGGCTGGAGATCGACCTCGGCATCTGGGCCTGGGTCGCCGCCCTGGGGCTGGGGCTTCTGCTCGGTCTGGCAACGGGCGTAATTTATGCAAAGCTGCGCGTGCCGTCTTTCGTGGTGACGCTGGGAACCTGGTATGTCGGGCTCGGCATCGGCATCATTCTCTATGGCAACGGCATGCTGCCCAGCCTCACGGACGAAGCGCTGGCGCGCTGGCCGACGCGCTTGACCCTGGGACTTCCCAATTCCTTCTGGCTGGCGGCCTTCGTGGCGGTCGCGGGGGCGCTGGTCATGCAGTTCACCCCTCTGGGCCGAGGCATACTGGCCATCGGAAACAACGAACTGATCGCCCGCAGCAGCGGCCTGCCGGTGTCGCTGATGAAGGTCTCCGTCTTTGGCCTCGCGGGACTGCTCAGCGCGCTCGCCGGCATCCTCGCCACGATGCAGTTGGGTTCCGGATCGCCCGACATCGGCAATGGCCAGCTTTTCACGGTCATTCCGGCGGCTGTCATCGGCGGCACGGCGCTCAGCGGCGGCGAAGGCGGCATGATGCGGTCGACGCTCGGCGTCTTCCTGCTCATCATCCTCAACAACGGTCTGGTGCTGGCAGGCATCAACCCGGATTATCAATCGGGCGTCTTCGGTGCCATCCTGATCGTCGCGATCGTCGCGGTCGCCTGGCCGGAGCGCAGCCGTCTGAAGGTGGCGAAATGACCGATCATCATGCAGTTCTGAAGCTCACCGACATCAGCCGATCCTTCGGCACGATCAAGGCGGTCAATTCGGTTTCCCTGGAGATCAGGCGTGGCGAGGTTGTCGGCCTCGTCGGCGAAAACGGCGCGGGCAAATCGACACTGTTGAAAATCCTCGCCGGAATCGAGCGGCCGGACAGCGGCCAGATCGAGATCAACGGAAAGCGAGTGAATTTCCGCGGCCCCAACGATGCGTTCAAGGCCGGCGTCGGCGTGGTGCATCAGGAGCAATCCCTGTTCACGAACCTGACCGTCGCGGAAAACATCGACAAGCAGAACTCCAATCGTCGCGGTCTCAGCCGCTTCGGCATCCAGCACTGGTCGCGCCTCAACAGGGAAGCCGCAGCCGTTCTCGACAAGATCGGCGTCAAGCTCAGTCCCAAGGCAATCGTCGGCGATTTGTCGTTCGTCGACCGTCAGATGGTCGAGATCGCCCGGGCCGTCTGCGTCGATCCCGGCGCCGGCGTGACGCCGCTTGTCATCCTGGACGAGCCGACGGCCGTGCTGGAACAGGCGGAAACCGAGGTGCTGGAGCGCGAAATTCGCAACCTGCGCCGGTTCGCCAGCGTGATCTTCGTCTCTCATCGGCTGGATGAGATCCTGCGGATCTGCGATCGGGTCGTGGTGATGCGCAGCGGCAAGCTGGTCAGCGACCGGCTGACCCGGGACATCACCAAGGACGATCTTTTCATCTCGATGGTCGACGATGTCGCGATTGCGCCGCATCGAAGCCGGTCTCGCCCGCGGGCATCCGGCAATCCGGCCATCTCCGTGCGGGGGCTGAGCCGGAAGGGTCGGTTCAAGGATATCTCGTTCTCGGCTCATCGCGGGCGCATCGTCGCGCTGGTGGGGACCAACGGTTCCGGCCGCGGCGCCCTTGCCAGGTCGCTCTTCGGCGCCGAGGCCCATGACAGGGGAACCATCGAGGTGAACGGCAAGCCGGTTTCCGGCTGGTCCATCGGGCGCGCGGTCGCGGCCGGCTTGGCTTACGTGCCTGCCGAAAGGAAAACGGAGGGTATGATCGGCGGCTTTTCGGCGGCGCGCAACGTGGCGCTGGTGCATCATGATGCGTTGAAAACCGGGCATTTTCTCAGCCCGGGCAGACTGGCGCGCCTCGCGCAGACCTGGTTCGACCGTCTGGATGTGAAACCCAACAATATCGACCTTCCCTTGTCGCAGTTCTCAGGCGGAAACCAGCAGAAGGTCGTCCTGGCCAAGTGGCTGACATCGCCCGACCTGAAGGTGCTCATTCTGGATCATCCGCTTCGCGGCCTCGACGTCGGCGCCTCCCAAGCGGTCAATCATCAGATCCGGCGTGCCTGCGACGAGGGCGCGGCAGTGATCATGATACCCGACACGATCGAGGAGGCCCTCGAGATGGCTGACGAAATTCTCGTGATGCGGGATGGGGAACTCTCCGCGCGCCATGACCTCACGGTTCAGGGCACTCCGGCAATCCAAGACATCATGGCGGAAATGGTATGACCGACAGAACCGATTATCCCACGCAGGCAGCAAACGCATTCCGCGCGGAGGGGACGATGAACCTGCCTGCAAAGCTTCGAGAGATGGCATCCTGGCACACCATGTCGCCGCTTCTGGTTTTTCTGGCGATGCTGCTGACGGTCTCCGTTCTGAATTCCGCCTATCTCGGCCCGCTCGGCATTTCCATCGTGACAGCGTCGGCCGCTCCGATTTTGCTGGTGGCGCTGGGGCAGGCAATGGTCTTGAACATCGGATCGATCGATCTGTCGAACGCGGCGATCAGCCTTCTCGGCTCCATCCTGCTGGCGCTTGCCCTGCCGTCGCTCGGGATAGGTTCGCTTCTTGCCATTCTTCTGCTACTCACGCTGATCGGCGCGATCAACGGCGCCATCGTGGCCTACACACAGGTGCCCTCCTTCGCCCTGACGCTCGGTACCCTCGGCATCCTGCAAACGGCTGCCCTGGTCGCGAGCGGCGCCGAGACGATCTATGTGAGCGAGAACCGCGAACTGGTGACGATGTTCTACACCTACAAACTCGCCAATGCGCCGCTGACCTTCTGGATCGGGGTTGCGGTCGCCGTTCTCTACTGGTTCGTGCTGCGATTCACCGTGTTGGGACAAAACATGACGGCGGTCGGGAAGAACGAAACCGGCGCCATCTTCTCGGCGGTGCCCAATCGGTTGGTGAAGATCGTGACCTTCGCCATTTCGGGTTTCACCGGCGGTCTGGCAGGGCTGAGCATCGTGGCGCAGGCAGGGTCCGCGTCGACGAGCGGCCTGGGAAGCAATCTGCTCCTGCCGGGTATCGCCGCGGCGCTGGTCGGCGGAACCTCGATTTCCGGCGGCCTGACCAATCCGATCAACGTCGTCTTCGGGGCGCTGACCGTGGCATTCGTGCCGATCGCCATCCAGGCCATCGGTGCCGGGGCAGAAGCCCAAAGCCTGGTGTACGGCATTTTCATCATTCTTGTGGTGGCGCTGACGACAGCCCGGACCCGTGATGCCGTGATCAAGTAAGCGCCGGCCCGCCAACGGGCCACGCAGACCGAAGCCTTTCCGCCCGAAGCGGGATCGCTCCGGCGCCGGACAACTCCGCAAAAGCAAGATGGTTTATAAGCCGCCGAAACTCCGTTTCGGCGGTTTTCAGCATGCCAGTTCCGCACATTTGCCGGATCGACGTGAGGGCAAGGCGATTGCGTGAGACAGCCGTAAGCAGGCTGAGCTTGCCTTTCGCTACTTGCACCTGCGCACTGTTGAAAGTCTCGGGAAGCATCCCCGACAACGCGCCATAACGACGGATATAATCCCGCTATGCGGGATATTTTGCCAAAAAAATGGTTTCGAAGAGAAAATCAGACTTGGCAAAACAGCCGAGTTCGTTGACAGCTTTCCGATCTCCCTTTATGAATTCCAATTATGGGAGATTAAATTCCGAATAGCGGGATTTGTAATCGATTTGTCAGTTTTGGCGCCTGTAGGTGCGCGGCTGGCGCGCGCTATCGGAATTCGCAGCATACTGGAGAGGAGAATTCATGCTAGGGCAGGTCGTGGTGAGCGGGCTGGCGATGGGCGCCATTTATGCGCTTGTGGCTCTTGGTTACGCCTTCGTCTGGAAAACGATGAACATCGTGAACTTTGCGGCCGGCGAGTTCCTGACCTTCGGCGCGTTCGTTTTCGTCGCCACCTTCGTCACCCGAATGGGTCTTCCTTTCTATATTGCGGCCCCACTGGCCATGCTCGCGATGGCCTGCCTCGGTGCCGCCTTTTCGCGCATCGTGTTTTCGCGTCTTCAGAAGCAGCGTACCATCGTTGCCATCATCGCCACCGTCGGCTTCGGACTTTTCCTCAAGGAAACCGCCCGCATCATTTACGGTCCCGAGCCGCTGCTCTATCCCGGCCCGTTCGGTTTCGACACGCTGAATTTCGGCGCGATCAGCATTTCCAAGCAGCAGATCCTGGTCTTCGCGGTCGTTCTCGTCATCATGGCGCTCCAGTATCTCGTGTTGCGTTATACGATGATCGGCAAGGTCATGCGTGCGGTTGCGCAGGACCGCGAAACGGCAGCGCTCATGGGCATCTCCGTCAATTGGGTTCTGGCCGGCACCTTCGCCTATGCGAGCGTTCTGTCGGCGCTCGGCGGCATTCTTCTCGCGCCGATGTTCTTCGTGACCACCGAACTGGGCACGCTTGTCGGCCTCAAGGGCTTCGTCGCCATGATCATCGGCGGTTTCGGCAGCGTTCCCGGCGCGATCATCGGCGGATTGATCCTCGGGCTGGGCGAGAACGTCGCCGCGTTCCTGATCTCGTCCACCTACAAGGACGCCATTGCCTTCATCGTACTTCTCGCCTTCCTTCTGGTCCGTCCGGAAGGCCTGATCCCCGAAGCAAACGCCGATCGCGCCTGAGGAGAAGCCTGCGATGAACGTATCCATGCGCGTGCGCAAGGTCATTCTGGCCGTCATCCTCATTGGCCTGTTGCTGCCGCCCTTCATCGGTGTCAACGGCTATGCATTGCAGGTTCTCAACCTCGCTTTCATCTATTCCATTGCCGCGCTAGGCGTGACGATTGCCACCGGCATCACCGGCATGGTGGTTCTGGGGCAGGCGGCCTTCATGGGCTTCGGCGCCTATACGGCCGGCCTGATCATGACCGGGCTCGCGCTCCCCTGGTGGATCGCGCTGCCGGTCGCGGTGGTTGCAACCGGCTTTCTCGGCGCGGCCCTCGGCCTGGTCAGCACCCGCATCAAGGGGCACTATCTGGCCATCACCACGCTTGGCCTCAACGAGATATTCCGCCTGGTCGTCTTGAACGAATCCTGGCTGACCGGCGGACCGTTTGGTCTGCGCGACATCCCGACGCTCAGCCTTCCGTTCATGGGCGGCGGTCTCTCGCAGCAGCTCTACATTCCGGTTTTCCTGCTGACGGTGCTGGCCTATGCGGTTGCGCTGCGCATCTACCGCACCGCATTCGGCCGCCAGATGCGATCGATCCGTGACGACGATCTCGCCGCCGAATCCATGGGCGTCAATTCGCGGTGGGTGCGGGTTCTGTCCTTCTCGCTGTGCAGTCTCTATGGCGCCATCGCCGGCGCAGCCTTCGTGCTGGTCTTCGGCTTCATTTCGCCCAACAACTTCCTGGTTTTCGAAAGCATCAAGATGCTGCTGATGGTCGTCATCGGCGGCCTGGGTTCGATCGGCGGCACCTTCCTCGGCGCGCTCGTCGTGGTCGGATTGCCCGAAGCGCTGCGCGATCTTCAGACCTATTATCTGGCGATCTTCGGCCTCGGCGTCGTGGTCATTCTTCTGACCGTGCCACGCGGGCTCGGCATCATCGCCGACTGGTTGCTGGCGCCCTGGCTTCCCGGCGAGGAAGGCGATGCGATCGCCGATGCAAGGGCCGAGGGCAGCTCCAGCGCGGAAAGCGTCGAACAGGAAGAGAAGCGTGCGATCGCCGTGGCGGCGCGGCTGCAGGCCGAGCGGGAGCAATCCGAGGCGGCTCGGATCCATCCTGCCGCCGGCCCCCTGCTGGTGGTCGACAACGTTTCGAAGTCCTTTGGCGGACTCGTTGCGCTGAAGGATGTGTCCTTCACCGTCAATCGGGGCGAGATCCTTGGCCTCATCGGGCCGAACGGGTCCGGCAAGTCGACGATGATCAACGCGTGCTCAGGCATTGTCGGGGTTTCGTCCGGCCGCATCTCCCTCGATGGCCAGGCGATCTCCGGATTGCCGGCCTGGGACGTTCATGCCGCCGGCGTGGCGCGCATCTTCCAGAACGTCCGCGTCTGGAACACGATGACGGTCCTGGAAAACGTGATGATCTGCCATCCGGCGACGCGGCGTGCCCGCATCCTGACGGGCGCGATCGGCACGGCGCTGGCCCGCTCGGACGAGGAACTGGCGCGCGAGGAGGCGCTCAAGGCGCTGGACCTGATGGGCATCCGCCATCTCGCGGCGCGGCGCGCCAGCGATCTTTCCTTCGGACAGAGCCGTCTCGTCGAGCTGGCCCGCGCCATCGTCAGCAGGCCGAAGCTGCTGCTTCTCGACGAGCCGGGCGCCGGCCTGCGCGGCGGCCTGATCATGGAACTGGCCGAAATCCTGAAACAGCTCAGGAACCAGGGGATGACGATCTTGGTGGTGGAGCACCGCGTCAAGCTTGTCGTCAGCATGTGCGACCGCATCGTGGTGCTCAACCTGGGAGACAAGATCGCCGAGGGCTCTGCCCAAAGCGTGGCACGCGATCCGGTTGTGATCGACGCCTATCTGGGAGGAAAGGTCGAGCGCAAGCGCAGGCCTAAGATCGTGGAGAGTGCGACCTGACGCCCGGTGGGGAAGATTGCAGGCGCAACAAGAGGAGAAGACAAGCATGAGGAAGAATTTCGCACCGACGCTTCTGGCCGGATTGATCGCCCTCGGCAGCATGGCGACGGCGGCCGTCGCCGCTGACGTGACCATCGGCGCCTCGGCCCCGATGACCGGCCCGCGGGCATTGCTCGGCAAGTATTTCAAACAGGGCGTGGACATGGCAGTCGAGGAAATCAACGCCGAAGGCGGCGTTCTCGGTCAGCCGTTGTCGGTCAGCTTCGAGGACGACCAGGCGGACAATCCGAATGCGGCCATCAACGCGATGAGCAAGCTGAAGGAAGTCGGCAAGGTGCCCGTCGTTCTCGGCCCCCATTTCTCGGTCGCTCAACTCGCCACGATGAAGACCTATTGCGATGGCTCGATGATCTCGATCACCGGCGCCAGCGGCGTGCCGGTAACGCAGCAGGGCTGCGATTTCGTCATCCGTATCCGTGGCAACGACAATCTCCAGGCGCAGGCGCTGGTGGCCTATGCGCTGGAACATCTCAAGACCACCAAGATCGGCGTCATCTCCATCCACGACGACTTCGGCAAGGGCGGAGCCGAGCGTGTCGTCGCCGCCTTGAAGGACAAGGGCATCACACCGGTCGCCAATGAAAGCCACAATGCCGGCGACACGGACTTTTCCGCTCAGCTTTCGCGCCTGAGTTCGGCCGGCGCGGAACTCGTCATCATGTGGACGCATGACAACGAGTCCGCGCTGATCGTTCGCCAAGCCCGTCAGTTCGGCCTCAACTTCAAGTTCGCCGGCAGCACCTCGCTCAGCCAGCCGGCCTTCATCAACCTGGCGGGTCCGACCGGCGAAGGCGTCATCAGCGCCACCGACTTCCTGCCGGCAAACCCCGATCCGAACGTCAAGGCTTTCGTCGAGAAGTTCCAGAAGAAGTATGGCGAACTGCCGGAACTCTATGCCGCGACCTATTACGACAGCGCCAAACTGGCCGCCGAAGCGATCAACATGGCCGGCAGCACCGATGCCAAGAAGGTGCGGGAAGCCTTCGGCAAGATCGACCGGCAGGGCGTTCTTGCGCATTACAAATGCGAGCAGAACGGCGACTGCAATCACCAGACCAACATCATCGAGATCAAGAACGGCCAGCCCAACCTGTTGACTGTCGTCAAGTTCTAAGGAGCGGTCATGCTGGCTGTAATGGAAAACTCGCCGGCGGACGTCGGCGAGGTCATGCTCAAGCTCTCGAACGTCGATTCCTATTACGGCAAGGCGCAGATCCTCTTCGATCTGTCGCTGGAGGTGCGGGAACGGCAGGTCGTCGCCGTGATCGGCGCCAACGGCGCCGGCAAGTCGACGACGCTCAATGTCATCATCGGCCGGGTCAAGCCTGCATCCGGCAGCGTCACGCTGGAAGGGCAGTCGATCGCCGGAGACAGCGTCCAGGCGATCGTCAAAAGGGGCATTACCTGCGTGCCGCAGCGCCGCCGGATTTTCCCCACGATGACGGTGAAGGAAAATCTCGAAGTCGGCTCGTATATCCGCCGGCACGACAGGGCGGGAACCCGCCGGGTAATGGAGGAAGTGCTCGATCTGTTCCCGGTGCTGGCGCGAAAGGCGGGCTCGCTCGGCGGCGTGCTGTCCGGCGGCGAGCAACAGATGCTGGCGATCGGGCGCGGATTGATGGCGCAGCCGCGCGTCCTGCTCCTGGACGAGCCTTCCATGGGTCTGTCGCCGAAGCTGACGACGGAAATGTTCGAGGACATCCGCCGCATCGCCGATACGGGTCGGACGGTGCTGATCGTCGAGCAGAATGCCTATGCCGCGCTTTCGGTCGCAGACCACGGTTACGTGCTGGAAAACGGTCGCGTCGCGCTGTCCGGCGAGGCCGACGATTTGATTGAAAACGACTATGTGCGCCAGACCTATCTCGGCGCATGACCACGGCGGCGGGTGAAGCGGTGAACGAGACATTCAAAGATGCACTTCTGGCTCTGTTCGGTGAAAGGGCGTCCTTTTCGGCGGCGCTGCGCGAGCAGCATAGTCATGGCGAAGGTTATGCGGCCGTCGGCATGCCGGATGCCGTGGTCTTTGCCGAAACCACCGATGAGGTCTCGGCGCTGCTCAAGCTCTGCAGCGCCGCGCGCGTCCCGGTCGTGCCGTTCGGCGCGGGCTCGTCGCTCGAAGGCCATGTCGCGGCGGTGCACGGCGGGGTCAGCCTCGATCTCACGCGGATGAACCGGATTCTGCAGGTCT
>Ga0066256_1002760_pt2 | contig 17971 bp, 18 predicted proteins | sample ThiBio_1000_biof_FD_87107 | JGI IMG/M metagenome (GOLD analysis project Ga0066256, IMG submission 87107) | Wastewater bioreactor microbial communities from Cape Town, South Africa - Thiocy_expt_1000_biof (version 2) | ecosystem: Engineered > Bioreactor > Thiocyanate-remediating >...
TCCGCCGCATCGCGCGCATCTTTCCGCTGCATCTCGCGATCTTGACGGCGATGGCGCTGTTCGCGCTCGCGCTGCTCGCCAGCGGGCGCGATCCGGGGCCGCATTACGGCTTTGCCGCGCTGCCCGCGCACGCGCTGCTGGTCCAGAATTGGGGCTTCACCGCCGATCTGCGCTGGAACGACCCGGCCTGGTCGATCTCGACCGAATGGGCGGCCTATCTGCTGCTCGCCGCGACGGGCGGCTGGGCGGCGCGCTTGCCCGCTGGGCGGTGGAGCTTTCCGCTGTTCGCGCTGCTGCTCGCGGCGGCGCTCGGCGGCTGGTTCGCCGCGACGGGGCGCGCGGGGATCGGCGACGATATCGCGGCGACCGGCCTCGTCCGCTGCCTCGCCGAATTCTTCATCGGGGTCGCGCTCTGCCAGTGGTGGGCGGGGCAGCGCGCGCGCGCCGACGGGAGCCGGGCGATAAATGCGACGGCCGCGATCTTCGCGCTGCTCGCGGCGCTGATCCTGTTCGCCGGCCTGCCCCAGCCTGCCGCGATCCCGCTGGCGATGGCGGCGGTCGTCATCGCCGCGCTCCAGGCGTCGCTCGCGCCGCGCCCGCTGCTGTCGGGGCGGCTCGCGCAGTGGCTGGGCGACATCAGCTATGCGGTCTATCTGTCGCACTTCTTCCTGTGGATCCTGTTCAAGCTGGTCCTTGTCGACGATCCGGCGATGGTCGCGCCGGCCAAGGTCGCCGCTTTCGTGGCGCTGACACTCGCCGTCTCGCACCTGCTCCACCGCTGGCTGGAAGTCCCGGCGCGGCGGATCGTCCAGCGCGGCGGCGACGCTCTCTTGTCGCGGCTGGCGGCCGGGCGGCGGGCGCAAAGCCGCCAGGGCTGACGCCCGCCCGCTGCGCCGGCGGAGGGAACCATCGCCCGGCCAGGACGCTTAACAAGGCATGCCGTCGCCGCGTGCCGCCCCCCGCCTGATCCATGTCGACGACAGCCTGCCCGGCATCCGCCGCGAACGGACGGCATCGGGCTGGCGCTATCGCGACGCCGCGGGCAAGGCGATCCGCGACCGCGCCGAAATCGAGCGCCTCAACGCGATCGCCCTGCCCCCCGCCTATGAGGCTGCCTGGTTCTGCCCCGCCGCGAACGGCCATATCCTTGCGACCGGCTACGACGCGCGCGGGCGCAAGCAATATCGCTATCACCCCGATTTCCGCGCCGCGCGCGAAGCCGACAAATATGATCGCTGCGCCGCCTTCGGCCACGCGCTGCCGCTGCTCCGTGCGCGGCTGGAAAGCGATTTGCGCCGCCGATCGCTGTGCGCGGACCGCGTCGTCGCGGCGGTCGTCCGCCTGCTCGACCTCGCCGCGCTGCGCGTCGGCAACGAACAATATGTCGCCGCGAACAAGAGCTTCGGCGCGACGACGCTGCGCCGGCGTCACGCGCGACTGGAGGGGCAGCGCCTCCGGCTCCGCTACCGCGCCAAGGGCGGCGCGCGGCGCGAGGTGACGATCAGCGACCGCAGCCTGGCGACGCTGGTGCGCCGGTTGCAGGACCTGCCCGGCCAGCATCTTTTCCAATATGAGGATGCGGACGGACCGTGCGCGGTGGGCTCCGACGAGGTCAACGCCTATATCCGCGAGGCGATGGGCGCCGATTTCAGCGCCAAGCATTTCCGCACCTGGTGGGCGAGCGTCGAGGCATTCGCCTGTCTGTACGACGCCACCGAACCGCCCTCGCTCAAGGCGATGCTGACGCGCGTCGCCGACCGGCTCGGCAACACGCCCGCGGTCGCACGGCGCGCCTATGTCCACCCCGCCGTGATCGCCGCCGCGCAAGATCGCGGCGATTTCGCCACGGCCGCGGGGCGCCTGCCGCGCGCGACCAAATATCTTTCGCGTTACGAACGCGGATTTTTGACCTATCTGCAGCGCGCGCCCGATGCCGGCGCGCTGCTCCGTTCCGCCTGACCGACCGACCAGACCAAGAGGACCGACGTGACTTTGCCTTTCCTTGCCACCGCGACCGCCAACCCCGCCGCGCAGATCCGCGCCTGGTGGACCAGCAGCGTCGCATGGGTCGATACGCACTGGTTGCAGATCGGCATCGCGATCGGCGCCGGGCTCCTCATCTATTTCGCGCTGTCGCTGATCCGCGGCTTCGCGCTCAAGAAGGCGCAGTCGGCACCGGGGCAATTCACGCTGACCGACATTGTCGGGCGGGTGATCCACAAGACCAAGTCGCTGGTGCTGGCGATCGTCGCGATCCGACTGGTCGCGGCGTCGGCGAACCCGCCCGTCGTCATCCTGCAGATCATCAAGTTCGTATTCACCGTCGCGGGGGTGCTGCAGGTGGCGATCTGGGCGCGCGAAATCGTCCTCGGGCTGATCCAGCGCCGCGCCGCCGAGGGGCATAACGAGACGCTGAACAATGCGATGGGCATCATCCGCCTGCTTATCAGTATCGCGCTGTTCGCGGTCGCGGCGATCGTCATCCTCGACAATATGGGGGTCAATGTCACCGGCCTGATCGCCGGCCTGGGCATTGGCGGCATCGCGATCGGCCTTGCCGCGCAGGGCATATTTTCCGACCTGTTCGCGTCGCTGTCGATCATCTTCGACCGCCCGTTCCGCGTCGGCGAAGCGATCAAATATGACAATAGCGTCGCCACCGTCGAGCGGATCGGGCTGAAAAGCACGCATCTGCGCTCGGTCAACGGCGAGCTGCTGGTGATTTCCAACACCAATCTGCTGTCGAAGGAAATCACCAACTATGCCCATCTCGAACGGCGCCGCGTCCAGTTCGCGATCGGCGTCATCTATCAGACCACGCCCGCGATGCTGCGCGCGCTGCCCGCGCTGCTGAAGGCGCAGGTCGAGGCCGAGGGGCATGACTTCATCCGGTCGAGTTTCATCGGCTTCGGCGCCTCGAGCCTCGACTTCGAGCTGGTCGCCGACATTCCGAGCGCCGACTATAACGAGGTCATTGCGGCCCGCACCGCGATCGGCATCCGCGTCTTCGAAGAGATGACCAACGCCGGCTACGACTTCGCCTATCCGACGCAGACGACCTTCACCGCGGCGCCCGACGGGACGATGATTCTCCCCTATGCCGAAAGCGTCACGATGAAGACGCCGAAGCCCGCCCAGTCCTGACGCTACGGCGCCGTAGCGCAAAGCCCTAGGCCCTTGTGCTACCCCGCCCCGCGGGCCTAGAACGCGCCCCTCGACAGACATAGAGGGGATAAAGGATGAGCGCGATGACGCCGCAGGAAATGAAGGAACTGGTCGGCAAGCCGCTCGGCACGTCCGAATGGGTGCTGGTCGATCAGGAGATGATCAACAAGTTCGCCGACGCGACCGGCGATCATCAGTTCATCCATATCGACGAAGAAAAGGCGAAGCTGACGCCCTTCGGCGGTACCATTGCGCACGGTTTCCTGACCCTCTCGCTTTTCCCCATGTTGATGGCCAAATCCGACTGCCCGCGCCCCGCGGGCGTCAAGATGGGCGTCAACTATGGCGGCAACAAAGTGCGCTTCCTTGCCCCCGTGCGCTCGGGCAAGCGCGTGCGCGGCCATTTCAAGCTGCTCGAGCTCGACGAAAAGCGTCCGGGCCAGTGGCAGCAGACGCTGGAATTCACGGTCGAGATCGAGGGCGAGGAAAAGCCCGCGCTGATGGCCGAATGGATCAGCCAGTTCTTCGTCTGACATATAAACCGGCATTCCGGCCGAACCTCCCCCGAAAAGACAACCGGAACCAAGCAGAAGGAAGTTTATCATGCGTGACGCCGTCATCGTTTCCACCGCCCGCACCCCGCTGACCAAGGCGGCGCGCGGATCGTTCAACAACACGACCTCGCCGACGCTGGGCGCCTATTCGGTCGCCGCCGCAGTCGAGCGCGCCGGGGTCGAAGGGGGCGAGATCGACGACGTCCTGTTCGGCGCCGCGATGCAAGACGATGAACGTCGCGCGCCTGATCGGCCTGCGCGCCGGCCTGCCCGTCACCGTTCCCGGCATGTCGATCGACCGCCAGTGCTCGTCGGGCATGATGACGATCGCGACCGCCGCGAAGCAGATCATCGTCGACCGCCAGGACATCTGCGTCGCCGGCGGCGTCGAAAGCATTTCCAAGGTCAGCGGCAGCGGCAAGACCTTCTTCGAGGCCGACCAGGAACTGCTTGCGATGCACAAGGACATCTACATGCCGATGATCGGCACGGCAGAAGTCGTTGCGAAGCGTTACAACATCAGCCGTGAAGCGCAGGACGAATATTCGCTCCAGTCGCAGCAGCGCACCGCCGCGGCCCAGGCCGCCGGCAAGTTCGACGACGAAATCGTCCCCTGCAAGGCGACGATGGCGGTGGTGAACAAGGAAACGAAGGAAGTCACCTTCAAGGACGTCGTCGCCGACAAGGACGAGTGCAACCGTCCCGACACCACGCTCGAAGGTCTGCAGAGCCTGAAGCCGGTGATGGGCGAAGGCCACACGATCACGGCGGGCAACGCCAGCCAGCTTTCGGATGGATCGTCGGCCTGTGTCGTCATGGAGGCCAAGGTCGCTGAAAAGCGCGGGCTTCAGCCGCTGGGCCGCTATGTCGGCATGGCCGTTGCCGGCACCAAGCCGGACGAGATGGGCATCGGCCCGGTCTTCGCGATCCCGAAACTGCTCGAGCGCTACAACCTTAAGATGGACGATATCGGCCTGTGGGAGCTGAACGAGGCTTTCGCGGTGCAGGTGCTCTATTGCCAGGACCAGCTCGGCATCCCGAACGAACTGCTGAACGTGAACGGCGGCGCGATCTCGATCGGCCACCCCTATGGCATGAGCGGCGCGCGCATGACCGGCCATGCGCTGATCGAAGGCAAGCGCCGCGGCGCCAAATATGTGGTCGTCACCATGTGCATCGGCGGCGGCCTGGGCGCGGCCGGGGGGGTCGAGGGGCTGTAAGGCGGCCGGGGCGGCCGGTTGGAAGGGCCGGGGTTTTCTTCGGCCTTTTTTTTGCGCCGCGCCAGGTATGCGCTGGGAGCCGCGTCATTGAAAATTGACGCCTGCGGGATTGCAAAGGTTTCGCAAGACTCATTGGGCTTGTCCCGTTGATATGGGCCTCGGTCGTGGCAGCGACCGGGGCCCAAATCGTTCGGGGCCCGGCTGGCAGGCCGAGCCCCTCCCGTCGCTGTTCATTGAAGATCGACGCCCGCCATGGTATCCAGCCGACAGGCGATGACATAGGCGCCTTTCTGTGAGCCCCGGTTGTGTCAGCAACCGGGGCTCAAACGTTTGGGGCCCGAGTGTCAGCTCGAGCCCCGCCCGTGTACCTATTTCTTTCGAGCCATCTCGATCGCCTTCACGACCAAAGTCGCAAAGGCAAACAGGACGCCCAGGAACAGGCACAGATCGGCGAATGACATAGGTTCACCTTTCTGTTGCGGCGGCGGGATTGCCGCCATGCCAACCCTACATCCGGAGCGGTCGCGTGCGGCGAGACTGGCCCGTAATGGATATGTCTACCGGACCCGCGTGAAATAGTTCGTCCGCATCACCGGCTTGCCGCCCTCGCCGATATAGCCGGCGGTCTCGATCATCGTCTTCCCGTCCGGCGCGACCGTGTAGACCCGGGTCGAGGCGGGGATCCCGCCCTTGCCCAGCACCATCACCAGCACATTGGGCGCCGGCAGCTGCACCGCGGCGATGTCCGCCTCGGGGCTACCCTCCACGACATAGGGGGTCCCGTCGGGCGTGTAGGTGCCGGCCGTGTGGTTCTCATAGTCCTTGCCGACGATGTCGACACTGGTCCGCCACTTGCCGCCGCCGATATCGGCATAGCTGATCGTCACGCTCTTCGGCCGCGCCTCGGGCGGCATGGGCAAGCGCTCGACATCCACTGCCCAGCTGCCCAGCAGCGGTGACGGCGCGGCGGACTGAGCAAGGGCCGGCGCAGCATGGCCAAGGCCCACCGCCAGCAGAATCGCGAAAGGCACCTTCATCCGTCTCTCTCCCGAAGTTGGTCGGCGAGAGGATATGTCGGAATCCACGCCCCCGTCCTCCTGTAACTCCCTGTGTAACGCTGTAAATTCGCTTGTAACAAAGCCGCTTGCACGAATGGCTTTGTTCGCTTTACTCTCTGACAACGCTGCCAATCGCAATCTTGTTGCTCATGGGGTGACTGTTAGCGATAACAGTATTCGGACTCCGCAAAGCGGGGCCGATCGGACAGGGGGTGCGTCGATGGGCGAAGGCTTGGCGTTGGTGGCCGATATCGGCCGCCAATCGGTGCGGTTCGGGCTAACCGGCGGCGAGGCGGGGCCGGCGCCACGCGACATCCGGCGGTTCTCGACCAGCGAGCATCCCACCTTCACCAGCGCTCTCGTCTCCTATCTGAGCGGCCTGGGACTTCAGGACGCGCGGCTGCCGAGCGTGCTGGCCGTGGCCGGCGCGGCGCGCGGCGACCTGATCAACCTGACCGGCAGCCGCTGGTACATCTCGCTCGCCGGCGTCGAGGCTGTGCTGCGCGCGCCGCCTCGCGCGCTCAACGAATGCGCCGCCAATGCGCTGGCGCTCACCGCCCTGCCGCCCAGCGCCTTCACCCCGCTGCACGGGCCGCCGCCGCGCGCAGTGGAGCCCGGCGGCACCTATGTCGTGATCGGGACCGGCACCGGGCTCGGCGTCGCCGCGTTGATCAGCGCGGGCGGGCGGCTCGTCCCCGTGCAGAGCGAGGCCGGCCACATCGCCTTCGCGCCCGAGACGGCGGACGAACGCAAGTTCGCCGAGTTCTGCCGGAAGCGCGGCCATGCGCTCGACGTGGAGACGCTGGTCAGCGCGCCGGGACTGTGCCTCGCCTATGAAGCATTGTCCGGAGGCATCAGGATGGCCTCGCCCGAGGACATCACCCGCAGCACCGCGCGCGACCCGATCGCGGCGGCGGTGGTGCGCATGTTCGTCGAGCACCTCGGTGCCTTTGCCGGGGATCTCGCGCTCGCCTTCGGCGCCTGGGACGGCGTCTACCTCACCGGCGCGATCAGCCGCGCGCTCCACTCCCATCTCCTGGATCCGGGCTTCCGCCGCCGGATGGAGGGCAAGGCCGCGTTCCGCCGCCAGCTCTCCGACGTCCCGGCAGTGCTGGTCAACCGCAACGATCTCGAACTGATCGGCGCGGCTGCCGCCTATGGGAACGCCTGACGCCATCTGCCGCGTGTCGCCGCCGGGGTGATGGATGGCGCTTGACGCTGGGAGCGGCCCGAGCCACCCCGTCTCCATGACCGGCCCATCGCTAGCGCACCGCATTCGCACCGAAGCGCACGCCATCTGGTTCGCGGTGCGCGATCCGCGCACGCCGTTGCTCGCCAAGCTGGTCGGCGTGCTGGTCGCCGCCTATGCGCTTTCGCCGATCGACCTGATCCCGGATTTCATTCCGGTCCTCGGCCTCGTCGACGATGCGATCGTCATTCCGCTCGGCGTCTGGCTGTTCGAGAAGCTGATCCCGCCCGCGCTCTTTGCCGAGCACCGCGCCCGCGCCGAGATCGAGACGCAGCGGCCGGTCAGCTGGCCCGGCGTGCTGCTCATCCTGGCGATCTGGATCGGCGTCGCCTGGCTGATCTGGAGCATAGTCGCGACCAGCGAATATAACTGATCCGGTCTCCCCTCCGTTCCAGGGAGGGGAAGAGCCACGCCGCTCAGCCCGGATTCGCCGCCATCCACTGTTCCAGGATCGGCGCGATGCGATTGCGCCACTTGGAGCCGTTGAAGATGCCGTAATGGCCCACGCCCTCGGCGAGGTGATAATGCTTCAGATCCTCGGGAAGCGCAGTCGCGATGGTCAGCGCCGCCCTGGTCTGGCCGATGCCCGAAATATCGTCCTTCTCGCCCTCGATCGCGAGGATGGCCACATCCCGGATCGCCGCCGGATCCACCTTGCGCCCGCGATGCGTCATCGTGCCCCGGGGCAGCGCATGCGCCTGGAACACCGTGTCGATCGTCTGGAGATAGAATTCGGCGGTCATGTCGCAGACCGAGCGGTACTCCTCGTAGAATTTCATCGTCGCGTCGGCGCTCTCGTCATCGCCCTGGACGAGATGCTTGAACATCTCCCAGTGCGAGATCATGTGGTTGCCGAGGTTCATCGTCATGAAGCCCGCGAGCTGCAGGAAGCCCGGATAGACTTTCCGCCCCGCCCCGGCATAGCTCATCGGCACGGTGGCGATGACGTTCTGCTCGAACCAGCTGAACGGCCGCTCGGTGGCGAGCGTGTTCACTGCGGTCGGCGCTTCGCGCGTGTCGATCGGGCCGCCCATCATGGTGAGCGTCGCGGGGCGATTCGGATGCGCGTCGGCGCTCATCACCGCGACGGCGGCATAGGCCGGCACCGAGGGCTGGCATACCGCCAGCACATGCGGCCGCGGATCGCCGTCCTTGCCGATGAAGGCGAGGAACTCGACCAGATAATCGATATAGTCGTCCAGGTCGAAGCGGCCATGCGCGAGCGACACCAGCTTCGCGTCGCGCCAATCGGTGATGTAGACGTCCGCCACCGGCAGCATGCGCTCGACCGTGCCGCGCAGCAGCGTAGCATAGTGGCCGGACATCGGCGCGACGATCAGCAGCTTCGGGCCGCCTTCCACGCCCGTGCGCACGAAGCGCTTGAGCTGGCCGAACGGCTTGCGCAGTACCACTTCCTCATGAACCTCGACCTGCCGGCCGTCGACCGTCGTATGATCGAGCCCGAATTCCGGCTTGCCGCGGGGAGCGGAGGCATGGGCGAACACTTCGAGCGCCGAGGCGAGCACCGGTCCGCCGCCGAAATAGGCGAACGGATTGGCCGGATTGTTCAACAGCCCCGCGGAAAAATTGGCCAGCGCGCTCGCACCTGCGAGAAGCGAGCGCTGAATCTCATAAGCGTCGTACAGCATTGCGTCCCTTCCGCCGTCCCCCTCCCCAAAAACGGCGGCGGCTATGTTAGCGTTATAGGCGAGCCGTGCTGCGGCGCAACGCCGGGCAAGGCCGTAATGCGACGGAACGATGCGCAGCTCCCATACCGTAACCACGAAATCGCAGTCGATATCCGGCTAACCCCCTCTGTACACACGACGAACTGGCCGTTCCGGAATTCCTGTGGATATCCGGGCAACCCGTCCCGGCAAAGGACGGTTCCCCTCTCTCTCCAATCGCGCTAGTCCGCCGCGCATGGCCGAACCCGTCCCGCCTGCGCCCGCGCTCCCCCCGTCCGATGGGCCGCAGCGGCGCAAGATCTCCAATCTCCTGGTCGTTTGGGGCTTCACGCGGCGCTATCCGCTTCAGCTGCTGATCGCGATCGTCGCGCTGATCGGCTCGTCGCTGACGACGCTGCTGATCCCCCGCACCTTCCAGAAGATCGTCGACCATGGCTTCGCCGCCGGAGCGGACACCAGCCGGATCGGCATCTATTTCCAGGGGCTGCTGCTCGTCGTCGTGGCGCTCGCGGCCTTCACCGCGGTCCGCTTCTATTTCGTTTCCTGGCTGGCCGAGCGCACCGTCGCGGACCTGCGCATGGCGGTGCACCGCAACCTGCTCCGCCTCCCGCCCAAATGGTTCGAGGAGAACCGCCCGTCCGAGATCGCCTCGCGCCTCACCGCGGACACCGCGGTGGTCGAGCAGGTGGTCGGCTCCACCGTCTCGATCGCGCTCAGGAACCTGCTCACCGGCGCGGGCGGCGTCATCTATCTCTTCGCGCTCGCGCCCAAGATCGCCGCCTATCTGGTCGTCGGCATCCCGGTCACCATCCTGCCGATCGTCTGGCTGGGCAGCCGGGTGCGGCAATTCTCGCGCACCAGCCAGGACCGGGTGGCCGATGTGGGCGCGATCGCCTCGGAGACGCTGGGCGCGATGCGCATCGTCCAGGCCTTCGGGCAGGAGCAGCGCGAGGCCGAGCGCTTCCAGGGCGCCGTCACCCGCACCTTCGAAGCCGGCAAGCGCCGCTTCGGCCTGCGCGCGATCATGACGGCGCTGGTGATCGGCTCGCTGTTCACGGCGAGCACGCTGATCGTATGGGCCGCGGTGGCCGATGCCGCCGCCGGCCGGCCCACCGGCGCCCGGCCTCCGCGGCCCCCGCCAGTCCCGTGCCACTTCCCCAGCCGCCCCAGGGCGCGCTCGCCTTCGACCGGGTCACCTTCCGCTATCCCACCCGCCCGGACAGCGCCGCGCTCACCGACTTCTCGCTCGAGGTCCGCCCCGGCGAGACGGTGGCGGTGGTCGGCCCCTCGGGCGCCGGCAAGTCGACGCTCTTCCAGCTGCTCCAGCGCTTCTACGATCCCGATGGCGGCGAAGTCCGTGTCGACGGTGTACCGGTCCCTGCGGCCGATCCGGCCGATATCCGCGCGCGCATGGCGATGGTGCCGCAGGAGACGGTGATCTTCGGCGCCTCGGCGCGCGACAATCTGCGCTATGGCGCCTGGGGCGCGACCGACGACCAGATCTGGGCCGCCGCCGAAGCCGCCAACGCCGCCGATTTCCTGCGCGACCTGCCCCAGGGCCTCGACACCTTCCTCGGCGAAGGCGGTGCGCGGCTTTCGGGCGGACAGCGCCAGCGCGTCGCCATCGCCCGCGCGCTGCTCCGCGACGCTCCCATATTGCTGCTCGACGAAGCCACCTCCGCGCTCGACGCCGAGAGCGAACGCCTTGTCCAGGACGCGCTCGAGCGGCTGATGGAGCACCGCACCACGCTCGTCATCGCCCATCGCCTCGCCACGGTGCGCGCCGCCGGCCGGATCATCGTCATGGAGGAAGGCCGCATCGTCGAGACCGGCACCCATGCCGAGCTGGTCGCGCGGGGCGGCCTCTACGCCCGGCTGGCCGCGTTGCAGTTCCACGAAGCCTGACACGGGCTTCGCGGCGGACCGAACCGGCCGATCCCGATCGGCTGCCGGCCCGCAACGGTGCCGGGGCTCCGAGCCCCGGCGGGCCGGCAGCGATCGGGCGGAAGGATGCCTCAGGCGATCGTCAGGCCCACATCGAGGTTGTTGCGGGTCGCATTCGAATAGGGGCAGATCTGGTGCGCGGCCTGGACGAGCTTCTCCGCATCGGCGCGCTCCACGCCGGGCAGGCTGATTTCCAGGTCGGCGGCGATGCCGAAGCCGCCCGCCGCGCGCGGTCCGATGCCGACGGTCGCGGTCACGCTGGTTTCGGCCGGAACCTTGATCTTGAGCTGCGCGCCCGCAACCTTCAGCGCGCCGATGAAGCAGGCCGAATAGCCGGCTGCGAACAACTGCTCGGGATTGGTCCCCTCGCCGCCCGCGCCGCCCAGTTCCTTCGGCGTCGAGAGCCTGGCGACGAAACGCCCGTCCTCGCTGCGGGCCTCGCCGTCGCGGCCGCCGGTGGCCGTGGCGCGGGTGCTGTACTTTACGTCAACCGACATGCTCGATCTCCTCATTTAAGCTCGCGATATTGTTTATCGCGATATCATTCAGCTAATGGGCGAATCGGGGCTTGTCCAGCGAATTCGTTATCGCGATATGGTTTTTGATGATATCGGCCTCGGCCAAGGAGACGACCATGCCTGCCGCGATGCCCCTCGACGACCAGCTCTGCTTCTCGCTCTACGCGACGAGCATGGCGATCACGCGCGCCTACAAGCCGATGCTCGACCGGCTCGGCATCACCTATCCGCAATATCTGGTGCTCCATGCGCTGTGGGAGCAGGACGGCCGCACCGTCGGCGCCATCGCCGATCGGCTCGCGCTCGAATCGAGCACGGTGACCCCGCTGGTGAAGCGGCTCGAAGCGGCAGGCTTCGTCACCCGCGAACGCAATCCGCAGGACGAGCGCCAGGTCCAGGTGCGCCTCACCGATCGCGGCCGCCACATGCGCGAGGAATGCGGCTGCCTGGCGGAGGAACTGCTGGCCCGCTCGGGGATGCGCGGCGAGGAGCTGGGGGCGCTCAACCGCGACGTGAAAACGCTGTGGAATGCGCTGCGCGAGGCGCGGGACTGAACGCCGTGCCAGCTTGATGCGAAGCAGCGGCGACGCGCTCGATCACCATACCGCCTCTTCCAATATTGACCTTCCTCTGCTTCACTCAAATCCGTTCGGAGCCATCGCTTCGGGCAGAGGGCAAGGCGCGGCACTCCCGTACGTGCGATCGGGAGCGTCAACGGAATCAATGAATCGTTCAACTACGCGGTTGAACGTCAAGGAGCAGGAAACGAGCAGATGGCAGACCGCGAATTCGATATCATCGTCTATGGCGCCACCGGCTTCACCGGCCGCCTCGTCGCCGAATATCTTGCGGGCCATTATCCGGACGTGAAATGGGCGATGGCCGGGCGCTCGCTCACCAAGCTGCAGGAGGTCCGGGACGAGATCGGCGCGCCGGCATCGACTCCGCTGCTCACCGCCAATGCCGATGATCCCGCCGCGCTGAAGGCGATGGTTGCCCGCGCCACGGTGGTGATCACCACGGTCGGCCCCTATCAGCTCCATGGCGAGGCGCTGCTCGCCGCCTGTGTCGAGACGGGCACCGCCTATGTCGACCTGTGCGGCGAGCCGGCGTGGATGGGCCAGATGATCCGCAAATACGAAGACGCGGCCAAGGCCAGCGGCGCGCGCATCGTCTTCTCCTGCGGTTTCGATTCGATCCCCTTCGATCTCGGCGTGTGGACCGTGCAGCAGGCGGCGATCGCCCGCTTCGGCCGGCCGGCGCCGCGCGTGAAGGGCCGGGTGCGGGCGATGAAGGGCACCTTCTCGGGCGGCACCTTCGCCAGCGGCAAGGCCTCGATGGCCGCGGCGGCCAGGGACCCCGCGATCCTCAAGCTGATGCTCGATCCCTTCGCGCTCACGCCGGGCTTCGCGGGGCCCGCCCAGCCAAACGGCATGGTTCCCTATCATGACGAAGCGATCGACGCCTGGGTCGCGCCCTTCATGATGGCAGTGATCAACACCAAGAACGTCCATCGCTCGAACTTCCTCGCCGGCCAGCCCTATGGCGCGGACTTCCAATATGACGAGATGCTGGTCGTTCCCGGCCTTGGCGAGATCGGCAAGGCCGCGGCCGAGGCGATGGCCAAGATCAATCCGATGGCGGCGGACAAGGGCCCGGCACCGGGCGAGGGGCCGAGCAAGGAGGAGCGCGAGACCGGCTTCTACGACATCGCCTTCGTGGCGGAGATGCCCGACGGGCAGCGCCTCTCGGCCATAGTGAAGGGGGACCGGGATCCCGGCTATGGCTCGACCAGCAAGATGATCGCCGAGAGCGCGCTCTGCCTGATCGAGGATGTGCCGGCGGCGGGCAAGGGCGGCATCTGGACGGCGGGAGGCCTGATGGCCGCGCCGCTGGCCAGGCGGCTGGAGGCGCATGCCGGCCTCAGCTTTGCGGTCGACTGATCAGTAGAACAGCATCGTTACCCCGGCGGCGGCGAGGCAGAGGACGATCACCACCGGCACCATGATCGCCCGGGTACGGTCCAGCTGCTTCCGGAAGGCGGCGAGGTCGAACCAGTAGCGCCCCGCCTCCACCTCGTGGACGAGGCCGGCGCCGCGCATGCGCTCGAACTGGGTTCGCTCGATCCGGTCCTGGGGCACGAAGGAGACCGCCTCCTCGGCGGTCACTGCGTGCTGGGCAAAGAAATGCGCGCGGATCCGCTGCCGCGCCCGCATGGCCAGGGCGCCGATGGAGACTGGCGCATGGGACCTGAACATCATCGGGACATCCCCGGCCTGCCCCATGCCGGTGAGGCGGCGCGGGCCGGAACCAAGAGGACGGGCGTCGACATCGGGTCGGTTCCCCCGGAATATTAGGATGCGAGCATAAACCCCTGCGCCCGCCGGTTCAATCGTCCTCGCTCAACGGCTCTTGTGCCGGATATTGGGCGGCCGGCCGCGGCGCTTGATGGGGCGGGGGCGCCCCTTGCCGCGATCCCTGGCAAAGGCGGACGGGCCCGCCGAGCCCTTGCCGTCGGGCAGTTCGAAGCGGAGCGCGCCGGAAACCGGATTGGCCTCCACCAGCCGGAGCCGGAGGCGCTGGCCCAGGGTGAATTCCTCGCCGCTCTCGTCGCCCACCAGCCGTTGCCCGGCCTCGTCATAGCGGAAATATTCGGTGCCCAGGTCCCGCGCCGCGACCAGCCCGTCGCCGCCGACGCCGTCCACCGTGGCGAAGAAACCGAAGCTCTGCACCCCGGTGATCCGCGCCTCCAATATTTCGCCGACATGGTTGGCGAGATAGGCAGCGACATAGCGGTCGATGGTCTCCCGCTCGGCCTCCATCGCCCGGCGCTCCAGGCTGGAGATGCTCTCGCCGATCCGCTCCATTCCCGCGGCTTCCTCGGCCGTCAGCCCGCCGGGGCCCAGGGCATAGGCCTCGACCAGCGCACGGTGGACGATCAGATCGGCATAGCGGCGGATCGGCGACGTGAAGTGCGCATAGCTGCCCAGCGACAGGCCGAAATGGCCGTGATTGGCAGGGCCATAATAGGCCTGGGTCTGGGTGCGCAGCACCTGCTGCATCACCTGCTCGCGGAAGTCGCTCTCCCCCACCCGTTCGAGGATGCGGTTGAAGGTAGCCGGCTTGATGACCTGGCCCAGCGCGAACTCCACCCCGAAGGTCTTCAGATACTCCCGCAGCGCCGCCAGCTTCTCCCGGGCCGGCGTCTCGTGGATGCGGTACATCCCCGTCGCCTTCTTCGCCTCCAGCGCCTTGGCCGCGGCGACGTTCGCCGCGATCATATAGTCCTCGATCAGCTTGTGCGCGTCGAGCCGCTCGCGCGGCGCCACGGATAGGATGCGGCCCATCTCGTCGAGCACGATCCGGCGCTCGGGCAGATCGAGGTCGAGCGGCTCGCGCTTGTCGCGCGCCTTATTGAGGGCGTGCCAGCAGTCCCAGAGCGGCCTGAGCGCCGTCTTGGTCAGCGGGTGATCGAGCGTGCCGTCGATCGCCGCCTGGGCGTCCTCATAGGCGATGTTGGCCGCGATGCTGACCACGGCGCGGGTGAAGCGCCAGCTCTTCAGCTCGCCATGCCTGCCGATCTGGAGGTGGCAGGCGAGCGCAGCCCGGTCCTCGCCCTGCTTGAGCGAGCAGACTTCCGCCGAGAGGATCTCGGGCAGCATCGGCACGACGCGATCGGGGAAATAGACCGAGTTGCCGCGCTTGCGCGCCTCGCGGTCCAGCTCCGAGCCGGGGCGGACATAGAAGGACACGTCGGCGATCGCGACGACGGCCTTCCAGCCGCCGTCGTTCTTCGGATCCTCGTCGGGCGCCGCCCAGACCGCGTCGTCATGGTCGCGCGCATCGGCCGGGTCGATCGCGACGATCGGCAGGTGGCGAAGATCCTCCCGCTTGCCCAGATCGAGGCGGGACACCCGCTCGGCCTCGTCGAGCAGCTCCTGCGAGAAGATATTGGGGATCGAGTGCCGGTGGATCGCGATCAGCGAGAAGCTGCGCGGCGCGAAGGGATCGCCCAGCACTTCGACCACCTTGGCGGTGATTCGCGGCGGCCGGCCGGCCTTCTCGGCGAGGACGAGGTCGCCCGATTGGGCGCCGCCGGCATCGGAGACCGGCCAGTTGCGCCGCTCCTTCTTCTCCACGCCCTGCAGCCAGAGCCGCCCGGCCTCTTCCTTGAGCACGCCGAGCATCAGCTCCTCGCCGCGGGCGAGCTTCTTCATCGGATGCGCGATCCAGCCGTTGCCGGCCTCTTCGGTGCGAGCGAGGATGCGGTCGCCGATGGCGAGCGCGGAACGCTTGCCGCGCGCTTCGCGGACGCGGAGCCGCGGCACGGGCACGCCTTCGGCCTCCCAGCGCTCGGGCACCGCCCAGGTGGTGTCGCCGTCCGCATCGGTGACGCGCAGCACGGTGACCTTGGGCACGCCGCCCATCCTGTGGAAGGCGCGGCCCGGGGCGACGTCGATCAGCCCCTCGTCGCTCATGTCCTTGAGCAAGGCCTTGAGCAGGATCTTGTCCTGCCCATGCAACCCGAAGGCCTTGGCGATCTCGCGCTTGCCGGCCGGCGTATCGGAATTGGTGATGAAATCGAGAATCTGCTGCCGCGTGGGCAGCCCTGCTTTGATTTTGGTTTTTGCCATTGACCCCCAAGATAGGGACTCGCGGGCTCGCTGCCAACGCCGTAACCTGCCTCCGTGGCATATGACCTGCTCATCGCCGGCGGCGGGATCAACGGGTGCGCGATCGCCCGCGAGGCCGCGTTGCTCGGCCTGAAGGTGCTGCTCGTCGAGAAGGACGACCTCGCCAGCCATACCAGCTCGGCCTCGACCAAGCTGATCCATGGCGGGCTGCGCTATCTCGAAAGCTACGAGTTCCGCCTGGTCCGCGAGGCGCTGCACGAGCGCGAGCGGCTGCTGGAGGCGGCACCGCACCTGATCCGCCCGCTCACCTTCGTGCTGCCCCATGCCCATGCGGTGCGGCCCTGGTGGATGGTCCGGCTCGGCCTCTATCTCTACGACGCGCTGGCGGTGGGCGGCGATTCCACCCTGCCCCGCTCGCGGAGCCTGCGTGCCAGGGACAAGGCGTTCACCGGTCCCCTGGCCGGCACCCATCGCGGCTTCGTCTATTCGGACTGCCGGGTGGACGATGCCCGCCTCACTCTGGCCAATGCGCTCGACGCCGCGCATCACGGCGCCGAGATCGCGACGCGGACCGAGCTGCTTGCCGCCCGGCGCGAAGGCGGGGCCTGGCGCGCCGAGCTGTCCGACGGCCGCACCGTCACCGCGCGCGGGCTGGTCAACGCCGCCGGCCCCTGGGTGCGGCGCCTCCTCGACACGCTGGCTATTGCTAATCATTCGCGGACCCGGCTGGTCAAGGGCAGCCATATCGTGGTGCCCAGGCTGTATGACGGCGACCATGCCTATATCCTCCAGCAGCCCGACCGGCGGATCGTCTTCGCCATTCCCTATGAAGGCGGCTTCACCGAAATCGGCACCACCGACATCCCGGTCGACCGGCCCGAGGATGCGATGTGCTCGCCGGAGGAACGGACCTATCTCTGCGAGGCGGTGAACCGCTATTTCACGCGCCAGATGGTGCCCGCCGACATCGTCTGGAGCTGGTCCGGCGTACGGCCGCTGCACGACGACGGCGCCGCCAGGGCCCAGTCGGTGACGCGCGACTATGTGCTCGAGCTCGACGAGGACGGCCCGCCCCTGCTCTCCATCTTCGGCGGCAAGATCACCACGGCGCGCGCCCTGGCCGAGGAAGCGCTGGGGAAGATCGGGCCCGTGCTCGGCGCGAAGGTCGAGCCGGTGACGCGTGCCCGCGTCTTCCCCGGCGGCGCGATCGCCGATTTCGACCGGTTCGTTGCCACCGCCAAGGCACGCTGGCCGTTCCTGGGCGATGCGCGGGCCGAGCGGATGGCGCATGCCTATGGCTGTGGCCTGGCCGACATGCTGCGCGACCTGACCGACCTGGGCGAGGATCTGGGCGCAGGGCTCACCGCCACCGAGATACGCTGGATGCGCGACCATGAATGGGCGCGCACCGCCGAGGACGTGCTGTGGCGGCGGACCAAGCTCGGCCTGCGGCTGGACGCGGCGCAGCAGGCGGCGCTGGCGGAGCACATGGGGGCGTAGCGGCCCCGGAGGTAGCGAATTTTCTTCCGAAGCATCAAACCTTTGCTGCGCAGCATGGCTTGCAGCAAAAGCGCTTCCTACAGGTCCCCCACCTGCATCGCCGTGATCGGCACATGCGGCTCGTGCGCCGCCATCCGGTCGAGCAGCAGGGCCAGCTCGTGCTCGGCGATGATGATCCCCTGGGGCGCCGGGCGGATGAAGCCGGTCTCGATCATGTGGCGGGTGGAGGGGGGCAGGGGGGCGGAGAAGCCGGAGGCGGTGAGGCGGCCCGCCCGCCTTGGGGGGGAGGCCGGCGGCGCCCCCGAGACCCCCCCCCCCCCCCCCGCCCCCCGGGCCGCCCCCCCCCGACGCCCGCCGCCACCCCCCCCCGCCCCGCCCTCCGCCCCCCGGCCGCCCCACGGCGGTCGCCGCCACACCCCGCGGCACCGCCCCACGGCCCCC
>Ga0066256_1002765_pt2 | contig 17969 bp, 5 predicted proteins | sample ThiBio_1000_biof_FD_87107 | JGI IMG/M metagenome (GOLD analysis project Ga0066256, IMG submission 87107) | Wastewater bioreactor microbial communities from Cape Town, South Africa - Thiocy_expt_1000_biof (version 2) | ecosystem: Engineered > Bioreactor > Thiocyanate-remediating >...
TCCCACTGCAGTCCAGCGACGCCAACGCCGTAAGGTGTGCAAAGCTGGCGCCGGCAGTCAGCCGTACGCAATCGAATACGTTCAGGGCGCGCAGTGAGGTCGGTAGGCGGGGGAGCAGATCATCCATAACAGACCTGCACTCGCGCAGGTCCAGGTGCGTGACACCGCCCAGCGCCGCCACGGCTGGTTTGCTTGTCGTCAGGCTCTCCACAGCCCGCATTGCCAGCCGCGCGCCTCCCGCTACCCGCAAGCCCGCGCGCCACCGCACCGCATCAACCACTGGTGTGTCCACGTCGCACCATGGCACGGCTTCCACCACGCCTGGAAGGGCTGGGTGCAGGCGCCGCAGGTGTCGCGCGTCGGCCGCGTTGAGGCAAGCCAGGATGCCCGCACTTGTCGCTGGGTTGCCGGCTAGCACGCACACAAGGAGCGGCACAATCCCTCCTACAGGGTGGTGTGCGGCAGCTAGCAAGTGGTCACCACCAATGCGGCTAGCCTGCCGACTTTTGGCAGCATGCTGCTTCATTCCGAATGCACCACAGGTCGTCGCGGTGGCACTTGTGTTTGCAACCAGTCAGCTACAACGGCTCCCTGATGCCAGCACCATATGCAGGGCGGAAACTACGACCTGGGTGCGGATTTGCCCATGCGTAGGCCACCAATTGCGTGTGTGCGCGTTGAACCCACCGCCGCGTGTGCGTGTTGCCGATGTAGTACGGCGTCACAAGTGGGTGTGCAGGTGCAGGTTGAGGAGGCGGGTGGCCGACGGTGGCACCCAAAGATACACTTGTTAATAATGCACAACAACGCAATGTTACAGCAATTAAACGGCCGTATTACGCATAAAATAATATTTGGGGCCGATCTGCATTATTATTATTGTGTACAAAAATTACGGTGTGTATAAGCCATTTTGACAGCCTGTTGCACGTGTGTGTCCTCCAACCGCCGAAGCTGGCAATGCAGCAGCATCACCTGGCAGCACTGGTGCAAAAGTGGCAGCCGTAGTACCATGTACCGAGGCGCCTGCCGCGCCCGGCAGCGTCGGCACAGCGCCTCGATGTTGACCTGCCACATCCGGCGACTCGCCTCACCCACCCATCGGCATAGCCGCTAATAGCCGCAGCCCTTAGCACACGTAAGACACACTTCAACCATCGTTCAACGTTGCAAACTTGCCGCGCCGTCGACGCTGGCTTGGTACCGTTGGTAGCCGCGGCAACCATGATTGTGTGGTACCGCCCTACTCGTAATACGCGGCAGGCGGCGGCAGGTCCAGCAGACACAGTGCCCCATTACCATCGCCACATGCAAGACGGCCATCTGGCAGCGGCAACAGAGCCTGGACACTACCACCCAATATGCCCACAACCTCCACCGGCGGGGCACAGCTGGTGCCAGCAGCGGCTGCTGGCCGTGTGTCCCACAACCGGATGGTGCCATCGTCAGAGCCAGTGGCAAGCCGGCCATCCTGCAGCGCGGCCAGTGCTGCCACGCCGTCTGTGAGCCTGGGTAGGACGTCCACACAGGCACGCGCACCCACATCCCACAACCGTACCGCGGCGTCACTTCCACCGCTCGCTAGTCGGCCATCCGGCAGCACCGCCAGGCAACTTACCCAGTCGGTGTGTCCTGTCAGTGTCGCCACGCACACTTGCGCGCCCACATCCCACCTTGTCCCGCGACCCACTGGCCAGCACACCGTCTGGCAGCAGCGCTAATGCCGCCACAACGCCCGTGTGGCCAGCCAGCGTTGCCACCACCGCACCCGCATCCGCATCAACGATCCGCACTGCGCCGTCGCCGCACCCGGCAGCAAGGCGGCCGTCGGAAAGGGTTGTAAGTGCAAACACACCGCCGCTACCGGTACACATGATGGTCTCACCAACCGCGGGTAACACACCATCCGCGTCCCACACATAAACACAGCCAAAACTGCAATTCCATGGTGCGGTGCCCATGGCCAGGCGGCGGCCACCCGGCAGCGCTGCCAACGCAAACGCTTCCTTGTCCCAACTCAGACCCACGGGTGGTGCCTCGTCCTCAGCCGCCACGCCCCACAGCCACACCACGCCACCGATGTCACCGCTCGCCAGCCGACCATCTGCCAACAGTACCAAGGTCCTAACACAACGTTTGTGCCCACGCAACACGCTCGCCGCTGGCACCGCACAACCACGCTCGCGGCAGCCAGCCAGCGTCGCGTGTACCAGCTCCGTATCAATGCAGTGTAGCACACGCAGCGCGTCCAGATGGTCCAACCTGGCGCCGGCTGTCACACCGCGGCATCCTGCCAGTCGTAGTTCCACCAGAGAAGCCGGTAGGCTGGCCACCAGCGCATCCCCAATGTCAGTGCCACTCGCGTCCAACAGCTGCAGCGCAGGCAGGTGGGGCAGCGTCGCGGCGTCAGTGAGGTTCTCGCACCTGCGAGCAATGAGGGACACTAGGCTTGGCGGCATGCTCCCCAGCGAGCCATCGCCAATGCCAGATGCAGCAACATCAAGCAAGCGCAGCGCGGTCAGGTGTGCGAATGACGCTGCAGGTGTCAGCCTCCTCCTACAGCCTGCTGCGTGAAGCTCTTCAAGGCTCGGCGGCAGGGACGCCAGCATGGCATCATCCAGCTCGCTCCCGTTGGCGCGCAACACCCGCAGCTGCCTCAGGTGCGCCAGGGACGTGTCTCTCGATAGGTCATGCGCCCAACTGATGTCCAGCTCCTGCAGCGAGGCCGGCAGACCGTCGGTCCATTCACTCAACACCGAAGTCTCGCTGCAGTCCAGCGACGTCAGCGCCGTCAGGTGCGCAAAGTAGGCGTCGGCAGTCAGGTTGCGGCAGCTGCGCACGATCAGGGTACGTAACGAAGTGGGCAGGAGGAAGAGCATGTCGTCGGTCACAAACCCGCAGTCGTTCAGGTTCAGGTGCGTGATGCCACTCATCGCCGCCACTGCCAGCTCATTCGTGAGCGACTCGCCTCCTGCTGACGGTGCCAGCCGTGCACCCACCGCTGCCGGCAGGCCCGCGCGCCACCGCACCACATCCACTACCGCCGTGTCCGTGTCGCACCACGGCACCCACGCCACAGTGTCCGCCACCGCTGGATGCAGCCGCCGTAGCTGCCGTGCGTCAGCGGTGTTCAGGCAGGCCAGGACGCCCGCACTCGTGGCAGGGTTGCCAGCCAGCAGCCGCACCAGCAGCGGCACGTCCCCCTCCGACGCCGTCGCGTCGTCTGCGGCCGCAGCAGCCATGCCGCCAGTTGCCACCAGGTGCAGGTGCGCTAGCGTCGTGGGATGCGCAACAGCGCTGAGTGCAGTCCACCGGTAGGCTGCCGTACAGTGTTCGGTCGCCCAAAAGATACGCTTTTTAATAACACATAACCACGCAATTATACAGCAATTAAACGACGAGGTTGCACATAAAATAATATTTTGAGGCGGTTGGAATATTTATTTTTGTGTACAAAAATTACGGTGGTTATAATGCAATATGGTACTTATGTGTGATGCCACTCAGCGCGGCTGCCGACCGTTGGCGCCAACACTGCAGACAATGACAACATTTGCATCACACGAACTTGCGGACGCGACGATGACTGACAAAATTGTGTGCGGCAAACCGCATTATTTGCATAGTTATTCGAAACGTGTGGGTGAAATACGACGTCGCCGCTGTATTTAAAAACTTGATTTTTTGACCACCCACCAGCACTTGCCCGCCAGCCCGCCCGCCATCATGGGGAAGGGGCGGCTGGCAGGGACACCCATCGTGGTGGACAACTTCCGGTACCGACATGACGGCGGCGGTAGCGGTAGCGGTGGTGGTGGTAGGGGCGGCGGCGGCGCGGGTGCCATGCAGTGCCTGTACTTCCTGACCCACATGCATGCAGACCACTCGGAGGGCTTGTCGCCGGAGTGGGATGAGGGGCCGGTGTATTGCAGCGCTGTGACGGCGGCGCTGGTGACACGCAAGTTTCAGCTGCGGCCCGGCATCCTGCAACCGCTGTCACTTGATGTGCCGCACGTCATCCCACTTGACCCCGAGGGCGCGGTGTCCGTCACCGTCACGCTCATAGACGCCAACCACTGCCCCGGCGCCGTCATGCTGCTGCTGGCGGGCTACTTTGGCACCCTGCTGCACACCGGCGACTGCCGCTTCTCGCCCGCCATGTTGCGCCACCCTGCGCTGCGAGTCGTGTGCTCACCTGCAGCGCCGTCAGAGCTGGAGTTGGAGCGGGGCACTGCACCGCGGCTGGCTGTCACGGCACCGCCGCTGTCTGCCGCGCCCCGTGATGATATTGATCGCATTGGGCGCTCTGTGGCGTCCACCTACCCATATGCCGCTGCTGCCGCCGCCGCTGCCAGTAGCAGTGCCGGTGGTGCAAGTAGAAGGCGCCGACCCGCGGGAGTGGAGGTGCATGTTAATCGATTGGAGGACGCGCCGCCACCCATTGATGGCGGCGACGATGATGACGACGACGATGATGATGATGCGGGTGATGGTGCCGACAAGGCGCCAGATGCGCGGGCAGTGCACAGTAGGGTTCCAGCCAGTAGACAACGAGGGGAAGCTCCGGAGGCGGATGTAGATGCCGTGACACACGCTGGCTGGCGCGGCACGAGTGGCAGCGGTGACGGCGGCGGCGTGGCGTCGCGCCGCGGAATGGCAGATGCGCTGCTGGCGGCCGCCGCGGATAACATTGAGGCGTTGGATGCGAGCGTCGGTAATGCTACTGACAGCTCCATGTGGCACGAGCATTCCGCTGGCGGGGTTGCAACAGTGCCTGTCACCTGCGCCGACGACGGCGAGGGCGGCGGCAGCGAGGACGTGGACGCCGCGTTGGCGCTGTTTGCACGTGCGTACCGGCTGGGCAGCGGGATTGACCGACTGTACCTGGACAACAGCTTCTGCCACCCTGTGTTTGACTTCCCATCTCAAGCAGATGGGGTGGCAGCCGCGGCGGCGCTGGTGGCGGCGCACCCGCACCATATCATCCTGCTTGCCATAGACAGCCTGGGCAAAGAGGACTTCCTGGTGGCGCTGACCGCCGCTACGTCCGAGCGCATCCTGGTGCCACCCGACCGGCTGGGCGCCATGGCTCTGCTGCAGAACGCGGGCGTGGAGGCTGCCATCCGGGACGGCGACTTTACTACCGACGGCCGCACCGCGCGCCTGCGCGTCATGCCACGCCACGCGGTCAAGCCCGCCATGCTGCGCCGGTGGAATGCGCGCGCCGACGCGGCACGCGCCGAGTGGCTGGCGCGACAGACGGCGGCTGTGGAGGGCGTGGTGGCAGCACAGATGTGTGACGGTGCAGCCGTACAGGTGGCCTCCAATGACACCGTGCCAGCAGAGGGTGGCAGCGGCGGTGGCGGCGGCGGCGCTGCTGTGATGGGCGCGGTGCCGCTGCGTACCAGCCACCGGCTGCAGATCCCGCTGTCGGGCCGCGACTGGGAGCGCTGCGCACCTGTCATTGCTATCTTTCCGACCGGGTGGGCGGCACTGGGGTCAGGGCACGGGCCTGAGGCAGCTGACGCCGCTGCTGGTGGCGACGGGGAGGCGGGAGGAGCTGCCGATCGGCGTGTGGAGGCCGACACCCACCACCAACTCATGTACAAGGTGCCCTACTCCCTGCACTCCTCCTTTCCCGAGATGCTGGCGCTCGTGTCGGCGGTGCGGCCGCGTGCCATCGTGCCCACCTCCGACGTCACCCACGCCGCCATGTGCCGCCTGTTCCACGCCATGGCGACGTTCATGGCAGCCGAGCCGCCTGTCGCCGCCGCGCTGCCGCCAGCGCTGGCAACCGCAGGCGCGCGTGCGGTTAGCACCTGGCGTGCCAGCCTTGCCACCCGCCGCCTGCGTGCCTCCTCCCTTGTGTCGGCCCATCTTAGCGGCGGCGGTGGCGCGCCAGCAGCACCCGACAGCCCGCCTGCCGGCACCATTGTGCACCATGAGTGGGCGGGGCTGCCAACCTCCTTTGCAAGCGTAGCGCCACCGCTGCCACCAGCCGCAGAGGCCACCGCAGCAGCTGCAGCCTCGGTAGCCGCAGCGACAGCCAGCGGCTCGCTGCACCGCGTCGCCGCCAGCACCATGCTGCACGGCGCTGCGGCAGCGCGCCTTGCCAAGCGGAACCGCTCCATGTTTGGCTCCCTGCGTGGCGGCGGCGGCGGCGCGGTAGACCCCGACGGCCCCAACCCCACCTGCTCCTGCGCCCGCCGCCACCGCCGCCGCGGCGGCAGCCGCTGTTGTAACGCCGCCCGCCTCGTTGCCGGACCCCGACTTGTTGCTGCTGCCCCACGCAGCGCCCTGCGTCCCGGCCTCCTGGCCGCGGGCTGATGCGCCGCCACCAGCGGCGGCCGCCGCAGCACCGCCGCTGGATGCGGAAAACACGCCTCCGACGCCGCCACCGGCACCCGCACCGTCGCCCAAGCGGCTGTGTGTCGGTGCCACGAAGGCAGCAACAGCGCTGGCACCACCGGTGGTGCCGGCGGTGCCGGCGGCACCTGTCCGTGCCTCTGCCGTCATGCTATTTGCGGCGGACGACGACGAGGGCGAGGACGACGCCGAGTAACGGGGCAATTGAAAACGCCAACTACGCGGGAACACTACCCGCCGCGCTCAAGACGAGCAGGGCGCACGCACGCACATGGTATGACACATACACATGGTATGACATCTAGCAACCAGGGGACACAAAGGGGGGCGTGCCAGGCCCATATGGGACGACGGCGGTGGGAGAAACACCACGACGTCAGCTGCAGCTGCCCACCCAGGCGGTGGTCACATTCATGGGCGGGGCCCGGGGGGGGCCGGAGGGCCCTTGCCGGCAGGGGCTGGGAGGCCGGGACACGGCGGGCCGGTCCGGGCACGGGGGGGAGGACCGGGGGGGGGGCTTGGGCTTGGCGGCGTTGGTGAACACCGCGCGAGTGCCGCGGAAGGCGCCGGGCGCGTCGGCGGGGTCCAGGCGCAGGAACTGGAACATGCGGGCGACGATGGGGGCGGGCGTGCGCTTCAGCGCCTCCTGCTCCGTGATGAACACGTTGTCCTCGCCAAACGCGCGCACCCACGCCAGCAAGCCGTGCGTGTACTCGGACGTGGTGCAGGCAGAGTTGGCGCAGCCGTGGGGCGCCGGCGCAAAGCGCGCGTCGTCCGGCGACTCAGCGGTGCAGTGCACGGGGACCGGGTGCGACGCGTTGGACTGCAGCCCCACCCACTGCTCCACCGTCTGGTCAAACGCCTCCGCCTGGTAGTGCTCGTTGAAGCGGTCAAACCGGCGGTAGTGCCAGTAGTTGCTGATGAGGCGCGTGACGGGGTCACACACGATGGCGATGACCTTGGCGTCCGGGAACTGCGCCTTGTAGCGCGCCGCCACCTCGGGCGACTGCAGGTACGACGGGCTGCGGTCGATGGTGAGCAGGCGGCGCGGCCGGCTGGACTGCAGCAGCGGCTGCCAGCGCAGGAAGTCGGGCTCCTCGCGCGGGTCCACGCCCGGCTTGTACCGGATGGAGAAGTAGTGGTTCTCCTCCGACCCCTGCACGTTGGGGTGCTCCTCCAGGAAGTCGGCCACCGCGTTGGTGCCGCATTTCATGGCGCCGATGATGACAATGCGCGGCGCGCACTGCGGCATGCCCACGCTCGTCCCAATCACTTCACACAGCGGCACGGGCAGCGGCGGTAGGGCAGCATACCGCTCCTCTATCCGCATGCCGTGGCGGTCCGCCGCCTCGCCGCTGCTGCCGCTGCTACCCCCGTTGCGATCAAGAGCATGCAGCGGGCTGTCCCGCGCCATCGCCGCCGTCACATGTGTGTCCATCTGCGTTACCACCAGCACGCTCACCGCGCTGCCCATCACACACGTTGCCAGCACGGCCAGCACTATGCGCGCCCGTCGGCTGGCGCCAGCAGCAGCAGCGGCGGCGGCGGCGGCGCTAGTACCGCCAGCCGCGGCGGCAGGGGCAGCCGCCAAACATGGCACCGCTGGTGCTGCCGCCATGGCCGTGTGTGTGCGTGTGTGTACTTCTGTGGGCGTTACCCGTCACCACTGATCGCCCCACCGGCTGCCGTTGTTCCGCGATCCCCACCCAGCCACCACCCGCTGCCACCACCTCTGGAGTGACGCCAGCAGTACGAGGCTGCGGGTCGCACTTTGCAGCACAGTCGGGACTGTAGCAGCACGCCCCGCCCCTACTGCGCTGCGGGCGTGGTGCGGCGGGATCACTGTGGAGGCGGCAAGAACAGGTGCGAGGTGGCAGCGAGTGGGTGCGGCCACCACGTGCAGTCAGTAGCTGTAGCTGTGTGTGCACACCCTACTCAGCGCCAGAGCGCGACAACAAACACACTACTGCGCAGCAGTAGTACCGCGTAGCGGTGACGCTCATTGCACTTGCGGGTTGCCGAATTGCCACCCGCGTCCGGATTGTTGCCCCCACCCTTTTGAAAGCGGGTGCGGCGCGTCAGCAGCAGCCCTGGTTCGCCTACCAGCGACCGCGAAGTGGTGTCGCCGGCTGCACACTTTGGGCGTTGCCCTGGCCGGCTACTCAGGCTGTCGCTCACTCGTTGCAGCAACGGCCGAGGCGCACGCGGCGGTTGGGCACGAGACGCATGACGGTCGCGCGCGGTCAGAATAGGGACGGCGGCGGGTCGGCGGCGCTGACGGCAGCAGTGGCGTTGGCGACTGTGGTGTATAGTAGCGGGAGGAAGGAGGGTTACTAATACTACCTTCGGGCATTTGCCACTTTGCGGCCAGGCCCGAAAGCCCGAAATGCGGGAGGTCCGCCGCACCGCCCGCACTTGTCGTACATCGCCGTTCAAGGCAACATTGTACAACGACACGCAGCGACACACAACCACGCAGCGTGACGGCAGTGTGGCGACGGCACATAAACGAACACAAGAGTGGGCACTGGGCGCAGCGCAGTCCAGGTGGACAAGTGCGGCGCCAAACCAATAGTGTAACTAATCAACACAGGTGACTGCCACACATGGCGCTGCCAGCTGCCAACGCGCTGCGCGCGCCAAGTCGCCAACGCCCCCCCCCCCCCCCCCCCCCCCCCCCCCCCCCCCCCCCCCCAAAAGCCCCCCCCCCCCCCCCCCCCCCCCCCCCCCCCCCCCCACCCCCCCCCCCCCCCCAAAGGGGGGCCCCCGCGCGGCCCCCCACGCCCCCCCCGCGAGACACCCCCCGGGGGGCGCCCCCTGACCCGCCGCCCCCCCCCCACCCCCCGCGCGGCGCCGCCCCCCCCCCCCACCGCCCCCCCGCCCGCCACTCCGTATTGGGTGGCGGACACGCGCCCCTGTGCCGCCGCCCTGCCGCTGGATGCCTCGCCTGCTGCCGTTCTGCCGCTGCTGTGTGACCTGACGGTACTGCCGTCAACAGACGCGACGGCTGGCTGCCCGCCGGTGTGGCCGGCATGGCCGCTGGTGTGGGCCAGCAGCACGCTGCCCTCCGCAACTGCAAATGTCACGCCACCGCTGGTCACCGCACCCGGCAGCAGCGCGTACTGCGCTGTGCCATGCACTAGTAACGACGGTGATGCGCAGCCGGTGACGGTCAGCCTGACGCCGCAAGCACCCGCCGCTCGCCTTGCCCACGCAACTGTCACCGTGGCGCTGACAATCAACGGCGGCAGCGTCGCAGGCACCTTGGTGACCGTGTCCAAGCCTACGCCATCGCCTCACAGGCTGGCACACGCATTGACGCTGGCAGCCGCCGGTGGACCGGTTGTAGCGACGGTGGAGTGGCGCATCCCGACATGGTTGGCCAGCCCCGGCACCTATCGCCTGGCGTCGGCGGCCACGCCGCCGCCACTAGCCATGACAACCCACTGCATTGCGGTGGGTGTCAATGGCAGCGTGCCTGCCTGCATTGACGGCGTGCCGTTGTTGTGGGCAGACGGCATCGTGACCGCCAACCTGTCGGTGTCACTGTGGGACGCGCCGCTGACGCTTGGCGTATGCGGCGCCGCCGCCTGCGCCGCGTTTGCAACCCCGCTTGGCGTGACGACGCCGCCGGGCGGTGACGGTGGCGAACTGTCTGTGGGCAGCTTGATTGGAATCATCGTTGGCGCCGTTGCGTTCCTGCTCATTGGTATTGTTGGCGCGGTAGCGCGCCGCCGGCAGCGCGCACTGGCTGCCAGCAAGCTGGGCGGCGAGGATGCGGCATGGTTTGACCTCGGGGCCGCAGCAGGTCGCCGCACGCCATCCTCCGCATCACCTGCATCGGGTGCGTCACTGGGGCGTGGTGGGATGCCATCCAAGGCGGGCGGCAGCGGTGGCGGCGGTGTGCGCTCCAAGTTTGCGCTGCGGCCCGGCGCATCGGCCGTGGTCATGCATGCAAACCCGCTGGCCGGGCGGCATGACACTGCCGTGCCGCTGCCAATGACGGCCATGGCTGACAGTGGCGCGCCCTACCCCCTGGTGCGTAACCCAGTAGTTGTAGCTCGGCAGACTGCCGCTGCTACTGCGCTTGCGGACGGTCTAGGAAGCAAGGGCAGTGTGCGGCAGATTGCCGCCACTGGGTTTCCAAAGATGGCAGGCGCCCCCATGCCGGCTGCGGCACGCCCCAGCAGCGCAGCGGCGTTGCACGCGGCGTCGGTAAGTCGAATGCAGACGCTCGGTGGTGATGGCGCACCACTGGTAGTCGCATCGCGGGCCAGCCGTATTAGCGGCGAGGCCAGCCGCGTAGGCCGCGAGGCGAGCCGCATTAGCCGCGGGGCCAGTCGCGGGGATAGCCGTGGGGGCAGTTCCAGCCGCGCCAGCCGCGACAGCCATGATAGCCGCGACAGCCCAGGTAGCGGCGGCGGCGGTGATGGCAGCGGCGGTGGCAGCAGTCATGGAAGCAGGGATGGCGGTGGTAGTAGTCGTGGCAGCGGGGATGGCGCTGATGGTGGCACGGGCAGCGGCGTGCCGGCTGCGACGCGCCGTATCGTGGGTCGGCGGCTGGTCATGACGCTGCCGACGGATGTGTCCCGCTCCAGTCGCGATAGCGGCGGGTCAGGCGGCAGCGGCCGGCGGCGGTACAACGGCCTGGCACCGCGCCATTTTGTGGGACCGGCCGGCTTCATGCTGCCAGACTCGCCGCATGCTGGCAGTGACACCACCCCACGCGGCTCACGCGGCACTACCTCGCCGCCCTACTCTCGCAGCGGCGCGGACGAGCTTGGCGGCCTTGAGTATGGCGGCGGGGGGGGAGGGGGGGGGGTTTGAGCCGCCGGCGGCGCCCCCCCCCCCGCCGCGCCCCCGAGGGGCCGCGGAACCGTCCTACCCCGCGGCCCGGGGCGCGCGGCGGCGCGCCGCGCCCCCCGCGCCCCGCGCCCGGCCCCCCCCGGCCGGGGCCGCGGGCGGCGCGCCGCCACCGCGAGCGGGGGGCGCCGGCGGCCCGCCACCACAGCTGACGGCCTGTCAAACCGTGTCGTCCCAGTTGTTGGCGGCCAGCAGGGGTTTGCACCCACACATGTGCGCCATACACGCGCCGTTGCCACGCTGCCCACCCTGCTGGCAGGTTACCGTGCCATGCAACGCCGGCGCGGCACGATGACTGCCGCCGCCGCCGCTGGCGCTGGCGCTGGCAGCAGCCGGGCACCAAGTGCTCCGCGGTCGTCGCGCAGCATGCAAGTCCCCGCGCTGGCGTCGCCATCGTCACCAGACACCGCTACCTCGTCGCGTCCTCCACTACTGTCGTCCTTCCGCCTCTCCCGTGGGCCGTCGGACCGCGCTGTGGGTGTTGCCACCAGTGCTGGCAGTGCACCGTCTGTGGCGTCGCCGTCCCCGGCTTCGCATGCTTCATCAATGTTCCGCCTCTCCCGCGGGCCGTCAGAGCGCGTTGTGGTTGTTGCCGGCGCGCCGGCCACGTCAGAAGCCGCCACCTCCTCGCCGCTGTCACGGGCGCCGTCTTTCCGCCACTCCCGAGCGCCGTCGGATCGTGGTGTCCTTGTTGCCGGCGGGCCAGCTGCTGCGTCGGCGACCGCATCAGCCCTGCCGTCGCCCCGCCGGGCTGGCAGCAAGTACTCCGCGCCCGCCTACCCCCTGTACACCTCCACGCCCATTGCAGCCCTCTCTCCCATGTGAGCCCGTGCCATGTTGTTTCGATGCGAATGCGTGTGTACATGTGTGCCCTTCAATTATCTATTTGTGTGCGCACATCATACTAATCACAGGAAGGGCATCCAGCCAATGTACATGAGCGCCAGGTTGGCGTCCGAGGTGGCCTCCGCCAGGAGGCGCTGCACCTGGCCAGAGATGGACAGCATGCTGGCGCCAAACCGCTTGCTGCCGCCGCCGGCGGTGGCGCGGGAGCACTTCCAACCGGCGTGCGGCACAGCGGCCTCGATGCCGGCATTGTACAGGCCATCCAGTCGCTCTGCCAGGCGCTTAACCATGCGCAAGCCGTCCCGGTTCTCCGTCTCGCCGCCCGCTGCCGTGCCCACCAGCGCGCCGCCGGCACCGGCACCGCCGCCACCGCCGCCGCCGCTGGCGGCTGCCCGGTTGCGCGCCCACTCCACCAGCGGGTCGTGCACGAATGACTCCAGCACCGACACCAGCATGTCGCGGTTGGCGCGCAGGACGCGCATGGCGGCCTCGGACACGAGGCGGAACACACCCTCGTAGCCGCACAGGCCCATGCCGTCCAGCATGTTGGGCGTGAGGCGGAAGGGCACGATCTCGGGGCGCTGCAGCGTGAGGCCCTTGTCAAACAGGCAGTCAAAGTCCACGTGCACGACCTCGCCGGTGGAGCGGTCCAGCAGGATGTTCTCGCCGTGGCGGTCGCCCAGGCCCACAATGTGGCCCACCATGGACCACACCGCGGCGGAGCGCGTGAAGCGCAGGCGCGCCTCAAACCAAGTGGTGGGGTCGGGGAACGACAGCAGGAACCACTTGTGGAACACGGCGGGGAAGCGCGGCAGGATGGTGGCGCGGTACGCCGCCCCCTTCTCCGCGTCCGACCCGTCGCCGCCCTGCAGTGCGTCCAGCTCGTCCTTCACGGCGCGCGTGGTGGCCATGGGGTTGGGCGCGCCAACGTGCGCGTACGCGCGCGTCACCTCATTGCGCAAGCCCGTCGTGTTGGCCACCCACTGCAGCAGGCCGCAGTCCTCCTTCAGGATGACCACAGCAAATGTGCGCAGGCGCAGGTCGCGCCGCCGCCCGCCCGCGTCCTTCCCCAGCAGCCGGTTCACCAGGCCCGCCACCTCCATCATGCGCGCGTCCTTGCGCAGGTCGCCGCGCCGCTCCTGCTTGCACAGGAAGTGGTACCGCCGGCCATCTGACCCCGCCACCGTCAGCTTCTTGGGCCGCTCCTTGCTCGCCATGTACTCGCCGCGCGGCTCAAACGCCACAATAGTGGGCGCGTCGCGCACAAAGCCGTTCGCCACCTCCACCGTGTCGTGCGCTGCCAGGTTCACGGTCAGCGACGCCTGCAGCGGCAGCAGCAGGGGTGCGGCGGCAAACGCGGCGGGCGACAGGACGGCCACCGTGTAGGAGCGATCCTTGTCGGTGGTGGTGGGCGGTACCTCCGCCGCCACGCGGCTCAGCTCGTCAAACAGCTTGGACAGCAGGCGCAGGGCGTCGGGCACAGGCGACGGTGCCGCGGTGCCACTGGTGCCACTGGCGCCGCTGGTGCCGCCGCCGCCACGCCGCCCACCCCCACCCGGCGCCGCGCCCGCCGCCTTCACCACCTGCGTCACCACGTTCTCGGCGCGCTGCTTGCGCAGCTTCACCTCCGACTTGGTGAGGCCCATGAGGAACCAGGACGCCTGCTGCGCGAAGGAGTACAGGATGGAGGACAGCGTGGTCTCAATGTACCGGTGCACCTCGCGGTGGCGGTGGCAGATGCGTGACGCCAGCTGCGGCAGCACCGTCATCCACCGGTAGCCCGCCATCTTGGTGCGCACCTCCGCCAGCGTCTCCAGCATGCGCCGCAGCGTGTCGTCTGACGGGTGCACCATGCCACTGCGCACCGCATGGTCGCCGCCCCCGCCGCCGCTCCCACCGCCGGCGCCCCGCGCCGCCTCTGCAGCCGCGCCGTAGTCAAAGAACAGGGTGAGGATGCGCGGCAGGGAGTGGAAGACGTGCGCGTGCCCAAACCGCAGCGAGTTGCCGTAGTACGCAATGATGGCAATGACAATGGCGTCACGGCGCGCCGTCCAGCTGGCGGCGCCGCTGCGGTCAGTGGTCGCGGACGGGCACGGCTCGTCACGCAGCAGGGCGCGGAACACGGTGTCGTAGTAGCGGCCCAGGTGGAAGTGGCCCTTCTCCCACGCCATGTGCAGCTCAATCACCGCCTTGTACCGCGCCACCACCGCGGCCTCACCCGCCAGCCGGCTCTCCACCATCCAGTTGGTGGCGTGCAGCAGCCGCTTCGCCTCCAGCTCGCATGCGCGCCGCGCCGCCGCCACCGCCACCGCATCCTTTGCCGCCGTCGCCGCCTCCACGCCCGCCTTCAGGCTCGCCACCACGGCGCCCACGTCGCGCTCAATGGGCTCCAGCGCCACCAGCGCGCGGTGCACCTCGCCGCGCGAGTACAGCAGCTTGGCGGTCTGGATGGCGGCAACCTCCGACCCCAGGCCGCCGGCGTGCAGCAGCGCGGCGGTGGCGGCGCTGGCATTGCCGGCGGCACGCGCGGTGCGTGCCACCTCCAGCCACCCGCCCGCCTCCCGCTCCCGCATCCCAAACATGGCAAACAGGGAGCGGCGCAGCGCCAGCAGCGGCTCCCGGTGCGCCATGGACGGCTGCGTGGCAGCCAGCCGCGCGTCCCACCCCCACGCCGCCACCGCGTCGCTGCGCGCCGCCGTTGACCGCATGCCCACCAGGCTGGACGCGCGCTCCAGCTCGCGCAGGCAGTGTAGGCGCAGGAGGCAGGGGTACGCCCGCATGTACGACTCCATGGCGGCGGCAGACAGCGCCATCATGACCTCCTGCCGCGCCGCCGCCAGCGCCGCCGCAAACGCGCCTGTCTGCCCCGATGGAACCGCCACTGACGCGCCGCCCCGCGCCGGCCGCAGCAACGCTCCCACGCCAGCGGCGCCCGGTGGTGGCACTGCCACAAACCGCGCGCCTACAGCAGTTGCCAACCCCGTCGCGGCAGCCACCGCATCGCCATCCAGCGGCGTGACACAGCGTGGCAGCGCCACGATCGCCTCGTGTAACAGAGCTGGCAACAGCGCGCCGGCGGTGGGGTTGTGTGTCCGCACGGCGAGGCCATCGATGGCGGGTATAGCGGCAACCCGGTGCCCTCCTCCCACCACTGCCTCCTTGTGCAGCTGCAGCAGCGCGCTGCCAAGCGACGTGGCGTAGTCTGCCACAATGTCCACCATCACGGGCCCCGTGCCGCTGCCGCCGCCACGGGCGGCACCCAGCACAGCGCCGCTGGCACCATTACCCCCACTACCGCCGCTGCCGCCGCCACCGCGCTGGAAGGCAAGTAGCTCCTCCAACGGCTCCCAGCGGCCCAACCGCCACGCTGCCTCCACAGCAGCTGGCGTGACGGCGGGCGACAGGTCTGGCCGCCGCCCCACCACGCCCACCGCGTGGTTCAGCGCCGTCTCCAGGTGGCCCACGTTCTGCAGGCAGCGCAGCATGCCGGCATGCAGCTCCGCGTCCGCGTCGCTGCTGCGCGGCCCGCCGTCACCCGTGGCCGCCTGCAACGCCTGCTCGTAGCACAGCAGTGCGTCGCCCCACCGGTCCTCGTGCTCGTAGTCAATGAGGCGCTCTCGCACCGACAGCAGCGCACCCGCTGCGCTGCCATCCTCACCACCTCCTACCCTGCCCTCCTCGCCGCCGCCACCACCACCGCCACCACGCGCGGCCGCCGCTTGCGACGCAAGCAGGCGAGATCGCAACGCGCCAATGCCCGCCAGGCCGTCCGGCTCGTCAATGGCGGCGTAAATCTGCTGCGCGTACCCCAGCTCGTCACGCCCGTACGGCACGTCGCCGCTCACCAGGCCGCCCACCGCCGCGTCGTCAATGACGCCGGTGGCGGCATTCACAATGCGTGCACTGCCCGCCACGCCGCCGTGCGCCTGCCGCAGGTGGTTCTCCAGCGACTGGAACGCGCGCGCGTGTGCGTGCACCGACGCGGCGGCACGCGCCAGCGTGGCTTGCGGTACACTGGACAGCAGCCACCGGATGTCGGCGCCGGCGTCGTCGTCCACCGACACCGCGGCAGCGACGGCGGGCGGCGGTGCGGGTGCGGGCGGCGGCGCAGCGGCGGCATGTGCGGCGGCAGCAGGCGCGGCGGGAGCGGAGGGCGGGCGCCCCCCCCCCGCGGCTGCCCCCCCCCCCCGCAGCGTGTCCAGCACCCGGGACGCCACCCGGGACCCCCGGGGCCGCCACGAACACGCCGCCGGGGGGGCGCCCCCCCCGCCCCCCCCCCCCCCCCCCCCCTGCGGCGTGCCGTCGCGAATGGACACCACTGCCAGCAGCTCGGCCCGCACCGCGGCGCCCGCCGTCGGGCCGCATGCCGTCATGGCGTCACGCACCAGGAACGGCAGCAGGTACATGGTGGCCGCCACGTCATGCTGCACAATAGGGCGGCAGGCGCGCCACAGCTCCGTGCGCTGCCCCAGCGCACCCGCCGCACCCAGCGCCGCGCCAATGGCGTCAATGAGGCACCGTGCCCACGCCGCCACCCAATCCTCAAACCAGGTGCCGCCCGCATGCGCGCCGCCAGGCGCAGCTGTGACGGCTGTGGCAGCTGCCGCCGTGCCGCCTGTACCGCCACTGCTCGTAGCACGTGACGCAGCAGCGTGTGTGGCGTCATACAACGCGGAGTAGCCAGCCAGCTCCGCAGCGGCACCCTGGCGGTTGGCGGAATACAGACGGGATGACCAGTACGGCAGCAGGACATCGAGCAACTCGCGCAGCTGCGCACCCTGCGCCGCTGCTGCAGCCGCCGCACTGCCTGCCGCATCCAGGCTGCCGCTACCACCCACACTGCGGCTGCTAGTCAGCAACCCGCCTCCAGTCCCACCACCACTCCCACCACCTCCGCCGCCACCGGCGCCACCGCCGCCACCACCGGCGCCGCCAGCCGCCACCAGGCTGACGGCTGCCGCGGCAGCGGTGGCGGCGCCACTACCCGGTCCCTCCTGCGCGGCAACCGTGGCGGCGTAGTCGGCAGCAAACGCGCGCTCCAGCTCGCGCGGCACGGCAGGAGCCACCCCCGCCGTGGCATCAAACTCCACCGCACTGGCTCCCTCGCCAGCAGAGGCTGCCAGCGGCACACCGCCCGCCGTCGCTGCCGCATCCACCGGAAGGCCACGCAGGCGACGGTATACCTTCAGCACCTCCTGGATGGCGTACCCGAACTTGCCCTGCACCACCGCGTCAGGCGCAGCACGCAGGGCGCGGCACAGGTGGCTGCGCAGCAGCTCCACCGCCAGCAGCGCGTCCGGCAGCTCAGGGCCGGCGTCGTGGCGGATGGAGATGGCAAGGCGGGAGGGGTCAATGGCGCCCAGCTGGCCCAGGCAGCGCGCCAGCAGCTGACGGATGAGGTGGGAAGAAGGGTGGCGCGCCGCCTCCAGCAGGCCGGTCATGAGGTCGCACACCAGCGGCGCGGCGCGCTCCGCCGAGTGCAGCAGCGTGAGGTTGTGCAAGCTGCCCTCCGCCGACACCAGCACGTCCTCCAGCTCCACTAGCGCCAGCTCGCGCACCGCCTCGTAGTCATTGCCCGCCAGCGCCAGCAGCTTGCGCACGCGCGCCTCTAGCGACCCCTTCCCCGCCGCGTCCGCAAACCGGTGCGCAAAGGCGCGCAGGGCGGGGACGAGCGCCGCCGCTGGCACGTCGCCAAAGCAGGGCCGGAACTCGTCGCCGCGTTCCTCAATGAGGTACCGCAGCGTGCCGGCTGCCACCTCCGCCGGCGTGGCGGCGCCACCAAAGGGTGGCGGCTGGCAGGCAGCAGCGCCGTAGCGTGGCACCACGGGCGGCGCCGCCACCTTGATGTATGCCGTCAGCGCAGCACCACCACCACCCCCGCCGCCACCCCCACC
>Ga0066256_1002854_pt1 | contig 17968 bp, 17 predicted proteins | sample ThiBio_1000_biof_FD_87107 | JGI IMG/M metagenome (GOLD analysis project Ga0066256, IMG submission 87107) | Wastewater bioreactor microbial communities from Cape Town, South Africa - Thiocy_expt_1000_biof (version 2) | ecosystem: Engineered > Bioreactor > Thiocyanate-remediating >...
TTCCCTCTGGCAGATGCGCTCGAAAGCCCGCAGCGACGCGGCGGCGGAGTTTCCGTTCACCGGATGAGGCTTGAGATCGGCCGGAGTTGATGTTATAACTTGGTTATAACGGAGCAAGGCCATGAACATCACCATCCGCAAGATCGGCAATTCCGAAGGCATCATCATCCCGAAGGACGTTCTCGATCGCCTGGGCGTCAAGGCGGGCGACGAGATCACGATGACGAGCGATGGCAGCAAGCTCATCCTCACGGCGGCAGACGGCGATTTCGACCGGCAGCTCGCCCATGCCGAAAAATTCATGGATCGCTACAAGATCGCGCTCAAGAAGCTTGCCGAATGAACATCGTCTTCCTCGACAGACGGCTCGTCGAACGACTCCATGACATTCAGATCGAGCGGTTCGGCGGAGCGGCCGGCTTGCGCGACGAGAATGCCTTCGAGTCGGCACTGTCCCGGCCCGTCAACAAGGCGCACTACGGCAGCGAGGATATATTCGAACTCGCCGCAGCCTATCTCTACGGGCTGGCGAAGAACCACGCGTTCGTCGACGGCAACAAACGCATTGCGATCGTCGCGGCGGCCGTTTTCCTGATGGACAACGGGTTCGAGATCGCAACGGACGACGCCACGCTCTACACCTTCGTCCTCGCCGTCGCTGCCGGGGAGATCGACGAGGAGGGGGCTGCGCGCTTCCTGCGCGACGTCAGCGTCCCCTACCCCGGCTGATCAGCCGCTGAACCTGCCGCTGCGCGGGAAACCCTTCGGCACGGTGCGTCCGGCGCTTGCGCGGTCGCCCAGCCACTCGGCGAGTTCCTCCCTGGTGCGAACGAAGTTGCGGCCGGCGCTGTCGTCCCAGGAAAGGCCGTCGGCCATAGCGAAGCATCGGATGTCGGAGACGCCGCCATCCTTGTAGCGCTGCAGGCGCACACCCTTGCCGCGCGACATCTCGGGAAGCTGCGCCAGCGGGAAGACCAGCATCTTGCGGTTCTCGCCGACGACGGCAACATGGTCGCCACGCACCGGCACGACGAGCTTGGCCTCGTCGGGCATGCCGACATTCATCACCTGCTTGCCCTTGCGGGTATTGGCGACCATCTCGGTTTCCGCCACCACGAAGCCGTTGCCGGCCTGCGATGCGACGATGACCTTGCGCGCGGGATCGTGCACGAAGGCGGTCAGGACGTCCTGGTCGTTCTCCATGTCGACCATGATGCGCAGCGGCTCGCCATGGCCGCGCCCGCCCGGCAGCTTGTCGGCCCCGAGCGTGAAGACCTTGCCGCCCGTGGTGACGATCAGCACCTTGTCCGTCGTCTGCGCCGGGAAGGCCACCTTCAGCGCGTCGCCCTCCTTGAACTGGAGGCCGGACGTATCGGCCATATGGCCCTTCAGCGCGCGGATCCAGCCCTTTTCCGAGATGACGACCGTGACCGGCTCCTTCTCGATCATGGCCTGCGGGATCGCCTCGACATCGGCTTGCGGGGCGCTGGCGAACTGGGTGCGGCGGCGGCCGAGCTCGGTCGCCTTGGCGAATTTCTTGCGAACCTCGCCGATCTCCCAGGCGACGGTCTGCCACTGCTTCTCGTCGGAGGCGAGCAGCGTCTCGATCTCCGCCTTCTCCTTCGACAGGTTGTCGAATTCGGTGCGGATCTCGAACTCCTCGAGCTTGCGCAGCGAGCGCAGGCGCATGTTGAGGATCGCCTCGGCCTGCACGTCCGTCAGCGAGAAGGTCTCCATGAGGGAGGCCTTCGGCTCGTCCTCCTCGCGGATGATGCGGATCACCTCGTCGAGGTTGAGATAGGCGATGAGGTAGCCGCCGAGGATTTCGAGACGGCGGTCGATGGCGGCGAGGCGGTGGCGGGAGCGGCGCTGGAGCACTTCGCGCCGATGGGCCAGCCACTCGACCAGCACGTCCTTGAGGCCCATGACCTTCGGCACGCGCCCCATCGAGAGCACGTTCATGTTGAGCGGAATGCGGCTTTCGAGCTCGGAGAGCTTGAAGAGCGATTCCATCAGGATCGTCGGATCGACCGTGCGGCTCTTCGGCACGAGCACGATGCGCACGTCCTCGGCCGATTCGTCGCGGATGTCCTCCAGCAGCGGCAGCTTGCGGGCGATCAGCAGCTCGGCGATCTTCTCGATCAGGCGCGACTTCTGCACCTGGTAGGGGATTTCGGTGACGACGATCTGGTAGCCGCCGCGGCCGAGGTCTTCCGTCTGCCATTTCGAGCGCACGCGAAAACCGCCGCGGCCGGTCTTGTAGGCCTCGATGATGCTTTCGCGGCTGTCGATGACGATGCCGCCGGTCGGAAGGTCGGGGCCCTGCACGAACTCGACGAGCTTCTCCACATCCGCGTCCGGATTGCGGATGAGGTGGAGCGCGGCATCGCACAGTTCATGGGCGTTGTGCGAGGGAATGGAGGTGGCCATGCCGACGGCGATGCCGGAGGAACCGTTCGCCAGGAGGTTCGGGAAGGCGCCCGGCAGGACGATCGGCTCCTCGTCCTCCTCGTTGTAGGTCGGACGGAAGTCGACGGCGTCCTGGTCGATGCCTTCGAGCAGCAGCGACGCGACCTCGGTCATGCGCGCTTCGGTGTATCGGTAGGCGGCGGCGTTGTCGCCGTCGATATTGCCGAAATTGCCCTGCCCGTCGACGATGGGATAGCGCTGCGAGAAATCCTGCGCGAGGCGCACCAGCGCGTCGTAGACCGACTGGTCGCCGTGCGGGTGGAACTTGCCGATGACGTCGCCGACGATACGCGCGCATTTCTTGAAGGAGGAATTGGACCTCAGGCCCATTTCGCTCATGGCGTGGATGATGCGGCGATGGACGGGCTTCAGGCCGTCACGCACATCCGGCAGCGCGCGCTGGGTGATGGTCGACAGCGCATAGGCGAGATAGCGCTCTTCCAGCGCCGCCTTGAGGTCGACCGGTTGGATGTTGTCGTCTCCGCCATCGGGCGGCAAAGTGTTTTGTCCCATGGGACTTGACTACCCTCTTGGCCGATTCGCGGCAAGGAAACCGGGCAATCGGGCTGTGGATAGCAGTTTGTAAAGCTTTTTCGAAATCTGCCCGCGCGGTGAGAGAATTCCATGGAAAGTCCACACGGCATGAATATATTTGCCGCACCGCCCGTCTAGGGGCGGTAACGGCAAGGCAGCCGTCCAAGAAATTCAGAAAGAGAGCCTATTCATGATGCGCACCTCCCACTTCCGCGCCCTCCTCGCCGGCGCAGCGCTTGCCACACTGGCAAGCCCCGCCTTCGCACTCGACGGCGCGGACCTGCTGGCCAAGCTGAACGCAACCTATGCGACCAGCGGCGTATCCATCAGCTCTTCGAACGTTACCGCCGACGGCTCCACCGTGACGCTGGAAGGCGCGCAGATGAAGGCGACCGGCAGCGAAGCGCCGCTCAAGCTCGGCACCATCACCATGGAGGGCGTCGAGGAAGCCGGCGACGGCGGCAACACCGTCGAGACCGTTTCCTTCGAGGACATCAACGTTACCGAGGCAGAGACGACGGTGACGGCGAAGGACCTTTCGATCAGCGGCGTTTCCATTCCCGGCAAGGTCGTTCCCGGCACGCTCGAATCGCTGCTGATGTACGAATCGGCATCCGCCGGCCCGGTCAGCGTCGCCGCCAAGGGCAAGGAAGTCTTCTCCATGTCCGGCATGGAAGCGAACGTCACCCGCATGGACGACGATGCCGGCCTCGAATTCGACGCGACGATGTCCGACCTCAAGGCGGACCTGACGAGCGTCGAGGACCCCAAGACAAAGGAAGCGCTCGACAAGATCGGCCTGCATGCGCTGGAAGGCAAGGTCAGCATGTCCGGCAGCTGGGAGCTGGCGAGCGGCAAGCTGGCCGTCGACGAATATGCCTTCGACTTCAAGGATGTCGGCCGCCTCAACCTCTCGCTCGCCTTCTCCGGCTACACGCTCGACTTCCTGAAGAACATGCAGGAAGCCCTGAAGACGGCCGAAGCCAACCCGAACAAGGAAGAGGCGAACGCCGCCATGGGCATGGCCATGATGGGCCTCGTCCAGCAGCTCACCTTCGACAATGCCTCGATCTCCTTCGAGGACGCCTCGATCACCAAGAAGCTGCTCGACTATGCCGGCAGCGAACAGGGCGTGACGGGCGACCAGATGGCGCAGTCGCTGAAGGGCCTCGTCCCGATCATGATCGCGCAGCTCAACATGCCCGACCTGCAGAACCAGATCTCGGCCGCCGTCAACACCTATCTCGACGACCCGAAGAGCCTGACGATCAGCGCCGAGCCGAAGGAGCCGGTGCCGTTCCCGATGATCATGGGCGCCGCCATGGGCGCGCCGCAGACCATCCCGCAGGTTCTTGGCGTCACCGTCACCGCCAACCAGTAATCTTCTGGCGCAGGAACAGGAAAGCCCGGAGCATCGCTCCGGGCTTTCTCCTTGGTTCATACCGGGATTGCCGGCATCCGTCGCGACGGATTATTCGAGTACCTGGATGACGGTGCGCGTCTGCGGGTTCACGATGACGCGGCGCTCGTTGACGATGGTGTAGGCATAATCGGGCTGGCCGTCGATGGCGTGGATTTCCACCTCGCCGGGAACGACCCGTCCGATAAGGATGTCGCCTTCATAGGGCACCGAGGGAATGTCCCGCTCCAGGACATAGGTGCGGACCTCGCCCGGAACGACGACGGTCGATTCCGTCATGACCGGATCGGTCTCCTGGATGATCACCGTGTCTTGGGCATAGGCCGTGGCGGACAGCGACAGAAGCGCCGCCGCGGAGGCAAGGATAAGCCTGTTGCGCATGTTCGTTCTCCTGTGTTGACGGGAGGAGAACGGCCGGAGCGCCCGACTGTTCCGGGCGGCGGGAACGGCAAGGCCCTTCCCGCCCTCCAGATATCAGTCCTTCTTGGACGGAACGACGCGCAGCGCCAGTTCCCGAAGCTGCGTCGGCGTTGCCGGCGACGGGGCGTTCATCAGGAGGTCCTGCGCCTGCTGGTTCATCGGGAACAGCGAGATTTCGCGGAGATTCTTCGCGCCGACGAGCAGCATGACCACGCGGTCGATGCCGAAAGCGCAGCCGCCGTGCGGCGGGGCGCCGTACTGGAAGGCGCGGTAGAGGCCGCCGAAGCGCTCTTCCACGTCGCTCTGCGAGAGGCCGACCTTCTCGAAGGCCTTGACCATCAGCTCCGGCGACTGGTTACGGATCGAGCCCGAGGCGATCTCGAAGCCATTGCAGACCGCGTCGTACTGGTAGGCCTTGAGCTCCAGCGGCTCCTTGCTGTCGAAGGCTTCAAGGCCGCCCTGCGGCATGGAGAAGGGGTTGTGCGCGAAGTCGATCTTCTTCTCGTCCTCGTTCCACTCATAGAACGGGAAATCGACGATCCAGCACATTTCGAAGCGATCGCGGTCGACGAGGTTCAGTTCCTCGCCGGCGCGGGTACGGGCTTCGCCGGCGAACTTGTAGAACTTGGCCGGGTCGCCGGCGACGAAGAAGCAGGCGTCGCCGTCATCGAGGCCGAGCTGCGTGCGGATGGCTTCCGTGCGCTCCTCGCCAATGTTCTTGGCGAGCGGGCCTGCGCCTTCGAGCTTCTCGGCTTCCTTGCGCCAGAAGATGTAGCCGAGGCCGGGCTGGCCGGTCGACTGCGCCCAGGCGTTCATGCGGTCGCAGAAGGCGCGGCTGCCGCCGGTCCTGGCCGGGATCGCCCAGACCTGGACCTTCGGGTTCGACGCGATCATGTTCGCGAAGACCTTGAAGCCGGAGCCGGCGAAGTGCTCGGTGACGGCCTGCATGACGATGGGGTTGCGCAGGTCCGGCTTGTCGGAGCCGTATTTGCGGATCGCCTCGTCATAGGGGATGCGCGGCCACTCCTTCGTGACGGGCTTGCCTTCGGCGAACTCCTCGAAGACGGCCGTCATCATCGGCTCCATCGTCTGCCAGACGTCTTCCTGGGTGACGAAGCTCATCTCGACGTCGAGCTGGTAGAATTCGCCCGGCAGGCGGTCGGCGCGCGGGTCTTCGTCGCGGAAGCACGGCGCGATCTGGAAGTAGCGGTCGAAGCCGGCGACCATCAGGAGCTGCTTGTACTGCTGCGGAGCCTGCGGCAGGGCGAAGAACTTGCCTTCATGGATACGGCTCGGCACGAGGAAGTCGCGCGCGCCTTCCGGCGAGGAGGCCGTGAGGATCGGCGTCGTGTATTCGGCAAAGCCGGCCTCGCCCATGCCCTTGCGCATGGCGGAGATGATCTGCGTGCGCTTGACGATGTTCCTGTGCAGCGTCTCGCGGCGCAGGTCGATGAAGCGGTACTTGAGGCGCACGTCTTCCGGGTATTCCGGCTCGCCGAAGACCGGCAGCGGCAGTTCCTTCGCGGCCGACAGGACTTCGATCTCCTGCGCGTACAGCTCGATCTCGCCCGTGGGCATACCCTTGTTTACGGTGTCCTCGGTGCGCGCCTTGACGAGACCGTCGATGCGGATCACCCATTCGCCGCGCACCGTCTCGGCCTTCTTGAAGGCCGGGGAATCGGGATCGGCGACGACCTGGGTGATGCCGTAATGGTCGCGCAGGTCGATGAAGAGCACGCCGCCATGATCTCGGACGCGGTGGACCCAGCCGGAAAGACGAACGGTCTGGCCGACATCGGACTTGCGGAGAGCGGCGCAGGTATGGCTGCGGTAACGGTGCATCGTGGTATCCTGAAATGCTGACGGGCCGCGCGGGAAGGTCCCGGCGCAGCTACCCAAGAAAATCGCGCGGAAAAGCGCATGGTGGCGGCCGTTTGTCAAGGCTTGGCGGGGGAAAGGCCAGGTGCCCGCCCCTCATCCGGCCCGCCGGCCACCTTCTTCCCGCAAGCGGGGAGAAGGGGATATGCCGCGCCGTTTTCCCCAATCTCGTGGGGCAAACGGCAAGGGAATCACCGTGCCGTTCAGGCAAACGCCTCGCGATTCAGCATCAGCCATTGCAGCATCATGATCGTCTTTGAATCGACGATGCCGCCGTTGGCGATCAGGCCGCAGGCCTCGTCGATCGGCATTTCGACGATCTCGATATCCTCGCCCTCGCCGTCCACGCCGCCGCCCTTGCCGTCGCGCCTGGCGGAATCGATGTGGGCGGCAAAGCATGAGACGCGTTCCGTCAGCGTGCCGGGGCTGGAATACATGTCGAAGACGTGGCGGAGGTCGCTGACGGCATAGCCGGTCTCCTCCATCGCCTCGCGGCTGATGGCATCCTCCGGGCTGTCGTCGTCGAGGAGGCCGGCGGGCACTTCGAGGAGGAAGCCGTCCGGGTGGCCGCCGAGGAAGGCGCCGGGGCGGAACTGGCGCACCAGAACGACCGTCTGGCGCACCGGATCGACGAGGAGGATCGCCGCCGCGGCACCGTGGTCGTGCACCTCGCGGTCGAGGAACTCGACCCGGCCGTCGGCACGGGTCTGTTCGAGGACGAGGGTGCGCAAATGGATGAAGCGCTTCCAGACCGTCTGCTGCTCGACGATACGAACGGACGACTGCTTTTCTGCGGACATGGAATACCCTTCGGCGTCAGGCCTTGCGCAGCCAGACATGGTTGTCGTGGAAGGCCGCGCCGCCATAGGGCGCGATGGGATCGGCGCCGGTCAGCACGTTGATGCCCTCCCCGTCGAGATGGGCGGAATTCGGCCAGATGCCTTCGGCAATGAGCACGCCGGGCTTGGCCTCCGCCGTCACCTTCGCATGCAGGCGGATATCGCCGCGCCGGTTGCCGAGGTGCACGATATCGCCCGGCTCGATGCCCTCAGCCGCCGCGTCGTCGGGGTGGATCATCACCTCCGGCCGCCCTTCCCGCTCGCGCGAGCTCTTGCCTTCCGAGAAGGTGGAGTTGAGGAAGGTGCGGGCGGGCGATGTCGCGAGGCGGAACGGATGGTCGGCATCCGCCGTCTCGATCACGGTCACATAATCCGGAAAGGCCGGCAGCGCCTCGTGCGGGCCGAAGGCGCCGAGCACCTTCGGCGGCTTGTTGGGAGCCGGCGTGTTGGTCCAGTTCGGGCGGAAGCGGAACCTGCCGTCGGGGAAGCCGAAGCCCTTGGAAAAATGCGCCGTCTCGAAATCCGGCTGGCAGTCGATCCATTTCTCTTCTTTCAGCGCGTCGAAATCCATCTCGTAATAGGGCAGCATGCGGGTGATGTGCTGCTGCTCGGACAGGCCGAAGCCCGGCAGGCCGACGATGCCGAGGCGCCTTGCCAGCTCCTCGATGACGAAGAGATTGGTGCGCACGGTCGCCGGCGGCTCGACGAGCTTGGGACCGAGCAGGATGTGCTGGTGGCCGCCGCCGCGATAGATGTCGTCATGCTCGACGAACATGGTGGCGGGCAGAACGATATCGGCGAGCCTTGCCGGATCGGTCATGAACTGCTCGTGCACGGCAATGAAGAGGTCGTCGCGCAGAAAGCCCTGCTTCACGAGGCGCTGTTCGGGGGCGACATTCGCCGGGTTGGTATTCTGGATCAGCATGGCGGTGACCGGGCCGCGATCGCGCAGCGCGACGGCATCGCCCGTCAGGATGCGGCCGATCTGCGACTGGTCGAGCATGCGGATATCGGGGTCGACGAATTTCGCGCCCGTCAGCTCGCCCTTGCGCAGATGGAAGATGCTGGAATTGCTGTGGAACGCGCCGCCGCCCTCATATTGCCAGGAGCCGAGAACCGTGGCGACGGAAAGCGCGGCATGCATGGAGACCGCGCCGTTGCGGCTGCGGGTGAAGCCGTAGCCGAGACGGAAGAAGCTTCTCTTCGTCTGCCCGACGAGCGCGGCGAAGGCCTCGATCTCCTCGGCGGCAAGGCCGGTGATATCGGCCGCCCATTGCGGATTGCGGGTCGAAAGATGGGCCTCGAGGCCGGCCGGATCGTCCGCGAATTTCTGCATATAGGCACGGTCAGCATAGCCGTCGCGGAAGGCGACATGCATGACGGCGCAGGCGAGCGCGGCATCGGTGCCGGGCTTGAGCTTCAGTGCGAGGTCGGCCTGCTTCATCGTCGGGTTGTCGTAGACGTCGATTACGACGATCTTCGCGCCCCGCTCCTTGCGCGCCTTCACGGCATGGGTCATCACGTTGACCTGCGTGGAGACGGCGTTCGTGCCCCAGATCACCACGCAGTCGGACTTCGCCATCTCGCGCGGATCGGGACCGCGCAGCGTGCCGGCGCCCATGGTGAAGCCCGTCCAGGCCGGATTGGTGCAGATGGAATCGAAGAAGCCGGAATAGCGTTTCGCATGGCGCAGGCGCTCGCTGGAATCGCGCTGCACGAGGCCCATCGTGCCGGCGTAATAATAGGGCCAGACCGCCTCCGTGCCATGCGCCTGCTCGGCCTTGACGAAGGCTTCGGCGATGGCGTCCAATGCGGCTTCCCAGGAGATGTCGGCCCATTCGCCGCTGCCCTTGGCGCCCTTGCGGACTTGCGGCTTCATCAGCCGGTCGGGATGGTAGAGGCGTTCGGCGTAACGGGCGACCTTGGCGCAGATGACGCCGGCCGTGTAGCTGTTGTCGGCGCTGCCCCTGACGCGGCCCATGCGGCCTTCCGCATCGATCTCGATATCGAGGGCACAGGTCGAGGGACAGTCGTGCGGGCAGGCCGAATGGCCGATCCGCGGTTTTCCGAGATGGGGGGTCGCAACGTTCATGGCTTTTCTATATTGCAGAGCGCAAACGGCCAAAAGGCAAAACGTTCTACCATCGCAACAATTCATCGTCGCATCATCGCGGACCATCCCGGGCAGCGCTCCATGAACTACCGCCACATCTACCATGCCGGCAATTTCGCGGATGTACTGAAGCATACCGTGCTCGCTCGCCTCGTCACCTACATGCAGGGCAAGGACAAGGCGTTCCGCGTGCTCGATACCCATGCCGGCATTGGGCTCTACGACCTTTCCAGCGAGGAGGCGCAGAAGACCGGCGAATGGCGCGACGGTATCGGCCGGCTGCTCGAAGGCGACATGCCGGTGGCGGTGGCCGCCATCCTTGAACCTTATCTCAAGGTCATTCAGGAACTGAATCCGCAGGGCGGGCTAACCCATTATCCCGGCTCGCCAAAGCTCGCCCGCATGCTGTTCCGCCTGCAGGACAGGCTTTCGGCCATGGAGCTGCATCCGGACGACTACGAGACGCTGCATCGCCTCTTCGACGGCGATTTCCAGAGCCGCATCACCCATCTCGACGGCTGGCTTTCGCTCGGCGCGCATCTGCCGCCGAAGGAAAAGCGCGGCATCGTGCTGGTCGATCCGCCCTTCGAGATCGAGGGCGAATACGAGCGGCTGGTCGACGGGCTGGAAAAGGCCGTGCGCCGCTTTGCCGGCGGGGTCTATTGCCTGTGGTATCCGCTGAAGAAGAACGCGCCGATCGCCGCCTTCCACAAGGCGCTGAAAGAGACGGGCATTGCCAAGATGCTCTGCGCCGAGCTTTCCGTGAGGAGTGACCGGGAAACGACGGGATTGACCGGCTCCGGCCTCATCGTCGTCAACCCACCCTTCACGTTGAAGCAGGAGCTCGACGTGCTGCTGCCCTTCCTGAAAGAAAGACTGGCGCAGGATCGTTTCGCCTCGGCGCGTGTTTTCTGGCTTGCAGGCGAAGCGAAGGCCTCTTGACCTTTGGCGTTCGGCGGCAACAATCGCGCGCCGAACCGGGAGACCTTCATGACATGCTTGCCCGCGGCCGCGCCATGATGCGGCGGCCCTCCTCCATCCTCGTCCCGCTGCTCCTCGCCGGCATGGCCGCGCTCGCCGGCTGCGGCGAGGAAAAACCGGCCGGGAAGGCGAAGCCCGAGACGAATCACGCCGCGCCGGAAAAGCGCGCACAGGCGCCGCTCGGCAAGGGCTTCGACTTCTACGTGCTGTCGCTTTCCTGGTCGCCGACCTGGTGCGCGGACAACGATGCCGGGGGCAGGACGCAGCAATGCCGCCGCGGCGAGAACAACGGCTTCATCGTGCACGGGCTCTGGCCGCAGAACGAGCGCGGCTATCCGGAATATTGCCCGACGCGGGAATCGGATCGCGTGCCGGAAAGCCTCGGGCGCACCGTTCTCGACATCATTCCCTCCATGGGGCTGATCGGGCATCAATGGCGCAAGCACGGCAGTTGCTCGGGGCTTTCCCAGACAGATTATTTCGCCGTTACCCGCGCGGCCTTCGAGCGCGTCCGCATTCCGGCCGAGGCAGGCCGTGGCGGCGGCCGTCTTTCGCCCGACAAGGTGGAAAGCGCTTTCATCGCCGCCAATCCCGGGCTCGACCCGAAGGGCATCGCCGTTACCTGCGAGGACGGCCGGCTGGAGGAGGGCCGCATCTGCATGACGGCGGACCTTGCCTTCCGCACCTGCCCCGCCGTCGACCGCGCCGCCTGCCGCGCCCCGTCCATCGAACAGCCGCCCATCCGCTAGAACAGGAACCACCCATGAAGATCTTCTATTCCGACGCCTCCGCCTACTCCACCAAGGTGCGCATGGCCGCCCATTATGCCGGCCTTCCGGTCGATGCGGTCGTCGTCGACACCAATGCGAACCCGGCCGAGCTGCTGGCCGCCAATCCGCTCGGCAAGATCCCGACGCTTCTCACCGACGACGGGCTCGCCGTCTACGATAGCCGGGCGATCATGAACTATATCGACCGCCAGACGCGCGGTTCGCTTTACCCGCGCAACGCCGCCAAGCGCACCGAGGTCGACGTGCTGGAGGCGACCGCCGACGGCATCTGCGACAGCCTGCTCTCCATCGTCTACGAACGCCGCACGCGGCCGGAGGACAAGGTCCACCAGCCCTGGATCGACCGCCAGTGGCAGAAGGTCGAGCGCGCGCTCGACCATCTCGAAGCCAACATGCCGCGCCTCGGAAAGAAGCCCCATGCCGGCCATTTCGCGCTTGCGGCGATGCTGCGCTACATCGAGATGCGCTTTTCCGGAAAGTGGCAACGCGGCCGGCCGAAGCTGAAGCGCTATCTCACGCGCTTCGAGGCCGTCTTCCCCGACTACGCGTCGTTCAAGGACTGAGCACAGCAAAAAGGCCGCGGATCGCTCCGCGGCCTTTTCTTTTCCTGAGCCGTAACGGCTTAGAACTTCACGCCCATACCGACGCGGACGCTGTGGTCTTCGAAGCCGCTGCGAACACCAGCGCCACGGAAATCCTTCTTGCCGTAGTCGCTGTAGCGGTATTCGACGCGAGCCGTCACGTTGTCCGTGACGAAGGCTTCGACACCGGCACCGGCCGTCCAGCCGAGCATGGTTGCGTCATCCTTGGCGCCAGCGGCGTTGACCTTGACGTTCGAGGCAGCGATACCGGCCGTGCCGTAGACCAGAACCGGGTTCAGGTCGACACCGACGCGGCCGCGGATGGAGCCGTTGACGCCCTGCTTGGCCGAGAACACGCCGTTGTTGTGGTCGACGCCGGAGTAGTTCAGGTCGGCTTCGCCGCCGTAAACCATCTGGCCGTTCTGCATGTTGTAGCCGCCGTAGACGCCGCCGCCGAAGCCGTGTGCGCGGTCCTGGCCCTGGCCGTTGAACTTGCCCTTCTGCCAGGTGGCGGTGCCACCGACATAGGCGCCCGACCAGTTCTTGACGACCGGCTCGGAATATTCGGCGGCCGGAGCCTGCGGAACTTCGTCGATGGCGTCGGCAGCATGGGCGACCTGGAAGGCAGCCATGGAAACCGTCGAAGCGACGAGGGTGGCGATAAGTGTACGCATGATATTCTCCTTTACTAAACGACGCCCTCTTTGGGAGGCTGACGGGCGTCGTCATTTCCAATTCAGTCCCGCCCGGTTGAGGGGAAATTGAATAAAGATTGAGGAAATGGAAGAGCCAAAATGTGAAATCATTGTGGCAGACACGCGGCGCAAATTGGATGTGACTTTTGCACAACAGGGAATTCGTTAACCATGATTTCAATTGCCGAAGAATGTCGCAAAATATACTTCAAATTACTTTGAAGTGGCCTTTGCGGTTAATTTTTCCGCAACCAATTTTCAGGGGGAGTTTAAGCCTGCGAGAAGATGTCTATATCTTGGGCCGGTTAATCAAATGAATCGGCAGGACGGACTTTTCTTGAAGAATCCCTTGAAGACGGCCCTGGTGACGGGCGGCGCGAAGCGTATCGGCAAGGCCATCGTGGAGGATCTCGCGGCAAACGGCTTTGCGGTCGCCATCCACGCGAACGAATCCCTGGAGGAGGCGGCGGCGATCGCCCGCCGCCTCGGCGAACGTGGCCTCAGGGCCGTCGCGCTGCAATGCGACCTGTCGGACGGGGGCGCGACGGCCCTCCTGATGGACAAGGCGACGGCCGCCATCGGGCCGATCGACCTCCTCGTCAACAATGCCTCGCTGTTCAAGCCCGACAGCGTCACGGCCTTCAACGACACGCTCTGGGAGCGGCACTTCGCCGTGCATCTGAAGGCGCCGTCGATCCTTGCCCGCGACTTCGTGCGCCAGCTTCCCGCGGACGCGGCAGGCTCGATCGTCAACATCATCGACCAGCGCGTCTGGAACCCGACGCCGCGCTATTATTCCTACACGCTCTCCAAGGCGGCCCTGTGGATGGCGACACGGACCATGGCGCAGAGCTTTGCGCCGCGCGTGCGCGTCAATGCCATCGGCCCCGGCCCTTCCCTGCCGAACGAGCGGCAGGACGACGCGGCATTCCAGGCGCAGGTGGAAGGCCTGATCCTGCAGCGCGGCCCCGCCCTGGAGGAATTTGGCCGCACAGTTCGCTTTTTGTTCGACACGCCGTCCATAACGGGGCAAATGATAGCGCTCGACGGCGGACAGCATCTCGCCTGGGAAACACCCGATGTCGGGGGAATAGCGGAATGAACGGCCGGAAGGTGGAGGATGGCGGCATCCTCTACGACGAGAACGAGACCGACGAGGAAGACGAGCTTCAGGAAAGCCCGCCCGAAGGCGGCGCCGCGCCCGCCATCGCCACCCCGGGCATCGACTGGAACGAGGGCGGCGACGTGCCCGAAGGCCTTGTCGGCGCCGAGCGGATCCAGGCCATCGTCAAGCGCCTGCCGAACAGCCCCGGCGTCTACCGCATGTTCAACGCCGCAGGCGACGTGCTCTATGTCGGCAAGGCACGCAGCCTCAAGAAGCGCGTGACGAACTACGCGCAGGGCCGCGGCCACTCCAACCGCATCACGCAGATGATTCGCCTGACGGCGAACATGGAATTCGTGACGACGCGCACCGAGACCGAGGCGCTGCTGCTGGAGGCGAACCTCATCAAGCGCCTTCGCCCGCGCTTCAACGTGCTGCTGCGCGACGACAAGTCGTTTCCCTATATCCTCGTGACCGGCGACAGCCGGGCGCCGGCGATCTTCAAGCATCGCGGCGCGCGCAGCCGCAAGGGCGACTATTTCGGGCCCTTCGCCTCGGCGGGGGCGGTCGGGCGCACGATCAACTCGCTGCAGCGGGCCTTCCTGCTGCGCACCTGCACCGACAGCGTGTTCGAAACGCGCACGCGGCCGTGCCTGCTCTACCAGATCAAGCGCTGTTCCGCGCCCTGCACCCACGAGATCAGCGATAGCGGCTATGCCGAACTGGTGCAGGAGGCGAAGGACTTCCTCTCCGGCAAGAGCCAGAAGGTGAAGGCGCATATGGCCGAGGCCATGAACGCCGCCTCGCAGGACCTCGATTTCGAGCGCGCCGCCGTCTATCGCGACCGGCTGGCGGCGCTCAGCCACGTCCAGAGCCACCAGGGCATCAATCCGGCGGGCGTCGAGGAGGCCGATGTCTTCGCCATCCATCACGAGGGCGGCGTTTCCTGCATCCAGGTCTTCTTCTTCCGCACCGGGCAGAACTGGGGCAACCGCGCCTATTTCCCCAAGGCCGACCCGCAGCTTTCGAGCGCGGAAGTGCTCAACGCCTTCCTTGCCCAGTTCTACGACGACAAACCCTGTCCCCGGCAGATCCTGCTTTCGGAGACGGTGGAGGAGATCGACCTTCTCTCGCAGGCGCTTTCCGAACGCTCGGGCCACAAGGTCCTGATCTCCGTGCCGCAGCGCGGCGAAAAGAAGGACCTCGTCGACCATGTCGTGGCCAATGCCCGCGAGGCGCATGGGCGCAAGCTCGCGGAAACCGCGTCGCAGTCACGCCTGCTCGAAGGCTTCGCCGCGACCTTCAAGCTGCCCTATGTGCCGCGCCGGATCGAGATCTACGACAACTCGCACATCATGGGCACCAATGCCGTCGGCGGCATGGTGGTGGCGGGGCCGGAAGGCTTCGTGAAGGGGCAGTACCGCAAGTTCAACATCAAATCGACCGACATCACGCCCGGCGACGACTTCGGCATGATGAAGGAGGTGATGACACGGCGCTTCTCCCGGCTCATCAAGGAAGAGGGCCTGCCGGACCGCAATGCGGATGCGGGGGCGGAGGCGGCGGACCTGCCCTTCCCCGCCTGGCCGGACGTCATCCTCATCGACGGCGGCCAGGGCCAGATGACGGCGGTGCGCGCCATCCTGGAAGAGCTCGGCATCACCGACCAGGTGGTGGCCATCGGCGTCGCCAAGGGCGCGGACCGCGAGGCGGGGCGCGAGCGTTTCTTCATGAGGGGCATTCCCGACTTCTCGCTGCCGCCGCGCGATCCGGTGCTCTATTTCGTGCAGCGCCTGCGCGACGAGGCGCACCGCTTCGCCATCGGCTCGCACCGGGCGCGGCGCAAGAAGGAACTGGTCAGGAACCCGCTGGACGAGATCGGTGGCATCGGCCCGACGAGGAAGCGCGCCCTACTCCAGCATTTCGGCACGGCGAAGGCCGTCTCCCGCGCGGCGATGGCCGACCTGATGGCCGTGAGCGGTATTTCGGAAAGCGTGGCGCGCCTCGTCTACAATCACTTTCACGACGATGCGGCGGGATAGAATCCGCAGCACCGTAAATTCGCCACCAATTGCCGGAAACAAAGGTTGACGACGCCGTCACAAACGCCTCATCTAGCCGCAAACAGACGAGACTGAAGAATCCATGGCCTCCCGCGCATACAGCATCCCGAATCTCCTCACCTACGGCCGCATCATCGCCGTGCCGCTGATCGTTCTCTGCTTCTTCGTGGAAGGGCGGCTGGAATCGTCGGATTTCGCGCGCTGGACGGCCTTCTGGCTGTTCGTCGTCGCGTCCATCACCGACTATCTCGACGGCTACCTCGCCCGCATCTGGAACCAGACGTCGAATATCGGCCGCATGCTGGATCCGATCGCCGACAAGCTGCTGGTCGCCTCGGTCCTGCTGCTGATGGCCGCCGACGGCACCATCGCCGGCTGGACGATCTGGGCGGCGATCATCATCCTGTGCCGCGAGATCCTCGTTTCGGGCCTGCGCGAATATCTCGCCGACCTCAAGGTCAGCGTTCCCGTGACGCGCATCGCCAAGTGGAAGACGACGATCCAGATGGTCGCCATCGGCTTCCTGCTGGCCGGGCCGGCCGGCGAGAAGGTTCTGCCGTACACGACCGAGATCGGCATCGGCCTGCTCTGGGTCGCGGCGATCATCACGATGTATACCGGCTACGACTATTTCCGCGCCGGCCTCAAGCACATCGTGGACGAGTGAGATGACCAGGCTCGTCTATTTCGCCTGGGTGCGCGAACGGATCGGCAAGGGCGAGGAAGACATCGACCTGCCGGCCTCCGTGAAGACCGGCGCCGACCTTCTCAGGCACCTGAAGACGCTCGGTGAGGACTATGCCCATGCACTGGAGCACGAGACGGTCATCCGCATCGCCGTCAACCAGGAGCATGTCGAGCACGACGAGCCCATTGCCGGCGCCCGCGAGATCGCCCTCTTCCCCCCGATGACGGGGGGCTGAGCCATGGCCGGCGACATCCCGGCACCGGTCGTCGTCCGCGTCCAGACGGACGACTTCGACAGTGCGGCGGAAACGGCGCGCCTGACTGGCGGGCACGCCGCCGCGGCCGGCGCCATCGTGACCTTCACCGGCCTTTGCCGCGACGAAGGCGGGCGGCTTTCGGCGCTGGAACTGGAGCATTATCCGGGCATGGCCGAGGCCGAGATCGAGCGCATCTGCCGGACGGCCGTCAAGCGCTTCTCCCTCCTCGGCATCTCGGCGATCCACCGCGTCGGCAAGATCGCGCCCGGCGGCAATATCGTGCTCGTCATCGCCGCCGCGCCGCACCGTCACGCGGCCTTCGACGGCGCGTCCTTCGTCATGGATTACCTGAAGACCTCCGCCCCCTTCTGGAAGAAGGAGCATTTTGCCGACGGAAGCGAAGGCGGCTGGGTCGATGCCAAGGAAAGCGACGATCGGGCGCGGGGGAAGTGGGCGTAAGGGACGTACCCCGCGCTACGGCACCGGCCGCTCCCGCCGGGAGATCACCAGCAGCAGCACCAGCCCTGAAAAGATCACCAGGTCGCGCCAGAGGAACGCGCCGTAGGCGCTCCAGAGCGTTTCGGCCAGGCCCGGGGCCCCCCCCGCCGCCGGGGGAGCGAGGGGGGCCCCCGCCCCCGCCGATGGCGGCGATGAAGAGCACCTTGACGCCGAACACCATGGCGGCACCGAAATCCATGTTGCCGTAGTAGGAGACCGCGAGGATGCCGGTGAGGCTGGCGATCAGCGCTGCCGCGACATAGGCGGAGAGGAAGACGGCGCCGGCATCGACCCCGCACAGCGCCGCCGCCTGGCGATCATCCGACACCGCCCGCCAGCACCGGCCCCAGGCCGAGCGGGCGAGGAAGGCATGACCGAGGACAACGATGGCGGCCATGGCGGCCGTGTTGACGAGCTGCAGGACGGTCAGCACCACGGGAAAGCCGGGATCGTCCCAGAAGACGACACGCGTGCCGAGCAGCGGCGGCAGCCACAGGCTCTTCGTGTCCGAGGCGAGCCGCGCCGTCTCCATCAGCACCAGCACAACGCCGAGCGCGGCGACCACGACCGTGTTGTCCGAGGAAAAGGCGAGCGGCCGCATGACATGGCGCCCGACAAGGAGGCCGGCGCCGACGCC
>Ga0066256_1002855_pt1 | contig 17966 bp, 17 predicted proteins | sample ThiBio_1000_biof_FD_87107 | JGI IMG/M metagenome (GOLD analysis project Ga0066256, IMG submission 87107) | Wastewater bioreactor microbial communities from Cape Town, South Africa - Thiocy_expt_1000_biof (version 2) | ecosystem: Engineered > Bioreactor > Thiocyanate-remediating >...
GTTGCGTGGATGTGTCTTGATCGCATGGCCATCACCATAGATGTGCTTGGGCAGGATCGGCATCAGCGGCGGCCCCATCGCATAGAGGATGGCGGGATGCGGGTGCTTCAGCCGGATGACAGCAGTGTAGGGATCCGGTGTGTCGACGCCCTCGACCGGACGCAACATGGTATTGAAAGGATGGTTGTCCCGGATCGTGAGGATCGAGAACGCGACGTCCTCCGAGGTGATCGGATGGCCGTCGTGGAAAATAGCATTCTTGCGTAGATGGAGAGTGACCGCGAGGGCATCAGTGGAGATCTCCCACCGCTCCGCAAGGTAGGGCTGAGGGTTCCACTTGTCGTCGTGCATGATCGGGCTCGCAAAGAGTTGCGCGCCGGGGATCATGATTCCGGTGCCGGAACCGACAGCGTTGTTGAAATGCGTGGTTGCGCTGCTCTGGCCCATCACCAGCGTGCCGCCTCGCTTGGGCTCCTGCGCCGCCGCGCTGCCGAGCGTCAATGCTGCAGCGGCGATGAGCACTCCAAAGTTACGTGCTCGCATTGCATCGCCCGAGCCACGTGAAGACTTGTTCAAGAAAATGAAAAATGCAATACAATTTTCACGACGCCGAGATTGGACGTCATGTTTTTCATCCTCCGAAGCAAGATCCTCCGAAGCAAGAATGTGGCCCATGGACTCCAAACCCCTGACTTCACGGCACTCGTCCAACCGGAAGCCTGCCGCATCCGCATCCGCATCCGCATCCGCATCGGCGCTCGGGTCCACGATCCGAGATTTGCGATTGGCACGCGGCAAGACGATTGCCGAACTGGCGACCGCGATCGGGCGATCGATCGGCTACGTCAGCCAGATCGAGCGCGACCAGTCGGGCATATCCATCGGGACATTGCAGAAGATCTCCGACGCGCTCGGCGTCGGTATCAACTGGTTCTTCCAGGGGCCGGCCGCGGCGCCGCCGGGAGAGCGCGACGTCGTCGTGCGCAAGGGCAATCGTCGCATCCTCGACTTAAGTGCGAAGGGTGTCATCGAGGAGCTCCTTTCGCCAACGCTGACGGGGCAACTGGAGCTGTTCATCACGACCTTTCAGCCAGGCTCCTCAACCGGTCGCGGTGGCCGGCTGCGGAAGGGGGAGGAAGCGGGTCTCATCATGTCCGGCGAACTCGATCTGTGCGTCGACGGCAAGCGCTTCAAGCTCACGTCGGGTGACAGCTACTCCCTGCGGCACAAGGGTCGCCATCGCTTCGAGAACCGGGGTAGCGCTCCAGCCGTCCTGATGTGCGTCCTGACACCGCCGAGCTCGTACTAGCTCGCCAACGAGACCGCCCGTAAGGAGGCAATCGTGAGCCAGATCACAGTCTATACCGCGAGGCGCATACGGACCATGAACCGGTCTCTGCCGATCGCCACCGCGGTCGCAGTTCGCGATGGACAGATCATCGAGGTTGGATCGCTCGAGACGCTACAGCCGTGGCTGGACGCTCACCCTCACCGCATCGACACGACGTTCCGCAATCACGTCCTGATGCCCGGCTTCATCGATCCGCACCTGCATCCTTCGCTCGCTGCTATTCTCCTGCCGTGTCACTTCATCACAGCTACCGAGTGGAAGCTGCCCGACCGGGTGTGCGCCCCGGTTCATGGCCACAACGCCTACATCGACCGGCTCAAGCAGATCGAGGAAAGCCTCACTGACCCGAGCGAGCCGTTGATCACCTGGGGTTACCATAAGATCTGGCACGGCAAGGTCGATCGGCAGGTCCTGAACAACATCTCGTCGACACGTCCGGTCATCGTCTGGCAGCGCTCGTTCCACGAGGTCATCGCCAACGATGCCGCGATCGACTGGATTGGCGCTGATCGGGCGATGATGGAGCGCCACCACCAGATCGATCTCGGCGAGGGTCGCTTTTACGAGACCGGGCTCGCGGTCGCCATGGGGGGCATGCGCAAGCTGATCCTCGATCCGAAGCGGTTCCGTCACGGCATGGAGCTGACCAAGCGCGCCGTTCACGCGGGCGGCCACCCCACGATCTGCGACATGGGACTGCCCATGCTGAACCTGGAGCTGGAGTGGTCGACGCTCAAGGCGGGCATGGAGACCGACGACACGCCGTTCCGCACCCAGTTCGTGGCGCGCGCGGTGGAACGCGGCGGCGGGCTCGGCAAGGAAGCCGAAAATTTCGAGCGCGTCCGCAGCATGCCAAAACGCAACACTCATCGTCTGGAGTTTCGCAAGGCCGTAAAGCTATTCACGGACGGTGGGTATTTCGCGGAGCTCATGCAGGTGCAGCCGCCCGGGTTCATCGATGGCCACGAGGGCGAGTGGCTGATGCCGCCGGAAGTATTCGAAGCATTGTGCCGGCCCTACTGGCATGACGGATATCGGATCCACGTGCACTGCACCGGCGATCTCGGCCTGGAGCTGGCGCTCGACGTCCTCGAGAAGCTGCAGTTTGAGCGGCCGCGGTTCAATCATCGATTCACAATCGAGCATTTTGGGCTTTCGACGCCCGAGCAGGTGCGCCGGATGGCGGATCTGGGGGCGCTCGCATCGGTCAACGCCTACTACGTCTACGAGCTTGGCGAAGCGTACTGGAAGCGCAGTATCGGGTTCGAGCGGGCCTCGCAAATGTCGCGGTTGGGCACGCTCGCCCGGCACAACGTGACGACGGCCCTGCACACGGATTTCACGATGGCGCCGGCGCTTCCGCTGAACTCGGCGTGGGTGGCCGTCAACCGGCGTGCCGAGTCGGGGACGGTCGTGTGCCCCGAGGAATGCATTACCGTCGAGCAGGCGATGCGGGCTATCACCATCGACGCTGCCTACGTGCTCGGAATGGAGCATGAGGTCGGCAGCATACGCGCCGGCAAGAAGGCGGACTTCACCGTGCTGGAGGCGGACCCGTTCGACGTGCCACCGCTGGAGCTGAAAGACATTCCAATCTGGGGCACGGTCTTCGAGGGCGTTCCGGCGCCTCTGGAGTGACGGCCGTGGACATTCCTGTCACCATTCTCGGCGGCTACCTCGGCGCGGGCAAGACGACGCTGATCAATCACGTCCTTTCGCACGCGCTCGATGTGCGCGTGGCGGTTCTCGTCAACGACTTCGGCGCCGTCAACATCGATGCCAGCTTGATTTCGTCGCGAGCCGAAGACACGATCACGCTCAGCAACGGCTGCGTGTGCTGCACAATCCAGGACGACCTCGGCGCGGCGATCGATGCGCAGTTGCGTCGCGACAAGCCCCCACAGCACATTCTGATTGAAGCGAGCGGCGTTGCGGAACCTGCGCGCATGCTGCGCTATGTCGAAAGCTGGCCCGGCTTGAGCCGGCACGCGGTGGTCTGTGTCGTCGACGTCGAGACTATTCGCGAGCGCGCGACGGATAAATTTGTCGGCCGCGTCGTTCGCCGCCAGATCGGCTCCGCGGATCTTCTCATCCTCAACAAGACCGATCTGGTCGACGCGGAAGCACGGTCGTTGGTTGTCGATTGGCTGGCTAGCTCGGCGCCCGACGCGGGGATCGTGGAATCCACCTGGGGCCGGATCGATCCAGCGTTGGTTCTGCAGGGCGCGCATCAGGCCGCTGCATCACGATACGGCGAGCTCGCCCATGCCCGACCGGGCACGTTCTTCAATGCAACGGTCCCGATGGAGGAAGCGCTTGATCTCGACGAGCTCGAGACGGTCCTTGGGGATCTGCCCGCGAGCGTGCATCGCGTCAAAGGTTTCGTTACCGATATCGCGACCGGGCGGACGATGCTCATCCAGTGCGTCGCCGCACGGCGCTCGATCGAGCCGTGTCCACACTCCGCGGATGCCGCGCCACATGCGTTGGTGGCAATCGGTACCGATCGCAAAGATCTCGAGGCGTTTCGGTTACAGATCGCGGCCCTGGGTGCAGGAAATGGAGCAGCATTGAACGATCCAATTCAGAGTGGCACTCGTAGTGCCCGCAGCGCCGCCGTGGCCGATGAGGGGGCGCGTTGATCCGCATGAACAGCAAAGCAATCGGGACCCTGCCTCGAAAGGCGCGCGCAGTCATCATCGGAGGGGGCGTTGCCGGCTGCTCGGTCGCCTATCACCTCTCCAAATTGGGGTGGAGCGACGTCATCCTGCTGGAGCGCAAGCAGCTCACCTGCGGCACGACTTGGCACGCCGCCGGCCTGATTGCCCAGCTTCGAGCCACAGCGAACATGACACGGCTCGCAAAGTACAGCCAGGAATTGTACGGCACGCTCGAAGCGGAGACCGGTGTCGCGACAGGGTTCAAGCGCAACGGCTCGCTCACGTTGGCACTGACGTCCGAGCGGTTGGAGGAGCTCAAGCGCGGGGCCTCGATGGCCCGCGCGTATGGCGTCGACATCGAAGTCATATCCGCAGGTGAAGCCACCACCTGCCATCCACTGCTCGATGTGTCCGGCGCCGCGGGCGCCGTCTACCTTCCCAAGGATGGTCAAGGCGATCCCGGCAATATCGCTCTGGCAATGGCGAAGGGTGCACGCAATCGCGGCGTTCGGATCGTCGAGGGCATCAAGGTCACCGGGGTCAGTCAGGCCAAGGGTCGCGTGACTGGAGTTCTCACCGATCGCGGCGCGATCGAAGCTGAGATCGTCGTGAATTGCGCTGGCATGTGGGCCCGCGAGGTCGGTCGATGGGCCGGCGTGCCGCTGCCGCTCCATGCATGCGAGCATTTCTATATCGTGACGGAGCCGTCGCCCGACATCCCGCGCGATCTGCCGGTTCTGCGCGTCCCCGACGAGTGCGCCTACTACAAGGAGGATGCCGGCAAGATCCTGCTCGGCGCGTTCGAGCCCGTCGCCAAGCCGTGGGCGACGAATGGTATCCCCGAGGACTTCTGTTTCGACCAGCTGCCGGAGGATCTCGACCACTTCGCGCCGATCCTGGAGAAGGCAACCGCGCGCGTGACGATCGTCGGCCGCATCGGCATACACACGTTCTTCAATGGTCCCGAAAGTTTCACGCACGACGATCGCTATCTGCTCGGCGAGTCTCCGCAACTGCCGGGATTCTACGTCGCGTGCGGGTTCAATTCGATCGGCATCCAGTCGGCGGGGGGCGCCGGCATGGCGCTTGCGCAGTGGATCGTCGATGGTGCGCCACCGTTCGACCTCTGGGACGTCGACGTACGTCGCGTCGTGCCCTATCAGGCGACGCGGACGTTCATCCAGACCCGGGTCACCGAAACGTTGGGCCTGCTTTACGCCGACCATTTTCCGTTTCGACAGTACGAGACCTCACGCAATATCCGCCACACGCCGTTCTACGATCAGTTGAAGGCGGCGGGCGCCTGCTTCGGCGAGACGGCCGGCTGGGAGCGCGCTCACTGGTTCGTGCCGGTTGACGCCGCCGCGAACGGCCAGCGACCTGAGTGGCGCTACGGTTGGGGGCGGCAGGACTGGTTTGCCCACGTCGCAGCCGAGCACCATGCGGTCCGTAACGGCGTCGGCTTGCTCGACATGAGTGCGTTCGGCAAGTTCCGCGTCGAAGGGCCGGATGCCGAAGCCGTGCTGCAGCGCATCTCCGCCAACGATGTAGCGGTCGAGCCCGGACGCATCGTCTACACGCAGTGGCTCAATGACAAGGGCGGCATCGAAGCAGACTTGACGATCACGAGGCTCGGCGAGTCCTCGTTCCTCGTGATCACATCAGCGGCCTGCGTCATCCGCGACTTCGCGTGGCTGCAGCGCCAGATACCCGACGGCGCCCGGTGCGTTACGCTCGACGTCAGCAGTGGCGAGGCTTGTCTTGCCCTCATGGGGCCGCGTGCCCGGGACGTGCTGCAGCCGCTTGTGTCCTATGATCTCGGGAATGCTTCATTCCCCTTCGGCACGGCACGAACCATGGAGCTCGGCATGGCGCTGGTGCGCGCGCATCGCGTGACCTACGTCGGTGAGCTGGGGTGGGAGCTCTACATGCCGACGGAGTTCGCGCGCTACGTGTTCGATGCCATCACGACTGCCGGGGCGCCGCATGGCCTCAAGCTCGTCGGTGTCAACGCGATGGACACGCTCAGGCTCGAGAAAGCGTATCGCCATTTCGGACACGACATCGCCGATGAGGATCACGTGCTCGAGGCGGGACTCGGCTTCGCAGTGAAACCCAACAAGCCACGGTCCAAGTTCGGCGATTTCATTGGTCGCGAGGCGGTGCTCACGAAAAAGCGAGAAGGTATGTCGCGCCGGCTCGTCCAGTTCAAACTGGATGACCCGGAACCGCTGCTCTATCACTCGGAGCCGATCATCGCCAACGGTGCGATTGTTGGCTATCTGACGTCGGGAGGGTTCGGCCATTCGCTCGGCGCTGCCATCGGGCTGGGTTACGTGCCATGCCGCGAATGCGACAGTGCGGAACGCCTGCTAGCGCATCGGTTTGAAATTGAGGTCGCGGGACGCGCAGTCCCGGCTTTGGCGAGCCTCAAACCGATGTATGATCCATCGGGAGACCGCGTCCGCTTCTGAACGCCAGCGCGCAAGAATGTAGTCGCCGGCCGCACCAGGACCCCTCTCTGTCTCGGGTGTGAGCACGGTGGTGCGGATAAATCCGTTCGGCATTCCAGGGAGCCCGAACGGATGTCTGGTGCTGACCCGAAGCGGACATTGCTCTATCGGGGCATCAAGCTGATCGGCTTCGGGCGTGGCGGCAAGCGGCGCAGTGTAGAAGTAGCCGACGTGCCGTTCTTCAATATAGCTTCAGCGCTCCTGCAGAATTTGCGTGTTCGCTGGCCCGATAGAAGCTGACCAGCGGCGCGACTCCTTTCACATCGACATCTCGGATGACACTATCTGCTCGCCATTTGTTGAGTGGCGCCGAATGCCTCATCCGCCCGCAAGGCAAGGATCGCGCCTCGGCTCCCGAAGCGCTACGCTGCCCGTCCAACTTGTCCGAAGTCGAGGAAATCAGTCCAAAATGCAGAAGCTCAAGCTTTATCAGGCGCTTGCCGAGGCGTTCGTCGCAGAGGGAGTAGACACCCAATTCATCCTCATGGGCGACGGGAACATGCACTGGACGTCAGCCCTGCAGAAAGTGCCCGGCATCAAGACGGTGCACCATCGCCATGAGCACTGCGCCGTAGCCGCGGCGATGGGCTACCACGTAGCGACGGGCAAGATAGCAGCGGCTTCTGTGACGTGCGGGCCTGGTCTCACGCAGCTTACGACCGCGCTACCAGCGGCAGTTCGTGCTCGCATCCCACTTGTCGTCTTTGCCGGCGAGTCGCCGATCAACGCAAAGTTTTACAACCAGGAGATTGCACAGTTGCCGCTGGTGACGGCGACCGGTGCCCACTACATTCAGGCGCACAGTTTGCCGCGTATGCACGAGTATGTGCGCGAGGCATTTCATGTCGCGCGCCTCGAGCGTCGTCCAGTGGTTCTCGGTGTGCCCTACGATTTGCAGACGCTCGCGCCGGCGACCACCAGTCCATACGTGCCGTCCACCCGGTATATTCCCAATGGAGGACGGCCCCGCCCGGATCCAGAGCTTGTGGCGGCGCTCGTCGCTAAGATCCGCGAAGCTAAGAAGCCCATCGTGATCGCCGGTCGCGGCGTCCTGCACTCCGGAGCCAAATCTGCTGTCGAAGCCGTTGCCGATCGATGTGGCGCAGCGCTTGCAACGACGTTGCCCGCGCGCGGGCTCTTCGATCACCATCCCTATTCGCTCGGCATCAGCGGGGGCTACGCAACAAAGCTCTGCCGCGAAGCGATGGCCGAGGCCGATCTGATCTTGGCCTTCGGCGCCCGCATGTCCTACTACACGGTCGACGGCGGCAATATTTTCCCGCAGGCGTTCGTCGCGCAGATCGATACAGCACCGAGAGGGCTGAGCGAAGGGGCGCTGGCCGCCAACTTCTTCATCACAGCCGACGCCAGGGTCACCGCCGAGGCAATTCTCACCGAGCTTGACGCGACGCTCGGTGCTGGCAAGCCTACTGCGGCGACGGTGCGCACGAACGAACTCGCCCACCGCATCGCCACCGAGCTCCCTGATGACCACCATTTCGAGATCGCCCCCGGCCTTCTCGACCCGCGCGCCGTCATACGGACGCTCGACGATATCATTCCGAAGGACTGGGATATCGTGTCCGGCTCCGGCCATCAGTCATACTTCAACTCGCAGATGCGCGGCCGGCCGCCCGAGAAATTCTGCGCCATTCGCGAATTCGGTGCGATCGGCAACGGCCTTTCTTATGCAATCGGCGTCGCCGCCGCGCGAGCGGAGGGCCGCAACGGCAAAGTGGTCCTCATCGAAGGCGATGGTAGCCTGCTGATGCATATTCAGGAGCTTGAGACGCTGAAGCGGCACGGGCTGCGCGTCCTCATTTGTGTGTTGAATGATGGTGCCTACGGTGCCGAGATTCACAAATTCCGACACACGGGAGAAGACGATTCAGGTGCCATATTCGGGCGCCCGCCATTCGAAGCGATCGCGCAGGGCTTTGGGCTCGTCGGAGCGGAGGTGCGGGATCTTGCCAGGGTGCCTGGATTATTTGACGAGTTCGCCGCGCAGGGAGAGGCAGGCGTATGGAATTTCCAAATCTCCGACCAAGTCGTTGCTCCCACAATGCGCCGCAATGTCGTTCGCGGTCATGGGAAGATGTAATACGACTCTGGTCGTTCTGACGCGGATATAACCTCCGGCGGCGCGGCGCATCGCACCGCGCGCCAACACCTCGATCAGTCTGTGATGGAGCACGATATTCTCCCGTTGAGCCGGGCTAAACCGATCGTCCTCCGGCGTCGCTATGGTCGGGTTGGGAGCCACTCGTCGAGCTCCCGACATGGCGGGCCATAATCGCGCTATATCTTAGAGGAAGGCCTGCATGCGCTGCAATTCGTCGTCGAGAGCACGCTTGAACGCGGCCTCGCGCGGCGGCTTGCCGGCCACGTAGCCGATATCTGCCTTGAGCTTGGCGTCACGCCACGTGAGGTTGCCCCAGCCGATGACCTGGTCGCGCCATAGCATCGGCAGTGCATAGTAGCCGCGTATGCGATTGTGCGCAGGTGTGTAGGCCTCGAAGCGGTAGGCCCAGCCCCACAATCTCTCAAAACGGTCGCGGTCCCATACGATCGGATCGAAGGGGGCGAGCAGTCGCACGATGTCGTCGGGCTCGTGGCGATTGGACGCCGGGTTCTCGCCTTCAGGCCAGTACCAAGAATGCCCATCGAGCTTTGCGTGTTGTAGCCGCGTACGAACACGCCTCAACGTGTCCTTGCGCAGATGCATCCATTGCGGTGCCGCGTAGACTAGGCGGCTGATCAAGTGCTTCAGGGTGCGCTCCGGCAAAGGCGCATAGAGTCCGATCACGACATTGGCCAGGGCGTCCATGTGCTGCTGTGGGTCTTCGGGCGGCTCGATGATGGGGGCCGCTGCGTACAGACGCACGCCACCCGCGCGACCAGCGATGCGCACCATCCCTCGGTACTGCATGCCGTCGAGCAGTTGCGTCGACGCGTTCGTGGTGCCACCGAACCAGTTGCTTACCTTGCCGTGCGAAAACTGCGCATCGACCTCGCGCGGATGCACCGTGCCGCGCTCGCGCACGAAATCCAATACCGCCTGTGCCTGACGCATCTTGTCGGCGCCCCACACCGTGCGTGCGTGGCGTGGGTGCATCAATCGCTGCGTTTCCCGCGGCAGGATGCCGTGGTTGATGAAGAAGTCTTCCTCGACGGCCAGCCGGGTATAGCGGCGCTTCAGATCACCAGCACGATAGTCTTTGACGCGGTGGCGCAGCGTCAAGTCCTGTGCGGGCGCCGGCGCGCGGATCGGGTCGGCCTGCACGAACCCGAGCTTGTCGATGGCACGCGGGAGCGTGGTCGGCGCAAACAGCGTGCGCGCCACGGCGTAGCGGCGCAGCGCGGACAAGTCGAGTGGCTTCGGCATGGGCTGTCCTCGTCGGACGAAGTCCATACAATTGAAGAGCTGCGATCGCAATCTCCGCAAAGATGGCCGCTTCGCGCCACCCGCGAGATGCGTCAGTGATTTGGCGGTTGAGGAGCAGAGAAAGCGGACGTCGTCGTTTGTCGACCCCGATCGACAAAGCCGATCAAGTGGTTGTCTGCTTAGCCGCCTTACGGATGCTGCTCGGCCTGCTGCAGCCGACGTCCGGCACTGCACGCGTCCTAGGTCATAACGTGGCCGCCATGGCGGCGCTCAGCAGCGCTCGCGCGGTTGTCGCTTTCTTCCCTATTCAGCTCCGCAGCATTGCTCGCGAGCGGCGGATGCGCTGCGCATGGCCGCCGCCCCCGTTCACTGCCCGATTCCCGGGTGCAACTGGCGCGCCGTGGCAATATCGGCTTCGCCGCCCGCCTTGTCGCCTTTCGCCTGTCGCGACAAGCCGCGGTTGAAGTAGGCCACGGCATCGCGCGGATTGAGGCTGATCGCCTTATTGAAGTCGGCGATGGCGCGGTCCTGGTCGCCCTTGTTGCGCAATGCAATGCCGCGGTTTTCGTACGCCACGATGAGAGTGCCAGTCATGCCGAGACGGGAGGCGAGCCGTATCGCCTCATTGCCGTCGGCGATGGCGCGGTCGAAATCGCCTTTGCGGAAATAGGCGCTCCCGCGGTTCAAGTAGGCATTGGCAAAATCGGTGTTGATACGGATCGCCGCGCTGTGGTCGGCGATGGCGCGGTCGAGATCGCCCTTGGCGGCATAGGCGTTGCCGCGGTTGCTATAGGCAGCGGCAAGGTTCTTCGGCGCCTCGCGCCCCGACTTGATCAGCACCGTGCAGCTGCGTACGCGCTCGTCCGGCGTGAAGCGGAGCTCGACGCAAGATGGCCATTCCGGCGCAAGCTGTGCCCGCGCCGGCGTCGCCATCAGCATTGTCGCTGCGGCGACACCCAGCAGCATTCGCGCGATCATCGTTTTCCTCCCCCGTTTCGTTCTAGGGCTTCACAACCGCCACCTGAGATGTTGCAGCTTACTGCTGCAATTTCAGGCAACTTCTCCGCCCTCGGCTTCGTGTTTCATCAGTAGAGAACGCTGTGCTCTTGTTTGTGCCGACACTTTCAGCGGACAGGATCACACTCCAGCGCGATCTGGTCATCGAAGTCGCCAGTCGCGACGCCTTCGCGCTTGTAGATGGCGCTCAAGAGGCGTGCGGTCTTGCATGTCTCAGCGTCGGTGTGCGGCGTGCCACGCGCGGACGGCGTCACGTCGCCCTCGAGATCACGCGTCACTTCCGCAATGACCCCGGTATTCATTTCTTCGGTAATGATGATCGGGTAGTGCTCGTAGCCGCGCATGAGGGGCAGAGGCGTGAATTTCGCAGCGGCCGCCTTATACAGGTCCGCGGCCTTGGCTCGATCCTTTTTTTGCATCTCGCGGGCCTGATGCCAGAGCATGCGGCCCTCGTGCATTGCGCGATATTTCGCGCCCTGTTTACGGACGCTTTCGCACTTGCTCGCCACGTCCTTCTCGTCGGATGCGAGCCATTTGCCCCAGCACCGCGAATCGCACCGCTGGTCTTTTTTGAGAGCCGGACACTGCCTCTCGAACTCCTTGCGGCGCTCGATCTGGGCTCGTCGAAGCTCGGCGATAAGCCTCGCTTCGGAGCACCAGTAATGGCCCAACAGCGTCCACGATTTGTTGCCGATCGCGTCCTTCAATTTGATGCGTTTGTCATATTCGTCGCGCTCGATCTCGCTCGTTCGATTCTCTTTAGGCGCGAATTCATTGCACTGCGCACTGCTCCAGCGGCCTTTCGTCTGCGCCACAACATCGTGCGTAGCGCCGATGATCAGCGCGCCGGATAAAACCCCGATCCAGACAATGTTGAAGAACATGCGTTTCTCCCTTATTGCGCCGCAGTGTGCCCCAGTGGGGGGCGCGCATTACTTGTCGGTGCATCCTCCTACGCCGCGATCACGCTTTGAATATTTTCCGCCGAAGCATTTACCGGCCGCAGCCGCGTCCGTTTCCGCTGCGCCATAGCTGACGCCGGAGCGGTTCGCGCACAAGACGATGTAGCCGCACTTGCCTCCGCTGAACCTGCCGACGACGCTGCAGCCTCGCCCGCCGTTGCCAATGCACGCGGATACCGCGGCACCATCGGCTTCAACCTGATTCGTCATGCGCGCATATCCCGTGACGCCCGTTTCGGTGCCGTCTGGATTTTTCAGCTTTCCGTAGGCAAGAGCCCCGTATTGGTACCGCACCTTGGGCGCACGGGATGTCCCGCCGGATTTCGTCGGTGGCGCTTGCTCGCGAGAGCGCGGGGGCAGGCCGAAGGCCCTTCGTGTGCGGTCGCGCAGCGATTCAGCCAGCTCGCAGGATCCGCTTCCGCTGTCGTCGTACTCCATGCCTTTGTCCTCGCACGCCTTGCATGCGGGGTAGCGAGGATCCGTAATCACGATATAGCCGCAGTCCCATTTCTCGATGCCGAGATCGCGATACTTGCGATGCAGGTTTTCCGCATGGGCTACTGATGAAAGCCCGACAATAATGGCTACACCGATATAGAGAATGCTCGCTGTCTTCCGAACCGGCATTTCAATTTTCTCGATATACCTCTTGCCCCAGTCAGCAGTAATTCAACAGGACCATCGGCATTGGTTTGTTTTCCTCAAATCGATAGCACCATCCTGACAACCGCCATGCGCGTTGCTCTTCCGGCGATCGTTGCCAGGGCGCGCGCCAGGGACCCGCGAATGTTGGCGCGTTATCGCGAGCCCGCATCCCCCAAACGGGTGAAAGAGGGGTTCAGTGAGGTGGAATACGGGATCCCGCGAGCAGCGCGGCGAGGTCCACCTGACGCGCGGTTCCGGTCTTCGCGAGAACCGCCTTGAGCTGGCTTCGGACCGTCTCGCGCGATACGCCGAGATTGTCCGCAATGGTCTCAATGGTCTGCGTCTGAGCGATGCTGCGCGCGACCCGAGCCTCGGCGGCCGTCAGATCGAACAGGCCTTGCAACACGTCCGCCGTCGGCACCTCAGCAGGGACGACCGGAGTCAGCACCAGAATGGCTGAGGCGCTGGAGAACACGTCGTTCGCGCCGAGGCGGATCGGAACCAGATGGACGATCAGGGGCGGCTGCTCCTGCCGTGCGGGGATCGGGATGGAGCGCACGCCGCGGAGGTCATCCGACAGCGCGAGACGGCTCAAAGCCTCCGCCAGCAACGCGTCCGCGTTGTGGTCTACCAGCGCGACGCGCGCGCTGCGGTCCTGCACCACGCCCGGTATCATGGCTTCGAGCGAGGGGTTGGCGGCAAGGATGTGCATTTTGCGTCCCAGCACGGCGGCCGGCAGACCGACATGCTCGAGCGCCAGCGCTGCAGCGCGGGAACGCTCAAAGGCGAGCCGGGCCGAGAGCATGCTTGCGCGCGCCAGATGCGGCCGCAGTTCGTCGAGCCGCTCCACGACTGGCCGCTCGATCGGGCCGCGCTCGAATGACCGCTCCACATCGAAGGCGATCACGTCGCCGCTCGGTACCTCGATGGCGGTCGCCGCACCCCAGCCTAACCCAAGCGGTCGCAAGAACTCCGTGAAATAAGGTTCGCGCTCGATCTCTTCGCGGGTGAACACGTCGAGATCGGTCAGGAAGCCCGCATGCTTGGCGCCAAAGAGTCGGGGTGCGCGAGGATTCCGTTCGCCCTGCCAGCCTTCTGCGACTCCCCCCGAAAAAATGCGCACCGCCTCGGGCGTGCCGATGAAATGCTCCTGGAAGCGTGAGCGGCTCAGAATGAGTGCGCCGACGCCGTCGGCGAGCTTGGTCAGGTCATCAAGGACCGCCGGCCACTGCTCAGGCACCACGCCGGCTTCGTAGATCCGGTCGATCAGCCTGTCGCTCCAATCGCTTCCCAACCGCATGCGCGCCCCCGACGCACAGGCAGCGCATCCCCCGACGCGCCGCGTAGGGGTATCCTAGCTTATGGTCGATGGCGATCAAATAGGCGCGACGATGGGGAGATCGCCAACATTGCCGGAGCGCCGATCGCCATGATGCCGGTGCACCGCACAAGGGCGGATCGAAACGAGAACTAAGTGAAGGGCTGAGGCGCGACCGTATCCGGCCAAGTTCAAGGGCTGGCGTGGCTGCGCAAGATCAATGGATACGCCTCTGCTTTCTCCGAAGCGACGTTGTCGCCCGAGCTCCCCACGGATGAGCCAGCGGTCGGGAATTGGATGACGGCACGAAGCCCACCGCACGTACTGGGGCCGAGGTCCAGTCGCGCGCCGTGCAGCTCCGCCAGGTCTTTTGCGACCGCCAGGCCTATGCCGGTGCCTGGCACCGATCGGTCCAGCCTGGCGCCTCCCGACAAGACATCATCGACGCGGTCCGCTTCAATGCCGGGGCCATCATCCTCGATCGCGATCTGGATCGCGCCATCCTTCTGTTTCGCGACGACTTCGACGCGGCTTCGCGCCCACTTGCGTGCGTTATCCAGCAGGTTTCCAAACAGGTCCTCGAGATCACGGCGATCGATACTCAGGGCGGCATCCCTTGGGATGACCGAGACGGACCATTGGTGCCGATCGCCGCGCGGCAGGCGCTTCATGGTATCGACCAGCCGCTGCAGAAACGGCTCCAGCACCGTCCGCGTGCCGATTGCCTTGCGCGGCCCCACAGCGCGAACCGAGGCGAGTGTCTGCGCCACCCGCGCGTTCATCGTCTCGACCTCATGCTCGATGGCCGTTGCCGCCGCCACCTCGCCCTTCTCGCGCAATTCTCGCGCTTCGGCTGCGAGGATGGCGAGCGGCGTCTTCAGCCCGTGACCGAGCTTGCTGGCATTGGCACGGGCGCGCTCGACTTCCTGCGCCTGGACCGCGATCAGGCCGTTGAGATCATCCACGAGACCGGACAGCTCAACTGGGTGATGTCCCTCCAGCCGGGCAGCCTTGCCTTGGCGCAGATTGTTGAGTTGCGCGCGCAGACGTTGCAGGGGCGCAAGGCCAGCGCCGACCTGCACCCATGACGCCGCGGCAAGCAATGCCGCCAAGATCGCCAGCGACAAGGAGACGATCCTCGTGATGTCACGGCGGGCCTCATCGATGACGCCGCGCTCGCCCGCGACCGTCAGCAGGAGCGGACGTCCGCTGCCGGCACCCGCCAACACCACGCGCTCGACCCTGACCAGCGCTTGTGCCCGGGGGCCTTTCGTCTCGCTCTCCTGCAGCACTCCGGGAGCAAACTGCACGGAAGTAGCGGCGAGCGCTTCGTCCCACAACGAGCGGGACCTGAGCACGATATGTCCAGCGTCGGCGACCTGCCAGTAGAGGCCCGACAATGGGCGCTGGAAGGCCGGATCTGAAAGCTCGTGCCTTAGCGTGACCGCGCCGGACGGACCGACCTCCACGGCGGCGGCAAGTTGCAGCAGATGGTCGTCGAGCTCTTTGATGTAGCGCTGTCGTATATGGCCCTCGAATACGGAGACCAGGATCGCGCCGGCGATGACCAGAGCAATCGTGATGCCCAGCACCGCGCCGAGCAACAGGCGCAGACGGATCGATTTCATGGCGAGCCCTCGTCGAGCGCTCCGGCGTAGTAGCCATATCCGCGCCGCGTCCTGATCACATCAGGGCCGAGCTTGCGCCGGAGCCGAGCGACCAGCACCTCGATGGCATTGCTGTCGCGCTCGAAGTCCTGCCCATACACATGCTCGGTCAGCTCGAGCTGGGAGACTGCCCGACCGGCATGATGCATCAGATAGCGCAGCAGGCGGTACTCGAGCGGCGACAGGTCGACCGGGATGCCACCCTTGGTGGCGCGGCTATGGCGGGTGTCGAGGGCGATATCACCGACCGACAGCACCGCGCTGGCGTGCTTCGTCTGCCTGCGTAGGAGCGCGCGCACACGCGCCAGCAGCTCCTCCATGCGGAAGGGCTTCGTCAGGTAGTCATCCGCCCCGACATCGATGGCGTCGACCTTCTCCGTCCAGCTATCCCGTGCGGTCAGCACGAGGATCGGCATGGTGCGGCCATTGGTGCGCCAGCGTTTGAGAACTTGCATGCCATCGAGCTTAGGCAAGCCGAGATCGAGGATGACGAGATCATAGTCCTCGGTGTCGCCAAGGAACCACGCCGTTTCGCCATCGCTTACCTGCTCGATGACGTGACCCGAGGTCTCCAGTGCCTTGGTCAGGTCCGCTGCAAGCCTCTTCTCGTCCTCGACCACCAGAACGCGCATGTCGTCCTTAGTCCCGCTCAACAACCGCGCCCGTGCGCGCATCGATCTTGACCTCACGCTTGCGCCCATTCGGAGCGAGCACCTTGATCTCGTACAAATAACGGTCCTTCTTGCGCTCCAGCTCGATCTCGATAACCCGACCACCCAGAGTCGCCTCGTTGCGCTTGAGGATCTCCTCGAGGGCCATGATTTCGCCGCGCTCGACCAGCGCGCGAACGCGATTGGCGTCGATGCTGTCTGCCAGGGCGGCGGTGCCGGCGAGCATCACAATCAGGACGGCAAGTGCAGAAGCGGCTTTCATGGTTCGACGCGGTGCGAGTGGGACCGGACAGTGTGCTCCCGGCGAGCTTACAAACGGCTGACGCCCAGGCTCAGGTCGGCTTCAGGACAACCTCCTTACGGTGCGCCCCGTTACGTTGCCCATCGGAAAAGGATCACACCATGCTGAAGAAGACCGTTGCCGTCGCCGCTCTGCTTGCCGCGGTCGCGACACCCGTTCTCGCCTCGGATCATTCATGGAGGGGCGAGCGGGAGCGAGCCGAGCATGAAGACCGGAGCCGCTGCCAGGCCCGTCCGGCGGCCGAGCGGCTTTCCATGGCCGAGGTTGCCCAGAAACTCAAGGAGCAGGGCTACTCACTGCGCAAGATCGAGGTGAGCCACGGCTGCTACGAGGTCAAGGGCACCGATGCCAAAGGCGCCCGTGTCAAGATGTACGTCGATCCGGCGACGGCGGAGATCATGCGTCGCGGGGACCGGAGCTGATGCCCTCGCAAATTCCCAATGCAACGGAAACCGGCCGCACACCGCGGCCGGAGGCCGTCAAGGTGTGGGACCCGTTCGTGCGGATCTTTCACTGGTCGCTGACGGCGCTCTTTGCCCTCGCCTGGATGAGCGAGGATCGGCAGGCGCTGCATCAGCCGGTTGGTTACGCCATCCTCGCGCTGATGGCGCTCCGCATTGGCTGGGGATTCCTGGGGTCGGAGCACGCCCGCTTCTCCGACTTCGTCCGCTCGCCCCGCGCAACGCTCGACTACGCGCGCGGCTTGCTCACCGATAAAGCGCCACGCTTTCTCGGTCACAATCCATTGGCCGGGATGATGGTGATTGCGCTCATGATCGCGCTGGCTGCGACGGGGGCAAGCGGATGGCAGATGACGACGGAGGCGTACCGGTCTGCACGGTGGCTCGAAGAGGCTCACGAGGCGCTCGCGACGGTCACCCTGGCGCTTGCGGCCATCCACATTCTAGCTGTCTTTATCATGAGCGTGTGGCATGGCGAGAACCTGGTGCGTGCGATGGTCACCGGGCGCAAGCGCCGCTGACGACGGCGATCGGGCTATCCTTGGCGCCGCCTTGCGGGGGCTCATGAAACATTTTGAAACACTGCAGAAATGGCGCGATACGGGAAAGCGCGTATGCTTGGGCGGAAGCGCACTTACCCGATGCCGATGATGACGACCAAGACAGATCACCGCGCCAGCCCGACGCCGGGAGCAGCCCAGGCGCATATTCTCGTCGTCGACGACGACGCTCAGATCCGCCAGCTTGCGGCCAAGTTCCTGCGCGAGCACGGGCATCGGGTATCGATGGCCCGTGATGGGCGCGAGATGCGGGAAATTCTCGCAGACACGACCATAGATCTGGTCATCCTCGACATCATGCTTCCGGGGGGAAACGGTCTCGATCTCTGTCGTGAGATTCGTTCCACTTCATTGCTCCCGGTCATCATGCTCACTGCGCTTGGTGCCGACACAGATCGAATTGTCGGCCTCGAGATCGGCGCCGATGACTATCTGGTAAAGCCGTTCAATCCCCG